>Ga0066376_10004878_pt1 | contig 11574 bp, 11 predicted proteins | sample Knorr_S15_td_Bot_FD_77009 | JGI IMG/M metagenome (GOLD analysis project Ga0066376, IMG submission 77009) | Marine microbial communities from Southern Atlantic Ocean transect - Knorr_S15_td_Bottom_ad_5009_LV_A | ecosystem: Environmental > Aquatic > Marine > Oceanic | place: Southern Atlantic... | reverse complement strand
CTATCTATAATAACGGTGTTCCTCCTTGGTATCGTTTCGTCGGTTGAGGCCAGAACAACCCTGACCGTGTTGTATACGGGCAATACCAATGGGCAGCTTGAATCGTGCGACTGACCGGGGAATCCCTTCGGCGGTTTGCCGAGGCGGGCGACGATATTTAAGCAGATACGCGAGTCAAACGATCGGGTGCTGACGGTGGATGCCGGTGATCTGTTGGGCTGGCGTTCGGATGTCCGTCGATATGAAACCCTCATGACGGCAGTGAGCCGGCTCTCGTATGATGCGGTAGGCATCGGTGACAATGACTTCGTCGATGGCGCTCAATTTCTGGGTGGCGAGATTAGAAAGCACGTACTGCCGGTTACATCGGCCAATGTACGCCCTGCGCTGCCGGAAGGGGATCTGACGGTTCCGCCGTTCATAATCGTTCCTAAAGGCGCGTTACGTATCGGGGTCATCGGACTGGCAACGCCGCAAAGTTTCCGTTTTATATCACCGAGGCGCAGGTCTGAAATAAACATCGCCGATCAGGCGCATGCGCTTCAACAGGTCCTGGCCGGCGTTCGGAAACAGTCTGATCTGATCGTGCTGCTGCATCATGCCGACATGGACGCGTCGATAGAAATTGCTCGTAAGTTTTCCGATATAGACCTGATCATCGGGAGTCATGACCAGACGGTACACAAAGCGCCGGTACGAGAAGGGCAAACCCTTATCGTGCATACCGGCCGTAACGGCGCGTACGTAGGTCACCTGACTCTGACCCTGAATAAGGGCCATATCGATCAGTTTGAAAATCGTCTTATCCCCTTGACGGATGAGATCGCGGATGAACCGATTGTAAAGGGGGTCATTGAAGCGTATTATGCCGCCTTGCGTCAGCCGGTCGAACAAACGGGCTTGTTGACGCTTGACGGACCGTTTCAGGGGGCCGATACATGCATCCCGTGTCATGAAAAAGCAACCAGCCAGTGGCGCGAAACACCCCATGCCCGTGCGTTTCAAAGCTTGATTGACGACAACAAGCAGGATCATCCGGAGTGCCTGGGCTGTCACACCACCGGATATGGACAACCTGGTGGTTACCGAAATGTTCAAGCAACGGACCATTTGACGAGTGTCCAGTGCGAAGTATGTCATCGGGTTGCCGTCACCCATCTACAGAAACCGCAGAACACCGCCGGCACTGTTAAAAAAGTCTCGGAAGGCCTTTGCGTAACGTGCCATACACCGGCGCAGAGCCCGGATTTTCATTATGAAGAAGCCATTGAGAGGGTGAGGCATTGAAACGGTGAATCTGTGTAGCTACGAAGCTACGAATCGCGAAACAATGAACGACGATTTTGATTTGTAGCTTCGTAGCTACGCAGATTCTCCAATAGGACCATTCATGTTCAACAAATCACACTATCAGACGTTTACATATTATCATTTCTTCCACGATTCTGAGCGCTGGCAATCGGATTTATCTGAACTCAGGGCACAGGGATTCAGCTATGTGATCCTTGCGAAGGGACTGGATTTAAAAAGTGTGCTGGCCTCTGGGGATCAGAAGCAGGATCTGACGAATTTTCTCGATGCGGTGGTGGATCACCAAATGCATTGTATTCTGCATGTTGGAAATCCGCGGGAACTCTATCTTCTACCGGATGCACAGCGATGGCGCTTCGACTATATGCGCCATGTAGCACAGACGATTGGCAACCATCCCGGCGTGTTTGGATTACTTCTGGAAGATCGGCCGACCGGCGGTATTCAATTCAGCATTGATCGATGGAAATCCGCCACTGCGGGGTTGGAAGGCCGTCTCGAAGCGGATGACCTGACTGAAGACGGCTATCAATATCAGGTAAAATCATGGCAATTGACACAATATGCAGACTATATAACGGAGCTGGCCAGGGTCACTAAAAAGGCAAAATCGCGTCTTAAACTCGCTCTCAGCTTTCATCTGGATGCGTTATGCCCCGGTAAGACGCTTGTTCAATACCAGGAAACGGTCCGCGCCCTCGATTTTGTAATTATCGATCCAGGCGTAAGCGCTGAACACGACAGGGATAGAATACAATATCTAACGCGTTGGGTGGCCAATATGGCCGTTACCATGACGGATCGTGACATCTGGATGACGGTCGGCGCCCATGTCCCCCCAGGACGCTATGAGACCACATCGCACGAACTGAGAACATGGACAGAGCAGGCCTGCGCCATGGGCGTTTCCGCAATCGGCTGGCATGGATGGAACGATACGGCCTGGCATAACGGCCAACCCGTGCGTGGAGAGCCGCTTTCGGAAAAGCATCCCGAACTCTGGCAGACGGTTACAGAGCTCAGCCGGTCTTTAACCACCCGGAAACGGACCCAGGAGAAGATCTTTCCGCACCGATGCCTGTTATCTTATGATTCATATACCAACCAGCTTCCGTGGCTGGATGTGTTCGCCACCAATCAGGTATTACGCATGTATGGCGGTTTGACACTGGGTTATGTTTCGGATGCGCACCTTGCTGGTGGAGAGAGATTTCAACGATGTAAGATGGTCTTCACAACACCCTGCCCATCGACGCGGGCCAGGGTAGCGGATCGGCTGCTCGGATTTATGAAACGGGGCGGTTTTGTTGTCGCTTCTGCAGATGATTTCACGCTGGATGAACAGCTTTGTCGGAGCGACATGCGTCGTCGTTTATTTGGTATGCAGCAGGAAAAGGGATTATCACATCCCGACCGGATTTTATTGACAGCCGGCTGGCCGGAGGTACAGGAAGGGGCGGACTTGAGCACGACCTGGCATCGGACGAGTGTAACAGCGTTCGATGATGACATCCAGGTACTGGGCCGTTGGGGAGACGGTTCTGCAGCCATCATCCTGAAACCCCACGGCAAAGGCGGCGCCCTCTACATCGGAACCAACCCCTATCAGGCCGCAATGGAGGAGGACCGCCACTCGAACTGGCAGTCCTTCATCTCGTCTATAGTCGAACCGGATGCCCTGCAACAGTTGATAGAAAATAGAGAACAGGAGTAACCATGCAATACGCAAAGTTTCTGTGTAAAATATCTGTCTTCGGGCTCTGGTTATCCATATTCCTGGTGGCGGTGCCCTTTGCTGAATCCCAAACGATTCCGTCCCCGGAGAGCGTGCTCGGCTTCCAGGTCGGGGATGATTTCAAACTGGCCACCTATGATGAATCCCTCAATTATTTCCAACAGCTTGACGCGGCCAGTGACCGGATAACCATGGTACATATCGGGCGTACGTCCGAAGGCCGCGATTGGTACTTCGCCTTGATTTCTTCCCCTCAGAATCTCGTTGAGGTAGAACGGTATCGTACCATCGGTCAACGTCTGGCGCATCCCGCCGACTTAACGGATGCGGAAGCACGGCAATTGGCCCGGGACGGCAAGGTGATCGTCCATATCGACGGCGGGCTGCATGCCTCCGAAGTGGCCGGGGCACAGCACACCATGCAATTGGCGTACGACCTGGTCAACGGCGCCGCCGATCCCATTATCCAGTCCATTCTGGATAATGTCATCATTCTTCTGTGGCCATCGATCAATCCGGACGGACAGAACATCGTAGCGAACTGGTACCGGTCCAATGTCGGAACGCCCTACGAGATCTCGTCGTTGCCCATGCTGTACCAGAAATACATCGGTCATGACAATAACCGCGACGCCTATTCGCTCAATATGATTGAGTCCCGCGTCATCGGTCGTACCTGGCGCCATTGGGAGCCGAACATTATTTATATTCACCACCAGTCGTCGCCGTTTCCAACGCGGATCTGGTTGCCGCCTTTTGCCGAACCGATCGCCTCACAGGCGCCGCCGCTACTCTCGCGGGAACTGAATATGATTGGTATGGCGATCGCCCAGATGCTCGAATCGAAAGGCCAGCCGGGGGCGGTTCATATGGGAACGGGGTTCGATGCCTGGTATCCCGGCTATGTGGATTACCTGCCGGTCTTTCAGAATATCGCCGCCTTCTGGACCGAGACGGCGCTGTATCGCTACGCGACACCCCGTTTTTACACGGTCAACGATTTTCCCCGCAGCCGTCGCGATCTACGGGTAGAATCGTTGTATCCGAGTCCCTGGCAGGGCGGTTGGTGGCGCCTGCGCGATGCGGTAGAGTATATGCACACAGCGTCCTTGGCGACGCTCGACTACGCCGCCAAGTACCGGGAAATGATCCTGTATAACCGGTATCAGGCCGGACGCAACACGATACAAAAATATGAACAGGAACCGCCGTATGCCTATTTCATCCCGCAGGATCAGCGTGACCCCGTAGCAGCGGTGGAACTGCTCCGACGGCTGGCTTTCAACGGCGTAAAGGTTATGCAGCTCTCAAAAAATATCACCTTCGAGGGGATTCAATATCCCCGGGGCACCTGGGTGATTCCGATGAATCAGGAATACGGCGAACTGCCGCGGCAGGTGCTGGGTGTACAGACGTACCCGGATCTGCGCGAATTTCCAGATGGACCGCCCGAGCAACCTTATGATGCGGCAGGATGGACGCTGCCGTTCCAATTTGGTATCAACGTCACAGCGGCTTCGTCGCCGCTGACACAGGCGATACGTGAGACCATGCAGCCGGCAGAAGGGACGGCGGCGGATTGGCAGACGGCGGGAGATGCAGATGCAAGCACATTCGACAGCGTTCCCGGCGTAGGGTTCGATACGCATGCCAATGCAGCCGGTATTATACCACCAGCCGGCCGGATGACCGGGTCCGGGTCGCGGCTTGCGGTCAACCCGGCGGAGAACAACGCGTTTCGAGTACTCAACAGAGCCTGGGCCGCGGGTGGTACGGTGAATTATACATCCAGCAACGGGCGTGGCCGCTATGTCGTCAGCGGCATTCCGCAATCTACCCAGGCACAATGGATTGATGAACTGGCGCTACGGGCCGAACGCACAGGCCGTGCAGGCGGACCGCAGGTACGGTCGCGGATCGGCTTGTATCAGCCGTGGCGCGCCAGCATGGATGCCGGATGGACGCAGTGGGCTTTGGAGCAATACGACTTTACATTCACCAATATCCGCAATGCAGACTTTCATGCCGGCGGTCTGCGTGACCGGTTCGATGTCATCATACTGGCTTCCGACCGACCGCAGGTGATTAAGGACGGCTACACAAAAGGCTCGGTCCCGCCACGCTACGAAGGTGGGCTCGGAAACACCGGCATACGAAACCTCGACGCCTTCGTTCGTGATGGCGGCACGCTGGTATGCATGAACCAGAGCAGCGACTTTGCTATAGAGGCGCTGCACTTGCCGGTCAAAAATGTGGTTGCCGGTCTGGATCGTAAAGATTTCTTCACCGGTGGTTCTATTTTAGAGGTTGAGACGTACCCGGCGCATCCGGTTATGGCAGGCGCCCCGGACCGGATGGATGTGTTTGTCTGGCGGAGTCCGGTCTTTACGACTCTGGACGGTTTCAAGGGCGCTGCCCTGGCAAAATACCGTAAAAACGGCTCCCCGTTGCGCTCCGGTTATCTACTCGGCGAAGAACATCTCCAGGGCTATGCAGCCGCTATGGATGTCCATCATGGCGCAGGCCACGTTATCCTGCTCGGCTTTCGGCCGCAATGGCGAGGTCAATCATTCGGCACTTTCCGCGTCCTGTTCAACGCCGCGCTTTATGGTGGACTGCTGGCGCAAGGCACCCCAGGCTCGGTAGATTTCTGGACGGCGCCGGCTGAGAAGAATCAAAGAGAAGTAGAAGAAAAATAGAGACGTTACGACAAACCGTCAACGATCCTCTTTCGGCGTCAAAACAAGGCGCGTCAGAGAATGGGGGGGGGGGAGCATATGCCGGAGTTCTCGTTCGATCAGCTCGATTGGCTGTGATCGAATACGGACCCGATCGGGAGCTTCCCAGGTATTTTTTTCCATGAAGGTATCGCCTGTCAGCGTAGACGCTGTTCCGGCGGCCTGCCGCGCAAATCCGTTTACAGAGAGTTGGATCTCCATCGGATCACGTGGATCTCGGTTAGTGAGGAATATAACGGCGGTTTGGTGATCTGTTGAGGTCAACGCAACGATATCCACCATGGGGGCATTTTCTACCCGGGTGAGCCATTCTCCCGAACAGGAGAACCCCGGCTCATCTATGGCGACTTCGACCGGCTGTACCCCGATCTGCGTACTGTACAGGTACAACGCCCACCACATCGGATGCGGGAACACAACGCCGTGCTGCTTGGACAGGCCGGCGCTGTGGTTGATCAGGGCGCTGTTTGTGATGATCTCCACCAGTCCTTGCTGCGGATCGCGGCGTTGACGATGCCGGCATCGTAGAGGGCCTCACTCAGATTGTCCACATTGGGCAGATTCTGTTTGTTGGTGAAGATACTGAGTTCGGTCACGGCAAGCCGCGGCGTCCACCCCGCTTTTTGCATCGGCGCCGCTAAATTTCGAAGATGATTCCCGTAATTGGCGGCGAATCCCATGTATTCCAGACACACGGCTTCCGGATCGGCTTCGGCCGGAATATGATGTCCTTCGAGCGTATGGACGGACAGGGTCTGCACCGTGTCTTTCGCGTGGGCGACCACCTGTTCGTTCCAAGCCGCATCATGCCCATTGGCGATAATGCGGATCGAGGGATCAACGGCCAGCATGGCTTTACGAAACGCCAGATACCGGTCCGCTTATTCTATGGCTGTGGTATGGCCGATTTGCCAGTCGCCGTATAACTCGTTTCCAATTTCCCAGTAGGTGATGTTATACGGCTGCGGATGGCCGTTGACGGCGCGCAGAACCCCCATAGGCGTGTCCACATCGCCCATTACAGTATTCAACCCATTGGGCTGCCTCTTCCGGTGTTCCGTTCCCCCCGTTGACGCAAATCATCGCCTCACAACCGACCAGGTCACAAAGTCGAAGCCAGTCATCGGTGCCGGCGTCGTTACACTCGATTTCCGGCCAGGCCGGATTGGGCAGGATCGGTCGGTTTTCCGTTGGCCCTACCCCATCCCGCCAATGATATCCTGAGGAAAAGTTGCCGCCCGGAAACCGAAGAAACGGCAGGGCCGCTTCTTTCATCAATCCTACAACTTCCGGGTCCCAGCCGTAACGGTGGTACGGGCCGTTTTGTTGGCGCGTGCTCGAATGATCAGATGATAGCCGCGCTGGCGATGCAAGGGAAGAAAAACCTGCGTCCTGAGGCCTGAACCCGTAGAGGCTGTCGTAATTCGTTGCGCATGGCCGCGTGTTCCACGGTCCAGACTGGCCTGAACCTGCCCTCGGGGCATCCAGTAAGGCGCTAAACCCTGTGTGGTGCATGGCGCCAGATCCGGCAACTCATAGATACGGGTTAAATCCTGGAGCCGCTGCCGGACAACGTCAGGATTCGGCCAATGGCCAAGGCTGGCAAACCAGGGATTCTCAACGGCCTCCGCCTAGGCGCCGCCATACACATTACGGCCCAGGTGCTCGGTAAACTTGCCGAATAAGAACCGAGAAATCCCAGGTCCGAAAGATCGGTCCGCAAAGATAGTTACGGCGGTCGATTTAGATTCAGGTTCCGTCATAAAAAAACCATTGATGAATTATGAACCGCGCAGCGCCTGCATCGAATCTGCTGTACACCTGCCCTCACCAATTACCAACCACGAAGTGCTCGCATCGTGTCCGAAGGACACCTGTCATCACCAATCACCAATGTCCTCACCCCTCCCCAATACACACCCGCAACAAATTCGGGTGTTCAGGAAAATCTTTGGTGCCGGCCCCATAGCCGATTTGTTTCAACGTCATCCGCGGCATCGGGCCGAAGGAGATGACTGTCGCTTTCAGGAAAGCGGCGCCGGTCGGTGTGACCATTTCACCACGGGCGTCGGTCTGATATACTGGCACATTGCGCATCAATTCCAGCGCGCCGGGCGCTGGGACGGGCATACGGCCGTGTGCACAGCGGACAAAACCGTTGCCGAGAGGCAAGGCGGAAGCATAGACCGTATCGATGCCAAGCAGATGCAGACCAATGCAGGCGCCGGTGATATCGACAATGGCATCTATCCCGCTGACTTCATGGAGATGCACCTCATCCTTCGCCATGCCATGCATCTTACTCTCCGCCGTCGCTAAATGATCAAAGATGGTGATGGCCCGTTGTTTTATAGACGCATCCAGATCACCTTCTTCGATAACCGTTACCAGATCCTTGAGGTGACGTGCAGGTCCATGATCACCATCAGGGATCTGGTCATGATGGTGATGAAGTTCATGGGCGTCGCCATGTGAATGGCTATCATCCCCTGCTCCTTCAATCACCTCATGACCTTCCTTCGTTTCTATGATTACGTCTATCTTGGTCCCTGCAATTTCATGTTTTTTAACCGTGCGCCGTTCAAGTCGAAATCCTTCAAGCGGTAATTTTTTCAACTCGGTGCAGAGCGCATCAAAATCAAGGCCGGCATCTACCAGAGCGCCTAATATCATATCACCGCTGATGCCTGAGAAACAGTCGAAGTAAGCTATCTTCATGTCAGAATAATCGGTGAGGAAATAAGTGCTTATTGCCGGTTTGTATGATGGAACACGATAGAGATATCTTGCTGTCCTCTCTCCTCACTCAACATAACATGCCTCTGTCATCCTGCACAAGACAAATTTCGATGACAAAGCTACGAATCAAACCATATCGTTTCGTCGATTTGTAGCTTCGTCGTTTCGTTTTCCGGCTGTCTATATATCCATAGGTGGCATTTGATGCCCAAGCCAGACAGCCAGCGCGCTCACGAGAAACAATCCGGTGATCTCGAACCAGAGGCGACGTGTGAGGAGATGGTCTCTTAAAGCGGAACCATGAGTAGATTGCGCCTCACGGACCAGGTGCTTATTTTTCCGGGCTACCCACAATACGGCCAGGAACAAAATCAGCTTGGCCGATAGAATCCGGCCATACGTCGTACTCAGTATGGCCAGCCAATCCGGTATAAATAGCCAGGACAGCATCAGTCCGGTTGCCGTCAGCCCAACAACCATCCCTATGGCAAGTCTCGAAAAGCGGGCTAATCGGAAAGGATCGGTGCGCGTGGTGGGTGAGGTGATGAGGACGGCCAGGCCGCCGAACCAGAGGGCAAAACAGGCCAGATGTAAAAAATGAGTCGCGACGGCCAGGGTCACGGACTCCGCCGCCATCGGATGCCCGACAGGACTGAGCGCCAGAGCAAGCGCTATAAAACAAAAAAACAGCAGGGCACGACCGGTCGGCAACAGGGCGAGAAGCAGCAACAGGACACCGATGCCTTGACGGATCAGCCAGATCGAACCGATGGAGGTTTTAAATGCGACCAGCGTGATCGTAGCCCAGCTAATCTCGTCGGTGAATTGGTGCACCTGTTCAAGGAAAGACAGGCTGCCGGCAATAAGAAAAGCGCCGGCCAGGGTAGTGCGAAACCAACGCGCACACCACCCGCCGCCGCTGTTAAGATATCCAGCCAGGGCTCCGGCGCCGAAACTCGATAGGATCAGCATATCGAGCCAGCGGCATAATTCAACGATCATCGAACCTGAAAGGAAAAGGCACCGCTGGTTTTATGGCCGTCAACCGATACGACTTCCCATTTAGCGGCGTAAGAGCCCGATCCGATATCCTTCATCAGGATGGACATGATCTTGAGGTTTTCAGAGCAGGTCGTCTTCCCTTTATGGACCGTCTCTCCATCAGCATCGAAGACTTCCAGTTTACTGAGCTCGATTTCGATTTTTTCTGTCAGGAAGACGCTAACCACCTTGGGCGCCTGGTCGAGGGTGGACTTATCTTTCGGAGAAGAGCGGGTGGCCTCCGAATGGGCGGACGCCATCTGTACAAAGACCAGGGCGCAGATAACAACAAGCGATATCCACAGCGGCCTCGAAGAAATGAGTCTCTTCATGGAAAAGCTCCTTGGATCTAAGGATTTGTCTAAAATAGATATGACCGGATGGCGGTCTATTACCTTCCGGTCATAATCAAAACGTGAAATAAGGGACAAAAATCATTCGGGATGCGCTCCGGAACCTGATTCGTGCTCGTCTTCATTGCCTTCCTCGTGCTCTCCCTCGGACTCTTCCTCGTGCTCTCCCTCGGACTCTTCCTCGTGCTCCATCTCCCCTTCTATCAACTCAAGGACCACAAGCAGTTCATCGACATCTTCAGGCCAGGCATCGTTCGCCTCCATGGAAGCCGTCATATGCTCGGTGATACTTTCTAGAGACTCACCCGTAATACCCATTCCTGCCAGGCTTTCCAAAAAGGTCTGGCCTTCGTATTCTATTTCGCCGCCGGATGCATAGGTAATCTGAGCGACCAGCATCTCTTTCATTTTTTCCTGATCGACGCCTTCAAAATGGTTCTTTAATTTATCATCTTCTATAACCATCGAAACAAATTCCTCAACGATCCCGCTGACGATCTCTTCACCACCCATCCGATCATACAGCGGCCCATCCATTTCCCATTCCATGTCCGGATCATCATGCTGCGCATAGGTGGCTGCCGGACTCACCACCAGCATCAATGCGGCACAGGCTGCAAACAACAAAAATAATCGCTTCATATTAACGCCTCCTCTGTACGGATAAATAAAATAGAATTTTCTGTCGATTAATTTCAATTATCATTCATACAAATATAGGTCGATTCCATTCAAAAAACAAGGAAAATACCCGCCCGTATACTTATGAGCATACGGAAAGAAAGCTTATAAGGTTCCCGACGTGAGCAGGAAATTTTCAATGATATAGGCCACGCCATCTTCATCGTTGGAGGGGGCGATCAGATCTGCAGTTGTTTTAACCTCTTCCGGCGCATTGTCCATCGCCACGCCCAGACCGGCGTAATGGATCATATCAAGATCATTGAAATTATCGCCTATACTGATCATCTCAGCGGAGGGAACGCCGTGCATGGCGCCTAAAACGGCCAGCGCATCCGCCTTGGATACCCGCTCGGGTACGATCTCCAGAAAAAAGTAATCGGGCACGAGCGTACTGCGAGATAGAATGAGGCCGATCGTATGCCATCGAGACCGTAATTGCGTTCGGAGATCATGCATGGCCGACGGACTTCCCGAAACGGCGATTTGAGCCGGGTCTCTATCCAGTCGGTCTTCTAAATTCAGAATCAGCCGTGCCTTATCTCCATTCGCTTCGATATAACGCGCTCGCCAGGCATTGACCGACCGGGCGGATTCATACCAGACATGGTGACTTTCCGGCACCGGGTCATAAACCAGCGGATCGTAACCGGCCTGTTTCAGGTAATCCACAAGGTCTGAAGCCAACGCACAGGGCATATTAATCGCTTGAAGAATCGGTCCGTCAAGCGCTTCAAGAATCAAAGCGCCGCTGTGAAAGACCAGCATGGCGGCAGGGTGGACCTGCTCGGCGATAGGCCGTCCGGAATGCAGACTGCGCCCCGTACAGAGCGCTACGTGTTTGCCCGCTGCAATGGCGGCATCAATCGCAGTCAGGGTGCGTGCGGAAATAACTCTTTGTGACGTCAACAACGTCCCGTCAATATCAATGGCTATGAATGAATAAGGCAATAGGCAAGTTAAAAGTTGAAAAGTT
>Ga0066376_10004877_pt1 | contig 11575 bp, 7 predicted proteins | sample Knorr_S15_td_Bot_FD_77009 | JGI IMG/M metagenome (GOLD analysis project Ga0066376, IMG submission 77009) | Marine microbial communities from Southern Atlantic Ocean transect - Knorr_S15_td_Bottom_ad_5009_LV_A | ecosystem: Environmental > Aquatic > Marine > Oceanic | place: Southern Atlantic... | reverse complement strand
TCCCATTCCTGCTAATGATGATTCCATTCGTACAATTCAATTGATAATATCTACTTTGTCTGATGCTGTTATTGAAGCGAGGAATAAAACAGAGGAAGACGTGGAAAATAAAGATATGGAGACAGAATTATCACCTGCTGAAGATGAAAAACCAAAGATGAAAAAAGAAGAATCATCCGAAGATTCAATCTCAGAAGTATCTGCAGAAGTAAAGACATCAAAAGTGGAGGTCGCAGATGAAAATATTGAAAAAACGGCAAAAAAAGAACGAGCGAAAAAACCTTCTATAAAAACAAAAGCAGAAAAAGAACCTGTTTCTAATATTGAGGAACAGGTTGAGAGTAAGAAAAAAGATGACTCTCCAATCGAGAGTGAAAATGAAGAAAATTAATTTAGTATGAGTATAGATGCTAAAAAGGTAAAAGATCTGCGAGATAAAACCGGAGCCGGAATGATGGATTGTAAAAAAGCTCTTGTTGAGTCCTCCGGTGATATGAATAAAGCGGTTGATTTTTTAAGAAAATCCGGTATTACAAAAGCAGAAAAGAAAAGCACCCGGGCTGCAAACGAGGGATTAATATATTCCTATATTCACCATGGCAACCGGCTTGGTGTCTTGCTTGACATTGGCTGTGAAACTGATTTTGTAGCAAAAACCGAAGATTTCAAGGAACTGGCTCATAATATTTCCATGCAAATAGCAGCTACAAATCCTATTACCCTTAAACGAGAAGAAGTTGATCCTGCAATTGTTAGCAGAGAAAAGGAAATTTACTCTGAACAAGCAGCGTCCACCGGAAAACAAGAAGAAGTTATCAAAAAAATTGTTGAGGGTAAATTAAATAAATATTATCAAGAAAATTGTTTATTAGAACAAGCATTCATTAAAGATTCGGATAAGAATATCCATGATCTTATTAGTGAAGTTATTGCCACGTTAGGTGAAAATATCAGTGTGAATCGGTTTACGAGATTCGCAATTGGTGAAAACACCTGACCCTATCCCTTTTAAATCCAAAATGAATAATCCTGTTTACAAGCGGGTTCTTCTCAAGTTAAGTGGAGAAGTTCTTGCCGGAAAGGATGGTTTTGGAATAAATCCTGAGCGTGCTGAGTATCTTGCAAATGAGGTAAAATCTATTTATGAACTTGATCTTTCTATCGGTTTAATAATTGGAGCTGGAAATATATTTCGGGGAATAAAAGCAGCTAGTAAGGGGATGGGAAGAGTGACAGGAGATTATCTTGGAATGATGGCAACAATAATGAATGCGGTTGCATTGCAGGATGCTTTAGAAAAAATTGGTTGTCCCACCCGAACACTTTCAGCATTAAGTATTATACAAATTGCAGAACCTTATATTCGAAGACGTGCAATACGCCATCTTGAAAAAGGTAGAATTGTAATTGTTGCCGGAGGGACTGGAAATCCGTATTTTAGTACAGATACAGCAGCCGCTCTTCGGGCTACAGAATTAGACGCCGAAATTGTTTTAAAAGGAACAAAAGTAGATGGAATCTATGACAAGGATCCTGTTAAATATCAAGATGCAGTAAAATTTGAATCCATTTCTTTCAAAGATGTTATCTATAAAAATCTTCGAGTTATGGATATGACAGCATTTACTCTATGTAGTGAGAACTCTTTGCCAATAAAAGTATTCAACATAAATCATTCTGGGGATTTGAAAAAAATAGTTTTAGGTAGTAAACTTGGAACTTTAGTTTCAGTATAAGAAAATATGACTGAAACAATTTTAAATGATACGGAACATAAAATGGACCAGACTTTTGTCCATACACAAATGGAGTTGGGGAAAGTCCGTACAGGGCGCGCTAATCCGGAATTGTTGGAGGGCATACAGGTAAGTTATTATGGTACGATGACTCCATTAAGTCAGGTCGCAAATATATCAATTCCTGATGCCCAGGTTATTTCAATATTACCATATGAGAAAACCTTAATTCCCGATATAGAAAAAGCTATTCTTGAGAGCAACATTGGTTTGACTCCAAGTAATAATGGGAATGCTGTTATTGTTCCAATTCCACATCTTTCTGAAGAACGCAGAATGGAACTAATAAAATATATTCATGAACTGGTCGAAGAAGGAAGAGTGTCAGTACGAAATGTCCGCCGAGATGCAAATCATCAATTGAAGAGCATGCAATCTGAACAGAAGATTTCAGAGGATGAAATCAAACGAGCAGAAAAATTAATTCAGGAAATGACCGATAAACACATTGAAGAATTAAAAAATATTCAAGATAAAAAAGAAAAAGAGATTCTTAAAGTGTAGGAATTCTATACTTTTTGTTGATTGTGTATGGGAATTGAGAAATTCTCATTTTTTAATTATATTGCTTTAATTTTTTCTAGTCGCACTTAGAAAAACCGCAACCGAGACAGGTAATACAGCCTGATTCGAATTGAATAGGACCGCCACAATCCGGACATGATGAAATATTTTTTGTTGTATAATCTTTAATTTCTTTTCCGTGAATTTCTGATTCATTTGCGATGGTAAAATGTGTGAATTTAGTTTCATTGTTAGAATCATCTTGCGAACGGTTTTTCAGATAGTCATCAAGAGCCTTTCCAATTGCATCCGGGGTAGAAAGTATTAAACGTCCATCCTCCCATGTCGGATTCGGACCGCTAATTCCTATTAATTGTTTCACAATTGACTCAGGGTTGATTCCGGAGCGTAATGCAAGAGAAATTAATCTACTGATTGCTTCAGATTGTGCGGCTGCATTTCCACCTGCTTTTCCGATTGCTGTAAAAACTTCACAAAGACCATGTTCATCTTCATTCACTGTAATATATAGTGTTCCCTCCCCAGTTTGAATTCTCCTTGTTCTTCCATAGGTTGTTATAGGTCTAAATCTTGGTTCGGATTTTATTCCAGTCCTTTGGTCTTGTTCATTCTGAAGTGTTTCTTGAATAATGGCTTTTTTCTTTGAAGTTTTTGATTCTGAAATTAGGATACCATCCCGGGAGCCTTCTCTGTAAACGGTGATTCCTTTTAATCCAGTGTTGTAAGCAGTCATATAAATATCCGCGACAGTTTTGACTGCAACATTTTCCGGTAAGTTTACTGTTGAAGAAATTGAGCTATCAATATATTTTTGAACAATTCCCTGCATTTTTACCCGAAAAAATGGATCAATATTGTGTGCTGTAATCACATAATCAGGGAGATTTTTATCAGTTCCAAACAGCTTCTCAATTATTGGATGGTAGACTTTATATTCTTTAAATAATTTGCCATTTCCTTCATTTTTCTTTACACGTCTCATATATGATGTGTCAAAGATTGGTTCAATACCTGAAGAAACTCTGGCAACAATTGCCCCGCTTCCTGTAGGCGCGACAGTTGTTAATGTACTGTTTCGAATCCCGTGATTTTGTATTTGATCTCTTATGGTTTTAGGTAAGTTTTTGATAAATTTACTTTTACTGTATCCTGACCAATCAAAATTTGGAAATTCACCCTTTTCTTTGGCTAACTCTAAACTGGTTTCGTAGGCAGTGTCTCTGAATATTTGCATTATTTGATCCATTGTCTGCAATGCATCTTCACTATCATAACGTATGTTCATTTTTACCAACATATCAGCCATCCCAAGAATTCCCAAACCGACTCGGCGATCGTTTTTTGCATTATATTTTTGCGTTTTCAGGGCATGCCTGTTCATATTATAATCTACTACATTATCAAGAAATCGAACCCCAATTACAACTGTTTCTTTAAACTTTTCAATAGTAAAATTCTTATTATCATCAACAAATTTTTCAAGGTTTACAGCCCCTAAATTGCAACATCCCCCTTCTGGAAGTGGTTGTTCTGCGCATGGATTTGTGGAAACTAATGGGCTGCAGTATTCTGCATTATGGAAATCTTTCATGGTGTCCCAAAATAAAAGTCCAGGTTCAGCGCTATTGTGCGCAGATTTAATTATTTTTTCCCATAATTCTTTTGCTTTCACAGTTTTATAAACTTTGTTATTCCAGGTTAAGTCAAACTCATCATTTTGTTTAACAGCCTGTAAAAAATTATGGGTTAATAGGACAGATATATTTGAATATTGAACCATATTATTATCTTCGGTTTTTATGGCGATAAATTTTTCAATATCGGGGTGATCAACACGGAGAGTTTGCATATTTGCACCTCGCCTTCCGTGCTGTGCTATGGTATTTGTATTTTCACTGAATAAATTCATAAATCCGGTTGGTCCGCAGGATTCTCCTCCAGTTCCGTGGATGGCATCTCCACTTGGCCTCAGTACAGAAAGATCATGACCACATCCTCCACCAAATTTATAAGTGAGGCCCTCGTCAAATATTGCAGAGTAAATTGAGTTTATTGAATCATCTTCAATGGCAACCACATAACAATTATTCAGGGTTGTTGTGATATCTTCCCTACCGGCACCATGCATGATTCGTCCCCCAGGGACAAACCTGAAATCTTCTAGTATAGAATAGAAATTTTTCTCCCATTTTTCTTGAAGAAGCTTCGTTTTTTCAACCGAAGAAATACTTTTAGCTTGTCTGGACCAAAGTTCCCAGGGATGTTGTTCCCAGGGTGCCAGGTATTTGTTTTTTAATACATCAACGCCTAAAGAATCTTTACCATAATAATTGTTTATTTGATATTCTTGGTTGGTTTCAGATCCGGATTTTATTTTTGTTTCCGGTTTGATTTTTATATCTAACAGTGGTCCGGAAACTTTTGGATCCTGCTCTGGAGATTTTACATAAGAAGATGTAAAATCTAATTCTATTGCTTTAGCCATTCACGTCTTTCTTCTTTTCGTTTTCTATTAGCAGACGAAATTGGCAAGTGAAATATCCCCAAATTCGGGAAAATTATCTTTAATTGTTTGGTTGGCAATTCAAATATATCTATAACAAAATAAACATACAAATAGAAATATTTTATGTTTTGAAAATTTGTCATTTATTCGAAATTATCTGCCACAAAAAAAAAGAAAATTTGTACAAAGAATTTTCAATTCTTAAAATCGTTTATATTCTTCACTTGGGTTTTATTTGAATTTTAAAATGTAATTTAATTGTACGGACTAACCAAATAACAGCAACCGATGTAGCTACAATACTTGAGATCATCATAGAGTACCAAACATATTGAACTGGTTTTCCGAGGATTGCAGAACAATAAAAGGCCAATGGAGCGGATACGAGAAGAATTCGAATACTTGTAATTACCAAAAATGGGAGACCTTTTCCCATTCCCTGTAAAATTCTACCGCTTGACATTCCAATTGCAACAAATGGATAAATAAAGCTGATACAACGAACATAAAAAACAGTGATTTTCTGTATTACAGGATCGCTGGAAAATACATGGATGATAGCTGGTGCTAATAAAAAAAGTGAGATAGCTCCTACGAGCGTAATTATCACAGCTCTGCTAATGCCATATTTAATGATAAAGAGGAGTTGTTTGTTTTCATTTGCTCCATAAAACATACCAACCAAGGTTGTTAACGCTGCAGAAATGGACATAATTGGTAAAAGAATAACCATATCTATCCTCCCTCCAATTTGATATGCGGCTACTGCGCTAATGGAATAAATGGTTAATATTTTATTAAAAATTAATTGACCAAAAGACATGATGATCATTGACAGTGAAGCTGGAATCCCGATCCTGAAAATGTCCGCGATAATATTTCTTGAAAATGTAAAATTTCTCATTCTGAATTGGATGTATGTATGTTTCTTTACAAAAAGCTTATAAATAAAAATACAACACACCACCACTTGACTTATTGTTGTTGCAATTGCGGCACCCTGAACTCCAAAATTCAGCTTAAATATGAAAATTGGATCAAGTATAATATTCAAAACAGTACCTAAGGCAGAAATAAGCATAGGAAGTTTCATATCTCCTTCACCGGAAAGAATAGAGCGAAAAAATCCGGAGAATACCATGCAGGGTAATCCAAAACAGGTTATTTTCAGGTATCCCCAACTCATAGGAAGAATGTAATCGGGTGCTCCTAAAAATAGTAATATTTCTCTTCCTTTTGTGAGACCGACTGCAGTGAGAATAACACTAATAATAGCACCAATAAAAATTGCGTGTTCAGCACAATTATCTGCTTTGTTTTTTTGTCGTGAGCCAATAAACCTTGCGATTGAGGCAGTAACGCCAGACCCTAAACCAAAAGTGAGCCCCAGGACGAAGAAAAACAAAGGCATGTTGTATGCTACTGCAGCAATTGCATTTCCGCCTAATCGACCAATGAAGAGCATGTCAACAATTGTATACATAATGTGAACTCCCATCCCCGCCATCATTGGGAGAGCAAGAGTCCACAATCCTTTTGCAGGATTCTTCAAAAAACCCTGAAGTCTGTTTCGGTTTTTATCTTTGTTTTTCAAAGATGACAATTATTAATGAAATAATTGTTTTTATTTAGAAATAATTATTGGAGATGGAAGGGCCAGAATACAGGAATAAAAATTATTCCAAGAATCCAAATTATTACAGAAAGAGGAAAACCAACTCTTATGAAGTCTTTAAATTTGTATCCACCGGGACCATATACCATCAAGTTTGTTTGATATCCAATTGGAGTAATAAAGGAAGCCGATGCTGCAAAGCATACTGCAAAAATAAACGGTCTGGGATCAAGTCCCAAATTTATTGAGGAAACAATTGCAATCGGCGTAACGATAATCGCAGTAGCGGCATTTGACGATGTTTCTGTAAGTATTATGGTTAAAAGATAAATCAGAGCCAGGAGCATCCTGGGTTGCATTTGGTCTGGAAATAATCTGACGAGTATAATAATATTATTCCCAATCCAATCCGCAGTGCCACTAGTTTGGATAGCATGCCCGAGGGGGATGAGCGTGGCGATGAGAACAATTACTTGCCAATGAATAGAGTTGTATGCTTCAACTGGCGAGATCACTTTCAAAGTCAGTAAAATAACAACTGCAATAATTGCACCTTTCAGAATGGGAACTATTCCTAAGGAAGAAAGTAGCATAACGGCAATAATTAATATAGAACTTAACCACCATAGTTTATGTTTTTTCAATGATGTCTCTAATTCTTCTAATATGATAAAATCACCTGTTGAAGCCATTTCTTGAACTTTTTCACGAGATCCATAAACAAGGAGTGTGTCATATGCCCTTAAAATAATATAGGCCAGTTTTTTACGAATGATGGTTCCTTCTCTGCGGATTGCAAGAACAAAACTTCCAAACCGGCGCCGGAAATTTGCCGCCATGAGACTTGTTCCGATGAGCTCTGATTTATTTGTTAGCAAGCATTCAACAAGCACATTGTTTTCCTGAACCAGTTCTGATTGATTGAGTTTCTCATCAGTAAGCATAGACAATTTTTCAATTGTTTTCAAACGAAGGAAACTATCTACTGATCCCCGTATAAATAAAATATCTCCCTCTTTTAATTTTGTATTTCGAATATTAGAAGTAATTAATTCACCGTTCCGCAGAATATCAAGAACGATTATATCATAATTATGGTTCAGGGATCTTTCCATGCAAGTTCTATCAACTAAAGGTGATTCTTTACTGATTTTCATTTCAGTTAAATATCCACCTAAATGGTAACTTTTGGTCAAGCTGGAGGTGACAGTTCTGGAAGGTAGTAAGCGATTCCCCATGGTAACGATATAAATTAATCCGACGATAAGTGTCAAAACTCCAAACTTTGTAAATTCAAACATCCCCAATGGTTTTATATCTCCATAGTTTTGCATGATTGAATTCACTAGTAAATTTGTTGAAGTTCCTACTAATGTCAATGTTCCACCAAGGATAGCTGCATAACTTAAAGGAATCAACAATTTGGATGGACTCAATTTATATTTCTGTGCAAGCCGAATAGTAATAGGCATAAAAATAGCAACAATTGCAGTATTATTAACGATGGAGGAGGCTAAGGCAATGGCAATGAGAAAGACTATAAGTCCAAGCGTCAATGAGTGTGTAGCTAATTTGTTCAGGCTCAATACGAAATATTCCAAAATACCGGATTTTTGAAGTGATGTACTTAGAACAAATAAGGTTGCAATTATGATGACTGCAGGATTTGAAAATCCCATGATACTTTCGGTTGGGGTTATCAAGCCAGTGAGCAGCAATATTCCAAGAACTGTTAATGCTGTAACATCTACCGGAAAGAATTCTGTCAAAAAAAGCACGAAAGCCAGAAGGATTATGAACAAAACAATAGCGATATCAATAGTCATTTTTAAAAGATATTAACTTTCAACTGAGTTTACTTCTGGAAGATGAAGACACAATAAACAATAGATTATTTCTTAATTGTTGGGGCTCTAATTTAAAATTTATTTTTTATACATTATAATATTTCTGATTCATCAATTTTGTCAATTTGATTTGGATTTACAAATTTTTTCGCATATTTTTTATAGACTCCTGATTTCACAAAAATATTAAATAAATCTTTATCAATATGATTATCTTTGTTCATAAACCCCATAATCCGCATTGTTTCTGAAAGCTTTTTCCCTTCCTTATAAGGCCGATCAGCAGCGGTTAATGCTTCGAAAATATCGGCAATTGCGATCATTTTAGCTTGTGGGGACATTTGATTCCCTGTCAGTCCTCGCGGATATCCAGTCCCATCTAATTTTTCGTGATGTCCACCAGCAAACTCGGGGATATTTTTTAAATGTTCAGGATATGGTAACTGTTCTAACATATCAATAGTAATGGAAATATGACTGTTAATTATTTCACGTTCTTCGGGGAGCAATGTCCCCTTGGGAATAGTTAAATTGCGTACTTCATCTTTTGATAAAAAGGGTTTTTTCTTACTTTTTTCTTTAAAGGGATATTTTGAAATTTGTATAACCCGCTTTTGAAGTTCTTCAGCCATAAACTCACCACCAATATTACATTGCTCAAGAAATGCTTTGTCTTCGTCCAATTGTTCTATTTGTTTTTTATATTCATCCTTGAGTTTTGTTAAAGCGGTTTTATTACTATTTTTTAATTTATATGTTTTTTTTAAGAATTCAATTTCTTTGTCACGACTGAGAATCTCAAACTTTTTGTTGATAATATCAATGCGGTCAAAAATGGTTTCCAATTTGGTGCTTTTGTCAACAACATGAGTAGGTGTAGCCACTTTACCGCAATCATGAAGCCAGGCTGCAATATATAATTCATATCGTTCATCAGGAGTCATGCTAAAATCCTTATATATTCCGCTTTTAATCTTTCCAACAGCATCTGCGAGCATCATTGTAATTTCTGGTACGCGACTGCAATGTCCGCCGGTGTAAGCAGATTTTTTATCTATAGCAGTTGCGATGAGTTTAATAAACGACTCAAAAAGTACCTCTAATTCTCGTATTAAATTCTTGTTTGTAATTGCAACAGCAGCTTGACTTGCAAGGCTTTCTATCATATTTATATATGTAGAAAATGGAACGATTTCTCCTGTCTTTGGATTTTTAGCATTTACTAACTGAAGAACACCAATAATTTTATTTTCATGGTTTTTCATTGGTACAGTTAAAAACGATTTTGAACGATATCCATGTCTTTTGTCCCATCCTTTTGTACCGGAAAAATCAAATCCTTTTTCTTTATAAGAATTCTTAATATTTACTGTTTCTCCTGTCAGTGCGGCATAAGCTGATACATTATTGTAGTTTGGTTCATTTGTTTCCGGATTATATAACTTAACAGGGTACAGGGTATCTGGTGTCGGTTCAGACGATGTTCCTCCGTAATGAATGCCTAAAGAATCTGTCATCATAATTTCAAATTTTAAGCGATTATCATCTGTTTTCATGTAGATTGTTCCACCGTCAGCTACTGAAATTCTTTTGGTTTCCAGTAGAATCGTTTCTAAGAGTTTTCCCATATCTTTTTCTTTCGAAAGTGATACCCCAATTTCAGACAGATTCTTAATCTGGTCTTCAAGCTCATCTACGTATTTTTTGATTCCAGAAGGTGTAGTTTTTAGTAACTCAATAATTTCTTGTTGAGTAAGAGAGAAAATAGATTCTTTTTTCTTTTTCATTAGATTTCCTAATTTGAATTGTTGTTATTAATTTTCAGGTAAAATAGAAAAATTTTGAGGGAAGTTAAGGTAAAGAATCAACAGAGACGAAGAAAAACCAATGATTTTGTTTTCATTTTTTACTCAAGAGATACATCAAATCATATTTTAATTTCCTATTAATGTAACATGAGAAAAATTACACATTCATACATTAGAAATGTCCTCGAAGAAGCCAGAGATTTTATTCCAGATGAAACATTATATCTGTCAATTGCTCAAAATTTATTAGAGAATAAATATCCACCAAGTATAACACATTCGTTTTTAGAAATTGGTCACATTTCAAAAGTGAATGAAACATTTGCTAACTCTGATAAAAAAGACGAATGGATTAAATTGTTAATCCAGTTAATAGAGGTATCAAAATTTCAGGTTGGAAATTTGATAGAACAGCGTTCGAACTTATATAAAGATAAAAATTTATTTCAAATCATTGTTGACCAGAAACTTGTTCAAGTTAGCTATAAAGAGACTTGGGAGATAATTCAGAAAATTGCTAAATCTCTTGCAAAAATAACGGAAAACTACTCCAATCCAGTAATCGGAATTTTTACTTCAAATTCATTATTTGGTGCGCTATTAGATTTAGCTTGTTTGTCATTTCATTTTTGTATTGTTCCTATCCCGGTGATGATATCTAAAACGGATTTGAATTATATTCTAAATCATGCCGGTATTACACACTTGTTTATTGAAAAAGCTGAATTAATTGATTTGTTCTCCCATTATTTGAATAAAAATAAAAATGTATATGTTTCCCAACTCCCCAACAAAAAATCTGCAGATCCACTATTAAATATTTGGGAGGAATTTTTATCAATTGGAATTGATGTCCCCCAGAAGCGTCTTACAGAAAGAGCAAATAAATATAATTATCAGGTTCCTGCAACTATCATGTACACTTCCGGAACAACTGCCAACCCAAAGGGAATTATTTTTTCCCAACAAAATATAATTTCAAAACGATTTTGCCGAGCACTTGCTTTACCGAGTATATCATCAAATGATGTTTTTTTATGTTATTTACCGCTATATCACACATTTGGAAGATACCTTGAACTGATAGGAACAATTTTTTGGGGTGCGACATATGTTTTTGCGGAATCTCCTGATTTTTCATCTTTATTGAAAAATTTTTCTCTTGTGAAACCAACTGTTTTTATTAGTATTCCAAAACGATGGATTCAACTTTATGATAAAATACAAAACCAATTTCCACAACAAAATTCGCATTCTCATAAAATAAAATCAGCATTATCAACATTAACCGGAGGGAGACTTTCAACCGGTCTTTCAGCCGCTGGGTATCTTGATCCCGATATTTTTATTTTTTATAGAGAAAATGGAGTGAATCTTTTAAGTGGCTATGGAATGACGGAAGCAACGGGAGGAATTACAATGACACCGGTTGACGAGTATCTTCGTGATTCTGTTGGCAGACCTCTTCCCGGGATTGA
>Ga0066376_10004874_pt1 | contig 11580 bp, 9 predicted proteins | sample Knorr_S15_td_Bot_FD_77009 | JGI IMG/M metagenome (GOLD analysis project Ga0066376, IMG submission 77009) | Marine microbial communities from Southern Atlantic Ocean transect - Knorr_S15_td_Bottom_ad_5009_LV_A | ecosystem: Environmental > Aquatic > Marine > Oceanic | place: Southern Atlantic... | reverse complement strand
TTCCGGAGCGTTCTGCGCTTCAATCGGTGAAGGCCATGGAATGAGAACGCAGAGTCCCAGGACAACAGCTATCACCACAACCTGATTGAAGCGCTCATTCTTCATCGGACCATCCTCCACCAGCGGTACGCACGGTATCCCTCCCATCAAATAAGACACCCCCGAACAACGCACGGGGTATGCCACGATGTACTAATACCCCTAAGTGCCGGTGTCGCAACTACTTACACGCATGATCTCACGTGTTGCCACAAAGTCGTAGCTGTCCCGGCCCTGGGACACCCAGCGCGAAGCATAGGACACCGAAAAAGTTCAAGCCCCACGAGCTGCTAGCGCGTCCAGGAAGCGATCGAGCTCCTCCTCGCTCGTCATGAGATTCGGTGAAACCCTAGAAGTGCTTTCGCAACGGACTAGCATGATCGGACGAGCAAAACCGTGTTGTATAGTCCAGCGGTAGGTACGGTGAGATAGGGGCGGGCTGCCCCACTAGCCGGACGCGCCCTCGAGCAGTCTAAAAATACGGCCGCCAAGCTCCCGGCTCCGGCGTCGCCATGATCTCGTACTCGATGGGCGCGACATCCGCTCTAAATTCCGTAGACATTGTGAAGAAGCCGGTCGCATGAATGGTCACCGTGACTGGGCGGTCACTCTCGTTGTGCCAGTACCAGCCATGGATGCCGGGGAATGGGGCGACGTAGCTACCGTGCCCTTGCAGCGCTTCCTCCAAGACCTCGAAGAACTCGGCCGTGCCCGCGGGCGCTCCGTCTCTCTCGCTGTGCATCTCGGAGCGGACCCAGAAGCTGGCAGTCCACGAATACAGCATCGAACGACCTTGCTCCAGTCGATACTTGTATTCCACGAACTCTCCCGGCGCGAGATCGAACGTCCTCTCATCGATGCGGTAGCTGCTGCGGTGCGCGATGATGCCATCCGACCGTACGGGAATGTCACCGACCATGGTGCCACCACTCCCGGATTCCGAGAGCACGACCAGCCCCAGCATTTCGCCGGTCCCCAACGGATCCATGTCGAACTCCGCGGGCAGAACGACGGTAACGAGCACGACGCCTGCCACGAGCAGGGCAGCCAGAGTCGCGCGCACGAGCTTGGCCTTCGAGGGAGCCTCGGGAACCGCAGTGTCCGACGTGCTCGCTTCTGTCATGGAGTCCTCATGAGGCATTCACGAGATATCCGACGATCTGATATCCCATGAGAATGAATCCGCCGGCCATGAGTAGCGCGTTGGCCATGAACGCGTGCTTTAAGAATCCGACCCGCGTTCGCCAGAAGCTCAACGCGATCAGAACGCCCATGAGCGCCAAGATCTGCCCGATCTCCACGCCGACGTTGAAGCTGAGCATGTTCGTCACCAGGCCCTCCTGCGAGAGCGACAGTTCCTGGAGCGTCGTCGCCAAACCGAATCCGTGGAAAAGGCCGAACGTGAGCACCGCGAGCTTGGTATTGGGCTGGAAGCCGAGGAAGCGGCGAAATCCGTCCATGTTGTCGAACGCCTTGTAGACGACGGAAAGCCCGATGATGGCGTCGACGATGAACGGGTTCGCCTGCACCCCCCAGAGAACGCCCACGAGGAGCGTGACGCTGTGCCCCAGCGTGAAGAGGCTCACGTAGGTGACCACGTCCCGGAAGCGGTACAGGAAGAACAGAACGCCCACCAGGAAAAGCAGGTGGTCGTAGCCGGTGAACATGTGCTTCGCCCCGAGATACATGAACGGCCCGATGGCGGCACCTACGTTCGTCAGGAAGAAACCTTGGTCGCCCTGTGCCACGCCGTGGGCCGCTAGCAGGTCCACGTCCCAAGCCAGCAGGAGCGCGCACAGCAGGGCTACGGCGCCTGAACGAACCAAGACTGTTGGACGAATGACGACCTCTCGACGAAGAAAGCGATCAGCACAAGGTTCGGAAGCTTGCGGCCCGGCATCACAAAGCTCAAGTGGGCAGCTCGAATTGGCATCCAGCCACCTAGTCTCGGTTGGCACGGGGTGATGTCCGCCGTACTCTGTCCTCCTGGCTAGAAACTCCCTTCGGCGCCGGTGACGAGCATGAGCAGATCCCACGGTTGGCTTCGCGCGGTCTTCGCAACTTCCCTTCTGGTCCTCGCCGTTTCGGCGTGCGCAATGGAGGACGCCGACACATCGTCTTCCTCGATGCAGAGCATGAACATGCCGGCGGATGCATCCGGAGCGAACGTGCCTGAAGGCGTGGCTCAGTTCGCTGTCGATCCTTTCTGGCCCAAGCCCCTACCCAACAACTGGATCATCGGGCAGGTCGCCGGGACCGCAGTCGGCCCCGACGACAACGTCTGGCTCATCCACAGACCGTGGACTGTTCAGGCGACGAACGCCGGATCGACCCCCTCGACGAGTACACGTGACCAGGCATGGGGCCACGATCCGCTGCAGTCGCTCTGCTGCACCACGGCGCCACCGGTGTTGGCGTTCGATCCTGATGGCAACGTGGTCCAGTCCTGGGGCGGCGACGATCCCGGCGGAGCGTACCCGTGGTTCAATAGCGAGCACGGAATCCACGTGGACCACCAGGGATTCGTATATGTCGCGGGGAACGGCGGCGGCGACCATCACCTCATGAAGTTCACCGCCGAGGGAGAGTTCGTGTGGAAGATCGGCGACGTTGGTGTGAGCCAGGGCAGCAACGACGTGAACTCGGTCAACCGAACCGCCACGATGGAGGTGGACCCCGCTACGAACGAGCTCTATGTGGCGGACGGGTACGGCAATCGGCGGGTGATCGTCTTCGATGCCGAGACCGGCGACTACCTGCGGCACTGGGGAGCGTACGGTAACCCTCCGATCGATGAGAATCCGGGCCCGTGGGATCACACCGCTCCCGCCAGCACTACCTGGCGCACGCCCGTACACGGACTAGCGTTGTCCACGGACGGACGAGTCTACGTGAGCGACAGGCCGAGCAACCGCTTCCAGGTCTTCGAAAAGGACGGGACCTACCTCATGGAGAACGTTCTCGCGCCGCTGACCTACGGGCCGGGATCAACCTGGGGCGCGGAGCTCGACCCCACCGACCCCGAGCAGCGCTTCCTTTATGTGCCCGATGGCACCAACAACAAGGTGTGGGCACTCGATCGGGCGACGCTCGAGCCGGTGTATTCCTGGGGTACCGGCGGGCGCCAGGCGGGCCAGTTCGATTGGCTCCACTACATGGGATTCGACTCCCAGGGCAATCTCTATACGGGTGAAGTGCAGACCGGGCACCGCATCCAGAAGTTCATTCGCTTGAACTAGCATTAGCAGGAGGAGGCCGCTGCCGCGGCCGCTCGTCGCCGCATTAGCGCTCGCCATTGGGGCGGCATGCGCACCGCCGGATTCGGGGCGGCTCGGAGACCCGATAGCCATGACCGCCCATGGCGAGGCGCTACGCGACCCGGACCACCAGCTTAGGATCCGCGCCATCGACACGCTGGCGGCCATTCCTCACGTCGAAGCCGTGAGGGCGCTCATCCCCCTGCTCGGCGACTCGACAGCAGCGGACGATGGCTTCGTCCGCGATCGGATCGCGGCAGCGCTGCGCACCCGAGGCGAAGCAAAGCAAAGCTGGTCGACATGATCTCGGACGTCTTCGCAGGCCGCATGACCGCGCTCAAGCGGTACGAGGGTGAGCACCTGCCTCAGGTCATCGAGGCACTCGTCGAAGCGCTCGAAGGATACTTCACCGGCACGAACGCCGCGCGAGCGCTCGCAGAGGTCCACGCAGTGGAGGCGCTGCCTCGGCTGCGCAAGGTGCTTCGGCGGGTCGGCACACGCGACCCGATCGGACAAGCGGTCGCCGATGCGATCGAGTAACTCGAGGCCCGCGCCTCCCTGCCCCGGCCGGCCGAAGGAAGCGATCATGAAGCGGTATCACTGCCGCGCGCGGCACGAGAGCCGGGTCCTGAAACTGGAGACCCTGCCGCGCGGAGCTGGACGCTCGGAGTAGCCGGACTGCGCAGGCGAACTAGCGGGCATAATGGGTGACTAGCGGATCCCGACGAGCCCCCGGATCGAGTCGATCAGCTTAGCCGAGTCCCACCCGATCCCGTGCCGGAAGACGATCTTGGTTCCGTGCAGATTGCGGTCGACCTCCAGGTCACCCTCGATGACCACTAGATCGGCGTCCTTGCCCGCCTCGATGGTACCCACGTCCGCGTCGATCCCGAGCACCTTGGCTCCGTTGGCACTCATGATTTGCACGACCTCCGGGGCGCTGAAGCCAGCCTCCAGCAACAACTCGTAGTTGCGCTGGTCACCCAGGCCCGGAGGGGCAGCCCCGTATCCGGTCGGGTCTACCCCGGCTCCGAGCAGGCCGCCGGCAGCCACGAAGGCGCGCTCGTACTCCATCGCCTTGGCAAGCATCTCCGGGGAGATCGAGCCGCGGCCCGCGCGACGCTCGATGGCGATCTCGCGAACCTCCGCGGCGATCTCGGGAGCCAGCACGTCGTACACACGCTCGTCAATCGGCGGACGGCCCGAGACTGACACCTCGTACACGACGAGCGTCGACGTCATCGCCACACCCGCCTCGATCATGTCCCGAAACGTCTTCTGCACCATTTCGCTGTTCACGTCGAGAGCCGGGTACCCGTCGCGGAAGCCTCGCGGGCACTCGTCTGGGCGCTTGTTGGGCGCGTATTCGCTGTTGGCGAAGAGGCCGTGCTCCACATTGTCGATGCCCAGCGCGACGGCTTCCTGGTATCCGACGGAACAGAGATGCGCTGTGAACTTCGCGCCGTGGCGGTGCGCCTCCTCGATGGCGGCCCCGAGCTCGGCCCGCGAGATCCAGGTGTAAGCCTTGAACCAGCTCACCCCCTCCTCTGCCCAGTAGCGCACCACTCTGCGCGCCTGCTCGGCGCTCTCTAGCAGCGTCATCGTCCGGGGGCCCTCCTCACCCGTCAGATAAGGGCCCGTCGTGAACATCGTGGGGCCGATCGTTCGTCCGGCCTCGATTTCCCGGGCGAGATTGAGCTCCTCGTACGGGGACCTGGCGCCGGTCGTGCGAATCGTGGTCACGCCCGACGCGAGGTATAACCTCGAGCCCGAGAACGAGAGTTGCGCCGCGCGCCCATTTCCGCCCGTGTAGTAGCTGTGGTTGTGCAGGCCGATGAGGCCTGGAATCACTGTGTGACCGGTTAGGTCGACGACCTCGAATCCTTCGGGCACCTCAACGGCACCGCTCGGATCGACCGCCGTGATCTGGTCGCCCTGAATGAGGATCGTCTGGTCCTCCAAGGCCGGGCCGCCGGAACCGTCGATCACTTTGACGTGCGTGAGAGCGATCGCGGGTCCCTCCACGGCGATGAAGTCCCGGAAGTCCTGGCCTGGCGCAGCAGCCGCCGAGAAGAACAGGGCGACACCAAGCGCGAGCGTGACGGTTCCTACCTTCATGTCAATTTCCTTCGACGTCGAAGACGAATTTCATTCCGGACTCCAGGTGCTCCGCAATGTGGCAGTGCAGCATCCACCGACCAGGGTTCGAGAGCTCCAACAGGATGTCCGTCGTGGAGCCGGACGGCAACAAGACGGTGTCCTTCCAGACGAGGTTGTCGTTGGGCACGCCGTTCTGCTCCAGCACGAGGAAGCGCTGTCCATGGATGTGCAGCGGGTGCTGCATGGCGTGGAACGCGCCGCGGTCGTTGTGAATGCGGATCTTCACCACGTCGCCGACGCGGAAGCGCCACTCGATCTGTTCGTTCTCCGCTCCCGTCACACCATCGCGCAGGATCCAGCCGATCTCGGCTCCCGTCGTCGCCCAGTTCATCACGGGCATGGTGCCGGTCCACTCGACAGGGTTGAAGTAGACCCAGTCGTAGAGCATCGACTGCTCGATCGCCAAGGGCAGACTGTCGACCTCCAGCGTGAGCACGAGCTCATGGTCCGGCGGACGACCGAAGTCGCCACGATACCGGCCTATGTCCGAGCGCACGTCGTGGTTGATCCGCAACGTCTCGAACGCATTGCTGTGGTCCGCACCGGTGCGTGCCCCGGACACAGCCACAGTCCCGAGTAGGCGAAGCTCCTCCCTGAACAAGCCCATGCGGTGGTTGATGCCCTGCACGTGATTCGTGAGCGCGTACGCCCCGGGCTGCTCGAAGAGAACCTCGACGACGTAGCGCTCGGCAGGCGCCAGTACGACGCTTTCGACCATGGATTCGCGCTCGAACTTGCCGACATCAGAGCCCACCACCTTCACAGGCACCGGTGGAGCATCGGGCTCGGCGGTCGACCGGAACGAGAGATTGAACGTCCTCGTATTCGAGATGTTCGTGAAGAAAAAGCGCACCACGTCCCCGGCATCGACCTCGAGGCCGTACTCGGGCTCGCCGTTCGTCAGGAAGACGTTGCCGAAGCGTCCCATCAGCATGTAGTTGGACGACTCGCGTCCGAAGGGGACCAAGCCCGATTCGTCGAGCAGCAGGTCGTCGAGCATGACGACCTCTTCGTGGTTCACCGGGCTGTAGTACGCGTCGTCGAGCGGCTGCACGAGCATGTTGCCGGCCAGGCCCATCTCCTGCTGCACGTCCTCGCGGTGATGGGGGTGATACCAGTAGATGCCGGCGTCGCGGAAGTAGATCTGGTAGCGGAACGACTTGCCTGGCTGCACCGGCTCTTGCGTCACGCCGGGTACGCCGTCGTAGCGGTTGTCGAGCCGCACACCGTGCCAGTGCACCGAGGTCGGCAACGGCGTGTCGTTTGTGAAGTCGACGAAGATCGTCGTCTTCTCGCCCACTTCGATGAGCGGGCCGGGGATCTGGCCATTGAACGCCAGCATGACCAGCGACCGTCCCTCGACCTCGCGTCGCACGAATCCGGCCCTCAGGTCCAGCGTGCCCCCATCCGGAAGGCGTACCACCTGTCGGGGCAGCGCTTCGGGAACGCCGGAGTCGGCATCAGGCAGGAAGGGCGAAGCACGAGGGCGGCCTTCCATGATGCCCGCCAGCATGGGCACACCCTCGTACATGGGCGGCAAAGCCCACGGGGAGGCCCCTGGCCTGTTGGCTCCGCCCGCTTCGGCGGCCGGTGCGATCGCCAAGAGATCGTGCGCCTCCATGCGGCTCGAGGGCGAACGGCCGCGCAGGACGAGTGGGCCAGTGCGCTCGGTGACGTCGGCCGAGGCCTCCGCCGTGATGAGCACCATGTACTTGTTGAAAGCAACCTCGCCGAGCTCGTTCAGGCCGTTGCCGACCTCACCGAGGCGCAACACGGGGTCGAGCACGAGCGGGGTCGCCCAGGCCACATAAGTCGTGTACGGACCGAGCGTCGCGGGGTCCGGCAGGCCCGCGATCCAAGCGGTCAACTCATGCCGGTGCCGTCCCTCAGCAGTGACGGTGACACCGAACGGTGACCAGGGACGCGTGAGCGTCGCCACGCCGGTCGCGTCGCCCGCGCGCGCCGTGGAGAAGAGGTCGATACAGAACAGGTCGGAAGCGGCGCGCTCGGGCGCGCTTCCAGACCGCAACGGCGGTCCCGCGGCCGCACTGAAGATCGCCGGCCCCGTCGCCGCTGGGCGATCCGCGCAGAGTGCGGGGACGCCTGCGATCTGCGTGGACGCCTGATGCGGAAGCAGGGCGAGCAGGACGGCGGCCGCCACCGCGCTGAAAGTGCCCGAGCTAGAGGCAACAGCGTGCTGCATCGCCGTCGGGCGCTACGAGATCGGGCGCCGCCGTGGCAGCAGCTTCACGCTCCACAGCCCCGAGTTGGTATCGCTGAAGAAGACGTGGCCGTTGAATGGCTGCGTACCCCAGACCATGGTGGCGTTCGCGACGTAGCCGACCGGCGAGACCGGCTTGAAGACTGCGATCTCCCGGCCCTGCGTATAGAGGTTGCCCATCAGCTCTCCGCTAATGTCGACCACGCGCAGACCACCCTCGTAGTACGACTGGTAAAGCTTGTCGTCCTCGACCCAGAGATTGTGGGTGCCGAACTCGGGCATCTCGTAACGCGCCACCATCTCGGGGTTCTCCGGCTGGGTGAAGTCCACGATCTGGATGAATCCACGGGTCACGAGGGGAAACCCACCCGTTCCGGTCTCGGGGTCGTACTGATTCTGGTACGAACCCCACGAGCGCGGATAGCCGGCCCAAGCCAACCCGCGACGATTCATGATCTCGTCACCCAGGAACAGGTACGTCTTCCCGGTCGATTCCTGGTAGTATGGGAACGTCGCGTGAGTGCGCCCGGTCGGCGTCGCGTACGACGTCACGAACACCGGATTCGCCGGCGAGCCTCCCCAGCGGCCATCCCCGACGTCGACCACAACGACGCCCGTGCCCCACTCCGAGGAGTACGCCAAACCGTTCTGGACCCATACGTCGTGCAAGCGACTATCCGGGTGGTTGTATTCGGAGAGGTACTTGGGGTTGTAGATGTCCGTGACATCGATGATGACGTACTTATCGCCGTTCGAGAGCGCATACAGGTAGTCGTTTTCCGCGAACATGTTGTGCACGCCCCCCGTGATGCCCTCGTCGTAGAGCGCCGCGACCCTGGGGTTCCTAGGGTCCGCCATGTCGAGAATGACGAGCCCGTCGCGCCGGTTCGTCGCTCCCTCGCGTGAGAGCACCGCGTAGCGACCATCGGGAGACGCCTTCACGTCGTTTATGGTGCGCGCGTCGACCTGCAGAGAGTCGATCTTGGTGATCGCCGACGGGTCGGTGACATCGTAGAAGAACGCGAAGCCACCAGAGACCTTCGATCCAGTGATCGCGTAGTCGCGTCCGTCCACCCCTTCGAAGATCCAGATGTCGGTCGTGCGATACCAGTCCTCGAGCCCGTGCCCCACGATCTCCAGCTCCTGCACCACGTCCCGCGGCTTGGCCTCGAACGATGCGCGCGCCGAAAGCGGCCCCGCGGTCGCCGTGACCGTGTGAATGCCGGGCACATCAGCTACGAAGGCACCCTGTTTCATCTGGCCGGTGGCTGGAACGCCGAGCATGCCCGCGGTCGCGGTATATCCGTGCGACCAGTTCACCGGAGCGTCCTCGAGGATCGCGCCTGATGCGTCCCGCACGACGGCCTCGAAGCGCACTACGTCGCCCGTTCTAACCGAACCGTCGGGCGCGCCCCTCAGCTCGAGGGCCGCACCAGGAAACGCGACGACCCCGTGCACGATCTGGCTGGTTACGCCCTCGAAGGACGCGCGGATCGTGACCGTTCCTTCGGCATGTGCGCTCACACCGCCAAACGCATCAACCGTGGCCACCGCTGCATCGGAGGTGGCCCAGGTGAGATCCGGATCCGGCCTCGCCGAACCGTCGACATTGAATGCTCGAGCGGAATGGGTCACGGTCGTCCCGGCATACAGCGTCGCAGCATGTAGGATGACCACTCGGTCCACAGCCGGCCAGGTTACCACCACCGGCACGCTCAGGGACGGCGGTGTCGCCGTCGAGCCCGCCGGCACGACCACGCTGACGTTGATGGTGTACTCACCCGGCTCGAGCCCGGTAACCACGCCGTCCCCGATCTGTAGCAAGCCTCGTGGACCGGTGATGCGCAGCTCCACATGCACCAGCGCACCGCTCGCGTCCACTGCCTGGACCGTGAACGGGGTTTCGTCACCCCTGACGATGGTCAGCTGCGCTACGCTCGGCACCAGGCGCGTGACCAAACCCGCGTTCTGTTGCGCCGCAAGCGGCGCCGTCACGAAGGCTATCAGCAAAAATAGAGCGGGCCAAAAAAAGAAGTGGCGCTTCATGGTTCGATCATCGGTTGAAGGGGAACTCGTTGATCCAATGGTACCGTCGACCTGTGAGCAGTGCACCGTTCTCGTTTCGTCGCAGCAGGATGACGGTCTCGGCCCTCTCGAAGTGACCCTCCAACCGGAACAGCCCGGGCCCGACGCTAGACCGTCGGCTCATCGGCGTCCAGGAAGAGGGAGGCCAGCTCGGGAGTCGGACGCATACACGCGGCGCGGCGCCCGAACCATCGATATCGGTTGCGAGCCACGTACTTGTAGACCGCGTCACGAAGGGGTCGCGGGACCAGCAGCGTTACTTTGCCCAGACTGTAAGGAAAACCGAGCTTGGCGCCGATCCAGATGACGGCTGACGAGCGCACGTGCACGCCCGAGCCGTCCACGAAGACGATGCTGTCACCCAGTGCCACGGGGTCCTCCACCCCGGCCGCATGAAGTGCCGCGCGTGCGGCCTCAGACTGCAGAGACGCGTACCGCAGGCGAAGCTCAGAGTCCCGCGCGATGAGCCACTGGACCGCGGCGTTGCAAAGGTTGCACACGCCATCGAAGAGAACGAGCGATTGCGGCCCCGGTGGTTGTTTAGGCCCGGCGTCCGACATGCTCGGCGCTAGCGCGCCATCAACTCACTGATCTGACGGAGCGCGGCGTCCACCTTCATCTGGATGCCCACGCGGCCATACTCCGCTGACGCCTTGCTCGGGTCGCCGCGTACGCCTGACCCCTCGAAGCCGCCGAACGGCGCCAGCTTGTCGGTGCGGATGTGCCTCGCGTTCACAAAGAGCAGTTGTGAAGTGTCGACCATCCCTGCATGACTACCGACGTCCTGTACACTGTGGCCTTGCTCCTGTAGCCACTCGCGAAAGCCGTGACCGGAGTAGTACTCGCCGACGAAGTGCACGTGGGCCTCCCGCGCTGACCATTCCTCATTCAGCATCGCCGCGACAGACATCATTCCGCGTTGGTTGCCGCCGCTGTCGCCGATGAAGACGATGTCGCTGAAGCCACCGGCCACCAGGCTGCGCGCTGTATACTCGAGCAACTTCATGTAGTGCTCATTGGGCAGTGTGATCGTTCCGGTCCGCTGTCTGTTCCCCTCGGTTCGCTCGACGGTCCCCTCCGGCACGTAGGTGACGATCGGCGCGACGAGCGCGTTTCCCAGGGCCCGCGCGATACGTTCGGCAGTCTCCGTCACGATGAATTTGTGCTTGCCTAGCACCATGTGTGGACCATTCTGCTCGGTGCCGGCGGTCGCGACGATGATCGTGGTGGTACCTGCGTCGATCTTGTCGGCCACCTCCATCCAGGTCAGCTCATCGAGGAAGACGGTGTTGGGGGTCTGGGCGGAGGCGGATGCCGATATCACGAGTCCGGCTGCGACGGTGAGAATGAGCGCCTTCATGGGATCTCCGCGTATTGGGCTGTGCGTGAGGAACGAACTTGCCAAGCTACGCCAACACCCTCGGAGCGACGAGTGGATCGGGGACCGTCGGCCGCGCCACGTGAGCGAAATTGCTGGTCAGACAACCGGTGCCGCGGTACTGTGTGGGGTGTTAGCGGGTCGGATCCAGCCTGCGGCCACGGCTCCTTCCACCCATGACTTCGTCGAGGTGTCTCAAGGCCTCAGAAACGGACGCAGCCGCTCCGGCCCGGGGGTGGTCCCGTACCCCTCCCGCCCCAAAACTTGCCGGGCTTGTCTGAGAGAACTCATCTTGCCGCGGGCTGATGCGGCCCGGGAGGCTCTCCCGCTCCTCCGAACCGTGAGCAATTCGCTCATCGCCCTCGGAGGAGCATCTCCGGCCGCACGAGGGGCTCTTCGCGGCGGAGCGCCTCCACTTCGTCAATCTCGATCGGGATGAA
>Ga0066376_10004869_pt1 | contig 11582 bp, 10 predicted proteins | sample Knorr_S15_td_Bot_FD_77009 | JGI IMG/M metagenome (GOLD analysis project Ga0066376, IMG submission 77009) | Marine microbial communities from Southern Atlantic Ocean transect - Knorr_S15_td_Bottom_ad_5009_LV_A | ecosystem: Environmental > Aquatic > Marine > Oceanic | place: Southern Atlantic... | reverse complement strand
TGCGTTGGGCGGCGATATGGAGGCCCAGCGTGCGCATGTACTTATCAGTGGCGAGCGCGCGGGCGCCGAAAATTTCCGCCGTCCGTCCGGCGCCGGCGCGCCGCGTCAGTTCCATCTGCCACAGCCGGTCCTGGGCATGGACGAAACCGAGGCCGAAATAGGCGTCCGCCGCGCTTGCCGCGAGAATATGCGGCACGCCATTGCCGTCGCGCAGCACTTCCACGGTTGCCGTGGGGCCGGCGACCCGAACCGTCCCGTCCAGCACCGGCAGCGAGCCACGCAGCCAGTAATACCCGCCCCCGGCGGCGCCAGAGACCACCACCACGAGACCGATCAGAATGCGGAGAACCCACTTCATGATTTTATATAAACCGTTATTTCATAGACCTTTGTGGGAATTCTCTCATATGATGCCTTGCTCCCGCAACGTGGCGATCTCGCCGGCGTCGCGGCCCAATTCGGCAAGGATCGCGTCGGTGTGCTCACCCAAGGTCGGCGGATGCCGGCGATAGCTCACCGGCGAGGCGGACAGCTTGAGCGGACTGCCGACCAGCGGCACGGTGCCGGACAAGGGATGGTCCATCTCCACGCGCATGCCGCGCGCCTGGACCTGCGGGTGGTCGAACACCTGCTCGAGCGTGTTTATGGGGCCGCAGGACAGGCCGGCGGCGTCGAGAGCCGCGGTCCAGTCCGCGCTGGTCCGGCTCGCCATCGCCGCTTCCAGGACCGGCACCAGGACGTCGCGGTTGCGCACGCGCGCGACATTGGTCTCGAAACGGGGATCGTCGGCGAGCTCCGGTTTGCCGATGAGGTCGGCGAAGCGGACGAACTGACGGTCGTTGCCGATCGCCACCACGATGGCGCCGTCGGCGGTGGCGAAGGCCTGGTAGGGCACGATATTGGGATGGGTGTTGCCGATGCGCCCCGGCGAGACGCCGGTCGCCAGATAGTTCATTCCCTGGTTGGCCAAGGTCGCCACCGTGGCATCGAGCAGCGCCAGATCGACCCATTGTCCCGCGCCGGTATTTTGCCGATGCGCCCACGCGCCCAGCATGCCGATGGTCGCGTACATGCCGGTCAACAGGTCGGAAATCGGCACGCCGACGCGCAACGGCCCGCCACCCGGCGCGTCGTCGGCGTTGCCGGTGACGCTCATCAAGCCGCCCATGGCCTGGACCAGGAAATCGTAGCCGGCGCGCTCGGCGAACGGCCCGGTCTGGCCGAATCCGGTGATCGAGCAGTAGATCAGTCCCGGATGGGCATCCTTCAGATCGTCGTATGACAGCCCGTATTTCGCCAGATCGCCTTTCTTGAAGTTCTCCACCAGAAATTCGGATCGTCCCACCAGGTCGCGCACGATGGCCTGGCCGCGCGGATCGGCCAGGTTGACGGTGATCGATTCCTTGTTGCGGTTGGCGGCCAGGTAATAGGCGGCCTCGTTGGTGTCGTTGCCGTCCTTGTCCTTGAGAAACGGCGGGCCGAACTGGCGGGTGTCGTCGCCGCGCCCGGGCCGTTCGATCTTGATCACGCGGGCGCCCATGTCGGCCAGGATCATGGTGCTGAACGGGCCGGCCAGCACGCGGGTAAGGTCGACCACGGTGACGCCGCTCAGCGGTCCTGGCGCGCCGTGGTTGGCCGATGCGGTGTCGTTCATGGCATAATCCCGTCCGTCGCAAGCCCGCGAGGCATAGCTCAGGCCACATGCCCGCGCAACCGAACGCCGAGACCGCCATGATACGGAAATCCATCGAAATCCCTGAGCCCGGCGGCCCGCGCCGCCTGTCCTATCTCGACTGGGGCGAGGTGGATAACCCCGAGGTCGTGCTTTGCGTGCACGGGCTGACCCGCTCGGCGCGCGATTTCGACCGGCTGGCCGAGGCCTTGGCGGAAGACCACCGGGTGATCTGCGCCGACGTGGCCGGGCGGGGCGAAAGCGACTGGCTGAAAGACCCGGCGCTCTATCAGACGCCGACCTACGCGCGCGACATGGTCGCTCTGCTGGACCAACTCGGCGTCGCGGCGGCCGATTGGATCGGCACGTCCATGGGCGGCATTATCTCAATGGCCGTGGCCGGTAACGCGGACCGCGCCGTGGCCGGGCGAATCGGCCGCCTGGTGATCAACGATATCGGCCCCTTCCTGCCCAAGGAAGCGATCGCGCGCATCGGCGAGTATGTCGGCCAGAGTTGGCGCTGGGACTCGCTGGACGAGGCGGAGGCGCATATCCGCGTGGCCTACGCGCCGTTCGGTCCCCTGACGGACGCGCAATGGCGGACGGTCACGGAAAACAGCGTCACGCGGACGCCCGAGGGCGCCTACGTGCCCGGCTTCGATCCGGCCATCGGCGCGTCGTTCCGCGACGCCCCGGCGGCCGACGTGGACATGTGGCCGCTGTGGGACGCGATTAGCTGTCCGGTGCTGGTCTTGCGCGGCGGCGATTCCGATTTGTTGCTGTCGGAGGCCGCCACCGAGATGAAAACGCGCGGTCCCGGCGCCGAGGTGGTCGAATTCGCCGGCATCGGGCACGCGCCGCAATTACTCGACGACGATCAGATATCGGTGGTTCGCGAGTGGCTGGCGCGCAAGCCATAGACGCGCCATTCCGCCCCCGCGCGCCGTGGTGGGGCGGCGACCTTCAGACCCTGCGGAACATCCTGACGCGGGCCCGCGTGGACCTGTCGGGCTTTCCCGAGCGGCGCTTCGAATTGCCGATGCGCGACGGCACCGGCGACCAGCTGCAAGCGGTGCTCAACAACCCGCGCCGGGCGCGCGACGTTCCCATGATCGTTCTGATCCACGGCATGAGCGGATGCGAGGACAGCACATATCTGCGCGTCAGCGCCGCCCATTTTCTGGCGCTCGGATACCCTGTCATACGGCTCAACCTGCGCGGCGCCGGGCCGTCGCGGGCGACCTGCCGGGGCTTCTATTACGCGGGCGGATCGCAAGACCTGCGCGACGCCATGGCCGGACTCGGCGAACACGTCGGGAAACCCGGCGTGGTGCTGATCGGCTATTCGCTGGGCGGCAACATGCTCATAAAATATCTGGCCGAATTAGACACAGAAGCACACGGCGACCCGGTTCCGCTCGCCGCCGCGGCGATCTCCGTGCCGCTCGACCTCGCGCTGACCGCCCGCGCCCTGATGCGCCCGCGCAACGCGCTCTATCAACGCTGGCTGCTGGCCGGTCTGAAGAAGGAAAGCACCGCGCCCGGCGCGGAACTCACGGCCGACGAGAAGCACGCGATCGACGGCGCGCGCGACATTCCCGAATTCGACGACCGGTTCACCGCGCCGCGCAACGGTTTCGCCGGCGCGACGGACTATTACGCACAGTGCTCGGCGGCGCGCTTCATCGCCGGCGTGCGCGTGCCCACCCTGGTCATCCACGCGCGCGACGACCCGTGGATTCCGCCGGCCGCTTATGACGGCGTCGACTGGACGGCCAATCCCAATGTCACCCTATTGACCACCCGCCGTGGCGGCCATGTCGGTTTCCACGGCACTGGCGACCGCGTGCCCTGGCACGACCGCCGCGCCGCCGCCTTCATCGGCGCCCAGTGACGGGAACAGGTTTCGACATGGCTTTTCCTCCCCGCTGGGTCGGGCTATAGAGTGCGCCTTTCGCGCCGCGCCGGCCAGTCACTCGCGCGCGAGCCGGACCAAGACAGGGAGACAGACATGGACCTCAATCTCGCCGGGCGCACCGCGCTGATCACCGGGGCTTCGAAGGGGATCGGGCTGGCGGTGGCGCAATCGCTGGCCGAGGAAGGTTGCGCCGTTCATCTGGCGGCGCGCACCCAAGCAGACTTGGAGTCGGCGCGCGACCGCATCGTTCAGGCGCACGGCGTCGAGGTCACGATCCACCCCACGGACCTGAGCGTGAGCGCCAACGTGCTGGCCCTCGCCGAGGCGGCCGGCGATATCGATATCCTGGTCAATAACGCCGGCGCGATCCCCGGCGGCGACATCGCCCAGATCGACGAGGCGACCTGGCGCGCGGCCTGGGACCTGAAAGTGTTCGGCTACGTCAACCTGACCCGCGCGGTGTACGAACGCATGAAGGCGCGTGGCAAGGGCGCCATCGTCAACGTGATCGGGCTGGCCGGCGAGCGTTTCGACGCCGACTACATCGCCGGCAGCACCGGCAATGCCGGCCTGATGGGATTCACCCGCGCGCTGGGCGGCGCCAGCGCGGACCACGGCGTGCGCGTGGTTGGCGTCAATCCGGGTTACATCGCCACCGACCGCATGACGACCCTGCTGAAACGGCGCGCCCAGGACAGTTTCGGCGACCAATCGCGGTGGCGGGAGTTGCTCAAGGACTTGCCGATGGGCCGCGCCGGCGAGCCCGAGGAAGTGGCCGCCGTGGTGACTTTCCTGGCGTCGGATCGGGCGTCCTTTATCAGCGGAACGATCGTCACGCTCGATGCCGGGCTCAGCGCCCGAGCCGGCTGACCATGCGGCGAGGTCAGTCGCTCTGTTGGGCGACTTTTTCCGGCTTGTCAGCGTCGAGCGATTTGCCGGCGATGCGTTCCAGAATCCGTTGCACGGCAAACGCCACGGCCTGGGGATCCTCGACCGGTATCTGGTGCCCGCTTTTCTTGGAATAGACACGGACCGGATTGACGGCCAGGCGGGTCAGACGTGCCTGCGCTTCCTTCCACGCGGCGTTGAAGGCGCTCACCGACATGGCGCCTTCCGGCAGGTCGTCGGGCACCCGCGCCGAAGTCATGGTGGTGACCACGGCAAGCGGCAGTTTGCCGAAAGTTCCCATGGTCCGCGCGGCTTCCGCGTCCGCCAGCAGATGGGATGTCTCGGCGGCGATAATCTGGTACGTGGCGGGGCGCATCATCCAGGCGTCGAATACGGTCGCCGCCTCGCCGGTAAGGCCGGGATTTGGCCAGCGATGCTTAAAGACATGGCGCAGCAGGCCGAACCGGGCGTAGAGCGCCAACCCGCTCAACGCCGCGTCCTGTTGGGCGCGCAATGTCTCATACAGGGGCAGCGCGTCCTCCTCGACCGTGTTGACCAACACCAGCCCGGCGACCTGGTCCGCGTGGCGGCGCGCGAAGCGGCGCAACCACAGGCTGGCCATGTCGTGGCCGACCAGGACATAGGGCCCCGGAACCTTGGCTTTGGTTAGCAGGGTCTGGAGTTCGTTCACGATCCGGCGCCCGTCGCGCGGCCCCGGTCCCGCTTCGCTCCAGCCGTAGCCGGCGCGGTCGTAGGCGCAGGCCCGGGTCAGCTTGGCGATCTGTCGTTGGACCGGTCCCCAGACCACCGACCAGCCGCCGGGCGCGGCCTCGAACAGGACCGTTGGCAGGTCGTCGGATTGGCCCTGGCAGTGGATGTGAAGACGGTGGCCACCGACATCGACCAGCCGGCCCGGCGCGGGATAAGCCTTGTCGTCCATGTTCGTCGCCACGGCCTGATAGCCGATGTTGCCACCCAACAACAAAGCCACGAAGGCCAGCGGCGCGCCCACCGCGATCAGGCGACCCCGCGTGATCAGGGGCCCGCGCGATGGCGCGGCCTCGGGTTCTTCCCGTGGTTGATTTTCGTCGGACTCGGGCGCGTCGAAGGAAGCGGAGGGCTCATCGTCGTCGGCCGCCGGCTCGTCGGGCGCGTCATCCAGGCCCTCGCCGACATCGTCCTCTTCGTCGCCGAAATCGTAGTCATAGGACGGCATGACGTCCGGCGCGGCCTCGTCTTCGGCCGCGGTCTGTTCCTCTAAATCGTCGGACTTATCGGTTTCGTCGGTCATGCCCTAATTCCCCGGAAGGAATATAGGGCGCGGCCGCTATCCGGCACGTAATCGTTTTGCGGCCTCGATCGCGAAATAAGTCAGCACGCCGTCGGCCCCCGCCCGCTTGAAGCCACCCAGGGCTTCCAGCACGACCCGCGTGCCGTCCAACCGCCCCTCGGCGACGGCGCCGGCCAGCATGGCGTATTCGCCACTGACCTGGTAGGCGAAGGTGGGCATGCCGAAGGTCTCCTTGACCCGGTACAGCACGTCCAGATAGGGCATGCCGGGCTTGACCATGACCATGTCGGCGCCCTCGGCGATGTCGAGCGCCACTTCGCGCAGTGCCTCGTCCGTGTTGGCCGGGTCGATCTGATAGGTGCGCTTGTCGCCCTGGCCCAGATTGCTTGCCGAACCCACCGCGTCGCGGAACGGCCCGTAGAAGGCGGACGCGAACTTGGCCGCGTAGGCCATGATGCGCACCTGTTCGTGCCCGGCGCCGTCCAATGCCGCGCGGATGGCGCCGACGCGCCCGTCCATCATGTCCGACGGCGCGATCACGTGGCAACCGGCCTCGGCCTGGACCAGCGACTGCTTGACCAACACCTCGACGGTCTCGTCGTTGACCACGTAGCCGTCGCGCACCAGGCCGTCCTGGCCGTGGTCGGTGAACGGGTCCAGGGCGACGTCGCAAATGATACCGATATTGTCATGCGCGGCGGCGACCGCGCGCACCGCGCGGCACATTAGATTGTCGGGGTTGTAGGCTTCTTCCGCCTCGCCGGTTTTGCGGGCCGTATCGACCACGGGAAAGATCGCGATGGCCGGCACGCCCAAGTCCGCCGCCTCGCCGACGGCGTCCACCAGCACATCGATGGACAGCCGGTCGACGCCGGGCATCGAGGCCACCGCCTCGCGCCGGTTGTCACCCTCGATAACGAAAACCGGCCAGATCAGGTCGTCGGTTCCGAGCCGGGTTTCGGCGACCAGCCGCCGCGCCCAGTCGTCGCGCCGGTTGCGGCGCGGGCGGGTGGTTGGATAGGCGCCGGGGTCGGCCGGCAGTCGCGGTCCGCTCATCGCGTTCTCCCTGTCGTTACGCGATCATAAAAGTCGGCGAAGAGGGTTACAATTGTCTTACTCGAATGGAACCGTCGCGCGTTGACAGGACCCGGCCAGGGACTAACATCTTGGCGCGCTTCGGGGAGAAGATCAGGTGGATTTCGAACTCAGCGAGGAACAGCGGGCGTTCCAGGACGCCGCGCGCGCCTTCGCCAGCGAGCAGATGGCGCCGTTTGCCGCGGAATGGGACGAGAACAACACGTTCCCGGCCGACACGCTGCGCCGCGCCGCCGCGCTCGGCTTCGCCGGCATCTACTGCGACGCGGCGCATGGCGGCTCGGCGCTGAGCCGGCTCGACGCGGCGATTATTTTCGAGGAACTGGCCGCCGGCTGCACCTCGACCGCCGCCTATATCTCGATCCACAACATGGCGACTTGGATGATCGACCGCTTCGGCGGCGACGCGCAACGCGCGCGCTGGGTGCCGGGGCTGGCCTCGATGGAGCTCATGGCGAGCTACTGCCTGACCGAGCCCGGGGCCGGATCGGACGCCGCCGCGCTCAACACCCGCGCCGTTCGCGACGGCGACGACTACGTGCTCAACGGCACCAAGGCGTTCATTTCCGGCGCCACCACGTCGGACGTTTATGTGTGCATGGTGCGCACCGGAGAAGAAGGGCCGGGCGGTATCTCCTGCCTGGTGGTCGAGGCCGGCGCGCCGGGCCTCTCCTTCGGCAAGCAGGAAAAGAAGCTGGGCTGGCATTCGCAGCCCACCGCCATGGTGATCTTCGAGGACTGCCGCGTGCCGGTGGCCAACCGCGTCGGCGCCGAGGGCGAGGGCTTCAAGATCGCCATGGCCGGGCTCGACGGCGGGCGCATCAACATCGCGGCGTGTTCGCTCGGCGGCGCGCGGACCTGCCTGGAGGCGGCGCGCGACCATATGCGGGTGCGTGAGCAGTTCGGCCGTAAGCTGGCCGATTTCCAGGCGCTGCAATTCAAGTTCGCCGACATGGCGACGGAACTGGAGGCGGCGCGGCTGATGGTCCACCGCGCGGCGGCCAAGCTGGACGCGGCCGACCCGGACGCGACGCTGCATTGCGCCATGGCCAAGCGCTTCGCCACCGATGTCGGCTTCGCCGTGTGCAACGACGCACTGCAACTGCACGGCGGCTATGGCTACCTTCGCGAATACCCGATCGAGCGCATCCTGCGCGACGTGCGGGTGCATCAGATTCTCGAAGGCACCAACGAGATCATGCGCGTGATCGTGGCGCGCAAGCTGCTCGGCGGGTCATGAGCGAGACGGACGACATCGTCGTCGAGACGCGCGATGGCGTGGGCCGGTTCCTGCTCAACCGCCCCAAGGCGCTGAACGCGCTGACCCTGGACATGGTGCGGGCGATGCAGGCGCGCCTCGACGCCTGGGCCACGGACGATACGGTGCGCGCCGTGGTGGTGCGCGGCGCCGGCGGCCGGGCGTTCTGCGCCGGCGGCGACATCCGCCGCCTGTACGACCGTGGTCCGGCTAAGTGCCATCCGGAAGTCATCGAATTTTTCGGCGAGGAGTTCATCCTCAACCAGACCATCTTCCGTTACACCAAACCCTATGTCGCCCTGATGAACGGCGTGACCATGGGCGGCGGGGTCGGCGTCTCGGTTCATGGTTCGCACCGCGTGGCGACCGAGGCTACCGTCTTCGCCATGCCGGAAACCGGCATCGGCTATTTTCCCGATGTCGGCGGAAGCTATTTCCTGCCGCGCTGCCCCGGCGAGATCGGCATGTACATGGCGCTGACCGGCGCGCGGCTGAAGGCGGCCGACGCGCTATATGCCGGCGTCGCGACCCACTACGTGCCAGGCGAAAGGCTCGACGCCCTGTGCGCCGCGCTGGGCGACCACTCCGTGGACGCGGTGCTTGCCGAATTCGTCGACGATCCGGGTCCGGCGCCGCTGGCCGAACAACGCTCCGCCATCGACCGCTGCTTCGCCGGCGAGTCCGTCGAGGCAATCGTCGCCGCGCTGGAAGCCGAGGGCACCGATTGGGCGGGCAAGGCGCTGGCCAGGATCGGACGGATGTCGCCGACCAGCCTCAAGGTCGCCCATCGTGCGTTGCGCACTGGCGCCGAACTCGATTTCGAGGCCTGCATGACCATGGAGTTCCGCCTGGCGATGCACTTCATGGCCGGGCACGATTTCTTCGAGGGCGTGCGCGCGTTGGTGGTCGATAAGGACAACGCGCCGGCATGGTCGCCGGCGCGGCTGAAAGAGGTTTCGGAGGACGCGGTAAATGCGTATTTTGCGCCCGCCAATCATCCGGACCTGACTTTCGATAGTATGAGGAACAACACGCCATGAAGGAACTCTACGACCTGGGCGAGCCGCTGAGCGTGGGCACGGTACCCGCAAAGATGCACGCCTTCGCGGTGCGCCAGGACCGTTTCGGCCAACCGCGCGATGCGTGGCGGCGCGAGGTCATCGCGACGCCCGAGATCGGGCCGCAAGACGTTTTGGTCTACGTCATGGCGACCGGCATCAACTACAACAACGTATGGGCCGCGCTGGGCACCCCGGTCGACGTCATCGCCGACCGCCAGCGCCGCGGCGAGCCCGAGGACTTCCACGCCGGCGGCAGCGACTGCGCCGGCATCGTCTGGGCGGTCGGCGAGAAGGTCGACAACGTCAAGCCCGGCGACGAGGTGGTGATCCATAGCGGCTGGTGGGAGCCCGACGACCCGTGGGTGCTGTCAGGGCGCGATCCGATGCTGGCGGATTCGACGCGCATCTGGGGCTACCAGACCAACTACGGCAGCTACTGCCAGTTCGCCCGCGCGCAATCCCATCAATGCGTGGCCAAACCGCCCCGACTCACCTGGGAGGCCGCGGCCAGCTATCTGCTCTGTGCCTCGACCGCCTACCGCATGCTGATGGGCTGGGCGCCACACACGGTCGAAAAAGACGGCGTGGTGCTGGTGTGGGGCGCGGCCGGCGGCCTGGGCTCCATGGCGCTGCAAATCGTCGCGGCGGCGGGCGGAAAACCCGTGGCGGTGATCTCCAACGACGACAAGCGCCAGTTCTGTCTCGATCACGGCGCGGTCGGCGTCATCAACCGCAACAACTTTTCGCACTGGGGTGTGATGCCGGGCACCGAGAGTCCCGAATACGGCGCTTGGGCGAAGGGCGCGCGCGGCTTCGGCAAGGCGATTTGGGAAGCGGTCGGCGGACGGATCAGTCCGCGCATCGTGTTCGAGCATCCCGGCGAGGCAACCCTGCCGACTTCCGGATTCGTGTGCGGCACCGGCGGCATGATCGTGATCTGCGCCGGCACCACCGGCTACAACATAACCATGGACCTGCGCCATCACTGGATGCGCCAGAAGCGCCTTCAAGGCAGCCACCTGGCCAATGACGAACAGGCGGCGGCGGTCACTAAGCTGATCACCGAGGGCAAGATGGACCCCTGCCTATCACACACCTACGGCTTCGACGAAATCGGCGAAGCGCACCAGTTGATGCTGGATAACCGCCAGCCCTACGGCAACATGGCGGCGCTGGTCAACGCGACCGAGGCGGGCAAGGGCGCGGCCTGACTCCGGCGATCACCAGGGAGACGAGCATGGATATCGGATTTATCGGCGTCGGCAACATGGGCGCGCCGATGGCGCGCAACCTGATCAAGGCCGGCCACTCGGTGTCCGTCCATGACGTGGCGCCGAGCGCGGTCGCGGCGCTGGTGGCGGACGGCGCCCGCCCCGCCGAGTCCGCCAGCGACGCCGCGCGCGGCGTGACGGCGGTGATCACCATGCTGCCGGCCGGCGCCCACGTGCGCGCGGTCTATACCGGCGAGGGCGGGATTGTCGCCGCGGTGGCGGAAGGAACCCTGTTGATCGATTGTTCCACAATCGATGTCGATAGCGCCCGTGCCACCGCCGACGCCGCGCGGGACCAGGGGCTGGCCATGTTGGACGCGCCGGTGTCGGGCGGCGTGGCCGGAGCGGAGGCGGCCACGCTCACCTTCATGGTCGGCGGCGAAGCGGAGGCCTTCGAAAGGGCCCAGCCGATTCTGTCGGCCATGGGCCGCAACATCGTCCATGCCGGGGCCAGCGGAAACGGGCAGGTCGCCAAGATCTGCAACAACATGATCCTCGGCATTTCGATGATCGCGTTGTCGGAAGCTTTCACCCTGGGTCGGAAGCTGGGCCTCGATCCACAAGCGCTGTTCGACATTTCGTCCAAGGCGTCGGGCAGTTGCTGGGCCATGCTGAATCATTTGCCGGTGCCCGGCATCGTGGAAACGGCGGCGGCCAACCGCGACTTCAAGCCGGGTTTTTCCACGGCCATGATGCTCAAGGACCTGCGTCTGGCGCAGCAGGCGGCGCAAGGCGTGGCCGCCGCGACGCCGATGGGCGCCGAGGCGGCGGCGCTCTACACCCTGTTCAGCAACGCCGGCAATGACGACCTGGATTACTCGGCCATCGTAAAAATGATTGCCGGAGAGTGAGTCGCGACGCTATTCTGGCGGTTAATAAAATTTTAGAATATTTGTGGCAGTTATCCCGGACCGCCACGAGGCGCGGAAACGGGTGATGACGAGGGCATGAATCGATGGCCGGACCGGTCGCGAGCGATACGGAGACGGGCGAAGGGGGCGAAGCAGAGACGGGTCTCAAGCAGACCTATCTCGACGCCATACGCCTGATCGAACGTCTGCATCGACGATTCCTCGATGTGGTCAAGTCGGAGCTCGACCGGCTGGGCATGGAGGACATCAACAACGT
>Ga0066376_10004868_pt1 | contig 11582 bp, 5 predicted proteins | sample Knorr_S15_td_Bot_FD_77009 | JGI IMG/M metagenome (GOLD analysis project Ga0066376, IMG submission 77009) | Marine microbial communities from Southern Atlantic Ocean transect - Knorr_S15_td_Bottom_ad_5009_LV_A | ecosystem: Environmental > Aquatic > Marine > Oceanic | place: Southern Atlantic... | reverse complement strand
TGGATCTTATGAGCCTATTGCTCAGGTTGTACTTGACGTAGATGAATGGGCTAGTAAACCAATGGGTCATGCACCTGGTTTTGTTTGGGTCACTGCAGAACCAATGTCATTTAATAAACAAATGCAGCAGATAACAATCGATCTTTCTGCTTATCAAGGTCAGAATGTTAAGATTAGATTCCGCTTTGATTCTGGTGATGGATGGGGTAACGATGGACCCGGTTGGTATATTGATAACATAAAGATTTCCGGTTCTGGAGAGAAAACTGTTTCTGTACCTACTACAGTTTTAGATACTCCTATTGTAGAGGTAATTGGAACTACTTCTATAAGATGGGTTAAAGCATTTATAACTAACTTTGACTTAGCAGAGGGTGAAAACACTGTAGTTATGAGAGCTAGTCAGCCTTATAGCGCACTTGTTGATAGCGCCACGTTACAAGGATTTGTGGATACGCAAGCTCCAGCTCTGACAATTGGTGGATTACCTCAAAAAACTAATGTTGTAAAACAACAATTAACTGGTACGATTAGTGATATTACACTACAGATTATGACTGTGTCACAGATGACAACAGATCAAGATACTGGAGAAACAAGTTCAGTAGCTATATATTCGTTGAAGCAGGTTCCTAATAATAATACGTTTATAGTTAATGTTAGCTTGTCGAATGGTCCTAACGTGTTTACAATTACTGCTCTAGACCGAGGTGGTTTATCGACCACTAAGAGTGCTACTGTAATTTCTGATCAGACAAATCCAACTGCAACTGTTAAAGTCGTAGCAGAGAATAGCACAGGTCAAGCATTATATGGTGATAGTTACTTTGTAGTGGTTGCAGCAGCAGATCCATTATCTGGAGTTGCTAATGTTGTATTAGAAATTGGTGGTATTTCTGAGGCATTTGTTCCTGTAAGTCAGGTTCCTTCCATACTTTCATCTATGCATAGTTTGGGAGACGTTAGTGGAGCAACAACTACACACGTTTTGTATCGAGCAGTTCCAAGTGATGGATCGATACCAATTGGTGTAAATAGTCTTGATATAGAGGTAACAGATAATGCTGGTAATACAGCACGAGTTAATGGTGATCTTGATGTTAGATCTCAAAGAACTAACCGTAATTACTATCTGTTACCTGGATTTAATTTCATGGGATTAGCATTGATACCAGATGATAATAATGCATCTACTGCTGCTACTTGTCCTGATGCAGGTTGTGCTGGAACAGAAGATTCTAGCCTTGACAGGTTAATGGGTCAAGATATAACAGATAAAGTTAATCCTGCTCTTGCAACAGCACTAGGTGGGACGGTTACTTTTGGTGATGTAGTTGAGTCTATTATGGCATTTAACTATGAAGGTAACTTCACAGTTTATCAGCCAGGAGACGGTGCTACTGATACATTAACTGAGCTTGAACCATTCCAGGGTATGTTAGTTAAACTTTCAGAAACTTATGCAACTTCTACGATTGAAGTCTTCAAGAAAGTTAGTGTAGCTGGATATACATCACAGCAGACTGTGCCTATTGCTCTTAATATACAAGGTGTGTTCTTTAACGCTGGTGAATTGCCACCAGACAAGACTTTACGTGTAGGATATAACCTTGTTGCACCACATACATTGTCAAAGACACCGTTTAACACGGTATTCCGTGGTGCGTTGATACCAAATGAATTAGCTGTATCAGCAATTACATTTAAACGATCTGTCTCGGCTACTGCAGGTACAGCTTCAATTACTGCCTCAGTCTTTGAGGGATTTGAGACTTTAAGTGGTACAAGTAATCTCGAGCCTCAGCAGGCATACTGGACATTTATAGTTAATGATCCAGCTAATAAGCAGGTTGTACTGCTAACAGATGGAGTTACTTATGCTCCAAAAGGACCGACTATTACTCCTTAATAGTTTAAGTGAGATAATAAGGTTTGAGTGAATAAAGTGTGTATTAAATATAACGCACCAGGTTACTCTGGTGCGTTATATTTCATACAGAGTGGTGGAGTGTTTTTATTGGTTGGAGGATAATTTGAGAATAAATGCGCTTGTAGTAATAGTTTTATCAGTTGCTATAGTGGGTATAATTGGTTTTTTTGTTAATCAGCATCGTATTGTACATGCTGAACCTAAAACACCACATGTCTTGTACGGTATTATCAAAGATACATCAGGTAATACTTTAGGATCTGGTGTTTCTGTAGAAACTAGAATTAGTAACATAAATTATGCGCAGTCTATTAATAACCTAGGTGGATCTACTCGTACCACCGTAACACATTCTGCGACTGGTGCTGGATATAATTATGGTAATTTAAATAATTTACAGATTTGTGCTGATGATCCTAGTACAGGTATTAGAGAAGGGGGTCAGCCAGGTCAGTCTATAGTTTTTGTTGTAAATGGTAAAGTTGCTGCACCATTTGATATTAATGGTAATTCAATCTCTCCTGTTTTTACGAGAGGGATGATTCAGAGAATAGATCTTATTATTTCAAGTACTGTCGCATCATCTGTAACTTCTGCTAGTGACGCATGTTCAACATTTCAACAGTTGTTTGAACCAACAGCTACTCCTACACCTGGTCCTATTATAATAATGATGCCTGTTGCTACAGCTACTCCTGTTCCATCTGGAGGAGGAGGAGGATTTTTTATGACTATAGTTACAGCAAGTGATATTTTGACTGGTGAAGATGACGCAACTGTTGGTCAGAACTTAGCTTTTGTAGCTGCTACTGATCCAGCTGGTGCTGCTACAACATTACTTGATGCATCAGCAAATAATTCAACTAAAGCGGGATCAGTTTTAGCTGCTAGTGTTGTTGCTGATGTAAATGCTGGTGCATCTATTCTTAAGGAATTAGCTCTTGCTGATCTTAGTAAATCTGCAGCTTTGATTAGTGCAGCTGCTGATGCTAATGCTGAAGCTATTGGTAATGCTATAGTCATAGCTTCTCAGGATAATACTCAAAATATTGGTAAGTTAATAGCCTCAGCTGCTTCTGTAGATGCTACTGCAATTGGTAAGACACTTGCATTTGCTGCAAGTGTTGACTCTGCTGTCATTGGTGCGGTTTTTGCGGTTGCAGCTAGTGAAGATAGTGCTTCTTTAGGTAAAGTACTTGTTGCAGGAGCTAACGTGAGTTCAAATGATATGGGTGTAGTGATCGCTATTGCAGCTACTGCAGATCTTGATAGTGTGAGTCTTGTAATTGTTGCAGCTGCAAAAGAAGATAATGCTCTAATTTCTAATGTTATTATTGCTTCATCTAAAAGTGATGCTACAGCTACAGGTAAATTGATAATAGGTTCGGCTAAACAAGATATTGCAGTTATTTCGACTTTGATTACATCTGCTGTGATAACAGATGCATCATCTGTTGGATCTGCTTTATATGTATCTGCTTCAGAGGATATTAAAGTTGCTATGAGTTTACTTGAAAAAGGACCTGCGGCAGATGATAGTGCATTAAAAGCTCTTGGTAGTGTAATTCCTACCCAGTTATGGGTTCCTGTTCAATCTCCTGTAGTGGGAGCTGATCAAACAGGTGTAGGTTCTTGGGCTCAAATGGTTGATTCAGCATCTACTGTTTCCTATTTTAGTAGTAGTAATAGTTTTTTGACTAAACTTCATGAATCAAAAGCTAATACTCGAATTGGTGTTTCAGTTGTTAGTCCTGGTGTACCTGATTTAAGAACAGGCAGAGTCGTAAAAGATTACTTACAGATAAATCCACAAAATTTCACTTCTGAAAGTGTTAAAGCAGGATATTTAACATTATCTATTGATGAGTCCTGGTTGAATACAAATAATATACATCATTGGTCATTAGAATTTAGTAGATTTGATATTAATCAACAAGCATGGAAACCTTCATTAGTTAAGAGAATTGGTGAAAGTGGAAGCAATGTACTTTTCAGTTTACCACTACCAGGATTTTCTACCTGGTCACTCTCAGGTAGTACTCAGTCTCCTGAAATACATTTTACAGTTGAGAGTATGACAGTTTATCCTTCCAAGATAACTGCAGGTGAAACTGCTAGCGTTACTGTTAATTTAAAGAATGTGAAAAATCAATCTGGTGAGTATTTCCTTTCCTTATGGGTTAATGACCAGGTACATGAAAGCAAGAGGGTTGTTATTGCGCCTAATTACATTGTAGCTATTCGGTTTGATATAAAGCCAAACAATGCTGGTAAATATAGCTTACGTGTAGATGGTTTAAAAGGGGAACTAACTGTGGATGCTGCAGCAGTAGTACCAACGCCAGTAGTTCTACCTGTGCCTGTGATAGTTACTGTAGGTGCTATACCAACAGCTACACCAACAGCTACACCAGTTCCTCCTACATCTACACCAATTCCTACAGCTGTCCCTGCTCCTGTATATGTACCACCTGTTGTAGTCGTACCTACAGTGGCACCTACAGCTATACCAACACCAGTTCCTGTAGTGATTCCAGTAGCTGTACCAGTGGTACCTACAGCAGTTCCTACACCAAAAGTTATAGAAATTAAACCAACAGCAGTACCTGCGGTAGTACCTACAGCAGCACCTACTTCTGTTCCTCCTACCGCTACTCCTGTTCCTACTCCTATACCAGAAGTAAAAGAGGCACCTTCAGGTTCGAATATGTTTCTTATTGCTGGAATCGTTCTAGTAGTTTTGTTAGTTGTTGCTGGTCTGGCAATATATAAATTTGTCATAGCTAAAAACAACTGATAAGATACTACAGCGGGGTGGAGCAGCGGCAGCTCGTTGGGCTCATAACCCAAAGGTCGCCAGTTCGAGTCTGGCCCCCGCAACCAATTTCGTATAACATTTCCCTTTTTGTAATCTTTATATTAAATATTTGTACAATATTGTTTCTATAACTAATTTTAGTATGGTTGCTTTCAGTTAGAGAATTTTGATTTTCATACATAAATATACATAGGGGAGATATGATAACTATGGTATAATTTCACTAGTAAAAACTAATAGTAAAAACTAAATTTTTTGGTTTAAAAATAATAATGATTGAAGTAATTAAAGATGGTTCTGTGATTTCTCCAAAAGGTTTTCTTGCTGGAGGAACATATTCAGGTATCAAAGCTGTTGATGGAGTTTTGGATTTAGGTATTTTAATTTCAGAACATTCTGCGGTAGCTACTGCTACATTTACTACTAACCAGGTTGTATCACCATCCGTAACTTTAAGTAAAGAGAGAGTTGCTGATGGAAAAGCACGTGGTGTTATTGTAAATAGTGGTTGTGCTAATTGTTGTGTTGGCTCACAAGGGTATATTGATGCTGAAGAAATGATATCTTTAGCAGCTCGACATTTAAATTTAAAAGAAGAAGAACTTTTAGTCTGTAGTACAGGTGTTATAGGTGTTGAATTACCAATGGCCTTAATTAGACAGAATATAGGAAATTTGAATGTTACAAAGTCTGGTGGTCATGATTTTGCACGCGCAATAATGACAACTGATTCTCATCAAAAAGAAATTGCTGTATCAGTAGATTTAGGTGGAAAAACTGTGACTATTGGAGGTGCAGCTAAAGGTGTAGGAATGATACACCCATCAATGGCAACAATGCTTTGTTTCATTACGACTGATGCCAACATTGCACACCCTTTGCTGGATACATTTTTGAAACAATCTGTTGATTTAACTTTTAATATGATTGATGTGGATGGAGATCAGAGTACAAATGATACTGTGATGGTACTTGCTAATGGAATGGCAGAAGGTGATGTTATAAAAGAAGGTACAGCTGCAGCAAAGGAATTTTGTGAAGCACTCCAGTTTGTGTGTGAGTCTTTAGCAAAGGCATTAATTAAAGATGGTGAAGGATCAGAAAGAATAATAGAAGTTTTAGTGGAAGGGGCAGTAGATAATAAAGATGCAAGAATTGCTGCCCGATCTATTGCTAGTTCAATACTTGTAAAATCTATGGTTCATGGTAGAGATCCAAATTGGGGACGTATTATGATGGCCTTAGGTAAATCAGGGGCTGAAATGGAAGAATCTAAAGTTGATATATATATTAATGAGATTCATGTGGTCCATGATGGTGTTGCAATTTCTTATCTTAAGGATGCTGTTATTAGTGTAATGAGTGGAGAAGATATACATTTCAGGGTTAATTTAAATTGTGGTAATTTCGAGGCAACTGCATGGGGATGTGATTTAACTGAAGATTATGTTGTTATTAATTCGGCTTACACGACATAATATCTAGTATTAGCTAAATTAAAAATATACTTGAGATAAGTTCCATTTGTTAATAATGAGAATGTTATGAATAATAATGAAGATATAAAAAACTCACTTGGTAGTGACAATAAAGAAAAATCGTTTTCTCAAAAAAGAGCTACAAGTTTAAAAGGTGTCACAGTTGTTAAAATTGGGGGCAGTACTTTAGGTGCTCATGATACTTCGTTACAGGATGTAGTCGATATGAAATCACGGGGTTTAAATCCAGTGGTAGTTCATGGTGGAGGAGCACTTGTTAGTACATGGATGAGAAAAAGTGGTATTATACCGCGATTTGTGGGGGGATTGCGTGTAACTAATCGAGAAAGTTTAGATGTAGTAATTGCGGTACTCACAGGACTTGTGAATAAGTCTTTGGTTGCAGAAATTCAAACCTTAGGACCTCTTGCAGTGGGAATATCTGGAGTTGATGGTAATACTTTAATTGCTGATGTTACAGATGATAAATTAGGATATGTCGGTAAAATTGTAGAGGTTAGAATAGATGTGTTGCAGTCTTTAATACAATCTGGATATATACCAGTAGTCTCTTCGATTGCAATGACAAAACAAACTGATAATTCGGAGTCATTAATACTTAATATTAATGCAGATCATGCTGCAGGAGAAATTGCAATAGCATTACAAGCTGATAGTGTTGTTTTTATGACTGATGTTCCAGGGATAATGGATTCTTCTCGAAGATTAATATCAAGAGTTACAAAGAATCAGGCTCAATCTTTGATACGTTCAAAAGTAATTGATGGAGGCATGATTCCCAAAGTCGTGTCTTGTTGCAAGTCCCTAGATTTTGTAAAAAAAACATATATTGTGGATGGACGGAAATCGCATGCATTACGAGATGTACTTGATGGTAAATTTTTTGGTACTAGAATAGGATAATTGAATGAATAGAGGTAATTCAGCAGAATTTGGTATTCCCTTTGATGTAAGGAAATTATTTCTTGATACAAATATTAGCAGGTTAAGAGTAGTTTTAATTGTAGTAGGTATAGTTGGCATACTTTTTTTAGTTTCTTATTTGGCATCATTGTATGCTGATTTGTTATGGTATAAAAGTCTTGGGTTTGATTCTGTATTAATTAAAATTTTAATAACAAAGGTAATACTTTTTATTTTTGGAGCATCTATATTTGCTATTTTAGGCGGAGTAGCTATAGTGTTTGCACTTCGGATTTCAGATGATACTCAGGTGCTTCCAGATCCTAATTTATTAGGTGGAACTCTTATAAGAGTAGTTAGATGGCTGTCTTTTGTTGGTGTTGGAATCTTCTCAATAATTTTTGGAGTGACTGCTTCAGGATCATGGGAGAAATGGTTACTTTTACAAAACTCTGTTGCTTTTAATTTAAGTGATCATGTTTACAATAAAGATGTTGCATTTTATGTTTTCCAACTCCCTGTCTTTGAGTTTTTACAAAATTGGTTGCTAGGAATAGGACTAGTGATTCTTTTTGGATCATTAGCAGTACTTTTTATTAATTTTGGAGTAAGAGGAATGAAATTTTCTTTTACTAATAAGGTGAAGAGTTTAACCTTTGTCATTAGTGGTGTCATAATGATTATTCTTGCTTTCGGACATTGGATTAATATATGGAAACTTTTGTTATCTGATGCTGGGATTGTGTTTGGAGCTACCTATGTAGATGTAAATGCTAGGTTACCAGGTTTAATTATAATGATTGTAATAGCACTATTTGTAGCAGTGTTATTTTTTATAAATTCGTATTTTGGCCGAAATAAATTTTTTATTGGTGGGATTCTTTTTTGGGTTGTCTCTGCACTAATATTTACGGGATTATGGCCAAATGCATTACAGAGAATTAGTGTAAACCCAAATGAATTTACCCGAGAAAATGAATATATAGCTCGGAATATAGAATATACACGAAAAGCGTATGGTTTAGATAAGTTTAAAGAAACCTTATACCCAGTTGATAAAACCATTAGTGCTGATTTGATACGTGCTAATCTAGAAACCATAGAGAATATAAGACTTTGGGATAAAGGTCCGTTATCTAGTGTGTATAGTTTTGAACAGCTTATAAGACCATATTATTCTTTTCAAGAAGCGGATGTTGATCGGTATAAGATTGGTGAGGAATATCGTCAGGTTATGATAGCTGCTCGAGAAGTTGCACCGTGGAAACTTGATGAACAATCTCAAACCTGGGTGAATTTAAAGCTAAGATATACACATGGATTTGGATTCGCAATGAGCCCAGTAACTGACTTTGATTCTAGCGGGAGACCGGAATTTTTTGCTGGAAATATTCCATCAGATGGGAAAATTCCAATTTCATTGCTTCATAGTGATCAGATTGATCAATTAATTGAAAACCCCCGTATTTATTTTGGTGAAACGACAAAAGATTATGTTATAGCAAATACTAAACAATCTGAACTTGATTATTACGATTCAGTTCGTGATTTAGTCCAAGGATTCAATTACGATGGTTCCGGAGGGATACCAATTTCAGGATTATTAAATAAACTAGTTTATGCTTGGAAATTAGGTGATTTAAATGTTTTAATCACAGGTGAAATTTCTTCAGGTAGTCGTTTATTGTACAGGAGAGATATTGAAACTAGGATTTCGACAATTGCACCTTTCTTAAAGCTGGATGGTGATCCATATATAGTTGTATCTCAAGGGAAACTTTTTTGGATTCAGGATGCATTTACCCATACAAAACAATTTCCCTATTCTGAGCCTAGCAAACTTGGGTTCAATTACATACGAAATAGTGTCAAGATAGTGGTTGATGCTTATCATGGTAGTTTAAAATTTTACATTTGGGATACTGAGGATCCTTTAGTTTTAGCATACAAAAATATGTTTCCTGTTTTATTTGAATCTAAGGATAATATGCCTGATGATTTACTATTACATACTAGGTACCCTCAAGATTTATTTAGGTATCAAGCTGTGAAATATTTAAAGTATCATATGGTTGATACACAGGAATTTTATAATAAAGAGGATATATGGAGCATGCCAAATGAAAAATATGGACAAGAAGGAGAGCTACAACCAGTTGATCCTTATTATTTAATTATGAAATTACCTAACAGTGAGAAATCAGAATTTGTTTTACTCTTACCTTTGACTAGAAATGAACCAAATCCAATTCTTGCAGGCTGGCTGGCTGTTCGTAATGATGGAGTTAATTATGGTCAATTTGTTGCGTTTACGTTTCCTAAAGATAGACAAGTTAAAGGTCCAGAGCAAATCGAAGCTGATATTGATACGAATGTGGATATTTCAAGAGAATTCACACTTTTATGTCAGGAAGGGTCTTCTTGTATTAGAGGTAATCTTTTAATAGTTCCTATATCTGATGAAACAACATCTGGATTACTATATGTAGAACCAATTTATTTACAGGCTGCAGATGTGGAATTCCCTGCACTTAAGAAAGTGATTTTTGCAACCAATGAAAAGGTTGTAATGGAAAATTCAGTTCCTGATGCTGTTAACAGATTAGTAGGTGAAATAGTTATTAGTAAACAAATGACTACTGGTAAAATTGAACAAATTTCTGCTGAAAATAATAATTTACCGAAGGGTAATATTGGTAGTGTGATCTATGAATTACAAAAAACTGTAGAAATTATAAAGACAAGTTTGGATAAATTAGAAGTTGAGATAAAAAAATTACAGCAGGAAATAGAGGAATAATTTTATGACGTCAGAGTGGATTAAAAAAGAAAACAAATATTATATGCAAACAGTTCGGCGCCAACCAATTGTATTGGTAAAAGGTGAGGGTACTAGGGCATGGGATGATTTTGGTAAAGAATATTTAGATTTTGTTGCTGGTTGGGCGGTTAATAGTATTGGACATTCGCATCCAGTAATAGTTAGTGCTGCTACTGAACAGTCAAAGACTCTTTTACAGACTTCGAACCAATTTTATACAATACCACAAGTTGAATTAGCCCAAATTCTTATTGAAAACTCAGTATTAGATAGGGTGTTTTTTGCTAATAGTGGTGCTGAAGCAAATGAAGGTGCAGTAAAACTTGCCAGAAAATTTGGCAAGGTGAGAAAAAATGGTGCATATGAAATTATAACAGCTCTTAATTCCTTTCATGGTAGAACTTTAACTATGGTTGCTGCTACAGGGCAACCACATTATCAAGAAAGTTTTACGCCAATGACAGATGGATTTAAATATGTTCCATTTGGTGATTTAGATGAAATTAAATCCAATACTTCTGATAAAACTGTGGCAGTGATGATGGAACCTGTACAGGGTGAAGGAGGAGTAAATATCCCATACAAGGATTATTTAAAAGATATTCGTGCGTGGTGTGACCAGAATGGTCTTTTGCTGATTTTGGATGAGGTACAAACCGGGATTGGGAGATTAGGTACCTTATGGGGATATGAATCTTTTGATGTTATTCCTGTTGTGATTACTCTAGGTAAGGGATTGGGTGGCGGTGCACCTATAGGCGCTTTTTTAGCTCGTCAAGATGTGGCTGTCCTTGAACCAGGTGATCATGGCTCTACATTTGGAGGAAATGCACTGACATGTGCTATTGCTAGAAATGTTGTTCGTTATATTATTGAAAATAATTTAATAGACAATGTACAAAAAATGGGTAATTTATTAAAGAGCAAATTAGAAGGCCTTAAGAATTCAAATAACAGTATTAAAGAAATTCGGGGAATGGGTTTGTTAATTGCAGTTGAATTTGAATCAGACATTTCTTCAGAAATTATTACTAGGTCTAATGAGAATGGTTTATTATTGAATGCTGTTCGACCAAATGCTGTGAGATTTATGCCTCCGTTAACTGTTAATAAAGAAGAAATTATTCAAGCTGTTAAACGTTTTGAATTATCCCTAATCTAGGATAGCGAATAGAATTATGAATTGGCGTGAACTTAAGAAAAATGGGCATATAATAATTGCTAGTGCCGTATCAGGAGGATTGGATAGTTGTGTTACTACACATTGGTTAAAAAGTAAGGGGTTTATTATACATTGCTATACAGTTGATTTAGGTCAACCTGATGAGGATTTAGATTTAGTTAAAGTAAGAATGGAACAATGTGGAGCAGATGAGGCTACAATTATATCTGGGGTTGATGTTCTTGCTGATGCTGGATTAAAGTTACTACAATCACAATCTCGTTATGAAGGGGGCTATTGGAATACGACTGCTATTGCCAGACCAATTACAGTAAAGCAAATTATACCTTACTTTAAAAAAAAGGGAATCGGAGCATTTTTCCATGGTGCTACAGGTAGGGGTAATGATCAAGTTCGTTTTCAGCTTGCTATGAATGTTCTTGCACCTG
>Ga0066376_10004867_pt1 | contig 11585 bp, 18 predicted proteins | sample Knorr_S15_td_Bot_FD_77009 | JGI IMG/M metagenome (GOLD analysis project Ga0066376, IMG submission 77009) | Marine microbial communities from Southern Atlantic Ocean transect - Knorr_S15_td_Bottom_ad_5009_LV_A | ecosystem: Environmental > Aquatic > Marine > Oceanic | place: Southern Atlantic... | reverse complement strand
TTGTCAACTGTTATTTCTTGTGACCGCTGCCAACATATAAACCAAACCAGGCAGCGCCTGCACCTACAATTGTGGATATAAATGCGGCCTGTGCATTAGTTGGGTCAGGTAATGCCATAAACCACTGTGATGACATCCAAAATATATAACCATAACATATCATTAACAGTCTGGGTATAAATCTTAAAGTGTCCAGAAATCCAGCAGTCTTATTATACCATGTTTTACTTTGGTCCCATCCTTGTATGTTCATGAAGTCGTTTTTATCAACTTCGTAAGTTTTTTCCGTTACTAATATTTGAATTTCTTTATCATCTGCCATGATACTGCTCCTCAGCAGTATTTATAGGCAGTTAAAGCTGGCCCGGAACGATAATATTATGAATTATTAATACTATAGCTACAGAAACACCAAGTCCAAGCATCATCTTACTAAAATCTTTTGCAATAATAGGAAATACGTATTTAAATTTATAGTTTTCCATTATTGTTGAAATTGCAAGTTCTCGACCTGCTAATAACCCTACAAAAACCCAGGTAGTTGACATTGGCAAATTGTTTAATTCTTTGAAAAAGAATAAAATACAAATATAAACAATATTGATAAAAGTTGCTGAGCGAACATATCTTGTTCCTGTTTTACTAAGTACAACTTTTTGTATTTTTCCGCCTTGTATATAAAAGATATATCCAAGTAAGCTAACACACACAACTAATACCATTAGCAGATAACTAATTGTTAATTGACGAGGAAGAAATACTGCTATGTTAGCTAGGTCATGCTGTAACCATACAAAGAGTAGCCCACCACTAGTAACCCATTGGGCTACACGCCAGTACTTTACATGTTCGGGAGTCGGTCTTGTTCCTTTTTCATCAATCCATCGTTCTAATAATACCCAGATAAGATATGCAGAAAGAGCAGCAATACCGTATCCCATCATTGACTTTACAAGTATTTTTTCTAGTATAACTGTACTAGCAAATGTTGACAAAACAAGAAATGTTGTTGAAACAGGTATACCAAACCGTGTTAACACTAACAACACCGCAGGAGATACAGCATGGTACCATTGTACCTCTTGGAATGGTATTTGCGTTAAGCGTTCGTATGCAATATCACCATCATAAAAATACCAACCAGATGTAATAGTTACTACCGTAACAGCTGATGCCGCAGCCCAAAGTGTATACCACTTGAACTGTTCTTTATTTGCAGCTAGAAATGTTCCTAACGTTTGAATTGAATCGTTTGCTATAACGGAATAAGCTGCTAAAACAAAACCTATACCCATCCATAACGTTATATCCATTGGTAACATATACTATTGTAACATATGTTTATCGGGGTGTCTACTAAGATTTACTCTATAGAGATTTATTTTTTCTAATTTATTAATGCGTTGTTCTAATTTATCTATTTTTGTAGCAATATGAGGATATTTTTTTCTCCATTTATCCTCTGCTTTTAGTACTTCTAAACCTAACATACCAGCAGCCCAATTATAATAATTGTTTATCTTTTTATAAAACCATCTGCCAGCTTTAGTTTTTTCAAACCAGTCTGCGGATGCTTCGCCTAATATACTACCGGTAATACTACTTACTATCCAAAACCACATTTAGCTGTTTTCCATAATCTTTTATAAGCTTATAAAGTTTATCAACTAGTGGTGAACAAAGTTTGCATCTGCAACTTTGACATACAGTTACACCACGTGGGTTTTCTCGAAACTTTACAATCATTGATACGCCGCAATGACTGCCGCGGCCACAATTTTGACAATTAGTCGTGCTCATTTATCTTAGAAATCCCGCAAAAGGTACGAATCTTGTTATCTTATCTATAAAACTTTCTTCTTCTGCTTTTCTATTTGTTTCAGCAGCTTCTTTTTCTTTTTGATCATGATCTCCATCATGCTTTTCTATTTCGTTCGATTGCATTTCGTAGTATCTTTTATATGCAGCTATTATTGTTTTTTGTTGTAAAACTATTTTTTTAATTTTAGCCATATTTACACTTAGATTTTCATAGCCGTTATCTGTCAGAGCAAATAATACAATATCAAAGTTTTTCTTTTCTAGGTCTCTAAAAATTTGATCTATATTTTCTGGAGTAATAATTATCCAGGTTACTTCGTCGAGTTCTAATGTATCTACACTAGATAGCGTAAGAGGAATACGCTCGAGTGAAGCTGTTGTTACTTCTATTTTTCTTATTGAACTACACGCTGCTAAACTAAGAACCAATATGCTGAGGATTAGCAATTGTAGAACAGGATTTATTAATTTGACTTGGCTTAAATGCATTTTCTTCTTTCTCCGTTAGTTTTGCGCCACTGGCTATTTCAAAGCATCGGAAAACTTCTTTAGTTGCTTTATTAATTATACGTCCAATTAGCTTAGGTTTTGCTGCACCTAATTTTCCTAAATCTCTAGCACCCAATAATTTACTTACTTTGTTAAATTTTTTGCGTAATCTTTCAACAACAAGCCGGCTTTTGGTAAATTCTTTTTGCACAAAACTCTTTTCTGCTACCACTGCTTTTATATCTTTGTTATACTGTTCGATTGCCAGTTCTTGTATTTGCACAATAGTTTCTAACTTGGCGCTGTTCTGATACAGTATTGCCATTCTTTTTTGTGTGTCGGTATAGTACCAATAAAAGCCGCCGGTTATAACTGCCGTTATTACTAACATAATACCTATTGCTTTAAATCCTAACACTTTTTCTTCCTTAAATTAAAGCGTTCTTATTCTTTCTTGCAAGTGTTTCGTTATATTTACTAAATTTTGAATCATTTGACACAATGTAAGGATTATCACTAAAAGTAAGAAAGGTAAGAAACTCTTAATGCTCTTTATAAATTGTAGAGCAGTTTCTTTATTCTTCTCGGCCGCGTCTCTCAAATGTTGCAAAACCATCGATATCTCCTTTGTGCCGAGGAATACGAGCAGAGTTTAACATACTTTCCATTGTTTCTTGGCTTTGTTTCATTTGTCTATATGCTCTAGGACTAAGTGGAATATGTGTAGCAATGTTACCTTGTGTTAATGGGTATTCTGGGTTGCTCTTAGCAGTAGTAAAGTAAGTCATTCGCCATTCGTTTCTCTTAATATTTGTGATATTTTCTAAATCTTTAATTAACTCTATAAACTTCTCTGAAAAATGTGTTCTACGTTCTGCTTCCACAAAAATAAGATACTTATCGTCGCCAACTTCGCCCGGAGATGTTTCAGCATCAATAATCCAATTATAACCTTTCTCCAAGAAATTTTCAAGATCAACACTGGGAGCTTTGCCAAAAACCTTAAACGTAGCAACAATAATTTCATCTTCATCGCCCATTTTAGGAACATATTCGTCGAAATGAACAGTAGAATCAATACGGTCAGCGAGGTCCTGTGTTTCTATAGACTCAGTAAATTTTACCTCATTAAGCTTATAATTCTGGTGGTGGCGATTCAACATTCTCTTCTCCGGGTAGTGCTGTTTGTTGTGCCGGCATTGCTGTAGTATCCTGGATATTTTCTTGATATGCGTCTTCGATTTCTTGCAAATCAATCTCTTGCCCTTCAAGTTCAACAAACCCTGCCACAGTATCTTCAACAAGTTCTGTAGGAAGTTTAATTGTTACAAGCCAGACTGGATCTTCTTTTAATTTTGGTTTCCTAGTACCGGGTCTATAGTCATCATAACTTTCAACCTTAATTGGAGTTCTTAATTTATCCTTACGATATTCAATAATTGCTTTATAACCTAGTAATCGTTTTGCGCCGTCAGGGTCAGGCATTAAGTTATGTGGCCACATAAAAGTAGCTTCTATCCAATGTTTTTTGCGAACAGGTCCTTCAATAAGCTCACCTTTTTTCCAATGTTTAAATGCATATAGATCTATTTCGTCGAGTACTCGCTCAAAGTCCATAATAGTTTTAAGACTACTTTCACTCATATAAATCTTTTTACTATTTTTAACTATATCTAAGATGTCCATTAGCGAAATACCTTTAATTATACTGTATTTAGTTGGTGTGGATTGAAATGTTTCAAATTTGTTGATCAAGAATACTAAGTTTTCTTGTGCCATGTAAAATGTATTCTATCATATATTTCTGGTCGTAAATTAAGTATTTCTACATTAAAGTATGTTGCACATTTGGTTATAAAATTATTTGTCCATGGATAAAAACTAACCCAATAGCTTTCTGGTGATTCATGCTTGTTTCCTGGGTTAACACAAAAAAATATTTTACCGCCTGGAGCAGTTAAATCTACTATCTTTTTTAGTTCCGCAAATATTTTATCCGTACTACCAAAGTTAATACTACCTAGGGCAAGTATAACATCAAAGAGTTCTTCTGTGGAAAAATTTAAAATACTAACTTGTATGTCGGCTTTTTTATTATAAGGATCAATGCCAAGTAAATTATCTATCTTACCTTTAAATTCGTTATACCCACATCCAACATCTAAAACTCGTGAAGGTTTTAAGCTATTAATATCATTTATTAGATCTAATCCTATAGGGCTTTCAGAGCGATTAACCGGCCACGAACTAGGCCGCCATGTCTTACTAAAATACTTGTAGAGTATTGCTTCATCAATTTTCTCCGCAAGTTCGAACATATTACTAAATGTTGTGTCACCGAGTTTAACATTAAAAGTATTTACGATAAGTTGCTTTAGTTTCTGTGGGTCTTTTAATGCTTGTGGCGAGGCTTGTAATATGTGCTCTAATTCATTAAGAATTTTAAGATTCATAAGCAACTCCTTATAAATATTTATATAGTATTATAATAGTACCATATAATATGGTTGATTAATCAATGACAATTTTACTTGTTGGTGGCGATAGTTTTACTTATGGTAATGAATTAGCAGATTGTAATTCAAAATATTTTAGTAGAGCGGCCTGGGGAGCTCTGCTTGCTTCAGATCTTAACATGAGTTACAGTTGTGTTGCATCCGCTGGCTTGAGTAACGCCGGCATTGCCAGGCATGTTACCATTGGATGCACAAAACTTCTAAAACAAAATGTAGATGTAGCAGTAGCAGTTATGTGGAGTTTCCCGGGCCGTTATGAGTTTAGATTTACATATGATACAATGGAAAAAAATAATCCATGGTATAGTATTACACCATGGACGCATGAAGTAGACGAAAATATTATATCAGAAGCATTTCATAATTTTGAAAAAAGTATATTTGACCACTATAAAAAGAATCAATTACAAGCACAAGTAACAGGTGTTGCCGATTTTAGTAGAATTTATTATAAACACGTAGGAGACAGTGAATATTGGGAACTATATACTAGTCTGAAAGAAATATTATTTTTACAACAATGGTTAGAAGGCAAACACATACCTTATATATTTACTTATGTAGATGACATACTGTTTAAAAACAACACTAATCCTGATGTTAATATGCAAATATTATTAGACAGTATAGATAGTGATGCTTTTTATCATTTCGAAGGGTTTTATAAATGGGCAACAGCTAAAAACTATTCCTTTGGTACTACACATCCGCTTGAGCTAGCTCATGAGCACTTTTCTCAAAAAATTATTCAATTAGCACAGCAAAGATTGGTGATAAATAATAAATAGTAATAAGAGTAGGAGTCTTTACATATGTCACATTACAAAATTGCTTTAGAATTATATCAAAACCAGGCTGGTAGCGAAAATGCTAAAGTAAAAATAAGTGTTAACGACAAAACAGTTGCTGAGAATGTAGAAATTTCTAATACAGACTCAGAGAATCCAACTCTTTTTGTTTATGATGTACCAGATTTAGCAGATCCCAGCGAAGACGCGACGGCAGTCGTAAAAGTTGAATTACTTAATGATTTTTTTGTTGACACCGATAATGATAGGAACGTTAATTGGGTTGGGTGCGGATATGTTGCTAAAAATGCTAACGGGGATTATTACAAAACTTTAATACCTGAGTCCGGCAGCACCGGCCCGGATCCCAAGCTGGTCCTTACAACTATTGTAGACTGGACTGATTATAGATCTTTTTCCTGGGTCGGAGGATGCTCATATACCGGCGACGAAAACGGAACTGTTGATGAAACCATGGGCTGGCACAGCTTTTTAATTACTGCAACTTATGTAAGTGCAACAATTCCCTTAACTAACGAAGTTGCAGTGCAATAATTCCCTTAACTAACGAAGTTGCACTTATCTTTTAATTTTTAGTTACTAATTTATTATAATTTTGTATATGTGTTCCCAGTTTTTAACGAGCTGAGCTTTACCTTCGTAATGTAAATTGTACGCATGTTCCATTAGTAAGCCTTTAAGTCCTAGTTTTAAGCCCACATCAACGTTTGCTATTTTATCTTCTATCCAATAGTATCCTGTATCCTTATATTGGTTAAGAGCTATATCTTTATCTTCTCCTGTATCTAGACATACAATATTTTCGAATACATTTCCAAATAATTTTTCTAAGTTACGTGTTCTTAGTTCTTGAGCATATGGATTTTTACTAAGGCTTGTTATAACGTGAAACTTATAGCCATGTGTACCCAATAACCTTACCCAATGTTCTGCATCTCGCAATGCAGGAAGGAAACCTATAAAGGCACTTTCATTAAAAAAGCGCACTAACTCATCACCTTTCTGATCAGAAATATTATATCGTTTAGCAACACTATATACGAATTTACCATGTTCACTCATAGTATATCCGTGGTCTTCCATCCATATATTAAATGCGTATTCCCAATTCGTAAGACAACCATCCGCATCGGTAAGAATAATTTTTTCTTTTATCATGCTTTTCTAACTGGATATAAATTAAGTTAATCGTTCGAGAGCTAATTGTTCCGCCAACCGGCCTGTTGGTGTGTTTGTTTTTTTAGATTTTGTTAACACTAGTTCTAACCTATCACTTATCATGTCAACAAAATTAGCAACATGAAAGTCTGTATCTACTAGTGAGAAATCCTTGTAACTTAAAATAACTCCACCAGCGTTCACAAGATAATCAGGACAATACATAATGCCGGCATCAAACACTAACTGATCATCACTTGGTGTAGCTAGCTGGTTGTTTGCACTGCCGCAAATAATCTTTGTTTTTCCAGTTAGAGTTTTTATAGTTTCTTTGTTTATTGTAGCACCAAGAGCACATGGAGAAAAGATATCACACGGAATATTGTAAATATCGTCTGGTTCAACAACAGTAACATTGTGTTGCTCTTTTGCTTTTTGTAGAATACTTTTGTTAATATCTGTTACAGTTAATCGAGCACCTTTCCAAAGAAGCATTTCCATTAAAGCCCAGCCGACACTTCCTATGCCTTGAATGTTTACAGAAATACCGTTTAAAGAATTATGAGGTAAGACATCATTAAATGATATACCAAGAAAATCAACAGCAGTTTTCATTCCACGAATAACACCAAATGCTGTTGCTGGACTTGGGTTTGAAGGAAAATCTACATCATGTCCTAATACATACTTTGTTGTCTTCTCTACATTTCCTAAGTCCTTCGTAGACATGCCAACGTCCTCAGCAGTATAATAACTACCCCCGAGTGAATCAACAACCTTACCATGACTATGTAACAATTTTAGAGTTTTATTTTCTGCTTTACAATTAATAACACCCTTGCCACCACCGCCATTGAGGCCGGCTAGGCTGTTTTTCATCGTCATTCCTTGACTTAACCGCAATGCTTCTGTTAAATGTGAATCGAAATCTGGGTAAGTCCATAAGCGACAACCGCCCATGGCCGGGCCGAGCTTTGTACTGTGGATAGCAATAATACAATCTAAACCAGTTTCGTTGTCAATGCCACGAACTACTTTTTCGTAACCATCGACCCTGATTTCTGTTATCTGAATCATAACTGTTGATATTTATTAAGAATTCCTAAAACTAATTATAAGTGTATTTTGCTATGTTACTGTTTTTAGTAGTTCGTTTTTAGTTGGTTGATACCTAGCAGCTTTCCATGCTTGTTGTAATTTTTCTAAAGTTTGTCCTATTTCTGGTCCAGGTTTTATTCCCATGTTAACAAGGTCTTGACCTCTTACTGGAAATTCTGGTTTCTCAAATGGTTTTATTGTTATGCCTTGCATTGTTGCAAGTGCTTGTACGTGTTCTAGACTATCTCCATCTGTTACTAACTCTTCTGCTTTTAACTGATTTAACTTAGTATTTTTATGTGTTAATAAGTAATTGAATAGACTACTTTCATTGTTAGAAAACTTCCAGTGACTTGCTAAATTACGATCATTGGTTATAGCGGCTAATGCTATAATAGAGTTACTATATGCCCTAGGTGTGCCAATAACATTAAACCCAATATGTTTGTTTACACCTGTTTTATCCATCCAAGCAAGTACCTCTGCTACATTTGGGCTTGTTAAAATCTTTTGCATTTCCATCCATATACGCTCGGCGCTAATTTTAAAAAGCCCTTTAGCGTTTGAACGTATAGCATTAACAGTGTTTGTGTCCCATACAGGATTGCTTATACGGCCCTGGAAACGGAAATATCTTAATATTCTTAGGTAATCCTCTTTAATGCGTTGTCCAGGATCACCAACAAATTTAGATTGACTTTTTTGAAGATCATTCATTCCGTCAAAATAATCATACAACGTTCCGTCAAAGTCGAGTGACATAGCATTATATGTTAAATCACGGCGTTGTGCATCCTCTTTCCAATTGCGAATAAATTCAACTGTAGCATGTCTACCTGTTGTTTCTACGTCAGCACGTAATGTTGTAATTTCATACGGGATATTATCTAAAAGAGCTGTTATTGTGCCGTGTTTTAGCCCTGTTGGTATAAAATGAATGCCAGCTTTATTAAACATGCTAATCATTTCGTCTGGGGTTGCATCTGATGCAAGATCTATATCTTTCGGTTGCTTATCTGACATTAAATCACGCACTGCACCACCAACAATACGCAAGTCAAACTTGTTATTATCAAACAATGCTTCTAGCTTAAGCAAACCAGGAGTTATAATCTTTTTTAGTATCGAAGACTTAACATCTTCTGTTTCTTCTGTTATAAATTCTGTTAACCGCATGATACAGTATTTAACTATTTTTTACTCTAATAATAGAGGCCATTATTACTCATCCATTGTCTTTATAAAGTTTCCAGGAGGATCTGTTTCTTGATAGGCAAGGTAAGAAATATATGTATACTTTGTAGCGCAATAAGGACAAAGAATTGAGGGTTTTTCTCCCATATCAAGGTAAATCCATGGATGGTCCATCGGCGGTGATTCACCAATACATTCGAATACTCGCGTTCCTATGCCAATTTCGGGAACTCCTTCATCATTCTTAAACTTATGTATAACCATCTTGATCCTTTACCAACTGCACTAGTTCTTACACTACCAGTCACCTCACGCACGAGGACTACGAACGATGCCGCGACCGGATTTACGTTGCTAATGCTAGATACGTTGATAGCATCATGTTTCAATTAGTTAACGGGTTTTCGGCACAGCTAACACTGTTTAACTTTACTTTCCATCCGTCTTTAAACATCTCTTCAGCTGATTGAGGTGCTTTTGTCTTAATAGTATCTTTCCATGTATCAATAAATTCGAGACATTTAACTTCTGTGTCAAAATGTCGAGAATAAATATGAAATATTTCATCTCTTTTAACGCCGTTGGGTGTAGTCAAAGTAAATGCTAATAATAGCATAAATGTTTTAACCATTACATATCCTTAACAGTCACAAGATCATCAAAATGAATGTACCCATTAACTTTTATTAAAGGATTACTAGTACATATTAGCCATACATGACCACCTAACTTGTCTTCCGGGCGATAGTGATCTATAATAAAAGTATGACCCTTATAGTTTTTATAATAGGGTTTAAGATACTTATGTGTAAACATTCTCTCGTGAAATTTATATTTACAGTTTGGAGGGCTTCCGTTTGGCATTAGTTAACTTTTTTTACATAGTTAAGAACTGTTTCGTTGCCGTTGTGATAAGTGCTAACCTGATGCCGCTTAACCCGAGCTTTGACCTTTATGTTTTTAGTGTCTGTAAATTCACTACCTTTAGCGGTGAAGAATACAATTAAGTTGCCAACGGTGTCTTTAGCATTTACAACGTGGCAGTTCAACTTTTGGATATAGTTAACACGAAGAATTTCAACATCTAATTCAACCTTGTCTTTAACTTTACCAATATGCTTGCTATCAATGCTTAAAGCTTGCTGTTCGCGCTCAACTTTGTCACGCTCGACACCTCGAGTGTAACTTTTTGGAAGGCTTGCAACAATACCAAATTCAAAAGTGTTAATCTCACCACGCTTAACAACATCAAGCACCTTTCGCTCGAACTCGTTAATTTTGCCGCCAATAGCTTTAAACATAAGCCCTTTGTAATAAGTAATAATCTCTCCAGCCAATTTCTTTTGCTTAGCTGTTGGCTTAGAAGTAGTGTATTTCTCGAGCTCCGGAGTACCTTTGCAACGCTTTCCGCCCGGCTGATTGTTTATGTAGTTTGAAGCTATTTCGGGCAAAGCTGTAGCCATAATGTCCTTATTAGCATAGAATTTAATTTCTGAGCCGATAATGTTCGGGATAAAACGATGATCTTTATTATGGCCTGGATATACCCGTTTTATTTCCTTGTAATATTCACCATTATTAATATCCGTAGCCATCACAGCGTAAGCCATGATATCTAAAAGTGGATAAGTAACGGCAGGCTGCTTTATTTTCACGTATTTGCTCCTCATTAACTACATATATAATAGCACATAAAATGTATTTGTCAATTGAAACTTGGAAAAAATATCGAAATTTTACAATCAACAAGCTTAAAAATGCAACAGTTGATTGGAATCCGTATTGGCATGTTGTTATAGAGGAAACTCTACATCCGGAATTATTGCACTTATGCAGCACTGAATGGCCGGATTTAAAAACAGTTACAGTAGGCACACGATCTCAACCACAAGGATTTAACCAAAATAGATCTATTTTTATTCCCGAGGCTGGAGATATACCATTTTGGAATGAATATTATAACAATATTATGTGCCACGTTAATGTACAAAAAACAATTTATGCTTTCAATGAATTAAAATATGAAAATGAACGCTGGGTTACAAGTAGCCTATGGGAAGATTATCGGGGATATAGCGTAAACAACCATTATGATGGGCACACTATCGATGTTGCCTGGCAAATATACCTGTCTTGTGATGGCGGTAAACACTTGGGCACTTGTTTAAATGACAAAGATGGAAATATATTAAAGGAAATTCCTAATATTCCTAATTTAAGTTGGATAATGAGAGTAGATTCTTATAGTTGGCATAGCTGTAAACCAATTAAGTGTAATAATAGACGAAGTATAATGACTAGGTTTATGTATAAATTTGCTCACCAAATTGTCGGTGTTTCAACGTAAAGGGCAGGCTCCCAGTAATCTCGAGTAATACTAGCTGATTTAGTTTGGCAAATTTGTTTGTTTTTTAATAAACGGATCATCCGACAATCTTCGTTCATAACTATAGAAATAGCGTGATCACTAGTTGTTTTTGCATCAAGAACAACTGCTCCG
>Ga0066376_10004866_pt1 | contig 11588 bp, 9 predicted proteins | sample Knorr_S15_td_Bot_FD_77009 | JGI IMG/M metagenome (GOLD analysis project Ga0066376, IMG submission 77009) | Marine microbial communities from Southern Atlantic Ocean transect - Knorr_S15_td_Bottom_ad_5009_LV_A | ecosystem: Environmental > Aquatic > Marine > Oceanic | place: Southern Atlantic... | reverse complement strand
TATGCCTCTGGTTTTCCCACCACAATTGGAAATGTCCGCTCCCCATCGATCTCGCGCAATTCGATGAATTGAGCGTCTGTAATCTCCCTGATCAAAATTCGCGATAGTTCCATTTCAATTGCCATTGTTTGGGGCTCCTGTACACATCATACGCGGTGTCGTTATGGTCTCTTGGAATGGTTCATGCTATTATTCGGATCTACGAACATAGAAAGCCCGTTACACATGAACAAACCCCACCTTTTCACCTCAGAATCTGTTTCTATGGGTCACCCAGACAAGATTTCTGATCAAATTTCGGATGCAATTCTCGATGAAATGCTCAAAGTTGACCCTGCGAGCCGAGTTGCTGTTGAAACATTATGTACGACTGGATTGGTCGTGGTTGCCGGTGAAGTAACGTGTGATGGATATGTCGATATTACGCAAGTTGTCAGGGACACAATCAGGCGCATTGGTTACACCGATTCATCGCTAGGTTTTGGGGCTGACAGTTGCGCTGTGATGGTCACTCTTGATCGTCAATCACCCGAGATTGCCCAAGGAGTTAATACGGAAGACGGCTTGCATCAAGAACAAGGTGCTGGTGACCAAGGGTTGATGTTTGGATATGCATGCAAAGATACCGAGTCGCTGATGCCACTCACAATTGACTTATCGCACCGCCTCGTTGCAAAACAAGCAGAGGTTCGACAAGATGGCACAATTCCGCACCTTCGTCCAGATGCAAAGAGCCAAGTGACCGTTGCCTACGATGGCATTAAACCAAAAAAGGTGACCGCAGTTGTCCTGTCAACCCAGCACGGTCCCGAGTGGTCTGAAAATCACGATGAACTCACAGAAGCAGTCATCGAGCACATCATCAAGCCCGTGCTAGGGGAGTGGTGGAATGACGCGATCGAAATCCATGTGAATCCAACTGGCAAATTTGAAATCGGTGGTCCGCAAGGCGATTGTGGTCTAACTGGAAGAAAGATTATCGTTGACACCTATGGTGGGCGGGGACGACATGGCGGTGGCGCTTTCAGTGGCAAGGATCCAAGCAAAGTAGATCGCTCAGCAGCATACATGGCAAGGTATATCGCAAAGAATATCGTTTCCGCTGATCTTGCAGACGTTTGCGAAATTCAATTGAGTTATGCGATTGGGTATTCAAAACCAATTTCGGTTTGTGTTGATTGTCAAGGAACTGCGAAAATCGATGAAGACGATCTCAGCGAACTCGTCATCAAACATTTTGATCTCACGCCCAGCGGCATTATCGAAACCCTTGGATTGCTTTCACCCATTTATGCGGCGACTGCATTCCACGGACACTTTGGTCGCACACCGGGCGATGGTTGTGCTGGTTCGTTTTCTTGGGAAAAGACAGATATGGCGGACACTTTGCGTCAAGCGTGCAACTGCACTGCAGCAAGTTCATAATCCATGGCTGAGCCAAGAGATGTTGTCACGAAGCGAATTGCTTCAGAGTTCAAACGATTTCCGAACATTGGGCTCAACCAACTTGATACTTCAGATCTTGAGGGGCGCGATGCTGCACTCGCAAGAGCAATTGATCGAGCAATTCACCGTCGTTGGATTTCGCTCTCAACCGTCATCGCACATGCGAGTAACCGTGAAACGCAAGGTCTCGATGCGCCCGTCGGCGCAGCCATTCTCGTCGCCACCGCACAATTGTTGCAACTCGATCGCATACCAGATCATGCAGTCATCAATTGCGCTGTCGACTGGGTCAGAAATCAGGGAAAGCGACCCAAAGCAACAGGATTCGTCAACGCTGTCCTTCGAAAGATCACTCGATTGCGGGGTACCCAAACTGATACTGGAATCCCAGGACAGGCAAACCACTTTCTTCGGAGCAATGGAAGTGCGTGGGAATTAACTGAAGATGTCTTCAAAGACGGCATCGCCTCCCAAACAGGATTCCCGCAGGCGGCATGGGACCATCTTGTACAAGAACGGGGTGAAAAAGTATCGACAACAATCGCGCTTGGCAGCATTGCCGAGCCACCACTCATCGTCACTCTCCCTCAGCGGGACACCCCACTTCTCGATGTCATTCCACACCACGATGAACGGTTTGGAGTTGTACGGGACGGCGTTGATCTAGCCGCGTTATTTTCATCATCTCCAGAACTTCGGGTACAAGACCCAACATCTGCTGGATCGCTAGATCTTGTGAGAGATCTTAAACCAAGAAGAATTCTTGATGTCTGTGCAGGTAGAGGAACAAAGACGAGGCAACTTCGAGCCCTCTTCCCCGATGCGATGATCGGAGCAACCGAACCCAACGATGAACGCAGGGCATCCTTATTGGAACTCGCAAAGGACATTGACGTTGAGGTGTACTCCACTGATACCGACGGCCCCACCGAGTTATTCGATCTTGTAGTGGTTGATGCTCCGTGTTCAAATAGCGGCGTGTTTGCTCGGCGACCCGAAGCGAGGCTTCGATACGACAAAGAGCATATTGCTTCGCTTGTTGAGCTTCAACGGACAATCTTACGAGAATCGATCCCGATGGTGGAGAACAAGGGCCACCTGCTGTACGCCACGTGCAGCATCGATCATGCTGAAAACGAAGGGCAAGTGAAATGGCTATCAGCCAAGCATCAGATGCACAAGTGTCTGGACATATTCACACTTCCGTCTGGGCAGCCCGGGTCCGATCCAACACGATGGCACGATGGAGGCTTCGCCGCCCTTCTACAAACGAGGTAGTTCTACCAACAGGAATGGGGGTTGGTACAATCTCCCGTTCGCCCTCTGAATTACACAAAGGTTCTTATGGAACTCATCAAACTCATTCAAGAAAACACGATTCGCGTCCCCCTAATAGCAAACGATCGCCAAGAAGCGATCGGTGAACTTGTTGATGTTCTCGGTGCTGTGGGTGCAATTTCAGATAGCGAGACAATTCGGCAACTCGTGTGGGAACGAGAATTGCAGCGCACTACTGGAATAGGTGAGGGGCTCGCCATACCACATGGACGTTGTGATGATTTAACGCACATGGTCATGGCAATGGGCAGACCAGAGACTCCCATCGACTTTGCGAGTGCAGACAAGCGACCCGTTGAACTGATCATTCTGCTTGTCTCTCCAACAAACAACACTTCGGATCACATTCAGGCACTTGGCAGAATCAGCCGCCTGATGGTTGACCGAACATTCCGTGAAGATGCGTATGCGACTGAATCAGCAAGCGAATTATTCGACTTGTTCCACGGCGCACTTGCAAACGCTTCGACATAACACCAACTACTAGGGACTCTGTAGATTTTGCAATGACGATGCTTTCGCTGCTGCTTCTCTTGCTTCTACAGATCGACCGGCGGCGCTCAATGATCGAGCAAGCATATGCCACGCGTTTGGGTTATTGGGATGCACCTTTGTCTCCTGCATAAAGAACGCGACTGAAATCTCAGCGTCTCCATGTTGCATCTCGGTAAGTGCATTTTGCAATCGCAATCGACCTGCATCAGGATTGATCGAAACAGCGGTGCGAGACATTTGAATTGCATGCTCATTCTGCCCTTCTCGTTTCAGCCATGCAACATAATCTTCCCACACCAACTCCCAGCGTTGATTTTTCTCGAGGCGATTTGCATAGAAGGCTTCAATTTCTTGGTGGGCATGGTTCATTTGCATCACTTGACCAAGCAGCATCGTTGCGTGTGCATCTGGACCAACACGCCCGTCAACCCGCCAAAGCAATCGTTCCGCTTTCAAAAAGTCTCCTCGACTCTCGTGTATTTTTGACATGACAATGTCGACATTCGGATTACTAGCCAATCCAACACCACCATCGCTGAATGGACCAGAGAGTTTGTAATACAAAAGAGCTGAATCTAAATCTTCACTCGATCTAGCAATGTCTCCTGCCCACCAAAATCCATACACCAATGCGCTTTGTATTGTGAACATCACAACAATACTGGTGAGTAGCAGATAGACCATTCCAGCGCGGCGAAGTTTGCCATGAAACCGTAATTGGGTTCGGTGAAAACTAACGTTCTCCTTGAGAAGGACTTGTACACCCTTCCATATCATCCATGTTCCAACTAGCGACATTCCCACCGCCATCAGCATGGGCACCATCGCATACATTTTCCTAAACACAAAGAACCCAAGAAGAAACAGTGCTGCAACCAAAATCTCCTCGACCATGCTGAGGTCATACGTTCGAGGTTTTGTCCTCTTTCCTATTGCGTTGGATCCAAATCCAATCGAGAGTGCATCGTTGGGACATGCGTCAATACAATCCTGGGTTTTCATACAGCCGTTGTCGATGACCATTTTGTACAAATTCACTTCTTCGTGGACACGGACGTTGGATGTGCAAGCAGCAGTGCATTTACCACATTGCTGGCAATTGTCATTCACACGTACGCGCATAGGAGATGCTGTATCAAGCGGTTTGAAAAAACCGCCATAGGGACAACCGTATGTGCAGAATCCTTTTGCTCCAAGCACATACACCGTTGCAAAACCACAAACGAGTAAGAATGGAATGGCAACCATTGGCGGTGCAAAAGTACTCCAGTATTCTTCTGTCAATAGATGGGTTGAAATTTCAAACGGTTTGAGATTTGGTTGCAACCAAGGTGCCAGCGCAACTCGATAAAAAAGAGGCCAAATAAACATATATACACCGAGTCCGAGTGGAAACCACATCAACAATCGTGCTCGAAATGCACGTGGTCGAATATGCAACTTTCGCAGTATCGAGAAACAAGCATCCTGCAACAACACGATGTGACATCCCCAACCACAGAACCACCTCCCAAAAATCCACGTCGACAGGAGTGCTAATACAAAGAAAATTCCACCCGCGTTGACGATTCCATTTTTGACGAATTCCATGCCCTCAGAGGGCTCGATGGGTGTCAGCGTTTTTCCGCCAAACCAGTTGTATTGTGTTCCGATGTACCAAAGAAGTACATGTGCAATAATCAGCACTTGCACCGTGATCAACACTGTCCAACGCTTCTTGGCTCGTTTGCCGATTCCAAAAATAGGAAGTGAGACATCGGATGAAGTCGTTTGTGTCATTGCTCACCTACTCTAACTGATTACCAATCTCCAAGATCATGAATTAGCCCATAATTGATCGAGAGGGTCGCTATCCCACCATCAATTCTGGATCATGCGGCAGACGAGTTTCGACAACCTCGCGAATTTTTCGTAGAGCACGAAGTTGTACTTGCCTTACTCGTTCTTTGGAAATACCAAGCATATGTCCTGCTTTCTCAAGGGTGAATTTCGGTGGATTTTGACCAGCATATAATCCAAATCGAAATCTCAAGACTTCCTGCTCGACTGGGGTAAGTTGCGCCTCTTCACTGCGTACTGCATCCCGAATTGCTACGAGATATTCTGGAGAGAGAGTGTCGTCTTCGTCCAACGTGAACATTGGCTCGCGATCTGGGTCAAATTCGAATGGAACATTATCGCGGTGTTTGAGTTGTTTCCGACCAAACCGGTTGAACGCGGTTGTCAGTGCGCGACAAGCGTAGGTGGAAAACTTAAACCCAAGTTCACAGTTAAAACGATCTACGCAGCGAAGCAGCGCAACGTTACCTTCGGCAACTAAATCGGCGTACTCGCCAGTTGCCCAACTTCTTTTTGCCATCGCAAGGACGAGTGCCAAGTTGCACTCGACGATGTGATCTCTTCGATCCATCGCGATGTCAAACCATTTCAATAATTCATCTAAATCTTCGTCCCGGGGGTTCTTCTTTTTGTTGATAGCGTCCTGCAACTTGCAGACCTGCAACCGTGCAAAGTTGTATTGCCTGAACAGGATTGCTTCTTCTTCGCGAGTCAGCAACATTGCAGTATTTCGTTTGGGTGGAGTTTTTCGATCGATCGCGGGGCTGTACCACGAAACTGGAAGACGGGGAACTGAATTTGGATCTTCAAAGACCACTCGCTCAGCATTCTTTCGTTTGAAAACTGGTGATTTGACCACAATGACGGGTTCAACCAGAGCGTGTTCTATTCGCAATCGTTCTTTCACTGGACGACGACGACAGGTTGATGTACCGCGACCATTTGCGGCTCTATTCGTAGTATGCCTTGAGCTTCTTGGCATGATTGAGATGTATCCCCATTTAAAAAAAGACATGACCGTATTCAGGGCACACGGCATCACCATCTACGCAGTACAGAGGCAAATGCGAATCAGATTCTTTCGCTTTTTTTAGTTTTCTTTGAAAATCGAGGTTTTCTGATCAAAAACGTGGTTTTTTGATCACTCTGGTGCATCCCCAGAAAGGTCGTAAACCCACCCTTCAACCGCTCGATCCCAGGGAAGAATCTCACCATCACTGAAAAATAGTGATAATTCACGTTTTGCTGCTTCTGAGCTATCTGAACCATGAATCAGGTTAAAACTGTTGGAAACACCAAAATCACCCCTAATTGTGCCAGAATCCGCCTGAGAGCCAAAAGTGGCTCCCATCATGCTTCGGCAAACGGCAATGGCCCCAACGCCCTCAAGCGCCATCACCATCACTGGCGAACTCGTCATAAATCGCACTAAACCCGCATAAAATGGCTTTTCAGTATGTGCTTCGTAATGCACTGCCGCTAATTCGGGTGTGATTTGCATCATCTTTGTACCGACGACTTTGAGTCCCTTTTCTTCAAATCTACTCAAAATGCGACCCATCAGGCCTCGCTGGACGGCATCTGGCTTCAAAATAATAAGTGTTTGTTCCATTGGCATGTGTGTACGATCCTTCGACTTAGACGATGTACTATTTCAAGGGCGAAGGATACCAAATACCCATCAAGTTCATTGGTATTGTTCAGGGGTATTCTTCCGAAGTAGCGGGTATGGATGCCCGTTGTCATAGCGCGGCTGCGCCATGGAAGGACAAATATGACTCTTTTGGGAAACGTTTCAATCATGCCTAAGGTGAAAAAACCAAAAAAATCGACAAAACCCGCGACCTCAAAGGAAAAAAAGCCCCGCACCAGAGCCACTGCTGAATCAATGGCTGAGGATCAACGCGAAATCTCCGTCAGTGAATTCTTCGCGAAAAACCGCCATCTTCTTGGATTTGACAACCCTAGGAAGGCAATGCTGACAGCGATCAAGGAAGCTGTTGACAACGCCCTTGATGCAACCGAAGAAGCTGGAATTTTGCCCGACATTTTTGTGCATGTCATGCAACTTACTGAGACCCGATTCCGGATTACTGTTCGCGACAACGGTCCTGGAATCCTTCGATCACAAATTGAAAACATTTTCGGAAAATTGCTATACGGATCAAAGTTCCATCGGTTAAAAATGTCTCGTGGTCAACAGGGGATAGGCATATCCGCTGCAGGCATGTACGGACTCATGACTACGGGAAAACCAGTTGTCATTATTTCAAAAACAGGCAAGAAGAAACCGTCACACGAAGTTGTGTTAAAAATCGATACCTCTAAAAATCGACCAACAATAGTCAGTGACACCGTTCACCCTGAAGATGACAAATTGTTTACCGAAGGACACGGCACACAGGTTTCAATTGAACTTGAAGGAAAGTACCAAAAGGGTCGCCAATCAATTGATGAGTATCTTGAACAAACAGCAATCGCGAACCCACACGCAAAAATTACTTACATCTCGCCAACAAATGAAACCCTTGTATTTCCAAGAGCGATTGATGAACTTCCCGAAGAACCGAAAGAAATCAAACCTCATCCGAAGGGTATTGAACTTGGAACATTGATCCAAATGATCGAACGCACAGAGGCGCGGCAACTAGGTGGTTTTTTGACGGGTGATTTTTGTCGCGTTGGCGCGACAAAAGCAAGGGAACTTGCAAAGGGCGCTGGCATGTCCGGGCAAACATGGATCAAAACAATCGGGCACACTGAAGCGGAAAAGTTGTATGAATCGATTCAAAACACAAGGATCATCGCTCCGAATACAAACTGTCTCGTACCAATCGGTTCAAAAGCACTGCTTGCAGGGTTGTTAAAGGAAGTGCAAGCCGAGTTTTTTGCAGCATCGACAAGACCTCCGAGTGTATATCGAGGCAATCCATTTCAAATCGAGGTTGCCATTGCATATGGAGGTGGATTGAGCAGGGAAGACTCTGCAAAAATACTGCGTTTCGCAAACAGAGTTCCGCTTCTCTATTCACAATCAAGTTGTAGTTCCTTCAAGGCAGTCGCGGAGACTTCATGGAAGAATTATGGGCTTTCACAACCAAAAAACTCCATTCCGACCGGTTCGTTGGTCGTGATGATACACATGGTGAGCGTGTGGGTTCCGTTTACAAGTGAATCCAAAGAAGCAATCGCAGACTACGACGAAATTCGCAAAGAAATGAAACTTGCGTTGCAAGAGTGTGGCAGAAAACTAGGAACGTATTTACGCAGGCGCAAGCGTATGGCTCGTGAATCTGAACGTCGCAGTGCATTCGAACGATACATCGGTGAAATTTCGCGATGCTGCAACGCCCTCACAGGAACAAACACTGACAAGTTGTACAAAGCACTGATGAAGCAAGCTAAACATCGAACCGAAGAAGCAGACTCCCGACTTGACGATGAAGGGCGAGTCATTGACGATGGTGGGCGGCTAAAGAAAGACGACGATGTCATCATCATTGATGAGATGAAAGACTTGCACAAAGTCGGCGACTCGTTATTCGTAAATGACAAACCAAAGAAAAAACGTACTACGTCCAAGAAGAAGAAAACCACGCGCAAACGGCGAAAAAACTAATGGCTAAGAAGAAGACCACAAAAAAGAAATCCGCAAAGCAACCGAAAACAAGAACCGTTACCAGAGGTGGTGTTGGTAAAAAACGTGATGCAGTCACGAAGAAGAAAATTGAAGACTTTGGTAGTGATGTAGTTGATTCAAGTTTGAAACAACGCGAACCCAGTTTTGAAATTCCAACACGTTCTGTCACGAACATGAAGTACAACAAAAAGAAACGCATTCTTGAAATGGGTTCCAACACTCAGAAACGGAGTTTGTTCAACCTTGGTCAATCAAAGAAATTTATGCAATCGCTTCTGCTTGCGAAAGGGTGTCGCGATCTCATCGATGCACAGAAAACACTCAGTTTGCGGGGAATGTACTACATGTCATTGCACACGATCCCCGGCACAAAGGAACGCACGTTCCATGACCAAAGTGAATCCGACACCATTCTTGAAGACCTAGAAGTTTCACTTGATGGGCTTCGAGAAGAACTGCATGTCTTCGCAAAGAAACGTGGAACTATGGTTGGAAACATCACCGTTGTTGATAACGGCGATGAAATCAATTGCAGGAAGATGGGGACTGGTGGTTACGCCATTCCAAGTATTTGCGAACCGAAAGTGATGCAATTCAAAAATTGTGACGCGGACTTCATTCTTCATGTCGAGAAAGACACCGTGTGGAGTCGTTTCAACGAAGATCGGTTCTGGGAAACACACAACTGCATCTTGACCGAGGGTTCAGGTCAACCACCACGAGGTGTACGACGGATGTTGCACCGAATGCACAAGGAACTCGGCTTGCCAGTCTATTGCCTTCTAGATTGCGATCCTTGGGGACACTATATTTATAGTGTGATCAAGCAGGGTTCGATCAATCTTGCGTTTGAATCTGGTCGGATGGCGATTCCAGACGCAAAATTCATTGGGATCCGCGCGAAGGATTACGAGAAATGTGACCTAACCGAAGATGTCAAAATTGAACTGAATGATCGAGATATCACAAGAGCAAAACAGATCGCTGCCTACCCGTGGTTCCAAGACAAACGTGATTGGCAACGCGAGATTAAAGCAATGCTCGCAAACGGATTCAAAATGGAAGTGGAATCCTTGATTACGAAGGATATTTCATACGTCACTGAAGAATATGTCCCTTCACGCCTTAAAGAAGGCGATTTCTTGGATTAAGGGTCAATTTACGGGGTAGTCGAATGTGAAATTCGTTTGGTTCTGGTATGTTTTCGATGTACACTCAAACTGTTCAGCCAGGACTTGTTTGACCTTGATCGTCAACTCGTCGCAAGAACGAAAGGATGGTCCAAGAATGACACCACCAACAAACAGTTCAACCAATCCCTCAAATATTGATGCATTGGATATTCCTGACACGCCGTCACGGGTGCTCGTTGCAGATGATGAGTTGCTCGTTGCCCAAGGCATCATGACTTCGCTTTCCTCTTTGGGATACGAAATTGTGGGGCCCTGCAAAAATGGCGAAGAAGCCATCATAAAGTGTCGAGAAGATCGACCAGACATTGCATTGCTTGATATCAAAATGCCAGTACTTGATGGTATGCAAGCTGCGCAAACGATTTTTTATGAACTCGATATTCCCGTCGTCATGTTGACAGCGTTTTCGGATGACACGTATCTGCGGAATTGCACCGCGGCGGGTGTGTTCGGATACTTGCTGAAGCCGGCAAGTTCGGAACAACTGGGCGCAGGCCTCGCTGTTGCGTGGCAGCGCTATCTCGACCACATCGAACAGAGAAGTCAAATCTCTGACTTGAAACAACGGCTTGACGATCGCAAGTTGATCGAACGGGCAAAGTGGATCATCGTGCAGCGCAAGTCGATTTCCGAACCCGATGCGATGAAGATGTTGCAGAAGCAATCTCGAAGTTCCAGAAAGTCAATCGCCGCCGTTGCTCGTGCTGTCATCGACAGCGACGGACTTTTGTAGCACGCTCAACGAAGCGGGTGCAATCGTGCAGTGCATCTCTGTAGTTTCGCCAATTGGATCACCATCAATTTGCCAGGGCGCGGATGATTGCGTTTGAACTTGCACGCTGGTACCCCGTGTACACATTGCATGTGAATGTTGAAGATGTGTTCCACTTCGCAATCTTCGCACCCATTGCAAAAGTCGCAATCGACCGGCCATGGGAAGGAAAACTACATCAAGGAGTCCGTCTGCAATGTCGGCATCTTTTGCAGGATTCAACCCCCTCGCGTATGCATTGCTGTTTGCGACTACTGCCCACCCCTGTTGCTCCGTCACCATATCGTTCCCGTCTACTTGGATCGAGATGATTGGTGGATTCCATCGCAAGTACTGGCGAATGCACGGCATCACGTAGGAAAAATGGGTAATGGAAGCACCACGATTGTTCGTAAGATCACAAACAACCGCAGCGTCGAATCCAACCGATGCCATGAGCAACATGAATGAGCCGTTCGCGGTCGCCGTGTCAATGACCGAGGATTCTCCAGCAAGAACCGCTGCAATCACATCAACGGGTGTAGAAGACATCGACATCGATTTTGCAAAGAGGTTTTCGGTACCGGAGGCGGCGTGATAGACCGGAATACCACTATCAAGCAAAGCACTTGCTACATGACGAATGGTTCCATCACCACCGACAGCGACAATTGCATCCGGTTTGGTTTCTAATTTTGGCGTAAGCCATTGTTTTGGATCGCCGGCTTCGGTCGGAAGAAACTCAACGTCTACTTGCGCCTGCAATAGTGCTTCTGAAATCTCTCCCGCCAATTGACAGGCAATCCCCCTTCCGGATATCGGGTTGTACAAAACCATTGCTCGCATCACGCGTGCAATGGTACACACACCGTAAAGTCGCTGCCTT
>Ga0066376_10004865_pt1 | contig 11589 bp, 12 predicted proteins | sample Knorr_S15_td_Bot_FD_77009 | JGI IMG/M metagenome (GOLD analysis project Ga0066376, IMG submission 77009) | Marine microbial communities from Southern Atlantic Ocean transect - Knorr_S15_td_Bottom_ad_5009_LV_A | ecosystem: Environmental > Aquatic > Marine > Oceanic | place: Southern Atlantic... | reverse complement strand
GTTGACGAGCTTCGCGTCCACGGTCGGATCGAACATCACGGGCCGAAGCTCGACGAGTAACTCGTCTATCGACTGCCCCTGACGCAGCGGATAGCGCCCGGGCGTGTCCTTGACATACTGCTCGAAGGCGGCGAAGTCGAAGCCCGGATCGAGCTTATCGTTGGAGTAGTGGTGGTGGATTCCGTTCGAGAACCACACGCGCTTCGCATAGACGAGCAGCGCTTCGAAATCGGCGGTCGTGCGATCCCCCGGATAGGCCTTTATTATTTCCTCCAGCGTCCGCTTGATGACAAGATTGTAACGGTACTTCTGGTCGTAGATGATCTCGCGGCCGGACAGCGAGGCCTCGTAGAGATAATAGAGCAGCGTCTTGGTGCGCAGATCCAACTCGTCGAACCCGGGAACGCGGTATCGAAGTATGCGCAGATCCGCGAAGCGCTCGGCTTCGACATCGAAATCCTGCGGCGTCTCGGGGGTCTGTGCGCGGCCAGCGTCGATGACGCAGACCGCGAACAGAACCAACGTACACCTGGCGATCAGTCGCATCGGTACCTCAGAGAAGTCTCGCCGGCTTCACACCCACCTCAAAATCAGGCGGAATCGATTCCCAGCAACCGCATCAGATTACCGCCCAGAATCGCGCGCTTCTCCGCATCGCTCAGCGACGGTGAGTCGGCGATCAAGTCGATGGTCTCCGGCCACGCGAAGGGCATGTCCGAGCCGTAGACGACCTGGCTTGCACCGACCTCGGCGACCAAATGACGCAAGCCCTCCTCGGAGAACACCATCGAATCGATCAAGATCTGATCCTTGAGGTAGTCGCTCGGGCTCTTTTCGTTGACACACTCCGCACCGCCGCGAGCGCACGCGACCTCGGTGCGCCCGAGATAAGACACCAGATACCCGCCGCCGTGGGCGCCAACCAACGTTAGTCCAGGGAATCGGTCCAGCGTCCCGTCTAGGATCATGCGCGTCAGAAATACCGCCGTCTCGAGCGGGTTGCCGACGACGTTGTTTAAGCCCCCCGGGCCGTCCAGCTGCCCCGGCTGAATCAGGTTCCGCGCGTTATCGGGGTGCATGAAGACGGGCACGTCGAGCTCTTCCGCTTTCGCCCAGAACGGGTCGTACTTCGCGGCAGACGGTGACTCGCCTTCCACATGCCCGAGAATAGAAGCACCGCGATGGCCGAGCTCATTGACGGCATATTCAAGCTGCTGGCCCGCCATCTCCGGATACTGCAGCGCGGGTGAAGAAACCGCGACAAATCGATCCGGGTGATCGCGGCACCACGCGGCGAGACCCTCGTCGTTGATTCGAACGATCTCGCGTGCACGATCGCGATCGGCGACGTACCACCAGAAGCGGTTCACGCTCAACGCGGCGATGTCGATCCCCCGCGCGTCCATCTCGTCGATACGCCCCACTCCGAGGGTCAGGAAATCGCCGAGATCGGCGTTCGCCATCGCGGTCCCCTCGATAATCGGCGCCACCTCCTGGAAGAGGCAATGCGCATGAATATCGATGACTGTCACGCGCTGCCCACCGACGAATACTTCCTTGCGTCCCTGGGCGAACGCATTCAGCGTACTGCCCATCAAGGCCATTCCCGCTGTCGCCCGTCCAGCCCCTGATAAGAAGAGTCTTCTGTTGATCATGATCCCAACTCCGTTCCGCTCGCGTGACTCGTCTATTAGTCCGCAGCGAAGCAATAGAAATGTCCCGCGCCGCCCGTTGCGTTGAAGTCCTCCAACGAGCATCCATTTGTCGAGTGCGACGAGTTCCACGACGTGTTCGTGCCGCTCAGGCGATCGTGGTGACCGATCATCGCGATGCTGTCCGGACCGCCGTAGGTCCAGTTATTGCAGGTCAGGTTTTGGCTACGCGATGCCCCTGACGGAAATGCGCGGCCATGCGAATCCGACCCCGTGAGCATATCGTGCTCGTTGTTGGTTCCCTCGGGACGGACGCGGCCGTTGACGAGATCACCGTTCTCAGTCAGCGTCGTCTCCCGATACAGCAGATTGCTGTCACGCTGGATATCGCCATGCAGCGCGGCAACGCTGTCCGCTATCTTGACACCCTTGGCATTGTGCCAGGGACCGGAACCGATTCGATCGCGGGCATTGACTGGCGGCTCGGTATTGCTGCCATGGGTACTTAAGTAAGCTCGCCAGGTGTGGCCGCCCGCACCGGCGGCCGTCGCCAGACGCTGGCAGGCCGCATCGGCGCCGGCGAGCCCGCCGAGGTCGCCGCTATGGGATTCGCTGGTGACGAAGAAGGTCACTGGTGCGTCCGTTTCCGTCTGCGCCAACGCCGCCGTCGACGCCAATGCGATCGTCACCGTCGCGGCAAATAAAGTCCGTGATCTGGTCATGCTGCTCTCCCCTGAGGTTATGGGTGTTGTTATAGCTCTGTTGGCTACTCGTCGGCCGGTCAGGCCAGCCTCGAGACGTAGACTAATAATAACGTGCGACGAGGGCAACGTTAAGCGAATCTAGGCTTTCAGCCGGTAGCCGGTCTTGAAAATCCACCGGATGACCACCAGGCAGGCGACCAGAAACAGCACGGACATGCAGACGCTGACACCCAGATTGACGTCCGCGATCTCATAGAAGCTCCAGCGGAACCCGCTGATCAGATACACCACCGGATTGAATAACGTAACGGTCTGCCAGAACGGCGGCAGCATATCGATGGAGTAAAAACTACCGCCGAGAAACGCCAGTGGAGTAATGATCAACAAGGGCACGATCTGCAACTTCTCGAAACCGTCGGCCCAAATGCCGAGTATGAAGCCGAACAAACTGAACGTAATCGACGTCAACACGAGAAACAACAGCATCCAGTACGGGTGGGCAATCTGCAGCGGCACGAACAAACCCGCCGTTGCCAGGATAATCAAACCCAGGATGATCGATTTGGTCGCCGCCGCGCCAACGTAACCGAGCAGAATTTCGGCATACGATACCGGCGCCGATAACAGCTCATAGATCGTTCCGGTAAATCTGGGGAAGTAGATGCCAAACGACGCGTTGGCGATACTCTGCGTCAACAGCGAGAGCATAATCAGCCCGGGTACGATAAAGGCGCCGTAGCTGATCCCTTCAATCTCCGTAATGCGTGAACCGATGGCCGCACCGAAGACGATGAAGTATAAGGACGTTGACAGAACCGGCGAGACGAGGCTCTGAGATAGCGTTCGCCAGGCACGCGCCATTTCGAAACGATAGATCGCGCGAACGGCATAATAATTCATGCCGCGTTCCTCACCAGGCTCACGAATATGTCCTCCAGTGAACTTTGCGTTGTGCTGATATCTTTGAACTTGACGCCGGCCTGACTAAGGTCGGCGAGTAACGCCGTAATGCCGGTTCGCTCGCCGCGCGTGTCGTAAGTGTAGATCAGCTCATCGCCGTCTTCGCTGAGCTCCAGGCCGTATTCCGACAAAGCGGCCGGGATCTGTTCTATCGACTCGTGCAGCTGCAACGTCAGTTGTTTCTTCCCAAGCTTCTGCATCAGCTCGTTCTTACCCTGAACCAGGATGATCTCCCCGTGACTGATCACGCCGATCCGGTCGGCCATCTCTTCGGCCTCTTCGATATAGTGCGTTGTCAGTATGATCGTGACGCCGCTGGCGCGTAACGATCGGACCACATTCCACATCGCTTTGCGCAGCTCGACATCGACCCCCGCCGTCGGTTCGTCGAGGAATAAAATCTGCGGTTCATGCGCCAGCGCCTTGGCGATTAGCACACGACGCTTCATGCCTCCGGATAAGGTCATGATCTTGTCGTCTTTCTTGTCCCACAACGACAACGACTTCAATACGTGTTCGATGTGTCCGGGATCGGCCGGCTTGCCAAACAACCCCCGGCTGAACGTTACCGTCGCCCAAACGGTCTCGAATGCGTCGGTCGTCAACTCCTGGGGAACGAGCCCGATCATCGCGCGGGCGGCGCGGAAGTCGCTATGTATATCGTGGCCATCGACCATCACGCTGCCTTCGGTCGCGTTGACGATTCCGCAGATGAGGCTGATCAGTGTCGTCTTACCCGCGCCGTTCGGACCCAGTAGCGCGAATATCTCGCCGTGATTGATATCGAGGTTGATCTTCTTAAGCGCCTCGAAACCGCCCGCGTAGACCTTGGATACGTTGTTGACGGATATGGCGGGGTGCATGGATTCGATACTCGGAGGATCGGCTACTGTATCAAGTACCGAGCCACAGCTCACGGTGGGCGGAGGCTTTCGCACTCGTGTCGTCGTCGAGCTTGACGACGCAGATCGTCAGCGGGGCCGCCTGCAACGTCAAGGAAAAATCTCGCCACTCGTCGCCTCGGAACGCGCCGACCGTTACGGTTTCGCCTTCCTCATAGCGCGCGAGCAGATCGGCCAGCTTTCGCGCTGAGACTCTGCGCCCGTCAAGTGCGAGTAAATGATCTCCGGGATTGAGTCCGGCCCCCTGGGCGGCGGCGCCGTCCAGTAGTTGCGTCAGCTCGATGCCGACATCCCGTTCGATGAAGTGCACGCCCAAACTCAGTGGGCGTTTGTCGGGCGCACCACGCCGCGAACCCCCGAGGTCGTCGGGTCCGGTCGCCGCACGAAAGCCCAAACTGACGCCGAAACACGCCAGCAGCTCGGCCAGCGACAAATCCTCGGTCCCGCGAACAGCGACATCGAAAAACTCCTGCAACTTACAGCCGCTCAACTCCTCGACCAGCGCCTCGAACTCGACTTCCTCGACGCCGACGCCCGCCATACCGAATTGCCGCCACAATTCGGCCATGACCGTATCCAGCGACGCGGAATTCTTCGCATCGCGACGCAGTGTAAGGTCCAACGCCAGCGCGACGAGCGCGCCTTTACTGTAGTAACTGATCGCCGCATTGTTGATGTTCGCATGGGGTTTGTAGAGTTTGTCCCAGGCGTCGAAGCTCGCCTCGGCCAGACTCCGCCTGGAGCGCCCCGGCGCTCGATAGACGCGCGTTAACGTTTGGCCCAGCCGGTCCAGATAGTCTTTACGCCCGATCAGATCGCTGCGCAACAGCAGGAGATCCTAGTAGTAGGTCGTGATTCCCTCGAAGACCCACATCAGCCGAGTGTGGTTGCGGCAATCGAGACGGTACGGCGAGAACGCGGCCGGTTTGATTCGCTTGACGTTCCAGGCATGAAAATACTCGTGGCTGCAGAGACTTAGAAAACGCTGGTAACTCCGGGGCACGCCAGGCTCCCCCGGTCTCGGCAGGTCGTCGCGAGAAAAAATCAGGCTCGACGATGCACGATGCACGATGCTCCAGGCCGCCATAACCTTTACCGACCGCGACGCCGAGAAACCGATAATCTGCAAATGGCGGTGGGCCGCCGAAGAACTCGATGTGCGCCTCGCAGAGCTGACTTAGATCCGCGGCCACCCTGTCGAGGTCCGTCTCGTGACGGCCGGCCACGATCAGCCGATGCGGCACCCCACCCGCGTGGAAGTCGGCTTCTGCGAAGTCACTGATCTCGAACGGATGATCGATGACCTCATCGTAGTCCGCAGCCTGGTACCGGCCGAACCCTTTATCGTCCACATCGACAGGCGTCATCGAAATCGCAACGCGCCAGTTCGCGCTACGGGGATCTTCGGGCAGCTCGAGCAGTAGCTCAACCGGTTCGTGCTCCCGGCCTTGAGGGCTCAAGAACAGGCAGGTGCCGTTGAAAAAACTGCGGGTATCGTCGAGGTAGGCGCCGCGTACAGACAAATCGAACGCGTAGACCTCGATCGTGACAACGAGCTCCGCCGCCGCGCCACGGCAACGCCAGCTACTTTTGGAAATCTTCTCGATGGCGAGCGCGCGCCCGGCGGACTCGGCGCGAATACTGATAACGTGGCGCGCGAATTCTCGCAACAGGTAACTACCCGGTATCCACGAGGGCAATGTGAAACATTGCTCCTCAGCCGGGTTCTCAACGCGACACTCGACCTCGTAGTAATGCTGATTGAGATCGGCCTAACGCAGACGATAGCGAGTCAGGATCAGTTCTCCTCAGGCGATCCGATTGCTTGCCCTAACTCGTGGCAGCTTTGACCGCCGGACGAGCGGCGATCGTCTCATACCATCGCGTAAGATCATCGCGACCCTCGGCCGGGTTCTCACCGGTCGCACGCGCCGCGAAGCCTTGATAGACGTAGGCCGCAATGTCGGCGTAGGTGAACCGATCGAGCGCAACGTACGGACTCTCGGCCAGGCGTTGATTCAGTTTGTCGAAGAACACTTCGATTCGCTTCCTGCCTCTATCGACGAGCGCTTTGATCTGCTCGTGGTTCACCGGGCCGGGCAACGCTCTGTCCGCGAACTCGTCCAGATTATTACGAAGGACCTCCTGAATGCCGAGATATCCCTCAAGTAACGCGATGTCATGCCACATCAAGACGAGCGCCTGCTCCTTGGCGTCCGTACCCAATAGGTTGGTTTCCGGATAGAGTTCTTCCAGATAACGGCAGATCGCATGACTTTCAACGAGAACCGTACCATCGTCCAGTTCCAGGGCCGGAACGGTTGCCGACGGTACCCGCGCACGAAATTCTGCGGCCCGCTGTTCACCCTCCCGTAAGTTCACGTCCACGGTCGGAATCTCGAGGCTCTTCTCGGCAATGAAGATACGCACTTTTGTTGGGCTGGGTGCCAGCCTAAAATCGTAGAACTGCATGGTTTTGGAGCCTCGCCGCTAGGAACCGTTTGGAAGAGTTGGTTTGTCTCGCCCGGGCTTCGCCGAGCGATCAGTGTCACGCAATTATAGACATCGAGACGCTCGGTTGCGCGCTATGGAGACGAGCCGTCGGTCAGTACCTGCTCGAATGCAGAGCGCAGCTGCAAGAGATGCTGATGCATCGAAGGCCATTGCCGCGCCGATCTGCGGGCGCCGGCACTGAGCATGGCGCGTCTATCTCGATTTTCATAGAGTTGGAAAATGCTATCAGCCAGCAGCTCTGGATCGTTGACCGACAGCAGCTCGCCATTCACTTCAGTTTGAACCACCTGCCGTATGAATCCGGTATCGGCGCCCAGGATCGGCACCCCTGCCGCCAGGCATTGCATACACGAGCGCCGCTCCAGTTCGGATCACCAGTTCGTAATGACAGCCACGCTGGACGACGCGAGCAGCCCCGGCGCTTCTTCCAATCGATTACAGAGATGGAAGCGCTGAGTGAACGGCATTTTCCGAATCAAGCGGCGCAGCCGCTCATGACCCGATTCCGGTGCGATCAGCAGAAAGTGAATCGGCAGATCCATCGGCACCCACTGCGCGGACGCGATGAGCCACCTGAGCCGCTCGTCGCCGAGCGCATCGGATACCCCGGCCACCGTGAATGCGCCGCTCGGAATTCCGACGGCCTGCAGATCGACATCCGTCTCATACCAGTCGGTACTGTGTCCGGAGGGCAGGACCGTTGTCTTCTCCCCTAAGCAGCGAGCCGTGAGCGAATCGTGAGCGCGCTCCGGCGCACTGTCGCACGACAGCAGCGCGACTCGCGACGAGCGGTACAACGCGCGGGCGAAGACACTCGGGCGCGGGTCGCACTCCAGATATGACAAGCGTACGACGACCTTAGCTCTAGCAGCTGCCGTCGCGAGTAGGATGGCGGACGGTGAAGCAACCGAATCGAGATACAGGATGTCAACCGGCCGGCTTGCGAGCTTCGTTCTGACAGCCAGCGCCGGTCGAATACTGGTGCCGTCCGATGGCGGCAGATCCTCCAGGGCGACGCCTTGAGCACGAACCAACGCCGAATACGGGCGATCCGGCAGGGCGAGTATCGAGGTTTCGATACCGATGCGCTGGAGTCCGATTAGCGCTTCGGCTGCCGGACGGGAATCTAGGGCGCTGACTGCGAGTAGCTGGATGGCGCCTCAGCATGCTCCGGATAGAACCACATAGTATGGCGGAGGTCAGAACTCAGCGGAAGGGATGATCGCCGACACGGTCACGTATACTGGCGTCGATCGAAACGAAAACTCGAACCTATCAAGGGACAAGCCGACGCGGGCGCGACGGTACGTCGGAGGGAGTTAAGCGTCGCCGCGAGACTCGAGCAGCAAAGCAACGTGGCTGAGCGCTTTCTTGATCTGGACCAGATCGGTCTTAAGCGCCACGGTAAGTTCGTTCAGCGCGCTGAGCAGATCGGCGTTCTGCGAATCCGAGCCATTTGCCGGTATCTTACATCGCTGGATTCGTTCTCGCGCGGCTTCATAGGACATGAAAACTGCTACTTTTTTCCCAAAAACGATGAGGCCATGCTAAGCGAATGCAGACAGAAGTCAATAAGTGGCTGATATGGTTGGGAAAATACTCCAAAACGCAAATTTGACGCTATCGGCGGGTTGTAGGGCCCGTGGAGCGATTTAGTGGCGGCTGAGACACCCTCTGTGCGGCTGCTGAACGTCAGTAAGACCTACAACTCGCATGTGGTTCTGACCCACACCGATCTCGAGGTCGCGCCGGGCGAATTCGTGGTCATCGTCGGTCGCAGTGGCTCCGGCAAATCAACGCTGCTGAATCTCATCGGCGGCCTGGATTTCGCTTCGAGCGGCGAGATCTGGCTTCTCGGCCAGTCACTCACGGAGCTCACGGAGGAGCAGCGGGCCAGGATTCGCTGCCGCAGCTTAGGATTCGTCTTCCAGTTCTTCAATCTGATCCCAACGCTGACCGTGAATGAGAATATTCGTCTACCGCTGGCACTGAATGGCGTCTCGAAGGAAGAGGCGAAGATTCGCTCGGACCATTTGCTGCACGAACTCGGCATGGCGGACTGCAGCAAACGCTTTCCCGAAGAGCTGTCCGGCGGCGAACAGCAACGTATCGCGATCGCACGCGCGATGGCCCACAAGCCTGCCATTGTGTTGGCCGATGAGCCGACAGGAAACCTGGATCTGGATACGGCTAGAGACGTGATCGAGCTTCTCGACCGGACCTGCCGGGCCCAGGGTACGACGCTGATCATGGCCACTCACAGCCGCGAGGTCATCGGCCTCGCCGACAGGGTACTAACCATTCGCGGCTCGCAGCTTGAGGAAACGACGCAGTGATCGGACTGTTGTCCACCGCCAGCGGCCGGTTCTACCTGAAACACCCGTGGCAGTTGTGTTTGGCTGTGACGGGCATCGCGTTAGGCGTAGCGGTCTATGTCGGCGTCGATCTCGCCAATGACAGCGCACGAAGGGCGTTCGAGCTTTCCGAGAATCTGGTACTGGGTCGTGTCACGCATCAGCTTGTCGGATTGGATGGCAGCCTGCCGAACTCGGTCTATCGCGACCTGCGCGTAGAACACGGCCCGGTCCTGGCCGCGCCGATTGTCGAAGGCGAGGTACGCCTCTTCGACTCGCCGGGTCGCCGCTTCACTCTCCTCGGCGTAGACCCGTTGGAGGAGCCGGGGCTTCGCGGTTTTTCGGGATTCGTTCCAGGCGGTGGCGCGGATCTCGGCCGCTTGATCGTCGAACCGGGCAGCGTCCTGGTACCGGAAGGCCTGGCAACGGAACTTGGGCTTTCGAGCGGCGCGGATCTCGAGTTGATCGTTGGAGCTAACGTCGCAACCGTTCGGATCGTCGGGACGATACGTGAGGAGACCTTGGATCCCGAGGGCATGAACCTACCGCTCGTCACGGATATTGCCAGCGCCCAGGAATTACTCGCCATCGACGGGATCACCCGAATCGATCTCGTTCTGACAGCAGCGGAAGTTGAACGACTCGAAGCGCTGACGATCCCCGGTGCACGCCTGTTGCCGGCCGCGCGCCGTAATGCCGGCTTCAGCGAGCTCGCGCGCGCCTTTCGGACCAATCTAACGGCGCTGAGCCTGCTCGCGCTGCTCGTGGGCGTGTTTCTGATCTACGCCACGATGTCGTTCGCGATTGTGCAGCGGCGGGAGATCTTCGGCGTCCTGCGCGCGGTCGGCGTGAGCCGCCGGCAGTTGCTGCTGAGTATTCTCATCGAAGCCGCAGTGATTGGCGGCGCGGCAACGGTGCTCGGTCTGGCACTCGGTCATGCACTGGCAAGCGGCCTTGTCGACTTGATGCTATCGACCATTGGCGATCTTTACTTTACTTCGACGGTAACGGCGGCCGAAGCGTCAGCGCTGATCTATTGGAAAGGTCTCGCGATCGGCGTACTCACAACGCTGCTCGCGGCGCTGGCACCAGCGCTGGAGGCCGCGAATACGGCGCCAGATGCCGCTATGAGTCGCGCCGCGCTTGAACAAACCGCGCGGAGAGTCTCGCGGTCGGGAGCGCGGCTGGCACTGCCCGTCATCGCGCTCGGAAGTCTTTTGTTTATCGTCGCGCCGCGCAGTCTGTTCGTCGGTTTCGCGGGCTTATTTCTAATCATCGTTGCGGGGGCACTGCTGATCCCTGCCGGCACCACATTGTTACTGCGGTTTGCAGAACCCGCGGCAGAACGCGTTTTCGGCATCCCCGGATCGCTGGCCGTCCGTGGCGTCTCCGCTTCGTTGAGCAGAACCGGTGTTGCGACGGCGGCTCTGTCCGTCGCGGTCGCGACGGTAATCGGCGTGGGTGTCATGATCGGCAGCTTCCGCGTCAGCCTGGCGCAATGGCTGGACGCTACGCTCATCGCGGATGTCTACTTGAGTGTGCCCGACTCGACCGCGACACAGAACGGCTTCACGGAAGCTCGCCTCACCGCCATCGAAGCATTACCCGAGGTAGCCGGAATCAGTCTGTCCCGATTCACGACCCTGCCAACCGTCGATGGCGAGTTGAACGTACGCGCGATCCAACCCGGGCCACAGGGCTGGGGACTCACGTTGCTCAGCGAGTCGCCGGATAATGCCCTGCAAAGACTCTCAGCCGCTGAGGGTGTGATGATCTCCGAGCCGTACTCGTATCGGCGACAACTCAGCGTCGGCGACGACCTGGTGTTACCCGCCGCCGAAGGCGACAAGGCGTTTCTTATTCTCGGAATCTATCGCGATTACATCTCCGACGGCGGCTCTGTCTTGATGCCACTCGATCTCTATCGTCGTGAGTGGAACGATCCGCGGGTCGGAGGAGTTGGTGTGTACTTTCACGCCACGACGGATCGCAGTTCGGCTCGTACGGCAATACGAGCCCTCGTCAGCGGGGCTCCGAGCATTCGTTTTCGCTCGAACGACGCGATTCGCAAACGCTCCATGGAGGTCTTCGACAGGACTTTCAAGATTACCGAAGTCCTGAGAGTTCTCGCCGGCATCGTCGCGTTTCTCGGTCTCGTGAGCGCGCTGCTGTCCATCGAACTGGAGCGCGCGCGCGAGACCGCGATCCTCAGGGCGCTCGGCCTGACACCTCGGCAGATCGGCACGCTCGCGCTAACCCAGACCGGTCTGCTCGGGCTAGCCGCCGGACTGCTGTCGATTCCACTCGGCGTCGTGATGGCCGCCCTACTGGTCTTCATTATTAATCAGCGCTCATTCGGCTGGAGTATGGGCTTGACGGTCGAACCCGCTCCGTTGCTGTTGGGTATCGCGCTGGCCTTAAGCGCCGCATTGCTGGCGGGCATCTATCCGGCTGCGCGCGCGGGTCGCAGCAGCGTCGCGACGCAACTGCGAGAGGAATAGGC
>Ga0066376_10004864_pt1 | contig 11590 bp, 10 predicted proteins | sample Knorr_S15_td_Bot_FD_77009 | JGI IMG/M metagenome (GOLD analysis project Ga0066376, IMG submission 77009) | Marine microbial communities from Southern Atlantic Ocean transect - Knorr_S15_td_Bottom_ad_5009_LV_A | ecosystem: Environmental > Aquatic > Marine > Oceanic | place: Southern Atlantic... | reverse complement strand
TGCGGATCTTCTCTTCGGCTGAATACTGTTTGCGGGTCGCACGGCGGATGTCTTTGACCGCCTTCTCCGAGGACGTGCCCCGGGTTCTGATATTCTGTCTCATTCATAACTCCTATGGCGTTACGATGAGCCAGAAACTCTCTCTTATCAAATAAGACTAGCTGGTGCCATAGGCGCTGACGTTAGACACTTGTGAAATCGTGAGGATTGTTGAGGCGCGACGTCTCCCAGACGTGAAGCCTCCCTGTTAAACTTGCTAGGAAACTTCGGTTTCCTAGCCTTTTTTTGCATAAAAATTTAGCCAAACCGTAGCTCCTTAAGCCCCCCTTGCCGCCACCACCTGATCTGCTTCTTTGCCGACAAATTCCTGCAAACGATCAAATTCCCACTCAAAGGAGGCCGTCCCTTGGGTGAGCGAGCGGAGCTCGTTGATCAAATCCAAGGTTTCGGATTCCGGCAAATGGGCCGAGACCTCATCCCAGCCTTTCCACCCCATTTTTGGCTCAAATCCCAGAATTTGACCGCGGCGGCCACTGATCAAGCGCTGCACTTTTGAGGTAAACTCCTGCGGTGCCGACACGTTGATCTGGAAAATCGGCTCAAGCAACACAGGTTTGCATTTTGGCATCCCCTCCCGCATTGCCAAGGAACCCGCTGTTTTAAAGGCCTGGTCCGAACTATCAACGGCGTGGTGCTGACCATCAGTCAATTCAACCGAGACATCAACAACCGGAAAGCCCAACGGACCACGCACCAAATATTCCTTCACGCCATGTTCAACGGCAGGGATGTAGTTCTTTGGCACGACGCCGCCTTTGACGGAATCAGAGAACTGAAATCCGGAACCGCGTGGCAACGGCTTTATTTCCACATGAACATCACCAAACTGCCCGTGACCGCCCGATTGCTTTTTATGGCGGGCATGTTGCGAAACCGCATCGCGGATAGATTCTTTATAAGCGACTTGAGGAATTTGCGATTCGACCTCGAGTTTGTTGCGATTTTTCAGACGATCAAGCGCGATCCTGAGATGCGTTTCACCTTGCCCGCGCAAAAGATGCTCACCGGTATCGATGTTAGGTCCATAAGAGAGCGATGGATCTTCTTCGATAATCTTGGTGATCGCCGTCGCCATTTTGACTTCGTCATCCCGCCTGACGGCGTGGATTGCCAAGGCATAAACCGGTGTCAGGAATGGCGGCCAGGCTGGGCCTTCCGCTTTGCCGGATTCTGATAAAGTGTCACTGGTATGCACATCTTCAAGCCTTCCGAGCGCAACAACTTCTCCGGCATTTGCTTTGCTTACCTTATTCTGCTGCGTTCCAAGAAGTTTAAAGATTCCGCTGATTCTCGTATTGGCGACATGAGTGCCATCGTCAAACGAGCCGCGCAAGATGCGGGCATAAGAAAGCTTGCCGGACTGCGCGCCGTTTTGCGTTTTAAACACTTGCGCCAATGCTTCACCGTCGGGTTCCAACCCGAGACGATCCAGCGTTGCCGTGTGCTCGGGTGTCTCGTGACGCAGCGCTTTCAGCAAGCGCACAATGCCGTTTTCATGCTCGGCAGAGCCGAAAAACACCGGCACGATCTGGCTTTCCTGCAGATCATGCGTGAGGTTTTGATACACCACTTCCGCAGCCGGCACGATGTCTTCCAAAAGCTGCTCCAGCAGATCGTCATTAAAATCCGCCAATGATTCCAGCATCTGAGTGCGTTCTTCTTCGGTGCGTCCATTGATAGCCTCAGGTATCTCAATCAAATTCGAAGGAGCGCTTTCTTCCCATTTATAGGCGCGCTCACTGACAAGGTCGATAAAACCGGTAACGACATTATCTTCGCGTATCGGAATTTCGCGCAAAACCAACGGTCGTTCTGTCATTCCCTGCAGCGCTTCCAATGTGCTTTTCACATGAGCTTCCGGCAGGTCCATTTTGTTGATAAAGACCAAATAGGGAATACTGAGTTCGTCTAATTCTTTCATCAGGCGTGTCACGGCGATCGCTTTTTCCTGACCAGCTTCGCAGACCACAATCGCTGCGTCGACAACCATCAAAGCGCCAATAGTTTCTTGTTGCAGTTCGACCGAGCCGGGGCAATCGATGAATGTCCATTCTTCGCCAAGGTAATCAATCGTCGCGACGTTCATTTCGACGCTCATTTCGCGCGCGCGGGCTTCGGGTGATGAATCGCCAACAGTATTACCGTCAGATACTTTACCGCGGCGATTTGTCGCACCGGCAGAGTGGAGTATGCTTTCGAAAAGGGTTGTTTTGCCGCTAAGGTAAGAGCCAACTATTGCTGCGCACCGAGGCGCAGACGGAGCTTTGCTAACCATAAGAGTTCCTCCCGTTTTTGGTTGTTTCAGTATTCAGGGCGGAAACCCACGACATAACAACACTTAACCGGGAGCCACCGCCCCGTTCACATAAAGGTTAGCTGTCTTAATTTTTGAATCCAAGCGGAATCTGAAAGATTCTTGAGAATCCCAGAAAAATTTAGGTGAAACTACTTCAAATTCCCACAAGCGCGCTGAATGCGCTCGCAGGCTTCGACCAAAAGCTCGGTCGAGGTGGCGTAAGAAACACGGAAATACGGCGACAGGCCAAAGGCTTCACCGAAGACCACGGCGACGCCTTCGGCTTCGAGTAAATAGGTCGCGACATCAAGATCGCTTTCCAGCACTTTACCGTCCGGCGTTGTTTTACCAATCATACCGGCGCAGCTTGGATAGACGTAGAACGCCCCTTCAGGTGTCAGGCATTCAATGCCATTGGCTTGATTGAGCATCGAAACCACAAGATCGCGGCGCTCTTTGAAAACAGCGTTATTCGATTTAATGAAATCTTGCGGGCCGTTGAGCGCTTCAACCGCCGCCGCCTGACTGATAGAGGCGGCATGGCTGGTGCTTTGCGACTGCACTTTGTTCATTGCTTTAATAAGTTCTTCAGGACCCGCCGCATAGCCGATACGCCAACCCGTCATGGCATACGCTTTGGAGACACCGTTCAGTGTCAAAATGCGATCATAGAGTTTGGGCTCAACTTCGGCCGGTGTTGAAAACTCAAAATCGTCATAGACAATGTGCTCATAAATATCATCGGTCATTATCCAGACCTGCTCGTGGCGGAGCACAACATCTGTCAGCGCTTTGAGCTCGGCTTTTGTGTAGGCGGCACCGGTAGGGTTCGATGGAGAGTTTAAAATAAGCCATTTGGATTTTGGCGTGATCGCCGCTTCCAATTGATCGGCTGTGATTTTAAAGCCGTTTTCCTGGCCGCCGTCGATGATGACAGGCGTACCTTCAGCCAACAGAACGATATCCGGATAAGACACCCAATACGGCGCCGGGATAATCACTTCGTCGCCTTCTTCAACGGTCGCCATAATAGCGTTATAGATGCTCTGTTTGCCGCCGGTCGCGACCTGGATCTGGGCCGGTGTATATTTAAGACCGTTTTCGCGCTCAAATTTCGCACAAACAGCTTCCCGCAATTCCATGGTACCCGGCACCAATGTGTATTTGGTTTTCCCGGCCCGTATCGCCGCGATCCCAGCTTCCTTGGCGTTTTCCGGTGTATCAAAGTCGGGCTCACCGGCACCGAGGCCGATAACATCCACACCGGCTGCTTTGAGTTCCTGGGCACGCCCCGTGACAGCCATCGTGGCCGAGGGTTTAATGCGGTTTAATCGAGAAGCAATGAGAGCCATAATAAGTCCATTCTTTGCGTCATAAATTTGCTAAATTCGGCGGGACACTACGCCTCAACCATTGGCGATGCAATATGAATATAGATGGGAGAAATGTTTTTTTGAAAGTCCGAGACTTAAATTACTAACGGGAGAAACGATTGCCCCATGCATCATTTCTCCCGTCAGATGGATTGTGCGACAAGGGGGGGGATTTGTTTGCCGCTCATTCCAATTTTAAAAGTAATTTGAATGCAACTCATTCGCATTACCATATTGGTTATATGATATCACCAACTTAATTAGTCAAGTATTTTGGGTCGATTTCCTGTCGATTACCGCACTTTTTCTAGTGTCTTTTAGGGTAAACTGGTGATTTTCTCGGATTTAAGGGAGATTGTATAAAGCTGAAATAACGATAGAATAAAGCCAGAACATTCCTCAAATCCAATGGGTAGATGATGCAGCAACGCCTTCCAGACGACATATATTTTATCCCGGAAAAGCGCCCCGTTATCGAAGCCGGCGAACCGCTCAAAGTTGTCTCACCGTTTGAGCCGGCAGGCGATCAGCCCGAAGCGATCAAAGAATTGGTCGACGGCATCAACAACGGTGATAAAGATCAGGTACTGCTCGGCGTGACCGGGTCGGGCAAAACCTTCACCATTGCCCATGCGATCCAGGAAGTGAACCGCCCGGCCCTCATTTTGGCTCCTAACAAAACATTGGCGGCTCAATTGTACGGTGAGATGAAGGAGTTCTTCCCAGAAAACGCGGTCGAATATTTTGTCTCATATTATGATTACTATCAGCCAGAAGCCTACGTGCCACGCACCGACACCTATATTGAAAAAGATGCCTCGATCAACGAGCAGATCGACCGCATGCGCCATTCGGCAACGCGGGCATTGCTGGAACGCAGCGACGTCATCATCGTTGCCTCGGTGTCCTGCATTTATGGTATCGGCGCCGTCGAAACCTACGCGCAAATGACCGAAAAACTTCAGCCTGGCCAAACTGTTGATCGCAACAAATTGCTCAAGCGCCTGGTCGAGCTGCAATACACCCGCAATGACACGGCGTTTTATCGCGGCACTTTCAGGGTGCGCGGCGATGTGGTCGAAATATTCCCCTCTCATTTGGAGGACCGGGCTTGGCGATTGTCTTTGTTTGGCGACGAGCTCGAAGCGATCTGGGAGATCGATCCACTGACCGGCGAGAAGATCGACACGCTCCAAGAGATCACGGTCTTTCCGTCGAGCCACTATGTCACGCCGCGCCCGACGTTGCTGCAAGCCATTCCGCAAATCAAAGAAGAGCTGAAACAAGTCGTCGCGGATTTCGAAAAAGCAGGCAAGCTCTTGGAAGCGCAGCGCATTGAAGAGCGCACGACTTTTGATATTGAAATGTTGGAGACCACCGGTCATTGCTCCGGCATTGAGAATTATTCGCGTTATTTAACCGGCCGCAATCCGGGCGAGCCGCCACCGACATTGTTTGAGTATCTCCCCGAAAACGCCCTGATCATTGTCGACGAAAGCCATGTCACCGTGCCGCAATTGGGCGCCATGTATAAAGGTGACTTTGCGCGAAAATCCACGCTGCACGAGTTTGGCTTCCGTTTGCCGTCCTGCGTCGATAACCGGCCCTTAAAATTCGAGGAATGGGAGGCGATGCGCCCGCAGACGGTATTTGTCTCAGCAACGCCCGGCCCGTGGGAGCTCAATCAGACAGAAGGTGTCATCACGGAACAAGTGGTGCGGCCCACCGGTCTGATCGATCCCGAATGCATTGTTCGGCCAGTTGAAACTCAGGTCGATGATCTGCTCGCCGAATGCCGCGAATGCGCGCTTAAAGGCCAGCGTGTGCTGGTCACAACGCTGACCAAGCGCATGGCTGAAGACCTCACCGAATTTATGCATGAGGCCGGTATTCGCGTACGTTACCTGCACAGCGACATTGATACGCTGGAGCGCATTGAGATTATCCGCGATTTGAGGCTCGGCGCGTTTGATGTGCTAATCGGCATCAACTTACTGCGCGAAGGCTTGGACATTCCCGAATGCGCCTTGGTCGCGATTTTGGATGCCGACAAGGAAGGCTTCCTGCGCTCCAAAACCTCGCTGGTGCAGACCATTGGCCGGGCGGCGCGCAACATCGATGGCCGGGTTTTGCTCTACGCCGATAAAATGACCGACAGCCTGGACTACGCCATTACCGAGACCAATCGCCGCCGCGCCAAACAGGAAGCCTATAATAAAGCCAACGGCATCACGCCGGAATCAGTTAAAAAAGGCATCTCCGACGTGCTCCAAAGTGTCTACGAGATGGATTACGTCACCGTCGATACAGGGGTATCCGGCGACACAGAACTGGTTGGCAACAACTACCAAACACATATTAAAAGCCTCGATGAGCGCATGAAAGAAGCCGCCGGCAACCTCGAATTCGAAGAAGCCGCCCGAATTCGCGACGAGATCAGACGCCTCGAAGCCGTCGAACTCGGCCTCGGCAAACCCGGCGTCTCGAAGCTCGCCGCCGCTCAAGCGGGCCTCGATAAATCCCGCATGCCGCAAAAGAAAATGCAACGCCACGGCGGCGCCAAGATGAATAAAAAGAAGAAGCATAGGCGAAGATAAAATGGATACCCGGCCAGAAAAATACATGAGCCCGGGTATGACGACTATCATTATAGTATCGCTTTTCCCATTGCCGTCATGCGCGGACTTGATCCACGTATCCAACTTCGTTTTGTTTGTGTCCTAGGCGGTTCTGAAACGAATTAATGGGGACACGTAACGAGTACATGTCCCCTTAATTCTCACCAGCCTTCGAACGTACAATCCGGTACCGGGCAGGTGAACTTTGTGTTTTTGGGTTTGGTCGGGTGGTTTTTGTTTTCGCGGGGTTTGAACGCGTGATAGATCTCACATTCGCGGTCAAAGGCATTGCGGGTCGAGCGGAAGAACTTAAAACGGAAACCTTTATAGTCACCGATATGTTTCCTGAGCTCGGCGCCGAGATCACCATCGACATGGCTGACCCGGCGAATGACAAAGCGCGGTTTTCCGTCCTTGCCTTTGCGAATACCGCCGAGCACGAAGACGCTTGCCGAACTCCAGTCTTCGCCGTTGTCAACGTGCTCTTTGATCATTTCTTCGGTGAGCGGCAAGGGCGTACCGAGGCCGGCTTTTGCTATTTTTTCTGCCATATCAGGCAGAAGTTTCGTGATTTTTTGTCCCTTTTGCAAGTCTGTTTGTCACTGAAGTCCGGGCGGAGTAGTCTCACCCCTATGATTGACCGAGGAGTGAGATATGGCCGACAAAATCACCAAAACAGAAGAAGAATGGCAGGAGCAGCTAACGCCGGAGCAATATCATGTCACCCGCCAGAAAGGCACCGAGCAGCCCTTCACCGGTGAATACGATAATTGTAAAACCGCGGGAACGTTTAACTGTTCGTGCTGTAATGCGCCATTATTTGCCTCGGATCACAAATTTGATTCGGGATCCGGCTGGCCGAGCTATTGGCAGCCGATCGCCGAAGATGCAATCATTTCAGAATCCGACAGTTCCATGGGTATGGTCCGCACCGAAGTCATGTGCGCCGCCTGCGATGCCCATTTGGGTCACGTTTTTCCGGATGGTCCTCAGCCAACAGGATTGCGCTACTGCATAAATTCCTTGTCCCTCAAACTGAATGAAAAATAGCAAAAGACATTAGCTTCAATGTCTAAAAATCTGCGCGCCATACTCTTGATGAGCCTGTCGGTCGGCATTCTGGCTGCCCTCGATAGTATCGTGAAGATCGTCAACAATTTGGGCATGCACCCGTTTGAGATCGTCTTTTTCCGCAATGTCTTTGGCCTGATGGCGTTGGTGCCGTTTTTTATGCGGATCGGCTTTAGAGAACTCCGCACCAAACGATTAAAATTTCACGTCGGGCGTGGCTGTATTCATGCAGCCTCAATGATCACCTGGTTCTGGGCGCTGACGGTGATCCCGCTGGCAGACGCGACGGCGTTGAGTTTTATGGTACCGGTCTTCGCCTCCATTGGGGCGGTATTCATCATGCGCGAGAAATCCATACCGATGCGTTGGATTTCTATCGCCATCGGATTTATCGGTATGATTGTCATCCTAAGGCCCGGTTTTGCGGAAATCAGTTTGGGAACCTGGCTGGTTTTGGGCGGCACAATTTTTGTCGTAACTTCCAAGCTGATGACCAAATCGCTAACCCGCACCGAAAGCCCATCTACGATTGTCGCCTATATGAGCCTCACCCTTACTTTCATTTCATTTTTCCCGGCGGCTTTTGTCTGGACCTGGCCAACAGCGGAAATGTGGCTGTGGTTTGTCGCCCTCGGCAGTATGGGCAGCGTCGCTCATGTGATCCAGGCGCAATCTTTAAAAGACGGTGATGTGACGCTCGTCGAGCCCGCGGGTTTTATGAGGTTGGTTTGGGCAGCCGCCATCGGCTTTATCATTTTTGGTGAGGTGCCGCAGATTTGGAGTTGGCTCGGTGCCGGCGTCATCATGGTCGGCGTGTTGATGCTTATCAGAGCAGAGACCCGAACAGCAAAATCCGTTGTTAATAAACCACTCGCAAATTGATGGCCTGATTTCCACTGCCCATTTCGAAGGAGGCCGCTTCAAAGGTTGGCGGGCCAAAAAACACCCGCGCGTTGTTGGAGAAGCCATAGCCTTCCAGCGGCAGGCCGATAAAGTTTGTATCCATTTCCTGGTTGGTGTTTTCGTCGTGATGGATAGCCAATGCATATCTGCCGGGCTTTAAATTTTTAAATACGATGGTCAAATCTCCTGCCTTTGCTGCAACATCACGGTCTTGAATTTTTGCTCCGCGCGGAAATTCTTGCGGCTTATCAAATATCGCGAGGCGCACTTCGCCGGAACTGTTTCTAAGACCCTGAATTGTTATCTCGAGATCACCGGCCAACGCGGGGCCAGCAAAAATCCATAAAATCACGGCAATGTGTAGGGAAGAAAACGGTCGAAACATTTATGCTGATACCTACCTAAAAAAAATTTATTACACCATAAAACCAAGGAGGATATGATGTCACTACGCATTAATGATATCGCGCCTGATTTCAACGCGGAAACCACCCAGGGAAACATAAACTTTCACGAATGGGCTGGCGACAGTTGGGTGCTGTTATTTTCGCACCCAAAAGATTTCACGCCGATCTGCACAACCGAGCTTGGCTATCTTGCCGGATTGAAACCAGAGTTCGATAAGCGCAATTGCAAGATTATCGGTCTCAGTATCGATCCCGTCGATAACCATGAAAAATGGGCAATAGATATTGAACAAAGCCAGGGCCATGCGGTGACTTATCCGCTGATCGGTGATACGGACCTGAGTATAGCCAAAGCCTATGACATGCTGGAAGCCGATGCGGGAGATACATCAGAAGGCCGGACGCCCGCCGACAATGCAACTAACCGCACAGTATTTCTGATCGGGCCTGACAAGGCGATCAAAGCCACCTGGACATATCCTATGAGCAACGGGCGGAATTTCGACGAAATCCTACGCGTATTGGAAGCCTGTCAGCTAACCGCAAAACACCAGGTCGCGACACCGGCTAATTGGACCAATGGCGGTGATGTTGTGATTTTGCCGTCCGTCAGCGATGAAGACGCCAAAGCAAAATATCCGGATGGCTGGGAGAGCCCGACGCCTTATATTCGGATGGTGCCGCAACCGGATTAACGGACAACTTATAGGGATGGGCCGCGCCGATTTTCTTTACAAAGATTGGCGCGGCTTCATTTTAAAGAACGCCTGCGTCCTGAACCACTTTGCCATTTAAAAGGACGAGTTCGTATGAGTCTAACGACACTTTTTATTCCATTAATTTTCGAAGGGCGAACTGACGGTTCGAAGTGTAGGGTCGCACTTCATCCGGCCAACGCCCAGCTTCAACCGCCGCACCCCATTCTTCGGTGGTCAGAACTTCAGGGCCGTCAATTTCATAGATCGCGGTATACATCGGCTCAGCCGACACATCCATATCCTGGAGCTTGCCGCCAAAATGCATTTTCATCGACTGGGATTTGTAGCGCTCAACACTGATAACGCCGGGGACTTTTAGAATGCCCGGAATGTGTTCGGTGTCATAAACCTCATTGAACAAATCTTCTTTTTCAGGCTCAACATCCATGCTGGCGATAAGCAGATATTTCATCATTCAATTATTTCCCGTTAAATTTGCGCTGCGTGTTCCTGCTTTTCAGGAAATCCGCCTCGCCGCACCCATTCATATCGATCAGACAATGCTTCCGACAAGGGCCTGCGTTTTTTGTCATCAACGGCGATCCACATGCGCAAAAGATGACGCTTGAGTTTTGGCTCGTCAAAATCTTCAAAGGCGGTGCGAGAATGCATGGTTGTATGATTGTTGACGAACTGCATATCGCCTTCTTGGAACATCATCGTCAATCGAAGCTCTGGTCGGTTGGCGATTTCCTGAACAAAATTCAACGCATCGCGCTGTTCATCGGTCCAGCCAATATCATCACCAAAGCGACTGGTCGATTCAAAATATTGGCGGCTGACATAGCGCGATGTAATTTTGCCGCCAGCCTGACTGATCATCGGCACCGTAAAATAGGGTTTTTCTCCCTCGGGCTCTTCGCCCCGCCAATCCATATTGAAATTGCCGTACAATATTTCGAGCAAATCTGGCCGCTCTTCATACAATACATTATGAACGCTGAGCGCACTTACAAGCGCACTTTCACCGCCGCTTTTTGACGTTCTTAGGCAAAACAAACCCAACACATCAACCGGCAGCAAATCTGTGTGGAAGTCCATTTTTTGATTGGTCTGATATCCTCTCGCTGTTGGATCATCATAGGATTTTCCTTCATCCCGAACATGACCCAAACGATGTCCCCTGGAATTTTGCGAAACCGGATTGCCAAAATGAGAGCCGATTCCCCAATAGATTTTTGCGCAGTCATCATCCGAATAGCGGTCCCGCGGCAGGCCACGCAAAAGCGCCAGACCAAGATCATTCTCGATGCTATCCAAAATATCGTCGAGCCGAGAGGAGAGCTTCGGCAGCGGGAATTGCTCAGCGGCAAATGGAATTTCTAAATTTTGCGCTTTGATGTGATTAAGGGCGGAGTCAATTTCAGCGAGCTCCTCATCGCTTAAATGATAAATCCATGACTCTGCTGCTTGAATATCCGGGCCAACCCACGCACCTGGTTCGTCGATAACCTCAGGAATATTATCCATCACAAATTTCGACGCGTCCAAATTTATTCATCCTCGTCAACTTCCATATTACTTGTTGCCTGCTCGGCAAATGGATTGTCATCGTCAAAGGGATAGTTCTCGGGATTGAACCAACGATAATAATAGGGGACAGCGCGCGCGCGCGCGTCATCGGTTGTACCCTGGCCGGCTAGGAACGACTTCGCTATCGCAGGCTTAAACAATTCTTTGTAGGTATGGAAACACCAAAGCACGAGTAATTCACCCAAATGAGGCGGCAGCGATGGCACCATTTTATAGAGCCAATCCCGCGTTGCACCTTCCCGGCCGTCGCGCGACATTTCATCGTCTTCAACGCCCATTTCCTGCTCAAGTAATTGGCGGACGGCGGCTTTGTTATCGTCAATATCCTCTTGAGTATAATCCATCAAGACGGCAAATATCCCATAATCTTCCGGCTTTGGTGCATCATATTCCCCGGCTTTTGCGCCAGCTTGAAGCGCCGCCCAAAATCCATCGGCCTTTTCATTTGATCCAGATACGGTTTTGGCTGTCTTTGCCTTGGATTTGTCTTTTTTCTTTTTTAAACCGCTCAGTAACCCGCCCTTTTTCTTGCTCGATTTTTTACTGTCATCGCCGGCCTCAGGCTCATTTT
>Ga0066376_10004861_pt1 | contig 11594 bp, 11 predicted proteins | sample Knorr_S15_td_Bot_FD_77009 | JGI IMG/M metagenome (GOLD analysis project Ga0066376, IMG submission 77009) | Marine microbial communities from Southern Atlantic Ocean transect - Knorr_S15_td_Bottom_ad_5009_LV_A | ecosystem: Environmental > Aquatic > Marine > Oceanic | place: Southern Atlantic... | reverse complement strand
GGACCGCTATCTGGCCGTTACCGCTGACCAGATAAAGCAATCAGCCCAGCTGATAATGGGCTCAAGCAATGTTCGGCTGACCGTGCTGCCGGAGGACGAGTTCACTCCCAGCATCACAGGCCTCGACAGGTCAAAGATGCCTGATGCGGAAGAGGAGACTCCGTTCCAGCCACCGGCACCTCAGCGGGGAACGCTGGCTAACGGCATGGGCATCATCACTCTTAACAAACCTGAGATACCGCTGGTGTCCATGGGCCTGATGGTCTCCGCTGGCGGCATCACAGACCCATCGGAAAAGGCAGGTGTTGCCGATCTAACGGCGGCAATGCTCACGGAAGGCACCAGCAATCGCACCCGAGACGAGATATCCGACGAGATGGAGTTTCTCGGCGCAGAGCTGCACGGTGGCGCTGCAAGGGAGTACATTTCGGTCACCACGGAAACCCTGACGGACCACTGGCACGCCGCACTGGAAGTAATGGCGGATGTCAGCAGAAACGCCTCGTTCCCGCAGGAGGAGTTCGACCGGGTGAAGTCAGAGCACCTCATTGACCTGGGCAGAATTTCAGACAGCCCTGTGTCCATCGCATCCAGAGCGGCCCGGGCATTACAGCTTGGCCAGGACACCATCTACGGCCACCCTCTGTCAGGCACGGTAGCCTCTGTGACTGAAATTAACCGTGACGATCTCGTTGAACACTTCAAGGCGCATTACGGGCCTGATACGTCTACGCTGATCGTTGTCGGCGACGTCACTCACGAGGATGCCGTGGCGAAGGCCGAAGAGGTCTTCGGCGATTGGAAGTCCGAGGTCGCACCTCGGCAGAACGGCGCTACAGCTGTCGCCACCGATGACAACAGCAAGACAACAATATATCTGGCCGACAAGCCCGGGGCAGCCCAGTCGGTCATTCGCGCGGGACACCTCACTGTTGAACGACACCATGCCGACTACTTCCCCATGAACCTTATGAACTATATCTTCGGCGGCCAGTTCTCTGCCCGGCTGAACATGAACTTGAGGCAGGAGAAGGGTTACAGCTACGGCTACATGTCGTCCATTGACTGGTACACCGGCCTCTCATCGCTGTCGGCAGGCGGTTCAGTACAGACAGAGGTGACCAAGGAGGCAGTCGTCGAGACTCTAAAGGAGTTCGCGGATGTCCACGAAAGCCGACCGATTACTGAAGAGGAGTTCACCGACGCCAAGGATGGCATCCTCAGAGGTTTCCCGGCGCAGTTCGAGACCCAGGGCCAGATGGTTCAACAGTTGACTCGAATGCTGGCGTTCGACCTTCCAAACGACTACTTCCAGGCCTATCCTGGTTACATCGACGGCGTCGAACTGACGGACGTTCACCGCGTATCCAAGGAGCGCATCCTCACGGACCAGCTAAAGATCGTTGTGGTGGGAGACGCCTCCGTCATAGAACCCGGCCTCAAGGAGCTAGGTCTGCCGCTAGTACACATCGACTACGAAGGCCTCATCATAGATTAGTTCGTTTTAAATATCAGGCTCAGGACCAGAAAATAGCATTTTGCATAGTGGGTTCAGGGCTAGAAGATAGCTTTGGGGTTTTTTTGGATAGAGGCCTATAGCCAGAAAATAGCGTTGGGGCTTTGAAGCATCTTTAGCTGAGAGCGTTAGACTAGGCACATTAGATAGAATTCGACGGCCCGTGGAGAAACTATTTGGAAAAGTCAGAAAATTCACTACTGCGGCTGATGGTCGCCTACCACAACATGTTCTACACGCCGGTGTATGTGGCCGTGGCTGGCGGTTTTTTCTACGCAGAGGGCCTGGATGTCATGTTCAGCCTCATGCCCGACGGCGAGTCCAGTATCGACATGCTGCGAAGCGAACGCGTCGATGTCATCCAGACGGGCATTAGCCGGACATTTATGGACTTGGATATGGACAAGCAGGACGCCCCTCTCCACATAGCGGAGATAAATCAGGGGGACGGATTTTACCTGATCTCCAAGAAGCCTACGGGCGGTTGGACGTGGAAAGACCTGGAAGGCTCCAGCATCATTCCCATAGGCTTTACGCCGGTGCCCACAACGTCGCTGAAATCGGCCATGCGCTTGCACGGTGTCGACGCCAGTAAGGTCCAGCTCATCGAAGGCATGTCCGCTGGTGACGCGCTTGCAGCATTCGGCGCGGGCGATGCTGACTATATTCAGATGCCGCACCCCTTCGCCCAGCAGCTCATCAACGACGGCGTAGGCCACATGGCTACTGCCGTTGGCGTCGAGTTAGGCTACATCTGCTACAGCTCCCTGGCCGCAATGCCTGCCTTCATAGGGGCCAACACCGAGCTTCTCCAGAAGTTCGTCAACGGCTTCTACAAGGCTCAGCAGTGGCTGGCAAATAACTCGCCCTCGCAGGTCGCCGAACGAGTATCGTCATTCTTCCCCGACGTGCCCAGTGAGGTTCTCGCAGAAGGCATCCGGCTCTACCAGGAGCAGGGCACCTGGGCAACCGACCCAATGATTGGCCAGGACGGTTTTGACAGCATGCTGACAATCCTTATAGACGGAGGCCTCGTTCAGAGCCGCCACGCCTACGACAAGGTTGTCCAGCCCAAGTTCGCCAAAGCAGCAATGGCTGGCAACTAACGCATAATCAGAACCCTCTGGGACTATATTCAGGGGCTCTTTAGTTCTTCTGGTCGCTGTGCGCCTAGCCGTCTGCTGATAAATTTAAGAGGAGAAGAAGAAGAAGAAGGCGCAACTGGCTGAATCACGAGCGGACCTTAGACAAATTCTTGTGGTGTTGTCTCATGGTCCAACAAAGCTAAACTCTAGATACCCCAATACGAATATTCCTTCGTCAGAAAGGTTTCACGCTAGTGGAGCTTCTTGTGGTCGTGGGAATAATTGTAGCTCTGGCCGGCGTATTAATCCCCAGCATAGCTCAGTTCTCCGGTCGCGGCGAAGTCGGTGCCCAGGTCCAGGAATTCGATGCAGTCCAATCCGCCATGGATAACCTGATGGTTGATATCGGGGTAACCAATATCAACCCCGCCCCCGGCATATCCAAGAACGACTGGGCGAGTTTCCCTAACGGCTCAGGCGTTCCCCCTCTGGAAACCTACCTCAGAGACGAATCTAGCTCCTTCTACTACTACTGCTGGAACTCAAGCGGTCTGATTACAGATCAGCAGGAGTTATCCGGTGCCTGCCCTTAGACCAACCCATTCTCGCAGGAAGCGCCGACTCTAGGGCGTGATGGCAGATTGCCCATCAAGCTCGGCGGACCTCAGGTGCGCGCCATCGTTGATGCTAATGGCGAACCAGCCCTGTTGGTCGAACCTGAATCGCGATATGCTGGTGTTGTCCAGCTGCATGCGCTGAATGAACGCCTCGTCGAATCCCAATATGTAGTGAAGTAGACACCTGGTGGCCGCGCCATGCCCGACTACCGCAATAGTCAAAGACTGCTCTTTGCTGACCAGCTCCTCGTTATACAGAATCTCGTCTTCTAACCAGGATGCGTACCTACGCTGCACCATTCGGGATGACTCACCGTCTGGCGGCACGAAGTGTGCCCCTTTGCCGCGCATATACGCCACCAGCTCGTCAGTCCGCACCTCGCTGACCGGCACGCCCCGCCATCCAGGCATCTGCTGCTCAATGATGGCGTCGATCCTCGGAAACTGACGATCGCCCTCACCCATGGCCTTCAACATGGTTTCCGTCGTCTGTATAGTGCGCGTCATGCTGGAGCTGTAGATTTTGTCGAAGGTCACACCGTCAGCCTTCAGCCTGCGCCCCACCGCATCAGCCTGCTTATAGCCCTTGGCCGTCAACGGAGCATCGAAGTTCTTACCTGCCATCATGCCCGGTGTGGCGTTGGATTCCGACTCGCCATGCCGGATGAAGTAGAAATCGCACTGAAAATTCTTATGAATCATCTTGTCTCCCAATATCTAATCAGTATTCAGGCAACCAGCTTGTTGCCCTTCTTATATTTGGTCGCCTACACTTGGCGCAAGCCTCTACCCCATGGTCTCCAGCACTTCCCTGGTGACCCTGTACTGGAGCGGTTCGCCTGCTTCCCGCGCCCGAAATTCTTCTATAACACAGTCTGCCATCCTGACTACCTCGTCGCCGACGGAGCCTCCGATATGTGGAGTTAGCCATACATTCGGAAGCGACCACAGCTCCGATTCTGCCACAGGAGGCTCCGGATAGGCCACGTCCAGCAGTGCCGTGAGGTCCGGGCGGCTCTTGAGGGTCTCGATTAGATCGACCTCCACAACCTGCGCGCCTCTACCAGTGTTGATGAAAGTTGCACCCTCCCGCATCATGCGAAACAATTGCCCGTCAAGAGCATTCCGGGTAGAGGTCAGGTCTGGTATGTGGTTGCTCACGACATAGGACCGGCTAAACAGGTCCTCCATCGAGACAATCTCCACACCAAGCTCGGTGGCCTGCTTTTCACTAAGAAACGGATCGTAGGTTATCACACGGAAACCGAAATTCTGAAGCAGCGTGTTCAGCCTCTTGCCAATCATGCCCATTCCAATAAGGCCAATGGTCTCGCCGTTAACGCCTGTCCTATGGAACCCCTTGGCCTGCCCCTGATCGTGAGAGGCGTAGTAGCCCCGCACGGTCCGGTAGTAGCCCCTGCAAGAAAGTAGGACCTGGGCCAGCGCCATCTCCGACACAGGTATGGCATTAAAGTCCCATGCCCCGACGAGAATGATATCGTTATCGATAAGTGGCTGTGCGAACGCCTTCACATTGCCCGCCGCGTAGAAGACCGCCTCAAGCTTGGGCAATTTCGCCCGATGCTCATCTGACAGGGACAGCATCCCCCAGGTGGCGAATATGACCTCTGTGTCCCTCAACTTATCGGCGTGTTCATCGAAGTTTCCCGAATTAATAACCACAGGGTAAAGGTCCGTCATCTCCTGGATGGTCTGCTTTCTCCCCAGGCCGAATACCTCACCATCCGCGATCGGGTAGTCGTAGAAAAGCGCTGCTTTCTTGGGCATGGTTCCTTCACTTTCCGTATGGTCGTTATACCAGGTCACGCTCTGGAGATGCCGTATCGAAGAAGTTGAGTTCATCATAAACGACACTTTCGTAATTCTCTCTATTGTCATCCGGTGTCATCCGGTCTGTCCACCCGTTGACCCGTCCCGAAACTTCCCATGATACGGGGTTTAGAGTATCATGGTGGCCGACTTTGGATGCACTGCCTTTTAGGAAATGCGACTCCGTATTTGCTGAATTAATATTTCCGACAATGTCACCGGCAGCGATTCAACAGCCAACTATATTGAACATAAAAGTAGCGTAAATAGCATGGAGGTGTAGAGATATGGGTAACCGCCTTGAAGGCAAGGTAGCGGTTGTAACCGGCGCCGGCCGAGGGGTTGGCCGAGGTGTGGCCAGGCTTCTCGCAGAAGAGGGCGCATCTGTTGTAGTTAACGATATCGGCTGCGAAGTTGACGGCAGCGGTGGATCCCACGAGCCCGCAGACAGCGTGGTAGCGGAGATCAAGGCTGCTGGCGGCAACGCCGTAGCTAACTACGACAATGCAGCAGACATGGATGGTGGCGAGAACATTATTCGCACCGCCGTCGACACGTTTGGCACCGTAGACGTCCTCGTGAACAGCGCTGGTATTTCGCGCGACCGCATGATTTATCAGATGACTCCTGAAGACTTTGCCCTCGTTGTGCGGAACAACACAAAGAGCGCCTTCACCACTTGCAAATTTGCTGGCATCATTTTCAGGCAGCAGCGCAGTGGCCGAGTGGTAAACATGACCTCTGACGCGGGACTCGGCGATATTGGACGCTCGAACTACGCTGCCGCCTCGGAAGGCATTATTGGCCTTAGCCGAACAGTTGGCAGGGACCTCGGCCGATACGGCGTTACTTGCAACGCCATCTCCCCAATGGTCGAGACACGGCAGTTCCCTGGCACGGTAGACGAGTACCGAGTTGCTGAAGGCATCCACCCAACACCGGCAGAGCGAGCTGGCATCGGCGCTTCCCCACCTATCTCTGAATGGGAGGGCCCTGGATATCCCGACGACCCCGACAACGTTGCGCCGCTGGCCGTATACCTTTGCACGTCAGCCGCACCAAACGTCAACGGCAACGTCTTTGGCGTCAGAGGAGGCAGCATTTTCCTGTACTCCAACCCGACGGTGGAGAAGGCCCTGTACAAGTGGGGCACCTTCACGATGGACGAGATGGATATCCTGGTTCCCAAGATGATCGGCTCCGGCTTTTAGTTCACAGCTAAGAGCAGTTTGACCGATCCCGATTACAGCAAATAGCAAGAGGTATGAAAATGGTTGATAGATATAAGGGCCGAGTCGCCATCGTTACAGGCGCTGGCCGTGGAATTGGGCGCAGCGTCGCCATGCTTTTGGCAGAAGAGGGCGCTTCCGTTGTGGTGAACGACCTTGGAGGCGGAGTTGACGGCGAGGGCGGATCCGATGCTCCCGCAGCCCAGGTGGTCGCTGAGATCAAGGCGGCAGGCGGCAATGCCGTGGCCAACTTCGACTCAGTTGCCGAATACGAGTCTGCCGGAAAGATCGTGCAGACAGCTATAGATAACTTTGGCCGCGTCGATGTTCTTCAGCACGTGGCCGGTATCCTGCGAGACCGCATGATATTCAACATGACAGAAGCCGAATGGGACGCTGTATTGCAGGTCCACCTACACGGCGCGTTCAACATGGTGCGCAACATTGTGCCCCACCTGATTAAACAGGACTACGGCAGAATCGTGCTGTTCTCTTCAGGATCGGGCATGGGCGCATCCGGACAGGCAAACTACGCCACCGCCAAAGAGGGCATGGTCGGCTTCACCCGAGCTCTCTCCCGAGAACTGGCACCCCACAGTATCACGGTCAACGCCGTCTACCCAGGTGGTGCTACCCGCATGACGGAGACTATCCCAGACAGCACGCAGCAGCTTCGCCAGACGCAACGATCAGCAGCGGCGGGCGCAGCAGCAGCAGGCGGGATGTCCGCTCAGGGCGCGCCTATTCAGGGACCGCCTGAGGCCCGCGCACCAGAGAACAACGCCCCCAAGGCTGTTTACCTCGGCTCAGAGGTGGCCAGCAACATCACAGGGCAGGTTATCGGCACCAGTGGCTGGCCTATGACGCTGTATGCACCAAGGCACGTCATTCGCAGCATCCACAAGCCCGGCCGGTGGACCCTGGATGAGCTGGATGACCTGATGCCCATTTCGCTTAGTGCGAACCTGGTCAACCCAGTGCCAGAACAGACTCCCCGATAGCTTTGCATTGTAAACAAAGCAGGGCCCCGTTTGACGGGGCCCTGTTTTTTTAGCTGTGCTTTATTTCATCGCTGGTATGTTTGGCTTATTCACGCCAACCACAACCACAGCGCACCACCGACTATGGCGGCGCCAACCACTGCCACAGCGCACCACCGACTATGGCGACGCCCACTATTATCACGAACAGGCCGAAATTGATGCGGTCTGCCACAGCCAACAGCGCTTTGATTGTGAACAGGCCCACTACGGCAGCCACACCCATTGCCAACAGCGCTTCGCCGGAAGCCAACAGACCCGAATCTATACTGGTGTAGACTCCGACTCCTAGGCTAGCGGGCACACTCATCAGGAAACTCAGGACAAGCGCCTCTTTCCGTTCCATCCTTCGCGCCAGTAGCACGGACATTGTTAGTCCGGAGCGGCTCAGGCCAGGGATCACTGCGAAACCCTGGGCAATGCCTGCCCCAAGAGCATCCCATATAGAGAGATCTTCTTTAGTTCGCCGACCCTCAACCCGTTTTCGCAACTGCAGGCCACCTGTGACGAACATCATCACACCGACAATACCCATGGCGGCTGTACCGAATCTCGTGGATATGTCGTCCAGCGTTAGTAAGATGGGGAAAGCTATGGCCGCACTAACTAATGTAGATACCAGGAGAAACCAGAATATGGGTGGAGGATCTTTCGGAGAGCTTACGACTTCTTTGACCAGGCCCAGTAGCGTGCGCCAGAACACCGCCAACACGGATATCACGGTTCCCAGATGAAGCCACAGAGCGAAAGTAAGCGCTTCTGATAGGGGCCTATTTTTCATGAAGCCGTAGGCCGCAGTTACCACGCCTTCCGAACTGACTGGTAACCATTCTGCTATACCCTGTATGATTCCGAGTATAATTCCGATTAGCACTTAAGTCTTGCACCACACTCAAATGTTTTCACTACTGTCTATTTCACTCCTATTGGCGTGATATTTCAACGCTGTACAATGCCACGCATAATGAAATTTTCGAAATCTGCGCCGCGGTTGGTGAGACAGTCAGGTTGTGACTCCCGTAATACCCGGTTCCTGATCGCGTTACTGGCAGCACTATTCATAGCGTCCGCCCTGTTTGCAGCTAGATTGGATCGCTTTCCTGGAGATCTAGCGATATCGACCTGTATCCAATCGTTAACTATGCCGGGTCTCAGTCAGGTCTCATTGGCGTTATCCATTGAGGAAAGCGGCCTGTTTATCCTGCTATCAATGGTCCTCATCGTAGCGGGCCTGTACCTGTCCAAGTGGAGAAAAGAGGCTTTTCTTATCTTGGGCTCAACCCTGACAGGTGCCATAGCCCTTGAAATCCTCAAGCCACTGGTAGCGCGTCCTCGTCCCCCGTCTGATCTTGTGCTCGTATTGCAGGAAAGCACCAGCTCTAGCTTCCCCAGTGGCAACGCTGGCCTTTTCGCACTGTTTCTTATCGCCCTTGCCTTCACAGCAACCAGTCACAGTGGGAGACAGCGCCATGTTGTGGCCATATGGTGCGGTACGATTTTGCTGCTGCTATTTATTGGCTTAAGCCGGTTGTACCTGGGTGCGCACTGGTTTAGCGACGTTCTTTTCGCATACCTGTTTGCTCTCGTCTGGGTACTGGCCGCGATCGAGATCAAGAAGAGACTTGAAATACACTTCGGCAAAAAGCAGCAAGAACGCGTAGGCTGACAGGCCTTCTTAATACTTTTGCACATCGAGTCTTAGCTGTTCTGCAACTGCCTTTAGTCACCAACCTGCCTATGCTAGACTCTGCGGCAAGTGCGAGATAATAGAAACACTTCTATGACGGCGAATACGAGGTAATAAATTGAACGTTCTTGATATAGTTTTGTTGGTTGTCCTTGCTGGGGCAGCGTTTCAGGGCCTCAAGATTGGCCTAATAGGAGCGGCAGTAAATTCCGCATCTCTCATCATCGGCTGGATGTTGGCAGGCCAGCTAAGTGACGAAGTAGGCGCCTTATTCGCAAGTTCCATTGGCAACGACACTATTGTAACGGTGATATCTTACGTCGTCATAATGGCATTGTCCCTGGTGGTGGGCAAAGCAGCTTGGAAGATACTTAAGCCAATAGTTGGACTGGCAACCCTGGGACTCGTAGGCACTGTAGACAGAGTTGGTGGTGTTGCTTTGGGCTTGGTGACCGGCTTTGTGGTCATAGGCGCGATTGTGATTGTCTTGGCCAGGTTCACTTACAACTTTGAGTTGCCTGACGAGGGCATTGCAGGCACTGTGGCTGACCGCATACCTCGGGTTCAGAGCACGCGGGATTCAGTTGAAGGCTTGCTTATGGAATCCGCCATAGTTCCTACATTCGTAAACGTGGCAGACGCCCTACCCGCCAGCGCCTTGGGATTCGTGCCCTCTGATTTCAGAGCAGCTTTTGATATACTTAATTCAAGAATCGATATGCAACCCTAACACAACTTCAAGATATATATGACAAGTAGCACGTTGATAAATTCGCCTGTGCTGGTACTTAACCAGAATTACCAGCCTCTCAACGTGTGCAATGCTCGGCGCGCTATTGTGCTTATGGGGAATGGTAAAGCCGAGCAATTGATCGACGGACAGGGTTTCCTACGCACTATTTCTCAGAAGATTCCCGTTCCTTCTGTCATACGGCTCATATACATGGTAAAGAGGCCTCTGGTGCGCCGCCGGCTTTCTCGAAGGGCCATTTTCTATCGGGATGGGTTCAAGTGCCAGTACTGTGGTAACGCGGCAAAGGACCTGACCCTTGACCACATCATGCCTCGTTCCCGAGGCGGCCCCCACGTCTGGGAAAACGTCGTTAGCGCCTGCATCCCTTGCAACCACACCAAGGCCGGTTCCACTCCCAAAGAAGCCAGCATGAAGCTGCTCAGCGTTCCCAAAGCGCCACGGCCGAATCCTTACTATATGTTCCACCACAGAAGCATTCTGGACGAGTGGCGTCAGTTTATGCCTTGGCTAGAGTAGTCAGTCCAGAAGATTAGCTTAGCGACTCGGTGTAACTAGGACTACTCGTAGGCGATGGGGTTATAGCAGGCCACCATATGCCCGTCTCCTATATCGGTAAGCCGGGGGCGAACCTCCGTGCGACATTGGTTGTTGGCCTTGTTACAGCGATCCAGGAAGGGGCACTGATCTGGTGGATTCAGCATCTTGGCAGGGGCACCAGGAATCGGATGCAACGCTCTTGGCTCTTCATCTAGTCGGGGCAACGACTGGAACAGACCCCAGGTGTAAGGATGCAATGGCTTCGCAAACAGCGTCTTCGTGTCAGCGTATTCCATCACCGACCCACCGTACATGACCGCTACATACTCAGCCATCTGCGCGATCACACCGAGGTCGTGGGTGATCAGCATGATGGAGGTGCCATACTCCCGCCGCAACTCCCTAAGCCTGTGAAGCATCTCGGCCTGCAACGTCACGTCAAGGCTAGAGGTGGGCTCATCCGCTATCAGCAGCTTGGGCTCCAGCGCCACTCCAATAGCCATCATCACACGCTGAGCCATGCCACCGCTAAGCTGGAAAGGATATCGCTTCAGCATATCAACGGCGTCCGGAATGCCCATGCTGTGAAGCAGCGATACCGCTTTTTTCCTTGCTTCTCGCTTGCTTATATTGGTGTGCTGCAACACAATCTCTTCCACCTGTTTCCCTACAGAAATAACAGGGTTCAGAGCGTTAGCAGCATCCTGAAATATCAGTGATATTTCTCGTCCACGGATTTGCCTGATCTCAAGGTCGGTCATGGTTAGCATTTCCCGACCGTTGTATTTAATGCTACCGTGCACGACCTCACCGGGATAAGGCAGTAGCTGGAGTATGGATAGCGCCGTCATGGTTTTACCAGAGCCGCTTTCGCCAACCACGCCAAGAATGCTATCCCGTTCGATCTGAATAGAGACCCCGTTGACGGCCTTAACCGTGCCTTCCTTGGTCCGGAAGTAGCTATGAAGGTCTCGTATTTCCAACAGAGGTATAGGCATAATACAGCTTTGTTAGGTAGGCTCTAAGGTTATCGGTTACATGCTACTCATTGGCGCGCCTGTGCAAAACACGAGGCCTGAATCTACCCGCCTTCAATTCAGCAATGAAGTCATCTAGATTCCGTATTTTGCCCTCAAATTCGGTAGCAAAGGTTCCGATGTCCTCAATCTTGTGTGCATCACTGGCGCCGGTGCCATCCAAGTCGAAGCGCTTCGCCACCTCAGCAGAGAAGGCGTTCTCTTCTTTGGAACCTCTGCCGTTGAATACCTCAACACCGTCAGCCAATGAGAAGACATCGCT
>Ga0066376_10004860_pt1 | contig 11594 bp, 10 predicted proteins | sample Knorr_S15_td_Bot_FD_77009 | JGI IMG/M metagenome (GOLD analysis project Ga0066376, IMG submission 77009) | Marine microbial communities from Southern Atlantic Ocean transect - Knorr_S15_td_Bottom_ad_5009_LV_A | ecosystem: Environmental > Aquatic > Marine > Oceanic | place: Southern Atlantic... | reverse complement strand
TTGAAAGAACTAGGGATGTCTAATGATTTTTGACCCCCAAATTATGCCAACATTTTCTTGCGAAGTACTTTTTACGAGTCCATCATATATTATTAATGCTCTAATAATTTCTAGAGTAAAAAAGTAAATAAAAACAATAAACTACATTACAAAATGGTTTGTGATTTAGTGTATTAATAATTTCATAATTTATTAGGAGTATAGATATGAATAAAATTAAATGTATTGTATCGTTCATTATAATTGTTGCTTTCAGTTCAAGTGTTTTTGCAAAAGGCGGTCATTTAATAATTGCTATGAACGGAAAAAGTGAGCCAGCTAACTTAGACAGTCAGTTAGACCCTTACGATAGTGCAAAGGTATTAAACAATTTTGTCGCAGATCGATTGGTATTTATTAATCCAAATGGAGCCCAATATGAGCCCCATTTAGCAACTGGTTGGTCTGTTTCTTCAAATAATTTAACTTGGACCTTTAATTTAAGAAAAGGCGTTAAATTTCAAGATGGGACAAATTTTAATGCTCAAGCAGTAAAATCTAATATTGAAAGGATACTTGATCCAAATACTGGTAGTGGAGAAGCTGCAGCTGAATTTGGCTTAATAAAATCAATAAATGCTGCTAGTGATTACAAGTTGATAATAACTACCAAGGAACCTTTTCCGGGTTTCCTTCACACTCTTGCAACTCAGTTGGTTATCTGGTCACCAACAGCGTTAAAAAAATATAGCATAAGTGAATTTTCCAATAAACTAGTTGGAACTGGCCCATTTAAATTAACTAAATGGATTCCTAATAACTATGCCACCTTTGAAAAGTGGGATGATTATAATTGGGGGCCGTCCATTAAAAAGACTTCAGGGCCTGTGTACCTTGATAAAATTACAGTTAAATTTATTGATGAGCAATTGGTAAGAGGAACAATTATAACTACTGACGAAGCAAATATGATTTGGGATACTCCAGCTCAATTTGTAAGTAAGTATGAAAACAGTAGTGATTACAAGGTAATATCTGGATTTCAAGCAGGTACAGGAATGCAGTATGTAATGAATACTACTAAGCCACCTTTGAACAATATATTGGTACGAAAGGCGATCCGGTATGCCACAAACCAGAATGCTCTTAACGAATTAGTCTATGAGGGCAGATATCTTCCTATGGGCGGTCCTTTGAATAATGTTCATACATGTTACAATTCAGAAATAGAAAATAGATATAAATATGATTTGAACAAAGCAAAGATGCTTTTGTCTGAAGCGGGATATCATGATAGAGACGGGGATGGTATTGTGGAATCTTATGGCGTTGCTGGGTTAGAAGAAGGAACCCCACTCAGAGTATTATGGACAGCTTTAAGTAGACAAGCAAAGGGAGAGGCATTACAAGGTCAATTAAGAATGGCAGGAATTAACCTTGAGTTAGAAATTGTCCCTGGTCCTATTCAATTAGAAAGAGCACAGAAAAAAACATTTGATTTAATGTATGAAAGACAAAGAATTCCTGTATCAGATGTGTTACACCTTGTTTATTATTCAAAAAACACCGGAGTAGGTGGCTGGGCTTGGACAGGTTTTGAAGATAGTAACTTGGACAAAATACTGTCAACAATGAAAAATAGTGTTGATCCTGTAAAGGCCTGCGATTACGCCAAGAAAGCGCAGGTTATTATTCAAGAAAATGCTATTCAATTACCAACACTTGGTCAAGCAATGATTTATGTTGTTAAGAGCGAATTGAAAGGATTCCAATTAGGAGCACAGGGGGGCCAGTTTTATGTTTACAATATGTATATTGAATAACTAAAGTAAGGATTTTATATTCTATATATATTTACTACCTACCTGCCCCTAAAGGTATTTAATCTTTTCCGCATTAAATACCTTTAGAATAGTGAATTTGTAAAACATTAAAACCCTGTGGCAAAAACTACAGGGTTTTTTTATTAAGATTTTCCTAAAATAATTCCTTAAATATTTTTATATTTTAGATATAAATTATCATATAATATAGGTTGAATTTGAATTTATCTATTCAACAAATATTAGAAAGGGAGAAAAGTTGTTTATTCCGATGAATGATTTGGTTTCTGAGTATAAACGTAACAAAAATAAGATAAATAAAGCAATATTCAAAGTAATTAATTCTGGTAACTTTACATTAGGTGAAGAAGTAGAATTGTTTGAAAAAGAATTCGCTAATTTTTGTGGTTGCAAATATGCTACAGGTGTAGGTTCAGGAACGTCAGCATTACACTTATCTCTGATTGCTTGTGGTATTGGCCAAGGTGACGAAGTAATAACAGTTCCAAATACAGATATACCTACAGCAATGAGTATTAGTCATGTTGGTGCAAAGATAATTTTTGTGGATGTAGATTACGATACTTTTAATATTGATACTAGTCAACTTGAACAAAAGATTACGAAATTTACTAAAGCCATTATACCAGTACATATTTTTGGCCTTCCAGCAGATATGACAGAAATAAATCGAATTGCAAAGAATTATAATCTTAAAATTATTGAAGATGCAGCTTTAGCAACAGGTGCAGAAGTAAACGGAATTAAAGTTGGATCTTTAGGTGATGTGGGATGTTTTAGTTTAGCTCCAAATAAAATATTAGGAGCTTATGGGGATGCAGGTGTAATAACAACTAATAAGAAATATATAGCAGATAAAATTAAAATAAGTAGTAATTACGGGCATAGCTTAAAAATGAATGAAAGGAAATATGGCGTTGGAAAAAAAGGAATAACTAAATGGGAATTGTTAGAAGAAGGATATAATGAAAGATTAGATACATTACAAGCTTCTATATTAAGAGTGAAGTTATCAATGTTAAAATTAAACATTAAAAAAAGAATAGATCTAGCAAATAATTATACAAAATATTTATCACAAAAAATTAAAAAACAAAAATATAGTAATAATTTTAAGCATGTTTATAGGGCATATCCATGTTTTGTAAAAAATAGAAATTATATTTCAAAAAAATTATCTGAAAAAGGAATTTCCACGAATAGCTATTATACCCCACCTTTACATTTACAACCAGTATATAAGAGATTAGGTTTGAAGAAAGGAAGTTTTCCCGTCTCAGAAGAATTATCAAAGGAATTAATATGTTTGCCTATTTATCCAAGTTTAAGCAAATTGAATCAGGAATATATTATTAACAATTTCAATAAATTAATAAATTAAATTCATTGAAATCTAATGAAACTATTAGAAGTAGAAAAGCTTAATATTAAATTTAATATATTGGATGGTGTTGTAAATGCCGTCAATGAAGTAAGTTTCGAAATTAATAAAGGAGAAGTCCTTGGAGTAGTTGGAGAAAGTGGGAGTGGTAAAAGTGTAACTTTTCTCTCATTGTTTGGATTAATTCCACAACCACCTGGAGAAATAGTAAGCGGAAAAGCAATATACAAATCAGAAAATTTGCTTGATATGAATAAAAAAAGGCTTTTAAAGTTGCGAGCAGAAGAAATAGGTTTTATTTACCAAGATCCATTCACATCTTTAAATCCAGTTCTGAGAATCATAAGCCAAATAATTGAGTCACCAGTTTTAAATAGAAAGTTGACTAAAGCTGAAGCCATTTCTGAAGCTAAAATACTGCTTAAGCGTGTTGGAATTCCAGATGAGGAAAATAATTATAATTCTTATCCTCATCAGTTTTCTGGCGGAATGCGTCAAAGGGCAATGATTGCAATGGCTATTGCTAATAAGCCGAATATTTTAATAGCAGACGAGCCAACAACTGCATTAGATGTAACTACTCAAGCTCAAATTATAGAGTTGATTAAAAAAATAAAAGATGAAATTGATATGTCAATAGTGTGGATTTCCCACGACCTTGGTGTTATAGCGGGAATTGCTGATAGGGTTATAGTAATGTATGCAGGTTACATAGTAGAGGAAGCACCAGTTATAGAATTATTTAAGAATCCTAAACATCCTTACACCAAAGGATTGTTAAATTCAATACCAAGGATTAATAGTGATAATGAAGTTGAAGGAATAGATGGAATACCCCCAGATGGGTTAAAAAAACACTTAGGGTGTCCATTTTCTGAAAGATGTAAATTAGTTATGGACAAATGTATTAATAGCTTTCCAATTCGAAAAAAAATAAATAATCATCATAGCGTTTCATGTTTTCTATAGAAATTTAGCAATGGATGCAAAAAAAATAATAGAAATTAAAGACTTAAAAGTATTTTATAATACGGGTAGTAATCTGTTTGTAAAAAAAAATAATTATGTGAGAGCAGTTGACAATGTATCACTAGATATTTACGAGAAAGAAACGTTAGGTTTAGTAGGTGAAAGCGGATGTGGTAAGTCTACTTTAGGTAGAGCTATATTGAATTTGAGACCAATACATAAAGGATCAATTAATTTTATTGAAAACGATCAAATAATTAATAAAGAAAGAATAAATAGGCTTAGTAAAAAAAACAATCAAATTATTTTTCAAGATCCTTTTTCTTCACTAAATCCCAGAATGTCTGTTGGAGATATTGTTAAAGAACCTTTAGACATTCATACTAAGTTAAAAAATAGTGAAAAAATTAGTAGGGTAAAGGAACTCTTTCAAATGGTCGGCTTAGATCCTGGTTTCATTTATAGATACCCACACGAATTCTCTGGTGGACAAAGACAAAGAATAGGAATTGCCAGGGCTATAGCCGTTTCTCCAAAATTTATAGTTTGTGATGAACCTATTTCTGCATTAGATGTCTCTATACAAGTTCAGATTATTAAGTTACTAAAAAAACTTCAATCAGAATTAGGACTTACTTTATTATTTATTTCTCATGATTTAAGTGTTGTTTGGTATATAGCAGACAGAATAGCTGTCATGTATTTAGGAAAAATATTAGAAATTGGAAGTAAGAAAGAGATATTCCAAAATCCAAAGCATCCATACACTAAGGCATTACTTTCTTCAATACCACTGCCGGATCCTATAGAAGAAAGAAAAAGGAATAAAATTATTTTAGAAGGTGATATGCCAAGCCCCACAAATCCTCCAGTTGGTTGCGTATTTAGTACTAGATGTCCAAATTATATGCCTGAATGCAGTATTAGTGAACCAATGTTGTCCCCAAAAAATGACAAACATTCTGTAGCTTGTCATCTAATATAAAAACTTTAGAAAGTTATAAAGTTTATATGATTAATTATACAATAAAGAGAATTTTCGAAGTAATACCTGTTCTATTAATTGTTTCTCTAATTGTATTCTCTGTTATGCACTTACTTCCTGGAGACCCGACATTGTTAATGCTAGCAGGAGCCGAAGGAGGGTCAATTCCACAAGAAAGACTTGATGAATTGCGTATTATAATGGGATTGAATAAACCATTATATGAGCAATATTATAATTTTATTTCTAATGCTATTTCAGGAGATCTTGGAACGTCAATAAGACTAAGAACACCTGTTACAGAGATATTATTACAAAAATTTCCATATACAATAAAGTTGAGTTTATTAGGATTAATGATCGCAATATTTTTAGGTGTTGTAATTGGGTTAGTAGCAGCTTTATTTAAAGATACTTGGTTAGATCATTTTTCAATGACATTTTCATTAATTGGGGTATCAATGCCAATTTACTGGCTTGGCTTATTATTAATACTTTTTTTTTCAATAAACTTAAATATATTTCCTTCGAGCGGAGCAACGGGTTGGAAAAGCATAGTGCTACCAGCATTAACTCTTGGATTTGTTTCTGCGGGAGTAATTAGCAGATTATTAAGAAGCAGTTTATTAGAAGTTTTAAATGAAGATTATATAAGAACTGCCAAAGGGAAAGGTTTAACAGATAAGATAATATTAATTAAACATGCATTGAAAAATGCCATGATACCGGTAATAACAATTCTAGGGCTACAGTTTGGAAATATGTTAGCTGGAGCCGTAGTAACAGAAACTGTTTTTAGTAGACCAGGACTAGGAAGGTTAGTTGTAAATGGGATCCTTTGGAAGGATTATCCATTAGTACAAGGTACGGTTTTATTCATTGCATGTATTTATGTTTTCGTAAATTTATTTGTAGACATATCTTATTACTGGTTTGATCCAAGAATTAAATTAAAGTGAAGAAATGCTTAGCTATAGAAATAAAAGATTAATTCGTAAATTTACAAGAAAAAGAATTATTATTTACGGTTCTGTTCTGGCAGTATTAGTAGTGCTATCGTTGTTTGCTCCTTATTTTGCACCATATGACCCTATTCAAATTAGTATGGAAGGAAGAAAATCACCAAATTTAGATCATATATTTGGAACCGATAGATTAGGGAGGGATATATTGAGCAGAATAATATATGGAACAAAATATTCTCTTTCTATAGGTATAATGAGTGTTAGTATAGGCCTTATTTTTGGAACAACCATGGGGGTTCTTTCAGCTTATTATGGTGGATTAGTAGATACAATAATCATGAGGTTTATAGATGCTCTTTTAGCATTTCCGGGGATACTATTAGCTTTAGTCGTTATTGCAGTTTTAGGTCCGGGATTGTTTAATGTTATGCTCGCTGTCGGAATTTCAACTGTTCCAGAATATGCAAGATTAGCAAGAGGAAAAGTACTATCGGTTATGCAACTAGAATATATTGAAGCTATTCACAGCATAGGAGGCAGTAATATTAGAGTCATACTTAAGCATATTCTGCCTAATATAAGTGCTCCTATAACGATTCTAGCTACTTTGCAAGTTGGTAATGCAATTTTGGTTGGTTCAGGCCTTAGTTTTCTAGGAATGGGGGCTCAACCACCAACGCCTGAATGGGGTTTAATGACAGCAGAAGGAAGAAGCTTCATGAGTCAAGCATGGTGGATTAGTACTTTCCCAGGTATAGCAATACTTATAACTGTAATCTCTATAAATCAATTTGGCGATGGATTAAGGGAAGCAATTGATCCATATTTAAAAGAATAACTAAATGTTAAGTACATGAAAATATTATTTAATAATGAAAAATATCTATATGGCTTAATATAAAATGAAAACCTTGATTCAAGGAGGATATGTAGTTGGATACAATGGTAAAGAACACATCATTTTTGAAAATGGATGTGTTGTATACGAAAACGAATTTATAAATTATGTAGGATTTCCTAATGATCCCAAATGCCCTAATTATGACATTTATATTGATGCAACTAAAAGTTTAATATCCCCTGGCTTTATCAATTTACATTGCATTGCAAATATTGATATACAACCAATATTTTTAGATACAAAAAAACAAATAGTTAGATCAAAAGAATGGTTCAACTCTAATTCAAATATTATGAATCGGAAGGATTATGATATTTCAGCAAGGTATACAATAGCTTCCATTATAAAAGGTGGTGCAACTACATTTTGCGCTGTAACATCGATGGCAACTAAAAAATATGAAAACTCAATATATGAATCTCAATCACTAGTTAATAATTCAAATGATCTTGGAATTAGAGGCTACTTTGCAAATAATTACCAGGACATAAGTTATTATAATTTACGAACTAAAAAAGTTTTTAAGCATAATAATTATTTAGGAGAAAGAGCATTTAACAAAGCAATAACTTTTTCAAAAAGTATTATAAAAAAAAATAATGACTTAATAAATACTTTTTTATTTCCTTATACAACTGAAACTTGTACAAATGATTTACTATGGAAATCATATAAAGTATCTAAAGATTTGAATATTCCGATTAGAACTCATTTTGCTCAATATAAATCTGAAGTAGAAAGTTCATATAAAATTCATAAAATATCTCCATTAGAAAGATTAAATAAATTAAAAATCTTAGACCAAAATTTAACTTTAACTCATTCTATATATTTAAACAAAAATTATAAAAAAGATGAAATATCTACAAAAGACTTAAAATGTCTACATGATACTGGTACTAATATATGCCATTGTCCTGTTGTGTATTTAAGGAAAGGGTATGGATTAAATTCGTTTCAATCATTAGTTAATTCAGGAATAAATGTAGGGATTGGTACTGATACTGTACCCCCAGACATTATAAATGAGATGCGGACAACTTCTCTGCTCAGTAAAATAAAGGACGAAGATCCCACTTCTGGTAGTGCTAAGGCAGTTTATAATGCAGCAACACTAGGAGGAGCTAAAGCTTTAAACAGAAATGATTTAGGTAGATTGTCTAAAGGCTATAGGGCTGACATAGTTATCATCAATATTTCAAACATAAGGACAGGCTTAGTTGACGATCCAATAAGATCATTAGTGTACTATTCAAATTCTAAAGATATAGAAAAAATTATTGTAAATGGAAAACTAATTCTTAATAATTACAAAATAACTGGTTTAGATGAAAGACAATTGTTCAATGATGCGCAAAAATTATTTAATAAAATAAAGAAGAAAAAATTACTATATTCAAGAGAACGAATTAGTACAAAAAATGTTGATATAAAATCCTTTGAAATAATTAAAAACAAATATTTAATCTAAATGTAAATGAAACATAAAAACAATATATTTTAAGATAGCTATTAAATATCTATATTAAAATATTATAGATTACTAGATGTTAAATTGCTAAAAATGCTATAAGTAAAGATATATGGAAATTGAAATATTAAACTATACGAGAAGTGTGTATGGGTGGAGGCTGATGAAAGTGAATCAGATATTGTTCTATATAGCAAAGACAACCGCTCAGCTTTAAATACTAACCGTATTCTTGAATTAGACAATAGTTATCCTAAAATATCCCTAAATGATGGCCTTTTAAAAACACATAATTGGTACAAAAATATTATGAGAAATAATAAAGATGGAATTTGACAAAGTCTTACAAGATGGTAAATGCCTAATTGATGGGGAATTCATAAAAACTAGTATTGCTGTTAAAAATGGAAAAATAGCGAAAATATTTGATCACAAAAATTTTACTTCTAAGGAAGTAATTAATGTAAAAAATAAATATATTTTGCCAGGATGTGTTGACGCTCATTTTCACGTTAGGTCCCCTTCATATCCTATGAGGGGCACTATAGAAACTGAAACAATGGCCGCAGCAGCGGGCGGTGTAACTACTGTATTTGAAATGCCTATTTCAAATCCTTGTTGCTCAACTCCGGAAATATTTATTAGCAGAAAAGAATATTTTAAAGGTAAAAGTTACGTTAATTATGGATTGTTTGCTGCTCCAGGCACAATCTTTAGGCAAAACAATATGAGCTATAAAACTGTTTATGAGAAAGATGTTGATAAATTAAATAATTTTAAAAGTTTGGGTGCAATAGGTTTCAAAATTTTTATGATTAATGCACCTAAAGGGAGAGAAAGTGAATTTAATGGTTTGTCTATAATTGATGAAGGGCATTTATATCATACATTGAAATTAATAAAAAAAACTAATTTAGTTACAACTATTCATGCAGAAAACGAATCATTATTAAATTATTATAATTACAGCATTCCACTTAAACAAAAATATAAGCCCGAAACACACAATGAATTAAGACCAACTATATTAGAAAGTTCTGCAATTAATAGTATTTTATTTTTAAATAAATTAATAAACACAAAGCTACACATTGCACATTTAAGTTCTGAAGATGGTTTAGAAATAATAAAACAATACCAAAATTCAGGTTATGATGTTTCGACTGAAACTTGCCCGCATTATTTATTATTTAACAAACATGTATTATCCAAATATGGCAATTTTGTGAAAATTAATCCTCCAATAAGAGGAGAAAGTGATAGGAATGCACTGTGGAAGGGTATAGATAATTCAAATATAACGATTATAGCTAGTGACCATGCAGGTTTTTGCTATCATGAGAAAATTAAGGAGAAAAATATCAGTAAGGTACCTGCAGGTCATCCGGGTGTTAATTCTCTTTTGTATTCATTGTTAAATCAAATTGATGGTAGTAAAAAAATTACATTAAATAAAATTGTAGAACTTTGCTCAACTAATCCTGCAAAAAGATTTAATATATTTCCGCAAAAAGGATGCATAAAACCAGACTCTGACGCAGATATGATAATTTTAGATTTAAATAAAAAAAGTTTTTATGATAAAAATATTCAATTTAGCTTAAGTAAAGATAGTGATTACCTCTATAACGGTATGAAAATTAATGGTTCTATCGAATGTACAATTGTAAATGGAGTTACAGTATATAAAAATAAAAATATTTTAGAAAATAATAAGCCAGGATTATTTGTTAAGCCTCTTGCATAACTTAGAATGGATATTAAAAAAAAATTATCTAAAAGAACAGAATTTGTTCTACCTACTTTTCAATCTTCAATAAATTATTCTGACCACATAAATATCGGCTCTGGAACTCCTGATTTTACACCACCGGAAAACGTGCAGGATGCTTTTAAAAAAAGTATTGATAACAAAAAATTTTCGTACTCGTCTTGGGCAGGTTTAGATCTTCTTAAAGAAAATATTGCAATCAAACTTAAGCGAGAAAATAATGTTTCGGCTGACCCCGATTCCGAAATACTAGTTACTACTGGAGCGCAAGCAGCTGTAATGTCTATATTCATGACTATATTGGACGAAGGAGATGAGGTATTAATTCCATCACCTTTTTATAGTACATATGAGGAAATTGCTAGAATATGTGGAGCTAGAATAGTTCCGGTTATAACTGAATCTTCAAAAAACTTTACATTTAATATAAATCAAATACCACCTCTCTTAACTGAAAGAACTAAAGCAATAATTCTAGTTAGCCCTAATAACCCAACTGCGACTGTTCTCCCTGAAGCATTAGTAAAAGATGTGTGTAAGATCGTTAATTCGGAAGAATTATTTTTAATTAGTGATGAGATTTACGAACACTATGTTTTTGACAGCAATTCTCATTATTCAGTTTTATCAAATAGTGATATGAAGGATAGAACGATTTCCATATACAGTTTGTCTAAAGGTTATGGAATGACTGGTATTAGAGTGGGTTATATAGTTTCAAACAAAGATTTAATTGCATCCATTGCTCCATTTCATCATGCAATTTCTATCTGTGCACCCGTAAATTCTCAGTATGCAGCAGCAGAAGCCTTGATTGATGATAGAGTTTGGTTTGAAGAAATAAAGTCTATTTTAAATGAGAGAAGACAAATATGGATGTCAACGCTTGATAAACTAGAGCTGCCCTATGGAAATCCACAGGGTGCTTATTATGTTTGTTTTGATATTTCTAAATTTAAATTACCTGCAAAGCAAATATCTCAGATGCTGAAGAATGATTACAAAATTATTATAAATCCTGTAGATACAAATTATTTAAGAGGATCATTAATGCAAGAAACTGAAACCTTAAAAAAAGGGTTACAAAAATTAACTACATTCTTCCAAAAATTATAAAGTGATTTTCATTGTTTCTTACTAACAGAAGTTACGTGCACGGGTTTTGCTTGTTGAGATTCTTTTGGTTAACAGTAATTGAATAATTTATCATCCAAAAGAGTCATCATGGGCAAAAACCTAATTGATTTGTACACAGATTATTTGATCAGTTCTTTCTCTCAGACCACTGCTACAGGGCTATCAACCCTAGTAGACGGTTGCCTGAGTCA
>Ga0066376_10004859_pt1 | contig 11594 bp, 10 predicted proteins | sample Knorr_S15_td_Bot_FD_77009 | JGI IMG/M metagenome (GOLD analysis project Ga0066376, IMG submission 77009) | Marine microbial communities from Southern Atlantic Ocean transect - Knorr_S15_td_Bottom_ad_5009_LV_A | ecosystem: Environmental > Aquatic > Marine > Oceanic | place: Southern Atlantic... | reverse complement strand
CGAAAGTGGAGACCGACGCCCCCGCATCGGGGAAACGCTCGAGGACCAAGTCTTGAACGAACTGGTCGAATCCGTCGGGAATGTCCTCGGCGGAAATCACGACATCGATCGACTCCACGGGAGAGTCCGGTTGGGGGTCCAAGCGGTCCAACCATGTCCTCAGCTTGTGGATCGCCAAGCTGAGTTGTCCCGGTCCCTTCCGTCCTTGGAAGAACCGCCGGACTTCGGTCTCGACGTCTTCGAGCCTGTACTCACCCTTGCCGTGGTCCCAGAGGTAGGGGAGCCTGCGCGAGACGTAGTCGGAGACCGCACCGAGTCCGGCTGGGTCCGACCCGGAGATGACCAGGCTGTGTTCGTCTTCAAACGCCTCCGGCACGATCTCGATGAAACCCTCGGACGGCTCACCGCGGGGCGTATGCAGCCGGTCTTCCTCCCGAAGCCTCTCCGTCTGGTAGTGACCGATTCCGTAAAGGATCGGGAAGCCCAGTGTCTCCGGGTAGTCGTCCTGGCCCGCCGTCCGGACCAGCGGAAGCCGGATGCCCGCCGACTCGAGCCCGATGCGGGCTGCGAGATCGATCGGGCCGGAGGGCACGTCCGCACCGTGGAGCGAGATGTAAGCATCGACTCGGTCGGCAACGAGGTCTTCGTTCGTGTCGCTGAAGAGACCCTGAATGGTAAAGAGGTCGGAGAGGGTGAAGTCGGACACGGGTGTCGCGGAAAAACTATCCTCCGCGGCGGTCGCCTTCGGCTCCTCGGGCAGCAAGCGAATGACCCGGAGCGCGCCGGGGCCCGAGAGCACGACGTCGATGCGCTGGAGGTCGGCGAATTCGAGATCGCTCCGGTCGAGTCTGTCTTCGTCCTCGTCGTTTTCCCCGTCTGCCGCGTCGACGACGGAAGCGTCCGCTTCCACCGAGATCGAATCCGCCGTCGAGCTCGAAGCCTCGAGCGCTGCTTCGGCTCGGGCGAACGAAGCGCTGTCCGGAACGCTGACCACGGCGACCACACGTCGCACGCCGCGTCGGCTCGCGTCCACGACGATCCGCTCAAGAGCGATCCCATCGACTTGAACATCCCGCTGATCGAGAAACGTGGAGATGCGTTCAGCCACGTCACTGTAGCTGTCGCCCTCGATTTTCCAGACGCTTGGGTAACGTCCGGACACGTAATCGGCGGCCGCGATCAGTCCCGTGGCGTCGTAGCCTGTAATTCGGATACCGCCGCGGGTGAAGCGCTCGCTCTCCGGCAAGAAGGAGATGGAGCCCTGCCCCGGAAATAATCGTGCGGTGCCGTCATTCGGGCGGGCCTCGATTCCGCCGTCGCGGCCGGCACCGTCGCTGGCCGCCCCCGCCGCGCCCTCACCGAAGCCGATCAGTATGACCGGGACATCGTAGCGGTCCCCAAGGCCGTCACCGCCTGCTTCACCTACTTGCGCCAAGCCGAGGTTCATCGCTGACGTCTCGTAGCCCAGGCGGGCCGCCAAGTTCGCCGCCGCCGTCACGTGAGCTACGGTTGGTGAAGCGGGGAGCATGATACGGACGTTCACAAAATCCACCACCTGGTCCCCGTTGCGGTCCTCGAGCACGTAGCCCGTGACGAAGACATCTCGGATGTCGGTGGGTCGGACCACGGAGTCCGCGGCGTTTTGCCCGGATGCGCCGGGCGGTGTTTGCGCGGACGCGCCGGGCGGCGTCATGGCCAGGAGGCCGAACGCGAGCGAGCCCGATGCGAGTCGACTCAGTCCCAAGGGGCGGATCGCCCGCCTACCGCCGTCGTAGGTCATCGATCTCCATCGCTGCCCACAGTGCCATCGCGCCACCGCGGTCATCGGGGCCGAAAATGGCGGTCCGATCCAGGTAATACTGCTTCGTTGGCCCCGCGCCCGTGGATGTGGAGGCATCGACTACAGTGCCGTCCTCCGCGATACGTGTCGTGACTGCCCGCCAGGCGCGGTCGATCACCGGTCGGTAGCTGTCGTCGATCCAGCCCAGCCGAACACCGCGGGCCAGCGCCACGACCGTCATGGACGTTACGGTCAGCTCCCGATAGCTGCCCGGCTCGTCCACGACCTGATGCCACATGCCGTCCGGTGCCTGGTGAGCGACGAGCGTTTGGGCGAGCCGACGGTAGATATCGAGAATCTGCGGCCGCTCGGCCCAATTGTTCGGAAGAAAGGTGAGGGCCTCGGTCAGGCCGAGTAACGCGAAACCGTTCCCGCGACCCCACGCGTGTGGCCCTCTCGCGGAGTGGACGAACAGGCCGTCGGACCGCCGGAGGTTCTCGGTGTAGGAGGTCAGAAGCCGCCCTACGGTGGTTCCGTACCGATCGTCTGCCCGCTGGCCACCGAGACGCGACAACAGGCTGGTCGCCATGAACATGTCATCGGTCCAGCCGGTCGCGGACCGCAAAATCGCGTCGGGCGCTGGGGGAAACACATGTTCGGCGCCGGCGATCGCAAGATCCAGCGCCTCACTGCTCTCCCCAGGCCCGGAGAAGTCGACGAAAGCGAAGAGGCCCGCCAAGTTGGTGAGTCGATACGGCTCGGTCACCGCGGGAGTTTCGCCCGACAGGAAGGGTGCCATCTGGTCCCGCACGTGCTCCACTAAACCGGCATCGCCGAGGCGGGCGGCCAGGCGCAACGTATTCGACCATGTGATTGCGGGGATGTAGCTCACGGAGGGCGTCGCCGGATAACGGTTCACGAGGACCGTCGCGATCTCCAAAGGGGTGCGGCCGGCCCTCGCGACCAGCGCGCTTCTCAACGGCGAGACGGGCAACGAGGCCCCCGCGTCGAGGAGTGTCCGTAACATTCGGGGCGCGTCGTCGACGCTGGTCGCGGCGCGGACCGCTGCGACCGGTGCTAGTCCCGACGGCGTGCCCGTGGCCAACGCCGCGGCGAGAGTGCCGTCAGGCGGGAGCGGGCCTTCGAGCCCAAGAGCCCCGGCATTTCCAGAGATCTCCCAAGAAAAGGGCCGTCCCGCGCGAACCTCCAACACCAAGTCCGGTGCTTGAAACGCCACCCAGCGCCACAAGTACCGCGACTCGGGAGAGGACTCGTGATTGTAGAAGCCGTTCTGCGGGGGGAAGACTTGCGGCTCCGCCGTCGCGCGACCGGCAGATGGGGACCCGGTCCAACACGACGGTGGGGAAGCGCACGGAAGCGCGGTGATCGCCCATTCACGTCGGAGCGCCTCCGGAGCGTCCGTCTTGAACCATCGGAGCGCCTCCAGTACCGCGGCGGCGCTCTCGGCCGTCCCGTCGAGGCCGCCCACGATCACGAGACGTCTCGAAGGATCGGCGACGCTCCCGGTGTGCTCGATGGTGATGATTCGTTCGTTGGCCCGCGTGAGCCCGGACGCGGAGACGATCGAGGGGGCGCCCGCCAAAGCCGCCAACTCTTCGACAGCGCGAAGGAGTGGCCCATCCGTCGCCTGACCAGAGAGCGCTCGTACAGACATGACCATCAAAGAGGCAGCAAGCCCGAATTGGGCCAGGTTTTTTTTCATCACGATCCCCCAAGGAAACCCCACGGTACTACGGGTTTTGCGAGGTTGCTAGTGGCTTGTTTGGGCGCGGCAGAAGTTCTCGAGTCATGGAGAGACTACAGCGACAACCCATTCGAGAGCCGAGTGCACGGGCGAGGGGATCAGGGATGTGGCGGCGTGAGCTTCGGCTTCAACCGAGCCCACGCCGCCCGGTGTGGAGACATATTGATCCGCGCTTCAACCGATGATCCAACCGATTAGGGCGGTGATGCGCGGTCCGCCCTTGGCGGCGCTCAAGGCGAAGGTGATCGGCACAGACACTTCTCCAAAGGGAAGCGTGGCCCCCGCTGCAAAGATCATGGAGGACGTTGTTTCCTGGGAGTCTCTGCTGTAACTGAGATTCGGGCCGACCCCGAACTCGATGCCGCTTTCGAGCCGGTAGCCGGCGAGCCATCCGAGAGAGAGATTGAACTCGTCTTGCTCCATGCCGCCCACCAGGAGCACCCACTCCATGAGCGCTTGACCGCCCTCTGGAGTGGCCATCAGTTGCGTCTCCCACTGCCAACCGAATTGGGTCATGATGGGCTCCAGATCGGCTTGATCCCTCAAGTCCGCAACGTCTCCCGTGAAGACGGTAAAGCCGAAGCGAGGACCGTTCAGGTGGCGGCGTGGGATCTCCCGTCGGGTCTGTACGCCGGGCGCCGATGAGCGCCGAATTTGGGCCGAGGCCGCCTCGGTAGTCAGGGCGAACGCGACGAACAGTAGGGTGAAAATCATGCGTGACATTGTTCTTCCTCCTCAAGAGGGGTCCGTGTGAAATGTTTACGGACGAACAATGCCGTTTGCGCGGTGCGAAACAGATACGTCGAACGACGTACCGGCTGACCTGGGATTACGTAGAGGATGACGTAGGCTTGGGGAGTTTCCTATTCTGCCTTCAGCACCTCGATCGGATCGATTCGGGTCGCCCGGCTCGCGGGCAGGAGTGTGGCCACCGCAGAAACGGTGACGGGAGTCGCTTAGAACATCTCCGAGGGATCCGGCTCGTGGCTTTCTCCCTTTTCGTTGCGGTCAGGGATGAACTCCCCGGTGATCATGTCCGCGTAGGAGAGGCCGGGGCCCACCATGGGGTAGACGTGGGCCTGCGTGTCGATGATGACTTCGAGGAAGGCCGGACCGTCGAAGCTCAGGAACTCCTCGAGAACGGCAGGCACGTCCTCCTTGCGGTCCAGACGTTTTGCATAAGGGAAGCCGTCGGCCTCGGCCGTCTTCACGAAGTTCTTTTTCCTCAATGATTTGTCGCTCGCCGAGAGCCGGCCCTTGAAGAAGAGTCGTTGCCACTGCATGACCATGCCGTCACCGAAGTTGTTCAACACCATGATCTTGATCGGCAGGTCGTACGTCGTAACGGTCTCGAATTCCCCGAGGTTCATGCGGATACTCGCGTCGCCGTCAACGTCGATGACCAAGTGATCGGGCCGAGCGAACTGGGCGCCGATGGCGGCGGGCAGACCGAATCCCATCGTGCCCATACTGCCCGACGTGAGCCAAAGGCGCGGTTCCCGAAAGTCGCAGTATTGGGCTGCCCACATCTGGTGCTGACCGACGCCCGTCGAAACGATCGCCTGGCCTTTGGTGATCCGGTTCATCGTTTCGATCACGTAATGGGGCTGGATGAGTTTGCTTTCGCGGTCGTAGTTCAGCCCGTAGGTGTTCTTCAGTTCGGCGACTTCAGCGTGCCAAACTGAATAGTCTGCGTCGAAGCCGGTCCTGTGTCCGTACTCGGTAAGCGTGACCAGGGCGTCCTGGAGAATACCGACGTGGTGCCAGTCGGCTTGTTTGACTTTGTGGATCTCCGCCGGGTCGATGTCGAAGTGGAGGATGCGGCGCGCTTTGGGCGCGAACTTCGGCGGATCGCCCGCCACGCGATCGTCGAAGCGCGCACCAACGGCAATGAGCAAGTCACAATCCTCGACCGCGTAGTTCGCATGCGCCGTACCGTGCATTCCCAGCATGTTAAGGCACAACGCATCCGTGGTATCCAGACTCCCGAGACCCATGAGTGTCGTGACACCGGGTAGGCCGAACGCTTGCGAAAACGCTCTGAGCTCAGTCGCGGCGTTGCCGTTGATCACCCCCCCGCCTGCGTAAATGAGCGGGCGTTCAGACTCGGCGAGCAAGGAGAAGAAGTCAGCACATTGGTCGTCGCCCAGGGTGTTGTTTTCGACCACACCAAGACGGTGACGATAGCCGGGGATGGGTAGGTTCCCCTCACCCGCGAACGGGCCCTCCCAATTCTGCACGTCCTTGGGGATGTCCACCACGACCGGCCCCGGCCGCCCGGTCCGAGCGATCTCGAAAGCGGTGCGGACGGTGGACTCGAGACTCTCCGGCTCCGTGACCAGGAAGACGTGTTTGGCCACCGAACCCATGACCGCGGTGACGGGTGCCTCTTGAAACGCGTCTGTGCCGATGGCCGCCCTCGGAACTTGCCCACATATGAGCACGATCGGTATCGAGTCGGCCATGCAGTCCCGCACCGGCGTCACGCAGTTGGTGGCGCCGGGACCGGACGTGACAATGGCGACTCCGACGTCTCCGCTCGCACGGGCATACCCGGCCGCCATGAACCCCGCGCCCTGTTCGTTGGCCGGGACGATGAGCGGTATCGGGTCCTTCCCGTTCTCGGCGTGCGCCTCGTTGTAGCGGAACACCGCGTCGTACGTCGGAAGGATCGCCCCTCCGCTGTAGCCGAAGATCGTCCGCACGCCCTCGTCGGCGAGCACCTGCATGATGATTTCGGCCCCGCTCATGATGGTGCCCGCTAGGGCGTGTGCCGGCTTCGTTGTAGTTTCCACGTCCGTCTTTGAATCTCGAGATTCGGAGGTTAGCGAGGTCCTCTCAGGAAGGTGGATGACCCGCGGCGTATTGCAAGAGGTGTCCCCCGCGACGAAAGTTGGCTGATGCGGCATATCATTTCCGTTTTGCTACAGAACGAGGCGGGAGCGCTCTCCCGGGTCACCAACCTATTTTCGACCAGAGGCTTCAACATCGAGAGCCTCAATGTGGCGCCCACCGAGGACCAGACCGTCTCGCGGCTCACGGTCGTCACGTCGGGCTCGGAAGCCATCATCGATCAGATCTCGAAACATCTCGGCAAGCTCGTGGACGTCGTCAATATCGTGGACATGACCGGGACCGATCATATTGAGCGCGAGTTGGCTCTGTTCAAGCTGCGGCTGCCGCAGGGTGGGGAAGAGGAGAAGCGGCTGGCCGGAGTCGTGGAGGCGTTCGGCGGGCGGGTTCTCGATGACTCCGGTGGACACTTCACCGTTGAATTGATCAGCGGGGGGCCGGAGATCGATCGCTTCATGGTGCAAGTGGCCGAGGTCGCCGAAGTGGAGACGCTGGTACGGAGCGGCGCGATGGCCGTCACCAAAGGTGCTCCCATTTCCCCGACGGGCTGAAGGCAGCTCGGCCACCCGCTCCTTCCAGGAAAGAGCTGAGATACGTATATTGTGTAACTGTATACGTATTTTTTAGAGATCATGAAACAGAAACTCACGATCACCGTGGATGGCGAGCTCGTTCCGAAAGCGAAGCGATACGCCCGATCCCAGGGTGTTTCACTTTCGGCGCTCATCGAGACAGAGCTACGCAGCTTGGTGTCGGGGGAGGCTCAGTCCTTTGCCTCACGCTGGCGTGGCGGGTTCGTACCGGCCGAACGCGAGGACCCAAGATATGAGGCGTTAGCCAAGAAGTACCTGTGATCCTCATAGACACAGATGTACTCATCGACTTGGCACTCGACCGGGATCCGCACGCTGGTCCGGCATCAGAGCTCTTCGACTACCTCGAGATCCGCCGCCGCCGAGCCTTCGTGGCGTGGCACTCGCTGTCCAACTTTTACTACCTCGTGTCGCCCATTCGAGGGAGTCAAAGCGCTCGTGAGTTCCTCGTCGATTTGACGCGCATCGTGACCGTGGCGCCTTCCGACACGGACGCACTCCGTTTCGCCGCGCAACTACCCATGAACGATTTCGAGGACGCGCTCCAGGTCGCCGCGGCCAGGGCCTGCGGCGCCTCGTTCATCGCCACACGTAATACGAGCGACTATCGCCGCTCCCCCATTCCGGCCCTGTCTCCAAGGGCCGTGCTGGAAGAAGTAGGAGGCTGACCTGAAAAAAGGTGGAACTGCCGATCACCCTCCTAGGATCACCACACTCCAAGCCACCCAAACGAGAGACAGGGCACCAAGGGCCCAGGCCTCGATAGCGGGCATCTTCTGCGGCCCTTTTTCGCCGTGAAACCACGCGACGACCATGGCTCCGGGAAGTCCGACGACCAGGAGGGCCAGCAATAGCTCGGCGCTGTTGGGAGGGAGCAGGGAACTCTCTATTAACCTGTCTGCAATCTCCGTGGCCAACCATGCTACCCCCACGAAGCCGATGACGATCTGCGCGTAACGCCGCTTGTGCAGTTCGACGAGCAGCCGGAATTGGGGAGGCCCCTGCTCCACGGCCTCATTCGAGGGTGGGGGGACCACTTTGGGAACCGGCGTGGCGGAGAGTGCTTGAGCCGCGTCGGCGGCGCTCGGCCGATGCCCGGGCTTTTGGGAGAGGCAGCGCGACACCAACTCCTCGAAATCGGAGTCGATGTCGCCTCGTAGCTCCGAGAGCGCCGTACCGGTGCCCCAAAGCTGCGCCGTCGTGGTGATCTCGCCGACCTGTGCGCTGCGCGGCTTGTACGCAAGAAGTTCGTAGGCCAGCATCCCCAAGCTGTAGACGTCGGCTTCCTCGGTCACCTGGCCACCCGCCAGCTGTTCAGGGCTCAAGTACATGGGGTTGCCGATGATTTCGCCCGTTTGGGTGATCCGTTCTGGCGATTCGGCGCCGGTTGCCACCGTAGCGGCCAAGCCGAAGTCGGTGATGAGGGCCCTTCCGGTCTGTTCCTCGATCATGATGTTCAAGGGCGTGACGTCGCGGTGGATCACCCTTTTTTCATGGGCGGCGGCCAGGCCGGACGCGACCTCTGAAAGGATCCGACGGACTTCGCTCGTGGGCACGGTGCCAGTGGCCGCAAGGTGCCCCGCGAGGGTCCGACCTCTCACATACTCCTGCACGATGTACGGGACCTCATCGGAGAGCTGCCCGACCCCAAAACGGTCGCCACGTGATTGTGGGAGATTCTCGCCGCAGCTTGCGCTTCACGTTCGAATCGAAGGCGTGCCTTCCGTTCGTCCGCGAACTCACGCCGGAGCACCTTGATCAAGACCAACCGCTTGAGGGCAACCTCCCTCGCTTCGAAATCGTTGGACAGGCTACCGCGTCCGATCGGACGCACGATCTCCAGGGCAGGGGTGAGGTCAGCCCTGAGTTCGTCTTCGGTCCAGTCGGAAGAAGTCATGGTCGGCGGCTCACTCTTCGTTGGGGGGACTTCAGGGCCCTTGTTCGTGGCGGCCAAGAAGCTCAATTCCGATGCGTGCCGGTCCTAACCTTGGGCTCGCGGATTCGCCGGGGCAAGGGGTTTTTTTGATGGACTAGGACAGCGCGATGTGCACACTGGTCCCGGGAAGGGACTCAACGGGCACTCCGATCCTCTCCACTGAGTCCCTCGACCGTCACAGCAGCCGCGACGTGCCCGGTAATGTTCGTCGCGCTCCGAAACATGTCCGGAATCCTGTCGATTCCGAGGAGCAGCCCGAGGCCGGCCAAAGGCACACCAGCGGCCTCGAGAATCGGAGCTAGCGTCACGATGCTGGCCGAAGGAACCGGTGCCACGGACATGGCGACCACGAAACCCACGAATCCGACGGTCACCAGCGTGGTGAACGGAAGCGGCACGCCGTAAAGGCTTGCGAGGAACACGACTGCAGCAGCTTGGAAGAGAGCGCTCCCCGCCCGGTTGATTGCCGCCCCCAGGGACAAGACGAGCGAAGACACGGTGGGCGAAACGCCCAATGCTTTCGCATCCTCGAACATGACCGGAAGCGAGGCGACCGAGCTGGTGGTCGAAAATCCGATCACATAACTACCGGTGACTCCCCGAACGAACTCCATCACGCCTTTCTTTCCTATGAACCGCACGGCGGGTAGGTAGAACAGGAGGATGAACACGAAGAGCCCGACGATCACCGTCGCCACGAACACCGCCAGGCCGGCCAGTAAACCGAGCCCCATCCGGGCGATGACCGGTGCGGCGAGTCCGAACACACCGGCGGGCGCGGTCCACAGGATCCAGTGCATGAGCCGAACGAATACGGCGCTGATGTCCTCTGCGAACGTGATCAGCCGGCTGCGACGTGCCTCCTCGACGGCGCCGGCAGCGGCCCCCAAGCGGAGAGTGAAGACGATCAGTGGAAGCAGGGCTCCTTCGGCCGCGGCGGCGAACGGGTTGGCCGGGATCAAGCGTAGAACGAGGTCGAGAAGCCCGGGGAGTTCCTGAGCGCTCTCTACGGCAGTCGGTACTTCGACGGTCACCGGCCAGATGGCCATGGCCATCTTCATGAACCCCATGCCGATGATGATGGCGGGGACTGTGGTTCCCCAGAAAAATCCCACTGCGGACCCGCCGAGCCTCCCTAGGGTTCTCGGATTTCCGAGTTGGGCGACCCCGACGAAGATGGTCGTCACCACGAGCGGGATGACCACCATTCGAATGGCGTTGATGAAGAGTGTGCCCAGAGGTTCGACGCCGGCGGCGAAGCGGTCGAGGAGATCGATATTGGTGGCGCTTGCGAGCAGTCCGAGCGTAAGGCCGAAGATCAGCCCCAAAGCCGTGGCGCGGTGATTCATCCACTCGCGCTGCCGACGCGGGTGGTCCCTATTTGTGGCCCTCCGCGTTGTGGCCCTCCGACGTGCTCACCTCCGTCGCCGACGGTTTCGAGCAATCGCTCGAGGTCCGCGTCGCTTGGATTCCACTCGTACACGTCCCAGTCGAGTCGCCCGGTCTCCGAAAAGTGCACACCCTCCTCCTCCAGCAAGGCGCGTTGAATCTGCGCCGTATGGTGGATCGAGGGCGTGGAGATCCGGCCGGAGCTATTGATGACCCTCCACCACGGGAGGTCGAGCTCGTCGGGGGTGGCGGAAAGGGCTCCGCCAACCGCACGAGGGGCACGGGGCCGTCCCACCATGGCGGCCACCGTCCCGTACGTCGTGACAGAGCCGGAGGGAATGGCTGAAACCACGGCGTAGACGGATCGCGTAAAGGTCGTCATGGCTGTGGTGGCTGCACTCGTATCACTTCCCGGATAGGTTGACCGACACGAGAGCTTGAGGCGCACCCATGCGCAACCCCAGGAGGGTGATCGGAAAGGGGTACCCCTCGGCTCGCACCCAACGGTGGCATATACGGTTTGAGAATCATCGGCCTCATCCTGACTTTGATCCTCTTGTTCGGGATCACATTCGTCGCCTTGTCGGCCCGAGCTCCGGCGTTCCCAGGAGCCGAGGTGGCGGTGGCTATTGGCTTCATTCTCCTCATCGCCAACGTCACGGGAAGTCTGGCCTCCTCGGCGGGGCTGCCGCGCCTCACCGGCTACTTGATCGTGGGGATTCTTGCCGGCCCGTCGGTCTCCGGCTTGGTCTCAGGCGAAGCGTTCGAAGAACTGGCCCTCATCGACAGCTTCGCCCTGGCATTGATCGCTCTCATGGCTGGTGGCGAGCTGAAACTCTCTCAACTGCGGCCCCAGGCCCGAAACATCCTCTATACCACGTTGGCCGTGACCGGCGCGGTCTGGGGTGGCATGACGCTGATCATTTTGGTGATCAGTCCTCTGGTCCCCTTCCTGTCCGCGCTCCCGCTCTCGGGGGTGCTGGCCGTTGCCCTGATCCTCGGTATATGGGCGGCGAACTCCTCGCCCGACCTCACGGTGGCGGTCATCGAAGAGACGCACACGTCGGGTCCGCTCGCCGACGTGGTTCTGGGGGTCACCATCGTAAAGGACGTCGTCGTCATCGTGTTGTTCACCCTGACCATGGCGATCGTCGCTCCGCTCTTGAACCCAGGCGAGCAGTTGAACAGCCACGCGCTGGTCGAGTTGGGGCGGGAGGTGGGCGGTGCGCTCGTCCTGGGGGCGGGGCTGGGGTGGGTGTTGGGGCGGGGCGGGGGGGG
>Ga0066376_10004858_pt1 | contig 11595 bp, 10 predicted proteins | sample Knorr_S15_td_Bot_FD_77009 | JGI IMG/M metagenome (GOLD analysis project Ga0066376, IMG submission 77009) | Marine microbial communities from Southern Atlantic Ocean transect - Knorr_S15_td_Bottom_ad_5009_LV_A | ecosystem: Environmental > Aquatic > Marine > Oceanic | place: Southern Atlantic... | reverse complement strand
GCGGTTGTCCCAGAAGGCCAGGGAGCCTTTACGCCAGCGAAATCGGCAGACGAATTCAGGTTGAACCGCGTGGCTATAGAGATACTCAAGTAACGGTTTCGATTCCGCTTCAGTCCAGCCTTCGAAGCGCGTCGTGAAACCCGGATTGACATAGAGCACCATGCGCCCGCTGTCAGGATGATTGAGGACCACCGGATGGGTTGTTTCCTGGGTGGCGAGTTCGGGGTTGCCGGTCCTGCCTTCGGTGTCAGAGCGCTCGGAATTCATACCCGGACCGTAGACATGGCGGCTGGAATGGACCGCGCGAAGGCCGCCGAGCATGCTCTTCATGCCGTCGGACAACGCTTCATAGGCGTGATGCATGCTGGCGAAAAGAGTATCGCCGCCGGCCTCGGGCAGCTCGCGGGCATAGAGGATTGAGCCCATGGCGGGCGCCTCGTCGTAGGAATGATCGGTGTGCCAGGAGCCGCCGATATTGTTGACCTGATGGGCTTCCTTGAGGACCTCGGCGATTTCGGGATGGCCGTCCAGGGGGCGAAAGAAGCGGTTGATATTGATCCCGCTCCAGGTCTTGGCGAAGGCAATATGCTGCTCGGGCGTCAGCTCCTGATCGCGGAAGAAAATGACGCCGTAATCATGAAAGGCGCGGCGGATGTCGGTGAGTTGCGCCGCCTCCAAGGGCCGCGACAGATCGACGCCGTGAATTTCGGCACCGACTGTCGGCGCTAGTTCGCGTATTTCCACGGGCTGCGTCAAAAGATCACCACATTGCGCAAGACTTCGCCGCGGTTGACCTCGGCAATGGCCTGATTGATTTGCTCCAGGGGATAGCGCTGCGATATCAGCTCGTCGAGCTTCAAGCGGCCCTGCTCATAGAGGGCGACCAGCTTCGGTATATCCACGGCGAGGCGGGACGATCCCATCTTGCTGCCGAGGATGCGTTGGCCGCTGGAGGCGAATTCGACGGCTTCAAGAGCCGCCGTCACGCCTGAGGGCGGCATGCCGACGATGACCAGGGTGCCGGCATTTCGCAGCATCTCAAGGCCCTGCTCGATGGCCTTGACGCTGCCCACGGTGACGAAGACGTAATCGGCGCCCCGCCCGCCGGTGAGCGAACGGACCGCCTCCAGGGCGCCCGCCTCTGTCGGGTCGATGGCGTGGGTCGCGCCGAACATCTTGGCGGTCTCGAGCTTGCTCTCCACCAGGTCCATGGCGATCACCGGATTGGCCCCCGACAGGGCCGCCCCCTGGATGCTGTTCAGCCCGACGCCGCCGGCGCCGATCACCACGGCGCTGCTGCCTGATGCAAGCTTGGCCGTATTGACCACGGCGCCCAGACCGGTAATCACCCCACAGGCAAGCAAGCTGGCGCTGTCCAGGGGCAGAGCCTCGGGGATACGCACCGCCTGAGACTGATCGACCACGGTATATTCGGCAAAAGCGCCGGTACGCAGGCCCTGGAACACCGCCTCGCCGCCCTGGGCGCGCAGGCGGCTCTGACCGTCCAGCGGGAACTTGGTCTCGCAGAGATGCTGGTCGCCCTGGGCGCAGAAAAAGCAATGGCCGCAGGAGCGGATCAGGGAGACGACGACGTGATCGCCAGGCGATAAGCCTTTCACATCGGGGCCGACCGTCTCGACCTCACCAGCGGCCTCATGGCCGAAAATTGCCGGCAGCTTTTCTGCGCCGCCCCAGGCGCCTTCCATATAGAGGATATCGCTGTGGCAGATGGCGCAGGCGGCAAGCTTGACCATGATTTCGCCGCTCTGGGGCGGATCGATATCGATGTCTTCGATGACCAGGGGTTTGCCGAATTCGCGGCAGACGGCTGCTTTCATAAAACCGGTTCCTCGTACATATCAAGATGGAGAAGATCGCCATCATAGGGATGGGCGGCGGCGACTTCTTCGTCGAGTTCGACGCCGAGACCGGGCTCGGTCGGCGGGATAACATAACCCTCTTCCCAGCGCATGGGTTTCTTCAGGATGTCGGCGTGAAAGCCGCTCCAATCCAGGATCGACTCAAGGATCAGGAAATTGGGGCTGCAGGCGCTGATCTGCACATTGGCGGCGCCCTCAATAGGGCCGCAATAGAGATGGGGCGCGATCTGGGCGTAATGGGCCTCGGCCATACCGGCGATTTTCTTGGCCTCAAGAATGCCGCCGACCCGGCCCAGAGCCATTTGCAGGATTGACGCCGCCTGATGACGCAACAGGTCGGCAAATTCATATTTGGTCGACAAGCGCTCGCCGGTGGCGATGGGGATGGTGGTCTGGCGGGCGACCCTGGCCATTTCCTCCACATTCCCCGGCGGCACCGGCTCCTCAAGCCAGAGGGGATCGTAGGGCTCCAAACGCCGAGCCAGGCGGATGGCGCTGGAGGTGGTCATCTGGCCATGGGTGCCAAACAGAAGATCGCAGCGATTACCCACGGCGTCGCGCAGCTTGGCGACGAAGTTTTCGGCGCGGTCCAGGGCTTCCAGCGAGAGCTGTCGGGGATCGAAGGCCGAGAACGGACCGACCGGATCGAACTTGACGGCGGTGAAGCCCATTTCCATATATTCCAGGGCCCGGCTCGCCGCCAGGTCGGCGTCCACATAGACATCCGTTGCGTCGCCGTCGCGGGGATAGAGATAGCTGTAGGAGCGCAAACGCTCGTGGACCTGGCCACCGAGCAGTTCATAGATCGGCTTGCCGAGTTCCTTGCCGATGATATCCCAACAGGCCATCTCGATACCGCTCAGGATGCCCATGGTCGACATGTCCGGACGCTGGGTGAAGCCGCCTGAGTAGATGATCCGCCACAGCCGCTCGATCTTAAAGGGATCGGCGCCGATCACCTTGCGCTCGACCACATCCTCGATCATGCGGGCCACCACATGGGGGTGGAAGGGCACCGAATAGACCTCGCCGATGCCGCTCACACCGCTGTCGGTGGTCAGCTTGACGAAGACCCAGTAAAGCCCGCCGAAATGGGGTGGCGGATTGCCCACGACAAAGGTTTTGACGTCAGTAATTTTCATGGGGTGATTATCATGCGAAATTTTACATCCTGCCCAGACAGCTTGCTTTGTTGATTACCATAAATAAAAAAAAGAGACCCGGCATTTCTGCCGGGCCTCTCGAAGTGGTTTTCCGAGTGGATCAAATCAGCCGAACCACCAGCGTTCCATCCACAGGCTACCGTCGAGATCCCAGTTGCCTGGCCTCACAGGGGTGCTACAACTAGCGCCATGCCTCCCGCCGACATCACCGCACCTGACGCCGCCGCACAAAAATTCATCGGCGGCAAGCTTCTAATCCCCTTCACCATCGGCCATTTCGCCAATGACTGGGCGCCCACGGGGGTATGGCTGATCGTACCGGCCATGGCTGTCACCATGAATCTATCGCCCGCCGAGGTCGGCCTGATCTTCACCATCCACAGCGTCGGATCGGCAGTCGCCTTCCTACCCGCCGGGATCCTGGCGGACCGGGTGACAAATCGCGGCCGGCTCCTGCAATTGACCTTCTGGTGGGTGGCGGTCGGCTATACCCTTGCCTCATTTGCACCGGGATACTGGAGTCTTGCCCTGCTGCTGGCCTTCGCGGGCATGGGAGACGCCGTATGGCACCCCATCGCCACCGGCGTTCTGGTGCAACAGGCGCCGGAGCGGCGCGCCCAAGCGCTCGGCACCCACGCCATCGGCGGCTCGCTCGCGGCGGTGCTGTCGCCCTTATGCGCCGGTTTTCTTCTGGTCTATGTGGATTGGCGTGAGGCGTTGCTCCTCTCGGCCATTCCCGCGGCTATCATGGGGGTGGTGTTCCTGCGATTCGCCAAGCATGTGCCGCCGCCTAACCATGAACCAACATCGCAAAGCACAAATCCACGCTCCTTCTGGCGCGTCTGGATGCGGCCCGACGGGCTCGCCCTGATCGTCATGATCAGCGCCTATAGCATGGCAATGATGGCGCTGCTCAGCATGTCGCCTTTGTTCCTGCAAACGGTGCATGGGCTGACCCTGACGCTGACCGGCCTGGCCTTATCTCTGATGCTGCTGTTCGGCGCCCTGCTTCAGCCCATGGCCGGTAAAGTGTCCGACCGGATCGGGCGGCGGCCCTTGTTCGTCGCCGGCAATGTTATCGCCACCGTTGCCGCTGTTGCTATTGCTCTGGCGCCGGGACCGACCCTTGCTATCGTGGCCATGGTGATCACCGCGACCGCGCTGGTCAGCATTCGCTCCGTGGTGCTCGCCGCGGCGGTCGATCTGTCGGCTAAGCGCGAGGCGACCACCCTGGGTTTTACTTTCGCGGTCATGGACGGCGTGGGCGCTCTCGGCGCGGTTAGCGCCGGCGCTCTCGGCAATATCGATCTCCGCTATGCCTTTATTCTGGTCGCCTGCCTGTGCACTCTCGCCGTGGTCATGGCATTTGTCGCGCCCTACAGCAAAATGGAAGAAGAAACATGACCAGAGCCGCAGCCCATAAGATCGAACGTATTGCCGTCATCGGCGCCGGCGTTATCGGCTCGAGCTGGGCGGCCTATTTCCTGTCGCGCGGAATGGATGTACGGGTTTGGGATCCCGACCCGGATACGGAGACCGGGGTGCGCGCCCTGGTCGCGCGCGCCTGGCCCTCGTTCGAGCGGTTGGGGCTGGCCGATGGCGCCGCCCCGGACCGTATCGGCTTTTTTAGCGACGCCGGTGCTGCCTGCCGGGATGCGGAAATGGTCCAGGAGAGCGCGCCCGAGCGGCTTGAGCTGAAACGTGACCTGCTCGCCACCATGGAAGCTGTGCTCGCGCCGGACGCTGTGATCGCCTCGAGCACGTCCTATTTTCCGCCCAGCGAGATGCAGGACGGCATGTCTAACCCCGAAAGGCTGGGGCTGGGCCATCCGTTCAATCCGCCCCATCTGGTCCCCCTGGTCGAGGTGCTTGGCGGCACGCAAACCGATCCGGCGACGATCGATTGGCTGATGGATTTCTATCGCGCTATCGGCCGCTATCCGATCCGGCTCCATGTGGAAATCCCCGGCCATCTCGTCAACCGCCTGCAGATCGCCCTGTGGGACGAGGCGGCCAAGCTGGTCGGCGAAGGCGTCGCCGACGCCGCCGATGTGGATGCGGCCCTGGTTCATGGGCCGGGCCTGCGCTGGGCGGTGATGGGGCCGTATCTCACCATGCAGCTCGCCAATGCCGGCGGCATGGCCGGCGCCATGGCCCATTTCGGACCCATCGCCGAGCATTACGCCGAGCGCGACGGGCAGGCCACCCTGCGCCATGATCCGGCGGTAACCGAGCTTATCGCCGAGGGTATCGAGAAGCGGGCCAGGGGGCGGTCGGTCGACGAACTCGCGGCCGCGCGGGACGATATGCTGACCGACGTGCTTGAGGTCCTGGCGAAATATGATCGCTAGCCGACAGTCCACGGCTAGACTCCGCACATCATCCTTTGTTAACCAAAATATGATCTATTGTGATAATCTTTAAAGCGAAGTTGACGCTATAACTTCTTCATGTGGAAAATTGTCGTGAACTTGTGGGAAACCCTGCTGCACCCGGATAAAGAGGAGCTCGAAAATCCCGAGCGCCGCGTGATTGGTGATGCAGCAAATATCCTTCAGGTCGGCGAATTCCAGCTCCTGCAACTGGCTTATCAGGATTGGTACGGCGAAGATCTTCCTGAGGACCAGGCCGATCATCTATTCCACATCTATATGATCGAGGGCATCGTACCCCCTTGGGTGCGCCATTACGCACGCAGGATATTGCAGGAAGAACAATCGGGACTGCTTGATTATAACCAGCCGCACTACCATCAATTTGATTGCGATTACAACGTGAGAACACCAATCGACGTGCGCAGCATATGTTTCGCCCTGGGCCTGGTGGTGATGATGGCCGGCGGCAGCATCGCGATTTCCAATTTCGAGGCCGATCCCAGCACATCGATGTTTCCACCCTATCTAAGCGATACGGAACTGGTCCCCCAAAGCAAAATTTAGCCGCTTGCGCGGGCCGCTGTGCGCCACTAAATTCGGCGGATGCTCGAATTCCTTGATATCGAAGATCCCGCCACCAAGCAGCTCATCAATTTTATCTTCCTCGCCGCCACGGGCGCCATTGCCTGGCATGGGCTTCGCGTGCGCAACGAGGACGGCGAGGCGGATTTCGTCCATCTGCTGTTTGGCTGCATCGCGGGGTTCTACTTTTTTGCTGTCCTGTTCCAGGATGTACTCGGCCTGATACAGCTTGGCTGATTACAGTCAGGGCTTATACATGCGCTGGGCGTCGTCGCGCTCCGGCAAGGTGAGGACGCGTTCTGCCTCGGGCAACTGGAACTGTATATAGAGATACTGCGCACGCTTGAGGGCGCTTGACGGCTCGTGATCGTAATAGAGCAGATGCTCGATCCAGCTTGGTCCGTCGGCGATTTCGTAGTCGATTTTCACGGATTTCACGTAATCTTCATAGGCTTCCTGGTGGCGCCCATGGCGGTCCTTGATGATGCCGCGGTTGGTGTAGGCGGCACTCAGGGCGCCGATGCCGGTTGGATCGTCATCCTCCAGCGTTTCGATAAGATAATCGATGAGATAGCTCAGAACCGCCTCAGCCTCGTCATAGCGCTCAAGCATAATCAGGGCAGCGGCCTTACCATGCAGGGCGCCACGGTGATCGGGCTGGGCGGTGAGGGCTAATTCGAATTTCTCGATCGCCTCCTGATAGTCCCCGTCACTAAGCTTGATATCCCCTTCGCGGACCTCGTAATCGCCCGGCGTGCTGTCCTTATACCAGCGCACTCCCGTATAGGCGCTGAACACGACGAGGGTCAGTATGAACAGCAGGAAAACGAAGCGCTTTTGTATGCGTTGGCTGAAGTAGCCGCTCATGTGCTGAACAACACGTTGATGTAGACCAGGGATAACAGGCTGCACAGCAGGGCTGAGGTAACGCTGGCGCGTTTCTTCAGGCGGTGCCGCTCGGCGTCGTCGATCGCCTCCTCACCGGCTTTACCGATGGCCCGCCGCACACTCAAAACCCATATGAGCTGGCGCACCGGGATGAACAGCGCCGCCGCCAGCAGGGCCATCCAGAGATAGCGGTATTCTGATGTAAAGAGAACTTCCATTTATCACCCAGAAAAGAAAACGGGGGAAAGCATGGGCTTTCCCCCGTCGTCCGTCACATATACGTCGGTAAGGTTACTGGGTAACCGTATCGCCGATATCTTCGACTAGAGCTTCGACCTCATTCTCTGGCAAGGTCGACATCTCCATCTTGTAGGCCAGGAACCACATCATAAAGACGCCCAAACCCCACCACAGGATTTGCCAGGCCCAGATCGACGGTATACCGAACGTCCAGCCCTCGATGCCGGCATCCGGCGCACCAAAGATATCGTTGCCGAGAACCGCGCCGGGTCCGACGCCGAAGAACAGCCAGACCAGAGTAATGATCCAGGCTGCCGGCTTCAGGCGCTGCTTTGCGGGGCTCAGAGTCGCATGTTGACGCAGGAAGTTGTGATACTTCATGCGATGCTCAAGCGCTGCTGCGTTCTGAGTCATGGCCGAGAGGGGAAGGCATACGAGAAGGTTAAACAGCATGCCCCAACCGGCGGAATGCATCGTCCAGGGCCACCGGCCCCAAGGCAGATCGATGCCCACCGTTCCGGCGATGGTGGCGCCGAATTTCTCGGTGAAGATAACCGCTAGCAACCCGACCAACAGGCCCCATGAGGCGCCCTGACGGGTGATCCACGGGAACCAGGTTACAGCCGCCAGGGACGGCCACATCTGGAAACCGAAGGCCACGGCCAGACCGCCGAGAAGCACCAGGGCGTCCGCCGAATAGGTCGCCACCAACAAGGCCGACAAGACGATGAAGGCAACGCCCATACGACCAAACAATTTCTGGGTCTCATGGTCCGCCGTCGGGTTAATGAACCGCTTGTAGAGATCACGGGTCAACATGGCGCCGGCGGTGGACATGTAGGCCGCCCCGGTTGACTGCATGGCAGCCAAGGCGCAAACCGCGAGAACACCCACAAACCAAGGCGCCGTCTCCCCGACAAGATTGATGTAATGGGGAACGAGGCCGCCTTGTCCATTGGCCGAGAGATCGGGAAGCACCCCGGACACCGCGATGCCCGCCTCCGTAGCCCCTGGAGTGGCGCCCAGGAAGTGCGCGCCCATGCCTTGGGCCGCTGTGAAGAAGAACAGGATCAGGCCGATACCGAACGATGAGGCCCACACCTGCTGCGGAGCGAACGGCGCGACAGACTTGTTGCCGAATGCCCACATGGTGAAGGCCGGCGCCGAATGAATGCCCATAAGCGCGAACATATAGGTCAAACACATAACGCCTGTCCACAAACCGCCAACCGGGGTTTCCTTACCCAAGCCCGCGGTGAACTGAATCACGCCGGGAATGGCGAGATAGGCATTGTAGCCGTCAGGCGTCAGTCCCCATTTGCCGATGTCGGTCTTGCCGAGCGCCGCAAGGCTCTCGTTGAAGGCGCCAAACCCGCCAAGCTCGCCATAGGCGATCACACCGATGGAGACGATGCCAAAGGCCAGCAGGAGACATTGCAGGGTATCCACATAGGCCACCGCGCGAAGACCGCCGGACGCCACATAGATAAACACGATGGCTGAAAGCACCCACATGCCGACGTTCTTCGGAATCATATCATCGGTCAGAACGTTGAACAGGAAACCCGAAGCGCCAAGCTGAACGCCGAGATACGGGATTGAGAAGAGAAGCGCCACCGCGACCACCAGGATTCTAATCATATCACCCTGGAAATAGTCGGCGAGCATCTCGCCCGGCGTCACATAGCCAAACCGCTTTCCAAGCATCCACTGACGCTTCAGAAACATCACCCCCGTGAAGGGAATGGTTATGGCGTAGAACGAGGCGTATGCATACTGGAAGCCATCGCGATAAATCAGCCCCGGGTGACCCATGAAGGTCCAGCCGGAGAACGATGTCGCGGTGGCCGCGAGTACGAACACCCACAGTGAAAGTTGACGGCCAGAGATGAAGTAGTCACTGGCGGTCTTCGCCATCCGCGCGCTTTTTATGCCCCAGAATATGCAGTAGGCCCAGTAAATCGCAACGAAGGTGAATAACCAGATTACTTTTGCTGACACGATAAACGCTCCCTACTTATTGATCTCCCTTGGTCTCCAGGTTTCTTTCCCTGAATCCCCTGAATCGATCTCTGGTCCCCCAGCCGGGCCGCTGATCCATATCTCTATGGAAGGCGAACGGCATGCACCAAAGTGCCCAAAGCCTATAGGCCACAGGTTCTATTGTCACGCATTACGAATATAGTTAACAAACTCGGCAGATTTACCGCTTTAAGTCCTTGAAATAACTGAATGCGTTCTTAAAGTCCGAATTATTGCGGCGCCGCCAGCTGGTAGTCTTTGATGTCTGAAAAGGCGATATCGGGCCATTTTTCCATCTCGTATGTCAGCATGAAAGCCGATTCGGCGAGAAATACCGGCGCATCATCCAGGTCTGTCGCCATAGCCGAGTGATGGCGTTTCATAAAGGTTTCGAGGTCGGCCCGATTTTCGGCGGCGATCCAGCGCCCGACCATGAAACGCGATGCCTCGAAGCGAATCGGCAGGTTGTATTCCGCCGCCATGCGTTCGGTCAGCACGTCGAGCTGCAGGGCGCCGACCACGCCGATTATGGGCGGCGCGCCGTCGAGCGGATTGAAAACCTGGACCACGCCTTCTTCCGCCAGCTGGCGCATGGCGTCGCGTAGTTTCTTCGCCTTCATGGCGTCCATCAGGCGCGCCACACGCAGGATTTCGGGCGCGAAACTGGGCACGCCGCGAAAGTTCAGGGTCTCGCCTTCGGTCAATGTGTCGCCGATGCGCAGGGTTCCGTGATTGGGGATGCCGACGATATCGCCGGCCATGGCCTCCTCGGCGAGCGCCCGATCCTGGGCGAAGAAAAATTGCGGCGTATGGATGCTGATGGATTTGCCGGTACGCATCAAAACGGCTTTCATGCCGCGCCGCAGCCGCCCCGAACAGACCCGCATGAAGGCAATACGATCGCGGTGATTGGGATCCATGTTGGCCTGGATTTTAAAGACAAAGCCGGTCATCGCCTCTTCGTTCGGCATAACCTCGCGGCTGTCGGCCATTTGCGGCTGAGGCTGCGGTGCAATCTCGGCCAGGCAGTCGATCAGTTCGCGAATGCCGAAATTCTTCAGCGCACTGCCGAACAGCACCGGCGAGAGATGGCCCTCGCGATAGCTCGTCATGTCAAAGGGCTTGCATTCCTGCTGGGCAAGGGCGATTTCCTCCACCACCCGATGGGCGTCGCTCTCCGGCAGCAATGCCGCGACCGCCGGATCCTCCGGACCGCTGACCGTGAAGCCCTCGGCGTCGCCATCGGTGGTGCGTACCCGGTTCGCCGCCAGATCAAAAAGCCCTGCGAAACTGCGGCCCTGTCCAATCGGCCAGTTCAACGGCGCGGTATCGAGCGCCAGGCTCTGCTCGATTTCGTCGAGCAGGTCGAAAACATCGCGGGCTTCCCGATCCATTTTGTTGATAAAGGTGATGATCGGAATGTCGCGCAGGCGGCAAATCTCGAACAGCTTTCGGGTGCGCATCTCGATGCCCTTGGCCGCATCGATAACCATGACAGCGGAATCAACGGCGCTCAGGGTGCGGTAGGTATCCTCGGAGAAATCCTCATGGCCGGGGGTGTCCAGCAGGTTGAACACACGGCCGCCATAGTCGAAGGTCATCACCGAGGTCATCACCGAAATGCCGCGGTCGCGCTCAATCGCCATCCAATCGGAGCGGGTGTTGCGCCGGTTCGCCTTGGCCTTGACCTCGCCGGCGAGCTGGATGGCGCCGCCGAACAGCAGCATCTTCTCGGTCAGGGTGGTCTTGCCGGCGTCGGGATGGGATATGATGGCGAAGCTGCGCCGAGCAGCGACGGCGTCGTTGATTTGGTTCATATTGGCTCGCGGAATTTCAGTCGAGCCGCAACTTATACCAAGGTTGATTAATTGTTCAGCGACATTTCACCAATCTTCTTCGCCCTGGCGGCGTCGCTTCTGTTTGCCGTCGGCTCGCAGTTCCAGAATATAGGCCTGACGCGCATCGAGCCGCGCCGGGGCGCCGAAATTTCAATATTCGCCACGGCCGTATTCTTCTGGTTGCTGGCGCCGGTGATGCTGGACGGCGCCCACTGGTCCGCATCGGCGGTCTGGATATTCGTCCTGGTGGGTCTGTTCCGCCCTTCGGTCTCGGCCAATCTGGCGGTCGCCGCCATGCGCCATCTCGGGCCGACCCTGTCGAGCGCCATGGCGTCCGTCTCGCCGCTCTTCGCCGCCGCCTTCGGGGTGCTTCTGTTGGGGGAAATTTTGACCTGGACTACCGCCCTGGGGACGGCGGGCATCATCTCGGCGGTGGTCATGCTGGCCAGACGTAACGCGAAGATACCCGTGGGCTGGCCGCTGTGGGCGCTTTTCCTTCCCATCGGCGCTGCGTTTGTGCGCTCCATCGGCCATGTCCTGACCAAGATCGGCATGGCGGACATCCCCGATCCCTATTTCGCCGGGCTGGTGGCGTTTTCCGTATCGG
>Ga0066376_10004854_pt1 | contig 11606 bp, 6 predicted proteins | sample Knorr_S15_td_Bot_FD_77009 | JGI IMG/M metagenome (GOLD analysis project Ga0066376, IMG submission 77009) | Marine microbial communities from Southern Atlantic Ocean transect - Knorr_S15_td_Bottom_ad_5009_LV_A | ecosystem: Environmental > Aquatic > Marine > Oceanic | place: Southern Atlantic... | reverse complement strand
GTGAGCTGTTTCCGGTGGGCGAGACGCTGCTGATGGCCGAGGTGGTGCGACACGACGACGCTGCTCCTGACCTCTTCGTCTGGAAGCCCGTCGACCGCCATCGCGTCGAGACCTGGGAAGCGATGCCGCTGGGGTCGGTGATCTGGCACACCCGCGCCGGGATCGATGATGCCGCTGGAGATGGCAGTATCCCACCCGGGGCGACCCTTGCTATCCAGGGTCAAACACACGAGGTCGAATTCCCCTCAGTCGCAACCCGACAACTGGAATTGCGGACGACTGCCGACTGGGTGATTCGGCCGCGGCTGCTGAAGGTCACCGGGGTGGCCGAGGCGTTCATTCTCGGAGGCGACAAGAAGCAGTACCAGGTGCGGCTCGACCCGGCCGCTCTGCTCGAATACGGCGTCACGCTGCAGGATGTCGAGCGGGCCCTGCAGGACAGCAACATCAACACCAGCGGTGGCTTTGCGGTCTCGGGCGAAACCGAGCGGTCGATCCGGATCCTGGGCCGACTGGGTCCCGGATCGCAGCGTGTTGCCGAGGACCTGCGGCGGATTCCGGTTCGGGTCACCCGCGAACGCTCGGTGCTGCTCGAACAGATCGCCACCGTGGTTCCGGCTGCGGAATTCAAGCGGGGCGATGCCAGCGTCAACGGCCATCCGGGAGTCGTCTTCACGATGGTCAAGCAACCCCAGGTGGATACTCGCGACCTGACGGATCGAATCGAAGAGGCCCTGCGCCAGGTGGAAGCCACGTTGCCCGCCGACATCGTGATCAATCCCGAGTTGTTTCAGCTGAGGAATTTCATCGACCGGGGAATCTACAACGTCGGTGAGGCGTTGGCCATCGGCGCCGCCCTGGTTGTGGTGGTGCTGTTTCTGTTCCTGCTCAACTTCCGCACCACGTTCATCACCCTGACGGCCATTCCACTCTCGCTGGTAATCACGATCGTGGTGTTCCGCCTGATCGGGCAACTCACCGGCACAGAACTCTCGATCAACGTGATGACCCTGGGCGGACTGGCCGTGGCAATGGGGGAGCTGGTCGACGACGCGATTGTCGATGTTGAAAACATCTTCCGACGTCTGAAGCAGAACAACTCGCTGGAGACGCCCCGGTCATCGTTGCAGGTGGTCTACGAGGCGAGCCGTGAAATCCGCAGCGCGATCGTCTTCGGCACCGTGGTCGTGATCCTCGTGTTTCTGCCGCTGTTTGCACTCTCGGGCGTCGAGGGCCGACTGTTTGTCCCGCTGGGCGTGGCCTACATCGTCTCGATCCTCTCCTCGCTGATCGTCTCGCTGACCGTCACGCCGGTGCTCTCGTACTACCTGCTGCCCAGGTCCCGGGCGACTCACGCCGGGCGCGACGGCCTGCTACTGCGAGTCCTCAAGTGGGCCGCCTCGTACCTGGTCCGCCTCAGCATGGCCTGCCCGGCGTGGCTGCTGCTGCTGACCTGGATCATCGTCGGTTTCTCGGCCTGGGAAATGTCTCAACTGGGCCGAAACTTCCTGCCCGAATTCGACGAAGGCAGCGTGCAGATCAACGTGACTCTGCCACCGGGCTCGTCGCTGGACGCCTCGAACCGCACCGCAGTGCTGATCGACGCCAAGCTGCGGGAGATGCGGAAGTCTCCGGAGAACCCCGACGGTGAGATCCTGCACTTTGTGTTGCGAACCGGGCGAGCCGAGATGGACGAACATGCCGAACCGGTCAACAGGGGCGAGTACATCCTGAGCATGAACCCCGAGAGTGGGCGGCGGCGTGAGGAGGTCCTCAAACAACTGCTCGACCAGCTGGGCGAGGAGGTGCCCGGCGTGGACATCGAGGTCGAACAACCCCTGGCACACCTGATGCGGCACATGGTTTCGGGCGTCTACGCCCAGATCGCCATCAAGATCTTCGGCGATGATCTCGACCAACTGCAGCGTCTGTCCGCACGTGTGAAGTCGAGTATCAAAGATGTGCCCGGCATCACGCCGCCGGTGATCGAGCCGATCCGACAGACCGAGGAGCTGCACATCAGGTTGCGAGCCGACGACCTGGCCTACCATGGCGTCACCCGTGGCTATGTCGCCCGATTCGCTCAGACGGCGCTGCAGGGTGAGGTGGTCTCACAGGTACTCGAGGGGCAACGACGCTTCGATCTGCTGGTCCGGCTCGACGAAGCCTACCGCACCGACTACGCCAACCTGGGTCGCCTGCGGATCGATCTGCCCGACGGACGGGGCCAGGTGGAGCTGCGTGAGCTGGCCGATATCGGCCCGGGAATCGGCCCCAACGCCGTCAACCGGGAAAACGCCCGCCGACGGATGGTGATTCGTTGCAATACCCAGGGTCGCGACCTGGCCAGTGCGGTGGCTGAGATCAGGTCCCGGGTCGAGAGCCAGGTGTCGCTGCCCGAAGGATACTTCATCGAGTACGGGGGCCAGTTCGAGAGCCAGCAGCGAGCGACACGGACGATTGTGCTGCTGGCAGCCCTGTCGGTCGTCGGCATGTGTGTCGTGCTGCTGATCCTGTTTCCCTCGGTTCGCATCGTACTGCAGATCCTCAACGCACTGCCGACGGCATTCATCGGCGGAGTGCTCGCGCTGGTGATCACCAACCAGTCGCTGACGGTCCCCAGCCTCGTCGGGTTCATCTCGCTGGGAGGCATCGCCGTGCGCAACGGCATCCTGCTGGTGACTCATTACTTCCACCTGATGAAGGAGGAAGGCGAGGACTTCTCGCCGGAGATGATCCTGCGCGGGAGTCTCGAGAGACTGGCTCCGGTGCTGATGACGGCATTGACCGCCGGCATCGCCCTGATCCCGCTGGTGCTCGGTGGCCAGGAGCCGGGACGTGAGATTCTCTACCCTGTGGCCACGGTCATTCTCGGCGGCCTGTTTACCTCAACGTTCTGCGAATTCCTGATCCACCCCGGTCTGTTCTGGAAGTTCACCGGCAGGGACGCAGCACGGATCGTCGACCAGGGGGAATCGCGAGATGAACTACTCGGCTAGGAGAACCCAGGCCCATTGGAAGTCGACATTCGTCACGGGTTCCTGCCGACCAGCGGATCCAGAAACCTGTAGAACTCCTTTGTAGCGGGATCTTCAGGCTTTCCGAGATCGTTGTTCAAGCGGCTGTGGTTGGTATCGCGTTTGCCATACGCCCGGGTCGGAACGTCCGCCGCCTTCAGCACGCTCTCAAGACGCTGCGCCTGAGCTCGCGTATCCGGGTTGCCGGCGAAATACAGGATGAGGAACGGCGGAATTTTCTTACCCCTTGCGACATGTGTCACGGCCGAAAAAACGACGTGCTTCTCAGGGTCGTTTCCGAATTTCTGTCGATGGCCAAAGGTGAACATCTTGCCGCCGTAGACCGCCTGCCGGTGCTCGGCGGTCTGGATGATCTTGGGAATGTCGTACGTGTCGCCGTCGATCGGGATGCATCCCTTGAGGACTTCGAAGGGCACGCCTTCCTTCTTCAGGTACTTGTCGTCGATGCAAATCAACGCCGCCAACTGAGCACCGGCAGAATGTCCACCAACAATGATCTGTCGGGGGTCCCCTCCATACCTCGCAATATTGCGGTGCACCCATCCGAGCGAGCTGGCGACGTCGCCAACCAGTTCGTCCATTGTCACTTCCGGCAGTAGACGGTAGTTCGTCGACACAAAGATCATTCCTCGCTCAGCCAACACCTTCGGTTTGAGTGAAACATCCCCCTTGTCCCCCGTCTGCCATCCACCACCGTGAATCCAGAACACAACGGGCAGGCTGTTTCGAGCCTGTTTCTCCGGTGTGTAGATGTCGAGGACGTGCCGCGGGTGACCGTTTTTCAGGTAGGGAACATCAGCTGTCAGCTTCTGGGCAACGGCGATATCGCCAAGAAACAGAAGCGTGAAAACGAGAGCGGCAACTGGATTCCGAATCATTGTGCGGATTCTCTCTGAACGAAGTGCGAAGTGATGGCCAACCAGGTTCTCGACTCTGTGACCTGCCGCCCCAGTCTCCCCACCCCAGCCCCGGCGTTCAACCCGCCAGATCCCAACCACGCCCCCCGGCGTCGGGCGTAGGAGATGAACTCAGCGGCTAAGAGAACTACAATCAACTGGTGAACTCGAGCTGAGTGCGACTGGTCGTTCGACGGCCACAGACTTTCCATTTCCTGCCCGCGTCCCGTTTACAGCAATCTGCTGGAGGAACAAACGATGAGAGTTTCCTGTGCCTGGATTGTGGCCACTGTTTGTTTCGCGACGGCGACGTGTCTATCCGGATGCACCGGCTCGGACCAGCCCACCGCCTCGAGTCCCCCGACAAAACCCGCTGCGGCTCCGAAAGCGACCGAACACGACCATGACCACCACTCTCACGACGCCGGACCGCATGACGGCACGATTGCTGACTGGGGTGGAGGCAAGTACCACGTCGAATTCACCGTCGATCACGACAAGAAGGAGACCATCGTGTACGTCCTCGACGGAGAGGCCAACACTCCGGTTGCGGTCAAGGCGGGCACGGTGCTGTTGAGTATCATGGACCCCAAGTTCCAGGTTGAACTGAAGGCCAAGCCGCTCGAGGGCGAAGCCGAGGGCAGTTCGTCCCGGTTCGTCGGGACCCACGACAGCCTGGGCATCGTCAAGGAATTCCAGGGTACGATCAGTGCCGAGGTCGACGGCACTCCCTACGTCGCTGATTTCAAGGAAGAGCCACACAGCCACAATTAGGTCGGGCCGTTCGTGGAGTCCCCAGCGACGGCAATCGCCGGTGTTTTCGATCGATTCCCCCGGGAATCACGGAAAACCTGCTCTCAGACGGCCCGTTTCGCCGTCTTCGGGGTTGAGTTCATGTCAGAATCTCAGGTTGCGTTCTGTCGCGTCATCCACGATCCTCTCGTCAGAATCCTGTTGACGTCGCCCGAAGAAGCCAGATCGGCGAGGACATAATGGTCACGACACTACCGGAACAGGCTGAATCACAAGTCGCGGGCGGCTCCGCCCCTCGCGCCAAGGTCCTCGATGGCACTCGGAGGGACTCCGGGATCGGTCGCACGCTGCTGGTAGCGTGCCTGGCCTGCTCGGGATTGGGCCTGGTCGGATGGGCCGGTTGGGCGTTGGCCTTTGACGGACCCGGCACCAACGCGGCGCTGATCTTCTATACGGTCAAGAGGTCGGACCTGCCGATCCAGGTGACCGAGAATGGCAGCCTGCAGAGCCAGAAGACGACCGAGTTGCGTTGCGAGGTCGAAAACGTCGGCCGCGAACGCTCCGGTACACAAATCCTCTCGATCGTGCCCAACGGCGAGTACGTCAAGAAGGGCGATCTGCTGGTCGAACTCGACGCCGCCCTGATCCAGGACCGTCTCGACGAGCAGGAGCTTCAGGCCGAGCGGTCACTCAACGAACAGATCCAGGCGACGGTCACCTTCGAGAACCAGAAGACTCAGAACGAGACGTTGCTGGCCGAGGCCGAGCTGAAGTTGGCTCTCGATGACCTGGGCCTTCAGCAGTATGAAGACGAAGAGGGTGGCACGTTCCAGTTGGACCTGCAGTTGATGGACCTGAACATCCAGACCGCCGAGGCGAACCGCCTGATCCGCCAGACGGATCTGAGGGGCATCGAGCAGCTCGCCAAGCTCGGCTACCGCAGCAAGGGGGATTTGGAACAGGCCCGCCTCGCGGCCCTCTCGGCCAGCAGCGAAGTGGCCAGGCAGGTCTCCAGTCGCAAGGAGATGGTCGACTACACCTACCGCAAGATGAAGATGGAGCTCCAGGGGAAGGTGGCCACGGCGAAGCGGAACCTGCTGCAGGTGGGTCGCAACAACCAGGCGCAGTTGCTCCAGGCCGAGGCGGCCAAGAACGGAGCCGACCGGGCGTACAAGAAGGAGTTGGAGAAGCTCGCCAAGTACAAGAAGCAGCTGGAGAAGTGCGAGATCTTCGCTCCGCATGAAGGCATGGCGACCTACGCCATCGAACGCGACCGCAAGACGCACGTCGGCGAAGGGCGGACGGTTCGCGAGCGACAGAGGATCATCACGCTGCCGGATCTCAGTTCGATGGAAGTCAAGATCGGTGTCCACGAATCGGTACTCGAATCGATCCAGGAAGGACTGCCGGCAACGATCGCCGTCGACGCATTCCCCAACCGCAAGTACAAGGGCTCGATCAAGTCTGTGGCCGTGCTGGCCGACCCCGGCGAGTGGCACAGTACCGACGTCAAGGTCTACACGACCATCGTGACGATCGACGAAGAGGTGAACGACCTGCGGCCAGGCATGTCGTCGGTCGTCGAGATTCACATCGAGCGGGTCAGGGATGTGCTGACCGTGCCGGTGCAGGCCATCGTGCAGATTGGTGAGGACAACTGGGTTTACGTCGGGAGTTCCGGAGGAGTCGAAAAACGACCCGTCACGGTGGGCAAGACGAACGAGAAGTTCATCGAGATCCGCGAAGGACTCAAGGCCGGCGAACGCGTTGTGCTCAACCCGATGACTTTGGTCCAGTCCGAAGGCGGCGGTGCCAACGAGATTGATCCCGAGAAGGATCTCGATGAGTCGATCGAATACGGCCTGGGCGACGCCAAGAAGACACCCGAAAAGAAGCAGGGCAAGAGCAAGCCGGGTAAGAAATCGGCCAAGAAGTCGACGAAGAAGCCGGCCCAGGCCAAGAGTCCCGCCGGCAAGCCGGTTTCCAAGGACAAGTAAGCCCCTGCGGTAAGCGGCGACAGCCGTGCGTGGCCCGACATCCCTTTTCGGCCTCTCTTTGACACCTCAAGGTGGTGCGACCCGGCCATGTGGTGGCAGACTCTCAAGCTTGGCGTCAAGAGCCTGTTACTGCACAAGTTGCGCAGCCTGCTGACCATGCTGGGCGTGATCCTGGGCGTCGGCTCGGTGATCGCCATGCTGGCCATAGGCGAGGGGTCCAAGCGCGAGGCGCTGGAGCGAATTCGCCGTCTGGGCGCTTCCAACGTGATCATCCGCAGCGTCAAGCCGAACCAGGAGAACAGCGACGAGGATTCTTCGGACGAACAGTCCTCCAGCCGTGTCATAGAGTACGGCCTGCGCTACAAGGACCTGGTCCGGCTCAAGGCCACCATCCCCACCATCGAGCGGGCGGTGCCGATTACGCTGGTCCGAAAGCGGGCCCAGGCGATGCACCGCGCGATCCCCAACGCGAGAATCCTCGGCACCACTCCCGACTTCCTGGACGTCAAGAACCTCAAGGTGGGCCGCGGCCGCTTCCTCAGTGATGCCGACATGACCAGAGGCAGCAACGTCACGGTGCTGGCCGCCGGGGCTGCCAACAAGCTCTTCAATTTCGAAGATCCGCTGGGCAAGTCGGTGCGGCTGGGAACGATGGTCTTTCAGGTCGTCGGAGTGCTCAGCCCCCAGGGCAGCGGAAACGCCATGGCCGGCGGAGTCGGGTCGCAGGATCTCAACCGGGACATCTACGTCCCGCTCACCGCAGCACGCAGCCGTTTTGGTGAGTTGAAGATCATCGTGACCGCCGGCAGCGTGAACTTCGAACGCAACCAGCTCAGCGAAATCACGCTGACCGTCGCCGACCAGAACCTCGTCAGCCAAACCGCTGCGATGGCTCGCAAGATCATCATGGCCCATCACTCGCGGTCCAACGACTTCGAAGTCCAGGTGCCGCTGGAACTGTTGCAACAGGCCGAGGAGGAGAAGATCATCTGGAACCTGGTGCTGGGTTCCATCGCCGGCATCTCGTTGCTGGTCGGCGGAATTGGGATCATGAACATCATGCTGGCCACGGTGACCGAACGAACCCGGGAAATCGGGATCCGCCGTGCCCTGGGTGCCAAGCGCAGAGACATCACGATCCAGTTCCTGGTCGAGTCGATTGTGCTCTCGTCAACCGGGGGCCTGCTGGGGATCCTCTTCGGAGTCGGGGTCCCCTATGCCGTCACCTTCTTTTCCGAGATCGACTCCTACATCCTCTGGTGGACCATGCCCCTGACGTTTCTGATCTCGGTTGGGATCGGTGTCGTATTCGGCGTTTACCCGGCCCGCCAGGCCGCGATGCTTGATCCGATCGAAGCCTTGCGTCACGAATGAGCGCGTAAATCGATCTGACGATGACACGATGACACGATGACACGATGAACCGAGTCGTTCCGCCGCTGTGCCTGCTGCTAGCTCTGCTGCTGCTGATCGCCGGCTTTGCGGTGCTCGCCACAGACAGGCCCGAACCGAGTGTCGAATTGCACCGGGCGACGGCGGCCGCGGACGACGACTACCGTGAAGTGCTGGAGGACCAGCTGCGGCGGGATCGTTTCAAGCGGACGGTAATGATCGTGACGATGTTCGGAATGGCGATCGTGATGGCGGCCACCGGCTTCGTCGCGATGAAGCCTCGCCACCGTCAACCCGGTTGAGAGATCACTCGGGGCCGTCGCCCGGCGGGGGAGCCTGCCCCATCCGCTTGATCTTCCGCGACGGCCAGACGCCTCGGGGCAAGTCCCCGTAGGTCGGCCCGGCATTGGACGGGAATTCGCGGTTCGGCTGAGGCTGATAGGACTCGTTGTTCAGCTCCGGCCACATCCCGTCATCCCCCACGAGCATCAGTTCCAGGTCGAAGGCCAGCCGTGCACGGTTGACGATGTAGCCCAGTCTGCCGGTGGCCACGCTGCTGAGGTTGGCACGATAGTCTCGCTGGGCCTCGAGGAAGTCACGCGCGGTGACGGTGGCCAGGCCCAGCGACAGCTCCAACTGCGTGCTGTAGACCCGTTCCGACGCCAGGGCGGCACTGATCACCGAGATGTCATACTGGACTCGGTCCAGAGACAACTGCCTGAGGTCCTGGCGGGCCGAGAACTTCACAGTGTCCTCCAGCGACATCAGCGACCGCCGCCCCGCCTGGTAGTTGATCAGCGACTGCCGAAAACTGTTGCGTTGTGAGCGACGGTTCAGCGGCAGGTCCAGTGCCGCTCTCAACTCTGTCTGGCTGTCGTCGGGGCTGAAGTTCAGAGGCTGGTTGTCTCGCGACGCCAGCGAGTGACGAACGTTGAGGTTGAGTGCCGACTTCAGGTCGTCGGCGGCCAGCTTGATGGCTCGCCAGTTGTCGGCCAGAGCATTCCGTTCATTCATCAAGTCGAACCGCTGCACCAACGCGGTGACCATCGCGTCGTCGACGCTGATTTCGATCCGCGGCAGCCCCGCCTGGGCGTCTCCGCCGAGAGTCTCCAACTTGTCGAGCAGTTGCAGTGCCCGGTCGGCCGATTGCTTGAGCTCGGCCTGAGCGTTGGGGCGAACCGCAGCAGCGCCGACCATGCGTCGTGCCGCCGGCTCAAGATCGATCAGTGCCTTCAACGTGGCATCCGCCTCCTTCTGCAACACGCCCAGTTGTTCCTGGGACTCGCCGCGAAGCAGCTTGGTCATCCGCTGCAGCAGGTCTTCGGTGGCCGTCTTCCTGGAGAGGTAGGCGGCGAGTACGGCGTCACGACCCGGCCCCTTCTGTTTGCGCTGATCGAAGAGCTGAAGTTGCCGTGCGGTCAACTGCAGCCGCGCCTCGATCGAATTCGATGTGCCCCGGAATACCGTGATCGGAGCGGCCGGGGGCACCGCCTGCCGGATCTGCTGCAGCTGCTGTCGAGTCCGATCAACCAATACGTAACTCTCGTCAATCCGCAGGCCCGCACGCAGCACAGTCAGCTCTCCGACGTCCAGGCTCTGTTGGCTGATCTGCTGCCTGAGTCCCATCCAGGTCAGGATCCGGTCCAGCAGCACCAGGTTCGTGCTGATGATGTCCTCGCGATCCCGCTGCGGACTGGCCAGCTGTTCGACAAGCCGTTCGCGGGCCCTCCGCACCAGTTCGAAGGAAACTTCGATCTCATCACGAAGCGTGAGTGTTTCGAGTTCGGAGAGGTCGATATTGATCGGTGTTTCGGTCGGCAGTCCGAGGGTCAGTTTCAGGCGATCGAGGCTGGTTTCCAGGCTGTTACACGAGTTGATCAACCCGCGTCGGCCCGAGAGCATGTTCTGTTCGATCTGGTCGATCTGGAACCGTGGCTGGGCGCTGTTGACGCCGGAACGTACCTCGGCGTTGGCCTGGTCCAGTGCGCGGACCACTCCAAAGTAGTTCTGGGTGTTGATCTCGATGCTGCGATAGGTGCTCAGCAGGTCCTGGTAGTACGTCTGGGCCAGTTCGAAGTAGAACTGCTTGCGGTACCGGGCGAACCGGCGTGCCGAGTAGACGACATTTCTTTCGGACTGGATCAGCGGTTCCAGGAGCACGTCCCGCTGAAACACGCTCTGGCTGAATTCGAACAGCAGGTTTGAGCTGATGTCCTTGGCGAATCCCTGGGGGCCATCCAGCGTCATCACGACGGTGTTGGCGAACCGTGCCACGGCGGTACCTCCGAGTGCGATCATTCGGTCGGAGGCGAGAGAGGAGGGAACCGAGAGCGTGTTGGACCTGGTGCCGTCGGTACGGACGTGGTCGTAATCGAGCGACGCACCGTTGCCGACGGCCGAGAACTTTGTCATGTAGTTGTACCGCTGGCGGGTCAGCGCCAGGGCCGACGAGAACAGGGCCTCCTTTTGCGACTGGTAGTCACGGCTATTGAGCCGAGCGAGTGTGACGATGTCGGGAAACGTGAGTTTCTGGGCCTGGTCGCGGAGCGAGCGGGGGGCGGCGGCCCCGAATGTCCTGCGGTACTCCAGCCGTACACTGTCGAATTCCAGCATTCGGGCCAGGCAAACCGGAGGGATCGCTTCCCAGTACGACTTGGGAATCGGCTGGATCGTCAGTCCGACCTGGGTTTCGGTGTAGGGCTGAGTCGCCGCCGGGGCCTGGGTAGAAACCTGCTGTACACCATTCACGCTCCACCGTGATCCGGCGTGAGGGCCCGTCGATTCGGTCGGCCGGGGACGCGCCAGCCAACCGTCACCAGTCCCCTCGGGAAGCCGAGCGTCGCCAGCTGCCTCGGCCTCCGGCTGCGGCCGCATCTGGGGAACGTTGTAGGAGTAGAGATCCGGGCCCGGGTCAGGCAAGGACGGGTCATCAGGGTCCCCGTCATCAAAGAGCCGCGACCTGGGGTCGGTGTTGACGGTGAACTGCTGTGGCAGAGCCCACGGCCGATCGACGGATTTCTCGCTCAGAATCCGCAGCGTGTCACGGTCAGCTGCTCTGTGGTACCGATCACGCGTACAACCCGAGTTCACCTGCAGCACCAGCAGGCCCAGCAGGACGAGCGACGGGCCTCGAGCATGATTCAGCAACGGCATCCAAGGCCCACACCACGGCGACTGCACTCGCCGCCCAGTTTCTGCACCGCGACTCATTGCCTCTAGTATCGAACTGACGGTTGTCCGATCTTTAGCGAATGGGCAATCTTTGAGGGCAGCCGCCTCAAGCTACTGATCCAATTTATGGCCTGCCACGAGTACCGAGCCGGGCCGAACGACGACACCCTCGCCGATTGGGGAGGCGGGCGGGGCGGGGTTAGCCCGCCTGCGGTGGGTTGAAGAACTCGGCCCCTGGGGTCAGACGCCGCCCACAACGGGGTTTGCTCCACCTGTCGCGTTTCGCAGGCGGGGCCTGACCCCTTCTTCGAGTTGCAACGAGTGCTGGTTGAAAAGGGGGCAGGCCCCGCCTGCGTGCC
>Ga0066376_10004852_pt1 | contig 11609 bp, 6 predicted proteins | sample Knorr_S15_td_Bot_FD_77009 | JGI IMG/M metagenome (GOLD analysis project Ga0066376, IMG submission 77009) | Marine microbial communities from Southern Atlantic Ocean transect - Knorr_S15_td_Bottom_ad_5009_LV_A | ecosystem: Environmental > Aquatic > Marine > Oceanic | place: Southern Atlantic... | reverse complement strand
CTACCTGTTTACTATAACAAAACTCTAGTGGAGTGGCGTTTACGTGAAAAGGGCGGAGGACTGATTGCCGTACATCAACCGGATTCAGATCTTTTGAATCGGTGCAATCGCGATGGCACGGGTAGGCTGATAACGCCAAGTGGGGAAACTCAATTGACGACTACAGCCAACCATTACGGCTACGCGCTCGTTGATGACGCACCTCAAAAATGTGTTATTAACATGACGGGATCGCAACTTAAACATTCGCGTGCTTGGAATACTTTAATCCAAGGAACAAAAGTCCAGGGCCAGAAAGGGTTATTTACCCCTCCGGCTTTTTCTCACTGGTATCTTTTAAAAACGCAAGTGGAATCCAATGACCGTGGTACGTGGTACAGTTATAGTATTACACAAGCACGGGTTTTGGAACAAAGTGACACTGACCTCTTTAAAGAGGCAGAGGAATTTTCTAAGTTCTGTTCCGCCGGGGGCATGGACCAATTACAAGGTCCACAAGCATCCGCTATAGAGAATAAGTCTTCTGATAAAAAGGATTGGGAAGACAGTTAATCTATTTGGGCTCCAACATTTTTGACAACATGCTTTTTTGTTGGAGTCCTCCCTCTAGGGACGTATGGAAAAAAAGGCACAAAAATTCATGGATGTATTCTCTGGTTTGGAAAGAGCGCACGGTGTATATGAAATAACTGGTCAAAAGAATACCGCTAAAGGAGTTAAAAAAGATGGTCGTGGTAGAACCCTACAAGAACCTCTTACTTTAGATCTATGGATTAAACACCTGAAAGGAGAAATTTCCATTGGTGTTATTCCGCTTAAGGATAATGAAACTTGTAAGTGGGGCTGTATTGATGTTGATGAATACCCCATTGATACGAAAGCTTTATTGAGTACCATTAAAGATATGTCACTGCCCTTGGTCCCTTGCATGACCAAATCAGGCGGAGTTCACCTATTCTTGTTTACGAAGAAGCCGGTTCCAGCTTTTAAAGTACAAAGTAAGTTAGAAGAGATTGCCGCAGCTATGGGAAGAACGGGAGATGAAATCTTTCCCAAACAATATGAATGGTCTAAACAGCTTCCTAAAGAAAAACAAACGGGTAATTGGCTTAATATGCCCTATTTCGCAGGGGAAGATACTACTCGCTTTGCGCTGGACGCCAATGGAGAAGCAGCCGATATAGAAACTTTTTTTAAAATAGTTAAAAAGAAAGCTGTTACCGAAGAACAAATTGATGAATACATTCCCGTCAAGAAAAGTAGAAAGAAACAATTGCCTAAAGGAGATAATCTTTGGGACGAAGCTCCGCCTTGTTTGGTTCACATGAAATTAAATGGGATTCCAGAAGGCACCCGCAACAATGCCCTTTTAAATTATGGAATATTTTTACGTAAAGCTTTTCCGGAAGGAGAAGAATGGAAAGACAAGCTTCAAGAAATTAATAAGACGGTTTGTACTAAGTCTCTTTCTCACAGTGAATTGAGTCGAATTATTCAAAGTCTAGAAAAAACTGAGTATCGTTACCAATGTAGTAAAGAACCTTTAGTAAGTTTCTGCCAAAGTGGTATTTGTATTACACGACGCTATGGCATTGATGCTTCTGAAAGAGAGCCTACTTTTGGAGGACTGCGTAAATATCTAACCGATCCTCCTTTATGGCACTTGGACATGGATGGACGCACAATTGTTCTGGACACTAAACAACTACATAATTTCTCCATGTTTCAACAACGTTGTATGGAAGTTTTAAATCAATGTCCACCCGATATTAAAAAATCTGATTGGGTTGCTAGGTTGAATGGTTTATTACAAGATGTTCAAGAGATTGATGTTCCGTCTGATATGACGAAACGAGGTCTACTCCAAGAAGCTATCTATGAGTTTTGTAGATTATCTGAATCCGCGTCTAGATTATCCATTGCTTCTAATGGCGTCTATAGAAATGAAGAAGATGGAGCGAAGGAATGGTGGTTTACAGGCAGAGATGCAGTTATCTTTATTCAAGAATTTAAGAAGATGCGTAATGTGAAAGAAGCAGAAGTCTTTACAGAATTAAAAGAGATGGGAGCCGTTAATGTTTCTAAGTATGTGGATAAAGCCGTGGGAAACAAAAAAGTGTGGGTACTGGATATAAAAGAATTAGGCGAAGGACTATTAGCAGCCAGTGATTTTAAAGTAGAAGAAGAAGCAAAAGCATGGGAATAACTAGAAAAGAAATATCAGACTATATAGAAGAGCAGTGTATGGAAGGAGTACTTTTAGCTGATGGATTGGAAGATGCCTTTATAGGAGTGTCCTGCGGTTTTGGGTCCAATAAAGCAGTTTATGATTGGGGCAAGTGCATAGAGATATTTATGCAGCGTGATGATATGTCACAGGAAGAGGCCATTGAACATATGGATTTTAACGTAACCGGGGCATACGTTGGAGAACAGACACCGGAATTTATTTTTGTATATGGAAAAGATTACTAAATATTTTGGGCCACCCGGTACCGGTAAGACGACAACGTTGATGAATATAATTGAAGATTATTTAGATAAAGGAACTCTTCCGGAAAAAATTGCTTTTATTTCTTTTTCAGTTAAAGCGGCTGATGAGGGAAAAAACAGGGCGCATTTAAGATTTGGCTTAGGCTTTGATGAAATGCCCTATTTCTGTACGAGTCACGCTTTTTGTAAACGCATCATGGGAATTTCTCAAGTAATGAATGGCAGGCATGTGTTTGACTTTTTAGAAGAGTATAAATTTAATTTAACTAAAAAATATCCTAATGACAAAAGAGCTTTAAATTCCATCGTCCAAGATCCCTACTTCGAGATTATTGAACGTTCTAAAACCAACTGTCGGTCACTAAAAGAAGAACGTTTGTCCCTGGATAAAGATAATCGTAAAGGCGTGGTTATTCACATGTTAGAACCGATCGCTGAAGCATGGGAAAAATTTCGTTTGTCTAGGGTTCCTCCCGTGTATTCCTTTGCCGACATGATTATTAAATTTCTAACCGAAGGTACCCCTCCTCCTTTAGATGTGTTGATTGTGGACGAAGCACAGGATTTAGCTGAACTAAATTGGAGATTGGTAGATGCATTGGCCGCTCATGCAGGAAAGACTTTTATTGCCGGAGATGATGACCAAGCTATTTATGAATGGAGTGGAGCTAGACCACAACGTTTCATTAACTATAGGGGAAAGCGTGTGGTACTGAATCAATCCTACCGTATTCCCTCCTTGGTTCACCCTCTCGCAGAGAGGATTTCCAGAAGAATTATTTCCAGGGAACCAAAAAGTTATAGACCCCGAAAAGAAAAAGGTACAGTTAACAATGTTACCTCTGTGGAATTATTACCCTTACAAAAAGGTGATTGGTTGGTATTAGCCTCTTGTGACTATATGCTGACGGACTCTTCCAAAGGGTATAATGTCAGGAAATATTTGATTGATAACGGCTATCCATTTATTCACAATCAGTATAGATATATTCCCCGTAAAATGATGTCAGCCATCATCGTCTGGGAAAAATTAAACAGGGAAGAAGATATTACTTTAGGAGAGCTTGACGATTTATATAATTATCTCGGCAAGAACGGAGTTAAAAGAGGATTTTTAACACAAGTTAATCAAGCCCCCAATAAAGGTCAAATGGTTAATGTAAAAGAAATAATAGATAACTACGGACTTAAAGCCGAGTGTTTAGGTAGGGAATGGAAAGAAGTATTTGATAAAACAATAGACGTAGAACGAAGAAGTTTTATAGAAAGAGCATTAAAGAATAAGGAAGACTTACATGGAGAACCACGCATTGTCATTTCTACAATACATCAGGCAAAAGGTGGGGAAGCGGAGAACGTAGCTGTGTACTTGGATTTATCTAAGGCACAAAAGCGAACTTCTATGTTACAACCCGATGGGCTGCACAGACAATTCTATGTTGCGATTACAAGGACGATAGATAATCTTTATTTAATTCAGGCCCAAGATGATTACTACAGGTATGTTATATGAGTTTTGTTTACAAGCCCCCAACGGAATGGGTAGCTCCCGATTCGTTTCCAACAGAAAAATTATGCCAAGCGAAAGAAATTGCCATTGACCTTGAGACTAGGGACCCTCACTTGAAAGAGTTGGGCCCAGGCTACATCAGAGGAGATGGGGAGGTAGTGGGTGTTTCTTTTGCTGTTGATGGTTACGAAAATTATTTTCCTTTTGGCCATGAGACTGGATTTAATTTTCCCAAGAAGAAAGTAATGGATTTTACCAAGAAAATTTGTGCCACTAACAGTGATAAGGTATTTCATAATGCTACCTATGACGTGGGCTGGTTAACCAAAGAAGGAGTCCCTGTTAAGGGCAGGATTATTGATACCATGGTGGTAGCTCCCCTTATTGATGAGAACCAATATTACTATTCTCTCAACGCGTTGAGTCGTGAATACATTAACGAAGGCAAGACCGAAGCGGAATTAAATCAGGCAGCAGAGGAGTGGGGACTCGACCCCAAGGCTGACTTATGGCGCTTACCATCCGCATTTGTTGGTACTTATGCAACACAGGACGCAGCCCTCACGCTTAAATTATGGAATCACTTCAAACTTTTATTGGAGAAACAAAACCTTTGGAACATCTTTGATTTGGAAATAAACGTACTTCCCATCATCTTGGCCATGAAACAAAAAAGGGTAAAGGTAGATTTGGAACGTGCGGAGATTTTAAAGAAGGAGCTTATTAAGCGTGAAAAAAAGATTATTCAAAAAATTAAGAAAGAATCCGGAGTTACAGAAATCCAATTATGGGCTGCGAATTCTTTGGCGAAGGTTTTTGATGTACTAAAGTTAACCTATATGCGAACACCTACGGGTTTGCCTAGTTTTACTAAAGCCTTTTTAGAAAATCATTCCCATCCCATTGCACAATTAATTAGAGAAGCTAGGGAAATTAATAAGACCCATAGCACCTTTATTGATTCCATCTTGAAGCACGAACACAACGGTAGGATCCATGCAGAAATTAAACAATTAAGGGGAGAAACGGGAGGAACAGTCACAGGTCGGTTGTCCATGAGCAATCCAAATTTGCAACAGGTCCCGGCACGGAATAAAGAGATCGGTCCTTTAGTTCGTTCTCTGTTCCTCCCGGAGACAGGAGAGCAATGGTGTTCAGCAGATTTTTCCCAACAGGAACCGAGGATCCTGACCCACTATGCCAGTCGATCCCGCTACGATGGAGCCGATGTAATTGCCGATGCTTATAATGATGGCGATGCAGACTTCCACCAAGAGGTAGCAAACCTGGTGGACATTGATAGAAAGACAGCAAAGACCATAGGCCTTGGCATCATGTATGGCATGGGTAAGGGCAAATTAGCCGATCAATTGGGTGTCACCGTAGAGGAAGCCTCAGAAGTTTTACAGAAGTTCAACACCTACGCGCCATTTGTCAGGCAGCTTGCGGATTCGGTGATGCGGAGCGCCAATCAAAAGGGCTATATTAAAACCATTTTAGGCAGGCGGTGTCACTTTGATATGTGGGAACCGCTTAAGTATGGTACCGGCAGACCTTTGAAACATAAGGAAGCGGTGCATGAATACAACGGAGAGATTAAAAGGGCTTTTGTTTACAAGGCACTTAATAAATTAATTCAAGGATCAGCAGCGGACATGACCAAACAGGCGATGGTACATTGCCATGAAGCAGGCTACCTACCGCTTTTACAAGTACACGATGAACTGGTGTTCTCAGTGAAGAATAAAAAAGAGGTGAAGAAAATCTGCAAGTTAATGGAAAACGCCGTACCTTTGGACATTCCTAATAAAGTGGATGCTGAATTGGGAAAGAGTTGGGGGGATTCAATGGAAATTCCTACGAAAAATTAGGATATATCTTAAGTTTTAATGTATAATTCAAAAAACAGGAGTAAGAATGGATACAAATAAATGGAAAAGCGTAGCTATCCGTAGAGAAATTGTTGAACTAGCGTCTGAGATCGGTAATAAAACCGAAAGACCTACCAGCAATGTCTTTGCTTACGGCATTAAGAGGCTAAAAGAGGATCTCGACAGCGGACGCCTGCACGAAGTACCTAAAGTGTAATTATGAAACACGAAATACTGTACGAATCTCCGTACGAGTATGATGTGTTCTCCAGCGAAGACAGCAAGGATGGACGCTTCTACGACTGTAACGGTCAGAAACTGCCCTCGGTTACAACCATCTTATCCGCCACCAGAGAAGGGGATGGCTTAAAGAAATGGCGTGAAAGAGTAGGTGAGGAGGAAGCGGAGCGTATCAGAACAGAAGCGGCGACAAGGGGAACGTACATGCACGACATCCTAGAGCGCCAGATTCGTGATGGCAACATCTGGGACTATAAGCCTGAGAACGGAGAGCAAAAGCGTGCTTACAAAATGGCCTGTACGATCATGGACGAAGGGTTCCCTAACATCTCCCAGGTCTATGGCTGTGAAATCTCTTTATATTATCCGGATAAGTATGCCGGTAAGTCCGATGTCATTGGAATCCACAACGGAGACCTGTGCATCATGGATTTTAAACAGACCAATAAGCCTAAACGTAGGCAATGGGTGTGGGACTATTTTCAACAACTCTCTGCATACGCTCTAGCACACAATGAACTTTATGGCACCGACATAGAGAAAGGCGTTATCCTGATGTGTTCAGTGGACTGTCTCTACCAAGAGTTTCTTCTTGAAGGGGACGAATTCAAACGGGCCGCTGATGCGTGGTTAGAACGGGTGGAGAAATTTAATCAGTGTCTTCCGGAGGAGACTCCCACTCATATTGAGGAAGCTCCAGTTTCTCAAACAACTCATAAGTTTCCTCAAGATCCCCTTCAGGAAACTCCGCCGCCGCAAGACGCAGATCTCTGATACCTTCTTCAAGAAGTTTTTCTTCTTGTTTTTCTTTAATATCGGTATAAATATCTTTTATTGTTAGAGGAGTGAATTGGGTTTCGGTTTCATCATAGATACCTAAGTTTCTTTTATCAACTTTGCTTAAACGATTTAAACGACTTTTGTCTGTTTTATCTACGAGAACATCTAAGTTTAAATAATAGTTGGCTGTATTAGCGGCTTGAATAATCCCTCTGTTTTTTAGGATAAGTTCATAATATTTTTTATTGGCTATATTATAGGCTTTTACAATGTCTTGTGTGGTCAGCAGTTCTCCGCCCTTTTCACGTTGTACTGCCCTGAAGTCTCTTATAATTTGGTCGCGTTCATTAAAGAACTCATATAGAATTTTACCATTCCATAGCTCCACTAGGTTATAATCTTCTACTTGTAGCCCCACCAATTTTAGAATAGCATTTCTCTGACTTTTCTTACCTCCGTACACATTATAGGATTCCGCACCGGCGCCAAAAGAATCAAAGAGCCTTTGTCCTTGAGAGATGTAACCTGGGCCTCCCACACGGAGAAGGTATTCAAAGACTTTCCCCCCTGCTTCACCTAGGCTATCTGTACTTGTGTAAATCTTTCTTTCCCTATCGCTGTCATAATTTTGCCAAACGTCTTGAACCATTTTCCAATAAATAGTTGTTTCATGATAGGGGTCAAAGAACTCCCAAATACCTTCTGCTAGACCTTCTATCGCGCCTTTTGTTATACGGGCGCCCCTACTGATTCCCGGTTTGACTTTTTCCTCAACCACATTTCTTATAATAGTACGGAAGGGCCTATCAAACATTTCATACGCATCAGTATAACTAGCGTTATACCACAGCACCCTTCCGTCAGGATACACAGCGAGTATAATTCTGTTATCATCTTCCGACCATTCAGGGACGAAGGAAGCCAAGGCATAAGTGGCGGCAGGAACACCTATTGGTAATCTACCTAGTTTTGTCGTTTTTAGGCCAAGACGCATGACAGCCGTCATGGGAAGCATAACAGTCATCGCAGTTTTATAGGCACCAAACGAAAACAGTTTCTTATACCCTTTCTTTTGCAAAGCCCAGTTGCCCGTCTTTCTTCCTATTTCAATTTCGTCCTGTGCGGAAGTAATTACATTCCAACTGGTTCTCATTTGTTCCGTAGGGAAAGCGCTGAAGTTACTAACAAAAACTGTGGCTCTTAAATAGTCTGTAAATTTACCTACAAAATCATAGTTGGGAACATTTTGACGGGTACGATAAGCCGCCAATTCTTCAATCGCTTGCTGATAACGAGCCTCTGGAGTGGCTCCATATAGTTTCATTTTTCCATACTTGGCCTTGCGAATCCCTTCCGTAATAACGTCCATAGCCGGATAGCCACGCATAAGTTCTTCCATGGTTTTGATGTGCTGTTCGTAAGCTGCATTCTTTTCTTCTTCGTTTAATGCAGTATCCACTTCAAATATTTTTTCAAATTGTTGTTTCTCTGCCAGATAAACAACAATCTTCCAGAAATCATCTCCAAGCTGATAAGTCTTTCTAACAAATTCTCCTCCTTTTCCTTTAAACGGAGTAAAAAAGGTCCTTTGGCGTTCGGTTATCATTTCAATAACGCCGCCAATACTGTCCAGTTTACCTGCCATTTCATACATACGTGCTAAGTCTCCAACCATGGGAGCAGTATTACTCACCCCTAAGCGTACCAGTTTGTCCATTTCTGCCGGTGTTAATCCTTTCATATATTCTTTAGCCATAGCAAACGCTGTAAGGGTTTTCTTGTTCATAAACATGCTGATGTGCCCATTGACAATAGCAAAGCCGGCACCACTTTCTACGTTTCTTAGCTGTGTGGATATGCTCCAGAGAATCTTACCCCCGGCTACTTTCATTCTTGGTTTTAAAAAGAAGGGAGCATAAACATTGTTTATAATATTATCCATAGTAGGGTCGCCCGTTCTCCCCAGCACCCTACCGTAAAGCCCACTCTCCACCGCCTCCATTAAGCCAGCGGCTATCGGCTTGGTTGTGTAGTGACCAGTAAAAGGATTTAATTCCGAGCCATCAATTCTTTCACTGAACCGTTGTGAAGGTTTTTTAGAAATCCAACGATTGCCCGGTTCATTGGCTAAAGAGAAAAGTTCGTCCAGTGCCACTATTCCACTGATAAATTCTCCTTGCCTGAATGCCGTGAGGACCATACGCGTACCCGGATCCGTAATTTCCCCCATTACCTGTTTAATGGCTTTGGGTACTTTGGATTTTGCCATTAATACCCCTTCCTGTGGGCTAATTGCAATTCCTTTTTGGGGCTCAATCTCCTCTTCTAACCCGACCAAAGGCTCCTGCATAATGGTGCCTAAAGCCTGGTAGCTGCTTTCCTTGTTATACAGTTGATTTAGTAGTTCCTCGGCTTCCATCACGGACTCGGCACGAGAAGGACGGCCACGGTTTACCATTAGTTCGTTGGCTAACCAACTCACTGCATCGTCGTGTAAACGAGTTTCCCAAGCTTTTGCTCCTTTTCTATTAGGTGCACGCCAGTATGGATCGGAATAAATAGCATAGGCCTGAGTCAGGTAAGCACCTACGCGTTGTTTGATGGATTTTCTTAATTCTTCAGAATACTTCTTCATCTCCGGATCGAGAGAGGCCAGTAAGCTTAAAATAGTTTCTGAATTTTGATCGACAATATGACGTAGCTCAACTGCGCCAGCAACAATCTCTTTTATATCTTTTTCCTTTACCCCGGCATCTTTAAGGGTTCTTTCCAAAGATTGCTTGGTGTAATCTTTTTTTCCACTCCAGTAGCCATCCAGTTCCTGTCGGACTAAATTTTGAAAACCGGCAACATCTTTTCCTACTTGTCTTTGTGTTTTCCTGGCCTGTTTTAAACCGCGTTCAATGTGCGTGTTTAAATCCATGGCTTTTCGTAGTTCCGCCCGGTTGTACCATTTTTGCCTGTTTAATATATTCCATTCGGGGAGCTGAAAGGCACGCTCTGGTACAAAAAATTGTTTGCCTCTACTTTGTATATATTTTAGCCATTTATGAGCGTCCAATTGCCTTAAGTATTCTTCCTCGGTCGCTGTATCCGGGATAGCATTCGGGTCTATTTTTGGTGCAAACAAATCACTTATCATAATAGGAGAAAGGGCCTTTTCCTTTACTCGTAAAGATGGATGCTGTCCCATGGGTATTTTGGCATAGGAGCCAACATCCGGATTATCCTCCCACATGGCACGATAGGTAACTCCGTCTTGTTCTATGACTAATTTATCCAGAAGTTCTGTATTGGGTGTACCGTCTTGCTCTCCAGTTAAAGGATTAACAGGGATAAATTCAGACGCACGATAGTTTCCGTATACTTCTTTTCCGGCTTCGTCCTTTAACGGAATAACCGTTGCTTCCATTTCTCCGGTTTTTTCGTTTAAGGTACTTTCTAAAGTACCAAATGACAAACGCAAGTAGGTATCAGGTGGAAGCTCATCAAAAGGATATGCTTTTTGACTGCGCTTATCTTTAAAGACTTGATCCGTGGGCTTAATGGTAATAGTGTTTTCTTTTTCTTCGTACTCTGCTTCGGCATCTTCCAACGGTTCAAATGGAATAGGACCTTTGGGCACATCAATGCTAAATTCTTCCTCCTTTTCCATGTTGAATTTTGGATCTATGATCTTGGGCTTTTCTGCCTTGGGCCTTCCTGCTTCTACTAAAGCACCGGGTTCAGTTAGTTCTTCACTCACAAATTTTGAGAATGCCAGTTTTGCTTTTCCGGTCTTAAATTCCGTGGCCCCTTGATAACCGCCAATGGGACCACCGATCAAAGGCCCAAGGAAAAGGGCTCCGGCAAGTGCTTCAATATATTCACGTACCGCTTCTGCATTCCAAAGGGGTAGACCTGCTTGCGCGCGTTCTAAAATTTGCTGTGTAACTTCTGCCGGTGGCTCAGAGATAAGGCCTAGTCCAGCTCCTCTAACAATTCCATCATAAATATTTTTAGCCATGGTTTTTTGTAAAGCGGGCCCATAGTTACCCAGCAATGCAAACATAATGGAATCAGCAAGGGACTGCCCAAGCGCGGCTCCCGTTGCTTTTAAGCTATCAATGTCGTCCGGGTTGGCGGCCCCTTCTCCCATTTGTCTTTCAATATTACTGCCGAAGAAGTAGGGCATTTGAGCCATTGTGTGTCCGATAATATAAGCACTTGTTTTTGCCACTTTGTCGGCTTTTCTACCGACAAAGGGAACTTTTTTAAGCCACTTACTATAGGGAGCTACTTTTTTCTGTGCTAAATAACCACCTGTAATACCCGGTATCATGGCCGGTAAAGACTCACCAGCTGTCTGTGCCCCCCATGACATTAAGGTGTCCCCAAACGTACGTGCCGCTATTTCAGGATTGTCCCCCCTGTAGTCCTCAATTTCTTTTTCTAATTCTTCACGTATCTCAGGGGTATACCAACCAAGTTTTTCAAAAATTTTGAAGGTCCAAGTATCTTGTATGTCCTCCATCCCTTTCAACAGGGCCCTTTCTTTTACGTCTTCAAATGTAGTCCTTGGTCCCAGTTCAATTTCCTGTTGACGTGCCTCCTTTTCAATTTGCTTTTGTCTTGCTTGGATACTTTCTTCCGTGGCACCGGGAAGACCTTGGCGCGTAGTCTTCCATTTACTGAAAAGACTGGGAAAGCCACGCTTAAAAATATTTTGACCGGGG
>Ga0066376_10004851_pt1 | contig 11610 bp, 10 predicted proteins | sample Knorr_S15_td_Bot_FD_77009 | JGI IMG/M metagenome (GOLD analysis project Ga0066376, IMG submission 77009) | Marine microbial communities from Southern Atlantic Ocean transect - Knorr_S15_td_Bottom_ad_5009_LV_A | ecosystem: Environmental > Aquatic > Marine > Oceanic | place: Southern Atlantic... | reverse complement strand
CGATCGCTTCCCGCCACAGGAATGCAGCAATTACTTCAGAAACGCCGGATACGTCTAAACTTGATCGGAACATGCTCTAATTGGCTAAATTGTAAGGCGATTACTATCTCAGCATAATTTTTATCGTGGCACCCTAAAACTGATCCTCGGCGAAGGCCAGGACCGCGCCGTGCCCTTCGCAGACCGGTGCCACCAGGGCGCCAGCCAAAGGCAGGATGTTTTCGGCGTAGAACCGGGCGGTGGTTAGTTTGGCGCGGTAAAAATCATGGTCGTCGCCGCCGTTCCGCAGTGCCGATTGCGCGGCAAGGGCGCTGCGCGCCATCATCGCGCCGCCGGCAACGGTGCCGAACAACCGCAGATAGGGCGTCGCCCCGGCCAGCGCATGGTCGATTTCGGCGCATTCCAGAAGCCAGCCGGTGGCCGCGTCCAGCGCCTCGGCCGCTGCGCCAAGATGCCGGCGGATCGCCGCCAGGGTCTCGTCGTCCGATGCCGCCAGAAGTCCGTCCAGCGCCTGTAATTCCGCGATATAGGATTTTGCCGCCGCACCGCCGTCACGCAGCACCTTGCGCGCCACCAGATCGGCCGCCTGGATGCCGTTGGTGCCTTCATAGATCGGGCCGATGCGGGAATCACGCAGATGCTGCGCCGCGCCGGTTTCCTCGATAAAGCCCATGCCGCCATGCACCTGCACGCCAAGCGAGGCGATCTCGACGCCGAGATCGGTACACCACGCCTTGACCACCGGGGTCAGCAGGTCGAGCCGGCTTTGCGCCTCGATGCGGGTTTCCGAATCATCGCTTCGCTTGGCGCGGTCGAGGGTCGCCGCGGCGTCGAAGACCAGCGCCCGCATCGCTTCGATTGACGCCTTCATGGTCAGCAACATGCGCCGCACATCGGGATAGCGGATGATCGGCAGCGGCGCGCCGTCGGCGGCTTTGCCCTGGATGCGTTCACGCGCGAAGTCGCGCGCCTGCTGATAGGCGCGTTCCGCGATCGCCAGCCCCGACAGGCCGACATTGATGCGGGCGTTGTTCATCATGGTGAACATGCAGTTCAGCCCGCGGTTCTCGTCGCCGATGAGGTAGCCGATTGCGCCGCCGTCGTCGCCAAACGACATGACGCAGGTCGGCGATGCGTTGATGCCCATCTTGTGTTCCAGCGAGACACAGCGCAGATCGTTGCGCGCGCCCAGCGAACCGTCCTGGTTGACCAGGAATTTTGGCACGATGAACAGCGATATCCCCTTGCTGCCCGGCGGCGCGTCCGGTATGCGGGCCAGCACCATATGGACGATATTGTCGGTCATATCGTGTTCGCCCCAGGTGATGAAAATCTTCTGGCCAATGATCCGGTAATGATCGCCGTCCGGCTCCGCGCGGCAGCGCAGCGCGCCGACGTCCGATCCGGCCTGCGGTTCGGTGAGGTTCATCGTGCCGGTCCATTCGCCCGACACCAGCTTTTCCAGGTAGGTCGCTTTTTGCGCCGCTGTGCCGTGTGCCGACAGCAGTTCGACCGAACCGGTGGTCAGCATCGGGCACAGCGCCCAGGCGGTGTTTGCCGAAAGCCACATTTCTTCCGCCGCCAGCGCGACCAGCCAGGGCAAACCCTGTCCGCCGGCCGCCGGATCGAAGGGAATGGCGTTCCAGCCGCCCGCAACATAGGCGCGGTAGGCGTCGGCGAAACCGTCCGCGCTGCGCACCACGCCGTTTTCCAGCACCGTCCCTTGCGCGTCGCCGGTAGCGTTGATGGGCGCTAGCATCCCGCCGGCCAGCTTGCCGGCTTCCACCAGCACGGCATCGACCAGATCGGCGCTGGCGTCTTCGCATCCGGGCAGGACGCGAACCGTATCCAGCAGGCCAAGATCGTGCATCACGAAGCGCATATCGCGGATCGGCGCGTTATAGGGGATCATGGTTTTGTCCGCTCTTGTGAGGTTTTCAGCATCTTGCCGGGGTTCATGATATTGGCTGGATCGAGTGCTGCCTTGACGCGGCGCATCATATCCAGTTCCAGCGGGTTTTTGTAGCGCGCCATCTCGTCCAGCTTCAATTGTCCGACGCCGTGTTCGGCGCTGAACGAACCGCCCATATCGACGGTGATGTCGTAAATGGCGGCGGTGACAGGCGCGCGCATGGCGAGAAATTTCGCGTCCGCCATGCCGCGTGGCCCGGCGATGTTGTAATGGATGTTGCCGTCGCCGAAATGGCCGAAGGCGAAAGGGCGCGCACCGGGCACGATCTTTTCCATCGCTGCGTTGGCCCGGCGGATGAAGGCGGGCACCCGGCTGACCGCGACCGATACATCGTGTTTGACGCTGGGGCCTTCGAATTTCTGCGCCTCGACCACGGCTTCGCGCAGACGCCAGAAATCGGCGCGCTGCGCATCGGATTGCGCGATTACCGCATCGTGTATCTCGCCGCTCTCCAAGGCTTCGGCGAGGATCGATTCCAGGGTGTCCTTCATGCCGCTATCGGCGCTGGCGCCGGTCAACTCGAACAGAACATAGGCATCGTATTGTTGCGCCAGCGGATCGCGCACGCCTGGGATATGGGTTATGGCGGCGGCAAAGGGGGTGCGGCAGATCAGCTCGAAACCGGTGACCCGGTCGCCGCTGGCGTCGCGCGCGCGGGCCAGCAGCGCCAGCGCCGCATCGAGGCCGGCCAGCGCGACCATCGCGGTTTGTACGTCGCGCGGTCGCGGATACAGCTTGCAGACCGCCGCCGTGATGATGCCAAGCGTGCCCTCGCCGCCGATATAAAGCTGCTTCAGATCGTAACCCGTATTGTCCTTGCGCAGCCGCTTCAGCCCGTCCCAGACGCGGCCGTCGGGCAACACCACTTCGAGCCCGAGCACCAGTTCGCGCGCATTGCCATAGCGAAGCACATTCACTCCGCCGGCGTTGGTCGAAAGATTGCCGCCGATCTGGCAGGTACCCTCCGCGCCAAGGCTGAGCGGGAACATCCGGTCCACCTTGGCCGCCGCCGCCTGGATATTGGCCAGGATGCAGCCGGCTTCGAGCGTGATCGTATAGTCGAGCGGATCGATGTCCAGGATCCGGTTCATCCGCCCGAGGCTGACCAGCACGGCGCCGTCGGCCGGGTTGGGAATGCCGGCGCCGACCAGGCCGGTATTGCCGCCCTGGGGCACGACGGGAATACCGGCTTGGGCGCAGATGCCGACGATCTTTGCCACCTGCGCCGTCGAGGACGGCCGCACCACCAGCGCGCAAGCCCCCTCGAACATGCCACGTTCGTCGGCCAGGAACGGCGCCGCCGCATCGGGATCGTTGATCCAACCCTGCGGCCCAAGCACCTGCTTGATGCGCGCCAACGCCGCCAGAATTTGCGAATTGTCTTCCGTGACTGGCATGACGAATACTCGGACGGTTCCTGTTGGACTTTATCTAACATAGGCGGCACGGCCTGTAATTCGACCCAACATTGCCGGTGAAGGAAAGCCGGGCCGGAACCGGTTTGCGCGGCGTGCGGCTTAAGTCTGACTTCGCGGTAATGGGCTTGCCGGGATGGCGGCCGCGCGGCGCAAACGGTCGTTGATGGCGCGGCCAAGGCCTTCTTTGGGCACCGGCATGACCGCGATGCCGGTCCAGGGCGGCTTGTCCAGAAGGTGCAGGGCGTGGAACAGGTTCGCCGCCGCTGCGCGCACATCGCCGCTCGGGCTGAGGTTGAAGGCGCAATCTTCGGCCGGACCGAAACCTAGCAGCGCCTCCCCGGGATTGGCTGACCGGGCGTTCATGCGCAGTGGCCGGGACGGCGCGTAATGGCTGTGCATCTGGCCCGGCGATCTGGGTGCAACATCGTCGCTTTGGGCCACCTCAAGGCGCATATCCAATGCCGCCTCCAGCGCCTCCAATGTGACGCCGCCGGCGCGCAGCAGTGCCGGGGTTTCGGTCGACATGTCGATCACGGTCGATTCAAGGCCCAGCGTGCACGGCCCGCCATCGAGGATGATCGCGATCTGGTCGCCGAACGCCGCTGCGACATGGGCGGCGCTTGTCGGGCTGATGGCGCCGGACGGGTTGGCGCTGGGTGCTGCGATCGGCACGCCGGCGGCGCGCAGCAGATCGCGGGCGCCGTCATGCGCCGGCACCCGGACCGCCGCGGTCGGTAAGCCGGCGCTGACCAGGCGCGACAAGCCGCAATCTTCGCGCCGCTTCGCCACCATAGACAGCGCGCCTGGCCAGAATTGCGCGCCCAGCCGCTCCGCCTGGGGGCTCAACTCGACGATGCGCCGCGCTGCTTCCAGGTCGGGCAGGTGGGTAATCAGCGGGTTGAAGCTGGGCCGGCCCTTGGCCGCGAAGATGGCCGCCGTCGCCTGGTCGCTGGTCGCGTCGGCGCCCAGCCCGTAGACGGTTTCGGTCGGAAAGGCGACCAGTTCGCCGGCGCGCAACGCCAGCGCCGCGCGCCGTATATTGGCCGGCGTCAGGGGAAGAATTTGCGCCATCGGCCCTCGAAGGTCGGATGCTAGACCGGAAGGCCGTCTGCTTCGTCCAGGTCCATTTCCAGGATCGCCATGTGAAAGGCGTAGGACAGTTCGCCGTCTTCTTCGTCGCGAAACAGCACGCCGATGAATTCATCGCCGATCAGGACCTCGCATGACTCATCCTTTTGTTCCTTCAGCGAGATGGCGTTGTTGGCGAACTTGGCGCGCAGATATTTTTCGACGCGGAGGAGTTCAGATCGTTTCACGTAAAGCATTCCTTGATGATGAGATGAATCAAGCGCGAACATAACCGCTTCCAGCCAACGGTAACAGCCTCTTAATGCATGGGTGCCATGTGCCAATTGCACTTTCTTCCTGCCCGGCTTGTGGTTAGTGTCTGCGATCTTCGATGAGCGGGAGGCTGGACGTGGCGCGGTACAGAATTGCGGTAATCCCCGGCGACGGGATCGGTAAGGAAGTTGTCCCCGAGGGCATCAAGGCGCTGGAAGCGGCAAGCCGGAAATGCGGCTTCGATCTGGCGTTCGATCATTACGACTGGAGTTGCGAGACCTATATCCAGACTGGTGCGATGATGCCCGAAGACGGGCTGGAACGGCTGCGCGACCACGATGCGATCTTCCTCGGCGCGGTCGGTTTTCCCAGCGTTCCCGACCATGTATCGCTGTGGGGCCTGCTGATTCCGATCCGCCGCGCGTTCCAGCAATATGTCAATTTGCGCCCGGTGCGCCTGTTGCCCGGCATTACCCCGCCAGTGCATGGCTATGTCGCCGGCGATATCGATTTTTACGTCGTGCGCGAGAACAACGAGGGTGAGTATTCCGAAGTCGGCGGCCGGATGTATGCCGGAACGGCCGAGGAGTTCGTCATCCAGGAAAACATTTTCACCCGCAAGGGCGTCGACCGCATCATGCGCTACGCCTTCGATCTTGCCGCCAGCCGCAAGGGCAAGCATCTGACCTCGGCGACCAAATCGAACGGCATCGTGCATACCATGCCATTCTGGGACGAACGTTTCGCAGCACTGGCGCCCGATTATCCCGATGTCCGGACCGACCAGTATCATATCGACATTCTGTGCGCCCATTTCGTGCAGCATCCGGACTGGTTCGATGTCGTCGTCGGCAGCAATCTGTTCGGCGATATCCTCTCCGACCTCGGCCCCGGCGTGACCGGCACTATTGCGGTCGCGCCCTCGGCGAATATCAATCCGGACCGCGAATTTCCCTCGATGTTCGAGCCAGTGCATGGTTCCGCGCCCGATATCGCCGGCAAGGGCATTGCCAATCCGATCGGCCAGATCTGGTCGGCGGCAATGATGCTGGATCATATCGGCGCGCCGAAGGCCGGCGCGACGATCTACCGGGCCATTGAAAGCGTGCTGGCCAACCGGGGCGCCCCGATGACGCCGGATATGGGGGGCAATGCCAGCACCGCCGATCTTGGCGACGCCATCGTCGAGGCGATTGGCTAAGCGCCGCGCAACCGGGGTTTATTCTGGCTCGTTTCCTGCTACCGGCCTATCGCCGGCTGCCACCCGCCTTGCGCGGGATGATGTTCATGTTTGTCGCATCGCTCAGCGGTGTGCTCATGCACGCGACCGTGCGCTATCTGTCGGCGGATCTGCGGCCGTTCGAGTTGGCGTTCTTCCGCAATTTTCTGGCCTTGATAATCCTCGCCATACCCCTGCTGCGGCTTGGGCTGAAGCCGCTGCACAGCCTGCATCGCGGCCTGCATCTGCTGCGTGGCGCGTTGACGACGGCGTCGATGCTGTCCTTCTTCACAGCGCTTTCAATGTCGCCATTGGTCCAGGTGACGGCACTGTCGTTCACCGCACCGCTGTTCGCGACGGTCCTGGCGATTGCCTTTCTTGGCGAAGTCGTGCGCTTGCGGCGCTGGATCGCGATCCTGATCGGTTTCGCCGGTACAATGATCATCTTGCGGCCCGGCGTCGAAGCCATCGACCTTGGCACCGGTCTCACGCTGGTTTCCGCCGCCACATGGGGCGCCGCCATCGTCGTGACGCGGGTCCTGGGACGCAGCGAATCAAGCCACACCATAACCCTGTACATGGCGCTGATCATGACCGCCTGGTCCTTCGTTCCGGCCACGACGGTATGGATTTGGCCGTCGCCGGATCTGTATTTCTGGCTGTTTTTGATGGTGGCGTTCGGCACCGTGACCCAGCTTTGTTTCACCCAGGCGCTGCGCGAGGCGGAAACCAGCGTGGTCTTGCCGATCGATTTTCTGAAACTGATCTGGGCGACCATGATCGGCTACGCATTGTTCGCCGAACTGCCGGACGGCACGACGTTGTTCGGTGGCGCGATGATTTTCGCCAGCGCGATTTACATCGCCTACCGGGAAAGCCGGTTGCAACGGTCCAGGATCGCGTATGATTAATAATATGCGCGCTTAATAGTCGTAATGCGGCACCGTGTCCGCGAGCCCGTCATGCAGCGCGATCATGCGGCCGCGCCATTCATGGACCGGGTCGCCGGGCGGCACGATGGGGTAGGGACTAACGCAACGCGCCCATTGCAGCGCGCCGAACACGATATAGTCGCCGTAAGCCGGCGCCGCACCGCCAATCCAGTCCTGGCGCGTCAACAGATTGCGTAATGGCGCGAAAATCCGTGGCAGTTCGCCGCCGCGCGCGTCCTGTTCGGCGGCCATCTCCTCCAGCGTGCATTTGAAGCGGGCCTCCCGGTTGGTCCGGAAGTAATCGGTATCTTCGGGCAGCAAGTGCTTGTAGACATCGAATATGATGGTGCGCAGGATTGCTGGATGTAGCTGTGTGTCGGTCCAGCTATTGATGAAATAGGCCATGGCGCGGCCGCCGCCATCGCCGCCGTCGTTGAACAGGCTGGGCGCGTCGCGGTAATTGTCATCCAGGTAGCACGCGATATCCCAGGAATCCGTGGCCACCGCGTCGCCGTCCACCAGCACGGGATAGGATTGGTGGCCGCTAAACGCGATCTTGTCCTTCTGCGTGAAGCCGCAGGGTTCGTATTGGCAAGCCAGTCCCTTATGCGCCAGCGCCATCCGGGTGCGCCAGCAATACGGGCTGAAGCGCCGGTTTTCGCTGCCGGTGAGTTCGTAGAGAATTCGAGTCATGGCCAGTAACTTTCGAAGTTAACCAAAACTTGTCGAATTTTGTTCGATAAACCATTATAGCGCGACTGGAAGATCATGGAAATTGCAACCGTTCAGATGGCGGCCGTGTTCGCCCTTATCGTTGTCTCTCTGGTGTTGTACGCCTCGGAGAAACTGCCGCTCGAAGTCACGTCGCTGGGCGTCCTGTGCGCTCTTATGGTGCTGTTTCAGGTGCTGCCGGTCGACGGCGCGCAGGGTGTCAACCGGCTCGATGCGGTTCGGCTGCTGTCGGGCTTCGCCAATCCGGCGCTGATCGCCGTGCTGGGGCTGCTGGTTATCGGCGATGCGCTGGAACGCACCGGCGCACTCGACAAGGGTGCCGCCCTGGTCCTGGCGGCGGGGCGCGGCAGCCCGGTTGCAACCGTGACCATGGCGTTGAGCGCGGTGCTGGTGGTCAGCGCGGTGCTGAACAATATTCCGGTCGTGGTCATTTTCATCCCGATCATGCAGGCGATTTCGCTGAGCATCGGCCGGCGGCCCAGCCGCCTGCTGATCCCGCTCAGTTTCGCGGCCATGCTGGGCGGCATGACGACCTTGATCGGTTCCTCGACCAACCTTCTGGTGTCCAGCGCGCTGGTTCAGTTGGGCGAACGGCCTTTTGGTTTTTTCGACTTCACGATTCCCGGCATCGTTCTGGCCAGCGTCGGTCTGGTTTATCTGCTTGCCATTGCACCGCGCCTGCTGCCGGACCATTCCGACATGGCGCAATCCCTGGCCCCCGACAACCGGCAATTCATCGCCCAGATCACGGTGGCCGAGGGTGCGACCCTGGACGGTGCCGGATTTTCGGACGGTGCGCCAGCCGAATTGGCCGATCTTGGCCTGTTGCTGGTGCAGCGCGAAGAACACGCCTTCTTACCACCGTTCGACGGCGTGACCTTGCAAGCCGGCGATGTGATCGTCGTCGGCGCCTCGCGCGAAGCGCTGGCGCAAGCAGTGAAATCCGATCCGGTGGCGCTGCATCCGCGTTTCGAAGGCGAGGTTGAATCGCCCGAGCGCTGGCTGATCGGCGGTCAGGTGCTGGCCGAAATCATGGTCACGCCCGGTTCCACCATGATCGGCCGGACGCTGGAAGATATCGGTTTTCGCTACAAGCATCATTGTATCGTCATCGGCATCCAGCGGCGTAGCCAGTTGCTGCGCCGCCGCCTGACCGAAATCCGGCTCGAAGCCGGCGATACCTTGCTGGTACAGGGCCGGCGCGACGATATAAGGGCGCTGCGCGGCAACCACGATGCGGTGCTGATGGAATGGTCGGCCGAGGACATCCCGGCCGTGCATCACGCCAGGCGCGCGGGGCTGATCTTTTTCGCCGTCGTTGCCGCTTCGGCCACCGGGCTGCTGCCGATTTCGATCGCCGCCCTTAGCGGTGCCGTCGCCATGGTCGCGACCGGCGTGATGGGGGTGCGCGATGCGATGCGGGCGCTGGACCGGCAACTGGTCTTCCTGATCGCCGCCGCACTGGCCCTGGGGGCGGCGTTGCAGGAAACCGGCGGCGCCGATTTTCTGGCCGACACGATGCTGGCGGCGGTGGGTAATGCGTCGCACGCGGTCGTGCTGTCCGTCTTCTTCACCCTGGTAGCACTGCTGTCGAACGTGCTTAGCACCAAGGCGACGGCGGTTCTGTTCACGCCGATTGCGGTCGGCGTCGCCCATTCGATTGGCGCGCCGGTCGAACCGTTCGCCGTCGCCGTGGTTTTCGCCGCCAACTGTTCGTTCGCGTCGCCGGTCGGATATCAGACCAATTTGCTGGTGATGGGGCCGGGCGGTTACCGGTTTTTCGATTTCGTGCGCGTCGGCATGCCGTTGATTGTCTTGTTGTGGATCACCTTCAGCCTGTTCGCGCCGTGGTATTACGGCTTGTGATCGCATCGCCACATAACCACAGGCACAATGAGGTGCCGGGGGCCAGGAGCCGTCCACCCCATCGCCACAGTTTAATGCGTCGGTGACCTGAGCGTGCCCGGACCCTTCGCGCCGCTGGCGTCCGAAAGTCGCCGCAATAGCCTGATGCGGACATTGGCCGGTAAGCCGGATGAAATTTGGGTGTTCGGCTATGGTTCGTTGATGTGGGACAGCGCTTTTCGTGTCGCGGCGCGCCGCCCGGCCACCTTGCGCGCCTACCGGCGCAGCTTTTGCGTTTGGACCGCGCATGCCAGGGGAACGCCCGACAATCCCGGTCTCGGCCTGGGATTGCTGCCCGATGCGGATGCGGCTTGTCGCGGTGTTGCGTTGCGCATTGCGCCGGCGGCGCGCCAGAGCGGTCTGGAAGCGCTCTGGATGCGGGAAATGTGGACCGGCGTCTACCATCCGCTCTGGGTTTCGCTGGAGACCGAAGCGGGGCGCTTGCCGGCGCTGGCATTCGTCGTCGATACGGCGCATCCGCAATACGCCGCCGGTCTATGCACGGCGCAGACTGCGCGGCGGATTGCGGCGGCGCGCGGCAAATTCGGCGCCTGCCGGGACTATTTCGACAACACCCTGAAAGCCCTGCGCGATCTCGGTTTTAGCGCCGACGAATTCACCGAACTCCGCGATGCGGTCGAACGGCTGGCGCCGCGCTGACGAAGACCCGGCGCTTGGTGTTACCGGGCCGGTTTGGAATTTTTTTCGCCAGGGCCTTGGCGAGATTGAACAGGGATATTCGCGTTACGGGATTTTCGATCTTGGCATAAGCGCGCACCAACTCCAGGGAAATCGGTTCGCCCAGCGGGTCGCTCGGCATGGATGGATCCTGCTGGCGACCGGAAAGGGCACGCAGGTCTTCGGGCAAATCGTCGAAAAAATACGATACGGGAACGTCGAGCACTTCGCTCAATTCGAACAGCCGGCTTGCCCCGATCCGGTTCGCGCCGCGTTCGTATTTTTGAATTTGCTGAAATGTGAGACCAATGGCGTCGCCGAGCTTGGTCTGGCTCATCGACAGGATTTTGCGCCGTATGCGCACACGTTTGCCCACATGAGTATCGATGGGGTGGAATGACTTTCGGATCAATGTTCCAATCCAGTTTTCTAACATCCGCGAAAATCCGGACCAAATGAAACCATTCGGCGCAAATTCCCGCTATCTACTATAGTGTAGAGGAATTATCACTTTGGCGCGAGCTTTATTGTCCCTTCCAGCCACCCAAATACGACCGGTTCGGCCTCGTCGCCGATGCATTCGCAGGGCTGGCTGTTGAAGTCGAATGACGGCGCAGCGCAGGCCCGATAAGATAGCCGGCGGCGTTGGACAGGGGATGGATATGGCGATCAAGACCGTGGCGATACTGAGCCCCGGCGATATGGGCCACGCGGTCGGGCGCGCGCTGGCCGGTCACGGGCTTACCGTCATCACCTGCCTGGCGGGGCGCAGCCGGCGCACGCAAAAGCTGGCGGCGGCAGGCGGGCTCGAAGCCGTGCCGACCCTGGAAGTTCTGGTCGAGCGGGCGGATTTGATCCTGTCGATCATGCCGCCCTCGGCGGCGCTGGAATCCGCTGGCGCGGTGGCCGAAGCGATGCAATCTGTGGAGCGTGCGCCGTGCTATGCCGATTGCAACGCCATCTCGCCGATGACCGCCCGGCGAATTGCGGCGGTGGTAACAAATAGCGGCGGCGCGTTCGTCGATGCCGGGATCGTCGGTCCGCCGCCCGGCAAGGCGCCATCGCCAACCCGTTTCTATGTCAGCGGTGGTGACGCGCCGCTGCTCCAGGCGCTCGATTGCGGGTCAATTTCGGTGCGTCAGATGGGCCCGGAAATTGGCCGCGCCTCGGCCATGAAGATGTGTTACGCGGCGCTCACGAAGGGGACCTGGACGCTTTATGCAGCCGCGCTGGTCACGGCCGAAGCCATGGGATTGAGCGAGCCATTGTTGAGCGAACTGGCAAGTAGCCGGCCCGCGGTCGAAGCCGATATGCGGCGCATGGTGCCGCGCTTGCCGGTCGATGCCGGGCGCTGGATCGGCGAGATGGAGGAGATCGCGGCGACCTTTGCGCAGGCCGGCCTGCCGACCGGCT
>Ga0066376_10004847_pt1 | contig 11614 bp, 12 predicted proteins | sample Knorr_S15_td_Bot_FD_77009 | JGI IMG/M metagenome (GOLD analysis project Ga0066376, IMG submission 77009) | Marine microbial communities from Southern Atlantic Ocean transect - Knorr_S15_td_Bottom_ad_5009_LV_A | ecosystem: Environmental > Aquatic > Marine > Oceanic | place: Southern Atlantic... | reverse complement strand
TCAACCAGGCGTTTCTTGGGGAGCGCACCGGTCAACAGTCCGAGACGAATATCGTCGAGATTATCGAGAATGTCGTAGCCCCGCTTGATGCCGCGTGACCGCCCGTCGGTGGCGCTGGGCATCCGACGTGACCGTGACCAGCCCCTTGATCAACGGTCAAATCGCCGTCGGCACCCTCACCTTCAACGGCGACGGCAGCCTGGCCAGCATCGCCAGCGGCCTGACCGGGACCAAGACGATCGCCTGGACAAACGGCGCCTCGGCCAGCTCCGTGGACTTCAAACTGGGCACGCCGGGTGTCATCGGGGTCGGCCAGACGGATGGCCTGAGCCAGTTCGACGGCGGCTTCAACGTCGCCTTCGTCAACCAGAACGGTTCCGAGGTCGGCGAGCTCAACGGCATCTCGATCAACGATCAGGGCTTTGTCATCGCCACCTTCTCCAACGGACAAACCCAGAAGGTGTTCAAGGTTCCGGTGGCGACCTTCGCCGATGTCTCGAAGCTCGACGCGCGCAACGGCAACGTGTTTGCCCAGACCGAGTCCTCGGGCCAGTTCAACCTGCGTGAAGCGGGTAAAGGCGGCGCCGGGCTGATCGCCCCCTCGGCGCTCGAATCGGCGAACGTCGATCTCGACACCGAGTTCACCAACATGATCATCACCCAGCGGGCCTTCTCGGCCAGGTCGAAGGTCATCACCACCGTCGACGACATGCTCGACGAGCTGATCCGCATCAAGCGGTAAGCGCAAACGTATAACCAGGCCATCGGCCGCCATGGGAAACCATGGCGGCCGATGTTCTTAATTGGGCGTTCAAGCACCACGCGGGCTTACCGCCGCGCCAGGGCGGCGGGCGGCTGCGCCGCGTTCTCAATACCCGTAGACGCCCAGCGTGACCCCTGATGAGTCCCCTATTGGGGCACACCAGCATTCTCCGACCGATAATTCGGTCGGGGAAGTAAGCGAGCGACCGCGAGCCGCCAATCGTTTGGCGGAGCCTGCGTGGCACGTCGCCAAAGGCGACCAATAAAAGCTCACGCAGGGAGCCCTTGGGCGACCGTAAAAAATAATCCGAAACCCCCTAGACCACCGGGTTTTTGAACTCGGTGTGGACTTTCTCGATGGCGGCGAGGACGTCGGGGCCGAGGGTGATCTCGCCGCCGGCCAGGATGGCGTCGACATGCTCGGGCCGGGTGGCGCCGGGCAGGGCCGAGGTCACTCCCGGCCGGCCCCGCACCCAGGCCACGGCCAGGGCCGCCGGGTCGATGCCGGCGTCGCGCGCGATGGCGACATAGCGGTCGGCGGCGTCGAGCGCCCGGGGGTGGCCGTAGCGGTCGCGGAAACGCTGGGGATGGTTGGCCAGGCGCGATCCCTCGGGGAGGGTCCCGCCGGAATATTTGCCGGTGAGGATACCCGTGGCGATTGACGAGAAGGCCATCATGCCGATGTCCTCGCGCGCGCACACCTCGGCCATGTCGCCGTCGAAGTCGCGTTTCAGCAGGTGGTAGACGTTTTGCAGGGAGACGATGGCCGGCAGGCCGCTCGATTCGGCGAGGGCGGCGAAGCGGGTCAGGCCCCAGGCGTTTTCATTACTGACTCCGGCGTAGCGGATCTTGCCGGCCTCGATGAGCCGCTCGAAGGCCTCGAGCTGGGCCGCCATGGGCAGGGTGCGGTCGGGCCAATGGGTCTGGTAGAGATCGATGTAATCCACCTTGAGGCGCTTCAGCGAGCCCTCCACCGCGGCGGCGAAGTGATGCCAGTCGAGACTGCCGGCGCCGCCCCGGATATGGCCCACGATGCCGCCCGGGCCGCCGCTGTTGGGGCCGGCGATCTTGCTGGCGACGATGACCGAATCCCGGGGCTTGCCGCGAAGCCAGGTGCCGAGGATCTCCTCCGAAGCACCGAACGTCTCGGCCCTCGGCGGCACCGCGTACATCTCGGCCGTGTCGTAGAAATTCACGCCGCCGTCATAGGCCATATCGAGCAGACGCAGGCTGGCGGCTTCATCGACCTGACTGCCGAAGGTCATGGTGCCGAAACAGATATCCGAGACCAGGAGGCCACTGCGGCCGAGGCGGCGAAATTCCATGGGGTGGCCTTCCAATTTTGTTACGCAAAGACTGGGAGAGATAGTATCCATGCGCTCAAGAAGCAACATTCGTGAGGCGTCATGCAGGATTTTCTGGCCGCGTTGGCCCTGGTTCTCGTTCTCGAGGGAGCGGTCTATACGCTCTTCCCCGACGGCATGAAACGGATGATGGCGCAGACCATCACCCTGCCGTCGTCGATGCTGCGCGGGGCCGGCCTGGCGGCGGCCTGCGTCGGGGTGGGGCTGCTGTGGCTGATCCGGGCATGAGCCGGATTTATCGCGCCGTGGTGTGGGATGTGGACGGTGTGCTGATCGACAGCGAACCCCTGCATTTGTCGAGTTTCATGGCGACCTGCGAGCGATACGGCTTCGCCTTCGATCCCGCCGACAACCTGCTCTGGCTCGGCAAGAGCTTCATCGATATGTGGGACGGCATCCCCGAGCTCAGGGGTTTCGGCCTGTCTTACGAGGCCTTGCCCGCCGAAATTTGCGCGGCTTATGTGGCGCGGGTCCATAGCGCCATGGCGCGCAGCCCGGCGCCCGAACTGGTCGCGCGGCTAGCCGCCCGCGGGGTGGTTCAGGGCTGCGCCTTGTCGAGCCCGCGGCGCATCGTCGAGGCCAATGTGGCGGCGGTCGGGGTTGCGGATCATCTGTCCACTGTGCTCGGGCGCGAGGACGTGGCGCTGGGCAAGCCGGCGCCCGACCTCTATCTGCTGGCGGCGACGCGGCTCGGCCTGGCGCCCGCCGATTGCCTCGCCGTCGAGGATACCGCCTCGGGCCTGGCGGCCGCCAAGGCAGCGTGTCTAAAGACAATCGCTTGGCCCAACGCCCAGACCGCCGCCATGGACTTCTCGGCCGCCGATTATCTGCTCGACGACCTCGCCGCCTTCGACTGGGACGGCCTCGTGGGCTGAGGTCGCGGCGGTCTATTCCGCGGCGACCGCCGGCAGTTCTCCCAGGGCCTTCTCCATGGCCGCCTCGTCGTGAAGCTGGTCGGTCAGGTCGCCCGCGAAAAAGTCCGTGTAGGCCTGCATGTCGAAATGGCCGTGGCCGGACAGGTTAAACAGGATGGTGCGCGCCACGCCTTGTTCCTTGCAGCGCGCGGCCTCCTCGATGACGGCCTTGATGGCGTGGGTCGTCTCGGGCGCCGGGATGATGCCTTCGGCGCGGGCGAACTGCACCCCGGCGGCGAAGCATTCGGTCTGCTGGTAGGCTTCGGCCTCGACCAGCCCGCTCTCGACCAGGCCGCTGACCAGCGGCGACATGCCGTGATAACGCAGGCCCCCGGCATGGAAGCCGGGCGGCACGAAGGCCGATCCCAAGGTATGCATCTTGACCAACGGCGTGAGATGCGCGGTATCGCCGAAATCGTAGGCATAGGTGCCCTTGGTCATGGACGGGCAGGATATCGGCTCGACGGCGACGACGCGCCGGGCGCGGCCGCCGCGAAGCTGGAGGCCGAGGAAGGGGAAGGCGAGGCCGGCAAAATTGCTGCCGCCGCCGGCGCAGCCGATGATGACGTCCGGGTCGTCGCCGGCCATCTCCATCTGTTCGATGGCTTCCTGGCCGATCACCGTCTGGTGCAGCAGCACGTGGTTGAGGACGCTGCCCAGGGAGTATTTGGTGTCGTCGTTTTGCGCCGCGACCTCGACGGCCTCGGAGATGGCGATGCCGAGGCTGCCGGTGGAATCCGGGGTTGCGGTGAGAATGGCGCGGCCCGATTCGGTCTCGTTGCTGGGGCTGGCGACGCACCGCGCGCCGTAGGTTTCCATGGCGGCGCGGCGGTAGGGTTTCTGGTCGTAGCTGATGCGCACCATGAACACGTCGACCTCGAGGCCGAACAGGCCGCCGGCGAAGGCCATCGAAGATCCCCATTGCCCGGCGCCGGTTTCCGTCACCAGGCGTTTGGTGCCTTCCTCCTTGTTATAGAAAGCCTGGGCGACGGCGGTGTTGGGCTTGTGGCTGCCGGTCGGGCTGACGCCTTCGTATTTGTAGTAAATACGCGCCGGGGTATCGAGAGCCTTTTCCAGCCCCTTGGCGCGGTACAGCGGCGCCGGGCGCCACAGGCGGTAGATCTCGCGCACCGGGGCCGGAATTTCGATCTCCCGCTCGGTCGAAACCTCCTGGCCGATCAGCGCCATGGGAAACAACGGCGCCAGATCGTCGGGGCCGATGGGCTGGCCCGTGCCGGGATGCAGGATCGGCGCCGGCGGCTCCGGCAAATCGGCAACGATGTTGTACCAAGCGCGCGGAATGCGGTCTTCCGATAGTAGGGATTTGGTTTCTCCGCTCATGCTGACCTCCCAGGTTTGAATTCACTCCAAGGCGGTAATTATAGTCGGCCCAGGCTCACATCCGGAAGGGCTATTCCGGTGTTTCATGACCTAGATGCCTCTTATGTCGCGGGCGTGGTAGCCCTGGAGGTAGAGCAGCGCCGTCAGATCGCCGTGGTCGATGCGGACGTTCGCGGCGGCGGTGGCGGCGGGCATGGCGTGGAAAGCGACGCCCATGCCGGCGGCTTCCAACATATCGATATCATTGGCCCCGTCGCCGACCGCCATGGCCTGGTGGCGGGCGATTCCCAGCTCGCCGCAGAGTTCATCCAATCGTTCGCGCTTGCCGACGCGGTCGATGATCGGCGGGATCAGCTCGCCGCTGAGGTGATGGGCCGTCACCTCGAGGGTGTTGGCGTCGTGGCTGTGGAAGCCGAGGAGGGTGCGAACCCGCTCGGTGAAGCAGGTGAAGCCGCCCGAGACCAGCGCCGCATGGGCGCCATGGGCGGCCATGGTTGCGATCAGGGCGCGGGCGCCGGGGAGGACGGTGATATTCTCATAGACCTCATCGAGAGCGGATTCCGAAAGGCCGGCGAGCATGGCGACGCGCTTGCCGAGCGCCTCCGCGAAATCGACCTCGCCGGCAATGGCGCGTTCGGTGATCGCCGCGACCGGTTCGCCGACCCCGGCCAACTCTGCGAGTTCGTTGACGAATTCATTGGCGATGACGGTCGACTCCATATCGGCGACCAGCAGGATCTTGCAGCGGCCGCGCGCCGGCTGGGCGATGACATCCACGGCGGCGCCGTCGAGCCGCTCACGCACGGCGGAGACCATTTCGCCGTTGTTGAAAGCGATATCGCAGGCGATGCCCGGGGCAAGCCAGGCGACCGACGACGGCGGCGCGCCGAGGGCCTCGCGCGCCGCCTCGATCATGCTATCATCGAGGTCGCGGGTGCAGGGATTGGCGATCAGCGTGAGGACGGAATCCATGAGCGGAAGTTACGGGCTTGCGGGCGGAACGGCAAGGCGCGTCGTGGTCGTCGTCGCCGGGCCGACGGCGAGCGGAAAATCGGCCCTCGCCCTGACCCTTGCCGAGGCGTTCGACGGTATCGTCATCAACGCCGACAGCATGCAGGTCTATGATGCGCTGTGCATTCTGACCAGCCGCCCGAGCGCCGCCGACGAGGCGCGCGCGCCGCATCGGCTCTATGGCGTACTGCCGGCGGCCGAGACCTGTTCGGCGGCGCGCTGGCGCGCCCTGGCGGTGGACGAGATCACGGCGGCCCATGACGCCGGGCGGCTGCCCATCGTCACCGGCGGCACTGGCCTCTACATCCGCGCCCTGATCGAGGGGTTGGCCCCGATTCCCGAAATTGACGAAGCGATTCGCCAACGCGCGCGGGCGCTTCACGCGACCCTGGGCGGGCCGGCGTTCCACGACAGGCTGGCGGCGCTCGACGGCGAAATGGCGGCGCGCCTGTCGCCCGGCGACAGCCAGCGCATGATCCGCGCATTCGAGGTGATCGAGGCCACGGGGCGCTCCCTGGCCGAATGGCATCGTCTGCCGGCCGCCGCCGGCGGACTCGCGCAGCCGGCTCTCAGCCTGGTTCTGTCGCCGCCCCGCGAGGCCCTGTATGCGGCCTGTGATGGGCGTTTTGCGGCGATGATCGAGGCCGGCGCCCTCGATGAAGTGCGCGCCCTCGATAGCCTTGGCCTCGATTCCGCGGCGCCGGTCATGAAGGCCCTGGGGGTGCGGCCATTGCGCCGCCATCTGACCGGCGAGTCGAGCCTTGGGCAAGCGATTGCTGCGGCGCAACAGGCGACGCGCAACTACGCCAAGCGGCAAGTCACCTGGTTCCACCATCAAATCGCCCGGGCGGTGGTCTATGATCGGCGGTATTCGCCTGAAATGGCGCCGGATATCATCGCGGTTACCAGCCGGTTTCTATTGACCGAATAGGAGCCAACTACTAGGTTGCTGGGCTTTCGTGGACGCCTCTTGAGAGGCGCTCGCGAGGGGCCGCGCCCGAAGCGGGCGGGGATCTGTTCGATGCAGCGCAGCAAAAAGGAACGACCCGTGGCCGATACGGAAATGACAGGCGCCGAAATACTCCTGAAGGCTTTGATCGATCAAGGCGTCGATATCATATTCGGTTATCCCGGCGGCGCCGTGCTGCCGATCTATGACGCGATTTACAGGCAGAACAAATTGCGTCATGTGCTGGTTCGCCACGAGCAGGCGGCGGTCCACGCGGCCGAGGGTTACGCGCGCTCCACCGGCAAGGTCGGCGTCGTTCTGGTGACCTCAGGTCCCGGCGCCACCAACTGCGTCACCGGCCTGACCGATGCCATGATGGACAGCATTCCGGTGGTCTGCCTGACCGGCCAGGTGCCGACCCATTTGATCGGCAACGACGCCTTCCAGGAGGCCGACACCATCGGCATCACCCGGCCCTGCACCAAGCACAGCTATCTGGTGAAGCGGGTCGAGGACCTGGGCCGCTCGATCCATGAAGCCTTCTATGTGGCGCGCACCGGACGGCCGGGCCCGGTGGTGGTCGATCTGCCCAAGGACGTGGTCAATGCCACTTGCGCCTATCAGGGCAACGGCAAGGTCCGCCATCCCACCTATAATCCCCAGGTCAAGGGCGACGCCGCGCGCCTCGAAGAGGCCGTCGAGTTGCTTAGCCAGGCCAAGCGGCCGTTGATCTACGCCGGCGGCGGGGTGATCAACGCCGGCCCGGCGGCGTCGCAGCTGCTGGCCAATTTCGCCCATCAGACGGGCTCTCCCGTGACCCTGACCCTGATGGCTCTCGGTGCCTACCCGGCTTCCGACAAGCAGTTTCTCGGCATGCTGGGCATGCACGGCACCTATGAAGCCAACATGGCGATGGCCGAATGCGACGTCATGGTCGCCGTCGGCGCGCGGTTCGACGACCGCATCACCGGCCGCCTCGACGCCTTTTCCCAAGGCTCGAAGAAGATCCACATCGACATCGACCCGTCGTCCATGAACAAGAATGTGATGATCGACGTGCCCGTGGTCGGCGATGTCGGCTATGTGCTCGAGGACATGATCAAGCTGTGGAAGGCCAAGGTTCATCGCCGCGACGGCAAGCTGCTCGAGCCCTGGTGGAAGCAGATCGACGAGTGGCGCAAGAAGGACAGCCTGGCCTACCGAAATTCGAAAACCATCATCAAGCCGCAATATGCCCTGGAGCGTCTCTACGCGGCGACCCGGGACCGCGACACCTATTTCACCACCGAAGTCGGCCAGCATCAGATGTGGGCGGCCCAGCATCTCAAATTCGACAAGCCCAATCACTGGATGACCTCGGGCGGCCTCGGCACCATGGGCTACGGCCTGCCCGCGGCCATGGGCGTGCAGATGGCCCATCCCGACGCCCTGGTCATCGACATCGCCGGCGAGGCCTCGATCCTGATGAATATTCAGGAGATGTCGACCCTCGCCCAGTACCACTTGCCGGTGAAGGTGGTCATCCTGAACAACCACTACATGGGCATGGTGCGCCAGTGGCAGGAGTTCTTCCACGGTGGCCGCTATGCCAATAGCTATATGGATTCCCTGCCCGATTTCGTGAAACTCGCCGAATCTTTCGGCGCCATGGGTCTGCGCACCACCAAGCCCGAAGAACTCGACGATCTGTTCGCCGAGATGATCGCCTCCGACAAGGCGGTCATCGCCGACATCATCGTCGACCCGGAAGAGAACGTCTATCCCATGATCCCGGCCGGGGCGGCCCATTACGAGATGAAGCTCGGCCCCGATAAAGACAACGACGCCGAGTCGTCCGACAAGGCGATGGTCGCCCTATGAGCGCCGCCATGGGCAAGGGCAGCGTCTATGAGGCCGGCGATGCCGAGGTCGCGCCGGAGAGCCACACCATCGGCGTTCTGGTCGACAACGAGGCCGGTGTCCTGGCCCGTGTCGTCGGCCTGTTTTCCGGCCGCGGCTACAACATCGACAGCCTGACCGTCGCCGAGGTCAATGCCGAGTTCGAGCAGTCGCGCATCACCATCGTCACCCGCGGAACGCCGGCCATCATCGCCCAGATCAAGGCGCAACTCACCCGCCTGGTGCCGGTCCACAAGGTTACCGACCTGACCGTCGAGGGCCCCCATGTGGAGCGCGAGCTCATGCTGATCAAGGTCATCGGTAAGGGTGAGCAGCGGGTCGAGGCGCTGCGCATCGCCGATATCTTCCGCGCCCGCGCGGTGGACAGCACAAACGAATCATTCGTCTTCGAGGTGACCGGAACCTCGGAAAAACTCTTGGCTTTCATCACATTGATGGCCCCCTTGGGCCTCACCGACATATCCCGCACCGGCGTTGTCGCCATTTCGCGCGGCAGCGAAGCATTCTAATCCCTGGTGGATAGACTCCACTGAACCGGATACCCGAAAGGAGACCCCCATGCGCGTCTATTATGATCGCGACGCCGATCTCAACCTGATCACGGGCAAGAAAGTCGCTATCATCGGCTATGGCAGCCAGGGCCACGCCCATGCCATGAACCTGCGCGACAGCGGGGTCGGCGAGGTGGTGGTGGCCCTGCGCGCCGGCTCGGCCAGCAAGGCCAAGGCCGAAGGCGCCGGATTCACGGTGATGACGCCGGACGAGGCCGCCAAATGGGCCGACCTGGTCATGGTGCTGGCGCCCGACGAACTGCAGGGCGCGATCTATGAAGACGACCTGCGCGATAACCTCAGGGAAGGCGCCGCGCTCGCCTTCGCCCATGGCCTCAACATCCATTTCGACCTGATCCTGCCGCGCGCCGACCTCGATGTGTTCATGATCGCGCCCAAGGGGCCCGGCCATACGGTGCGCGCCGAATACGAACGCGGCGCGGGGGTGCCCTGTCTGCTCGCCGTCGATCAGGACGCCACCGGCAGCGCCCATGAAATCGGCCTGGCCTATGCGGCGGCCATCGGGGGGGGGCGCGCCGGGATCATCGAGACGACCTTCAAGGAAGAGTGCGAGACCGATCTGTTCGGCGAACAGGTGGTGCTCTGCGGCGGGCTGACCTCGCTCATCCAGATGGGCTTCGAGACCCTGGTCGAGGCCGGCTACGCACCCGAGATGGCCTATTTCGAATGCGTCCATGAGGTCAAGCTGATCGTCGATCTGATCTATGAAGGCGGCATCGCCAACATGCGTTATTCGGTGTCTAACACCGCCGAATACGGCGATTACACCCGGGGCCCCAGGATCATCGACGAGAACACCCGGGCCAGCATGAAGGCGGTCCTCGAGGATATCCAGTCGGGCCGCTTCACCCGCGACTGGGTGCTCGAGAACAAGGCCAATCAGGCGAGCTTCAAGGCCATGCGCCGGCGCGCCGCCGGCCACCAGCTGGAGGCGGTCGGCGAGAAGCTCCGCGCCATGATGCCGTGGATCGCCGAAGGCCGCCTGGTGGATAAAGCCAAGAACTAGAGCGTTTCGGGTTTGAATGGAATCACTCAAGCCCGAAACGCTCTGATTGGGGCGTACGCCGTAATCCGCCGCGAAGCGAGCGTTAGCCTGCGTGGCGCTTGAACGTCGTTTGATCGTGTGTGCACGATTAAACGTGAAACGCTCTAGCGATTCAGCGGTGATACCGCGGTCACCCTGGGGTGGTGATAATCCGCTCCGCCGGGAAGCGCACCGTAACCGTGGTTCCGACGTCAACCTCGCTTTGCAGGTTCAATGATCCGCCGTGCAGTTCGACCAGGGATTTGGTCAGCGACAGACCGAGACCGGTCCCCTCGAATTTGCGATTAATGTCGCTGTCGATCTGGCTGAACGGCGCCAGCGCCTTGGGAATGTCGTGGAGAGCAATGCCGATGCCCGTATCGGCAACCTGGAACACATAGCCGTCTTCCGGGTGGCACCATATTCTTATGAATACGGTGCCGCCGTCCGCCGTGAACTTGACCGCGTTCGACAGCAGGTTGATGAGGATTTGCTTGAGCTTGCGCTCATCCGCGTAGATCGCCGGCAAGTCGGATGCGGCGTCTATCTCGATCGCAACGCCCCCGGTTTCGGCCCGCGCCTTGATCAGGGAGAGGCTGGATTTGAGGATCCGCGACACGTCGACATTTTACTCATGCAGCTCGGACTTTCCGGCTTCGATCTTCGACAGGTCGAGAATGTCGTTGATCAGCGCCAGGAGATGGATGCCGGATGCGTTGATGTCGTTTACGTATTCGAGATACTTCGGGTCGCCGAGCGGGCCGAACACCTCGCCCTTCATGACATCCGAGAAGCCGATGATGGCGCTGAGCGGCGTGCGTAGATCGTGGCTCATATTGGCGAGGAACTCGGACTTGCCGCGGCTGGCCAGGTCGGCCTTCTCCTTGGCCGAAATCAGCGCCGCCTCGGTATGTTTCCAGGGCGTGATATCGGTGAAGGCGAAAAGCAGCAGGGATTCTTCTTCAATGGGGATTTCAGACATCGAGACGAGGCTCCAGATGATCTCGCCATCCGGCCTCTTCAATTGAATTTCGCGGCCCCTGACGACTTTCTTCTCGACAAATTCGACCATCAGCTTCTGACGGTCATCGGCGTCGGCGAAAAAATCGGCCCAGTTCGCGCCCAGAATCTCGCCGCCGTCATGGCCCAGTTTGTCGTTAAAATAACGATTGGTGAACACCACGCTTCCATCGTCCACCCGTAACACCATGATGCCCGCAGGAACCGTATCATTGAAGACCTGCAATCTCCGGTCATGGCTCATAAGCTGTTCGAAGGACGATTTATTCGACATTTCCCCGATCCGTTCCAAATTCGCGGATAGCGTAGGTCGATGCAGCCGACACAGGAACAGCCATCCCTAAGTACAATCTGCCAGGGGCTCCCATCGGCAAACCCGTCATGCCCGATTGATAAGCACAAGCCGGCATGGCCGCCGCGCCGATGTTGGCGGGCAGGACGGCGAGGCGATCCTGACCATCGCAAGCGCGCCTCGCAAAGAGGCCGGCCTTCGTTCCCCGGCCTTCCTTTGACCCATCGGGTGAGACATAACTACACCAAAATTCATCTATAACATCATGATTCTTATACCGAAATACGGTCGCTGTGGGTTACGTCCCGAGGGTTGGTGTAAGAGCGTCGCCACGGGCGTCGGCCTGTAGGTCGCGTTGAGCGCCCGGAGGGCGGAGGCCGGTGGCCATCGCGTCGATCTTCGTTAGGTTGAGGTTATCGAGACAACAACCTGAAGAAGGAGACGACACGATGACCGAAGACAGGAT
>Ga0066376_10004845_pt1 | contig 11614 bp, 7 predicted proteins | sample Knorr_S15_td_Bot_FD_77009 | JGI IMG/M metagenome (GOLD analysis project Ga0066376, IMG submission 77009) | Marine microbial communities from Southern Atlantic Ocean transect - Knorr_S15_td_Bottom_ad_5009_LV_A | ecosystem: Environmental > Aquatic > Marine > Oceanic | place: Southern Atlantic... | reverse complement strand
CTCGGCCCTGCGCTTCCGCTCTTCCAAAACTCGGCGGTAATCTCTGGGCATGATCTTTTTGAACCGCTTCAAAGCGGCATCCCAATCGGCGAGAATATCCGTCGCCGGGGTGCTGCCAGTGTACTTCTTGTGGTCTTCAATCAGCCCTTTGAGGATTGCTATGTCTTCGGGGTCGGTAACCTGCTCCATGTCGGCCATGCCGTCATTGAAGGAGATTCCCAGACAGTCATCTTTGTCATAAACGAAGGCGATCCCGCCGCTCATTCCCGCGCCGAAGTTGCGGCCGGTGGGGCCTAAAACAACGGCTACGCCGCCGGTCATGTATTCGCAACCGTGGTCTCCCACGGCCTCAACCACGGTCTTGACTCCGCTGTTGCGGACGCAGAACCGCTCGCCGGCCATGCCGCGGATGAACGCCTCGCCACCGGTGGCCCCGTACATGGCCACGTTGCCGATGATGATGTTCTCCTCAGGCACGAACGTCGATTCGGGATGGGGGCAAACAACTATGCGGCCTCCGGACATTCCCTTGCCAATGTAGTCGTTGGTGTCTCCCATCAGTTTAATGTTGATACCCCGGGCCAGGAACGCGCCGAAGCTCTGTCCCGCGGACCCGGTCAGGTTGATGTTGATCGTGTCGTCGGGCAGCCCGTCTTCGCCATAAGCCTTGGCGACCTTGCCGCTGAGCATGGCGCCGACGGTCCGGTTGGAGTTGTGTATCGGCAGGTCGATCTTGACCGGCGTTCTTGAATCCAAAGCAGGTTGGGCCAGGGCGATCAACTGGTGGTCGAGGGCCTTGTCCAAGCCGTGGTCCTGCTTCCGGTCGCAGTAGACCGGCTCATTGGGGTCGCTGGACTCTTGGCGGTGCAGAAGGCGGGCGAAGTCCAGCCCCTCAGCCTTCCAATGGCCTTCCGCGTCATGGTAGTCTAGAACGTCCGTCCGGCCAATCATCTCGGCGACGGTCCGGAAGCCCATTCCGGCCATGATCTCCCGCATCTCTTCGGCTACGAAGGTGAAGTAGGTGACCAGGTGCTCGGGCTTCCCGGCGAACTGTTTGCGCAGCTCCGGGTCCTGGGTCGCGATGCCCACCGAGCAGGTGTTCATGTGACATTTCCGCAGCATGATACAGCCGCTGACCACTAAGGCCGAGGTGGCGAAACCGAATTCTTCAGCGCCCAAAAGGGTGGCGATGACCGCGTCTCGGCCGGTCTTGAGCTGGCCGTCGGTCTGGAGCACGATACGGCTCCGCAGTCCGTTGGCCACCAGCACCTGCTGGGTCTCGGCGACGCCCAGTTCCCAGGGCAGCCCCGCGTGCTTGATGGACGACTCGGGCGATGCGCCCGTGCCGCCGTCATGGCCGCTGATCAGCACCACGTCCGCATGGCCCTTGGCCACTCCAGCCGCGATGGTGCCGACGCCGACCTCGGCGACCAGTTTCACGTGAATCCTGGCGTCGGGGTTGATATTTTTCAGGTCATGGATCAACTGGGCCAGGTCTTCGATCGAATATATGTCGTGGTGGGGCGGCGGCGAGATCAGTTCAACGCCGGGCGTGGTCTTCCGCACCCAGCCGATGTATTCATCGATCTTGTGGCCAGGCAACTGTCCGCCCTCGCCGGGCTTGGAACCCTGGGCCATCTTGATCTGTAGGTCAGTGGCATTGATCAGGTAGTTGGCGGTCACGCCAAACCGGCCCGAGGCCACCTGTTTAATGGCGCTGCTGCGGTCGTCGCCATTCTCATCCAGCCAGTAGCGACGGTAGTCCTCTCCGCCCTCGCCGGTGTTGCTGCGGGCGGCCATCCGGTTCATGGCGATGGCCATGGTCTCGTGGGCTTCCCGGCTGATGGAACCCAGTGACGCGGCGCCGGTGGCGAACCGTTTCACGATCTCGGAAGCCGGTTCCACCTCGTCGATGGGGACCGAAGTCCGGTCCTGTTTGAATTCCAGCAGGCCGCGCAACGTGGCCAGTCTGTGTGTCTGGTCGTCGGAATGGCGGCTGAATTCTTTATATGCATCCCAGTTGTCGGTCCGGGCGGCATACTGCAATTTGGTGATGGCTTCGGGGTCCCACTGGTGGACTTCCTCGCCTCTCCGCCACTGGTAAGCGCCGCCTTGTTGCAGGTCCCGTTCCGCGGCGATCTCGGGCGACCCGAAGGCCCGGCTGTGGCGCTCGGTAGCCTCGCGTTCGATGCCCTCTAGACCGATTCCGCCCACTCGCGACGGGGTCCACGTGAAGTACTCGTCGATCAGTTCTTGGTTCAGGCCCACTGCCTCGAATATCTGCGCGCCCCGGTAGCTCTGCACCGTGGAGATGCCCATCTTGGACATCACTTTCAGCACGCCTTTTTCGTTGGCCTTGATGAAATTCTTCTGGGCGTATTCCGGCTTGGTTCCGTTTATCTGGCCGGTCTCAGCCAGGTCTCGGACCGTGGCCAGAGCCAGGTAGGGGTTGATCGCGCCGGCGCCGTATCCAACGAGCAGCGCGAAATGGTGGACTTCCCGGGCGTCGCCCGATTCCAAGACCAGAGCGGCCTTGGTGCGGGTGCCCTCCCGGATGAGGTGATGGTGGACCGCCGAGACGGTGAGCAAGCTGGGTATTGGAGCCCAGCGGCTGTCCGCGCCACGGTCCGAAAGGACGATTATCGAGCAGCCGGACTCTATGGACTTTGATGCCTGCTCCCTGAGTCCGTCCAGCGCTTTCTTTAGCGCGCCATCCCCGGCTTCAGTGTCGTACAGCGCCGACAGAGTGCCGGTGCGCAGTCCGTCCAGGTTCATAGCCTTGATCTGGGCCAGCTCCAGGTCGGAGATGATGGGCGATTCCAGTCTCAATTGGCGGCAGTGTTCCGGAGTCTCGCCGAACAGGTTCTGTTCGCTGCCGACAAATGCCCCCAACGACGTGACCAGTTCCTCACGGATGGCGTCCAGAGGCGGGTTGGTCACCTGGGCGAAAAGCTGCTTGAAGTAGTTGTATAGGACCTGGTTCTGGTCGGAGAGAACGGCCAGAGGCGCGTCATTCCCCATGGAGCCGATGGCCTCACTAGCGTTCTGGGCCATTACCGTGGTCAGCATGCGAATCTCTTCGATGCTGTAGCCGAACGTCTGCTGTAGCCGGACCAGTTCCGCCGGGTCCATGGGCGGGGCTTCCGCCGCGGCGGGCAGGTCGTTCAGTGTGAGTTTGTTGTCTTTCAACCACTGGCCATAGGGGTTCTTCGAGGCCAGGTTGTGCTTGATCTCCTCGTCGCCGATGATCCGGCCTTCTTCCAGGCTGACCAAGAACATGCGGCCGGGTTGCAGCCGCCCCTTGAATTTGACGTCGGCGGGCGGGACTTCCAAGACACCGGTCTCTGAGGCCATCACCAGCTTGTCGTCGTTGGTGACCAGGTACCGGAAGGGGCGCAGGCCGTTGCGGTCCAACAGGGCGCAGAGGCTCTTGCCGTCGGAGGCCACGATCATGGCCGGGCCGTCCCAAGGTTCCATAAGAGAGGAGTGATACTCGTAAAAGTCCTTCTTCTCCTGGGACATGGTCTCGTGCTGATCCCAAGCCTCCGGGATCAGCATGAGCATGGAGTGTTCCAGGTCGCGGCCGGTCATCTGAAGCAGTTCTAGGACGTTGTCCAAGGTGGCTGTGTCGCTGTCGCCGGGGGTGGTCACCGGGGCGATCTTGGCCATGTCTTCGCCGAATAGCGGAGACTGGAACTGGGCCTCCCGGGCGTTCATCCAGTTGACGTTGCCCCGGAGGGTATTGATCTCGCCGTTGTGGGCCAAGTACCGGTAGGGGTGGGCCAGCCGCCAACTGCCTAGGGTGTTGGTGCTGAACCGGGAGTGGACCAGCGCAAAGGCGCTGACCATGTCCTGGTCTTGCAGGTCAAGATAGAAATCCGCTATCTGATGGGCCAACAGCAGGCCCTTGTACACGATGGTGTTGCAGGACATGCTGCAGATGTAGAAGCGGTCGGCCTGATCTTCGGTCAGACCCGATTTTTTCCCTGAAACACCAACGGAATGCTCGAGGGCTTTGCGGACCACAAAGAGTTTGCGCTCCAGATGGGCGGCATCTTTGATGCCGGGCCCCATGCCGATGAAGGCCTGAGCGATGCGGGGGCAAGCGGCCCGGGCGTCTTCGCCGATCTTTGAGTGGTCCACGGGAACGTCTCGCCAGCCCAGGACCTTCAGTCCTTCAGCTTCGATCGTCTCGCCGATCAGGTCGCGGCATTGGTCTTGGACCTCGGGCGGCATGAATACCATGCCCACGCCGTATTCGCCGGCGGGGGGCAATTCTATGCCCAGAGCGGAGGCTTCTCGTTCGAACAATTTGGAGGGCGTCTGAATCAACATGCCGGCCCCGTCGCCGGTCTCCGGGTCACGCCCGGCGGCGCCACGGTGGCCGAGGTTGATCAGCACCTGCACACCTTCGTCGATGATCTGGTGCGTCTTCTGACCCTTGATATTGGCGACAACGCCTACACCGCAAGCATCATGTTCTTGCTCCGGTGAGTAGAGGCCTTTCTTAGCCAGTTCTTTTAATGGGTCCATCAGCCGAAAACCTTTATATCAATAACAGCGCGGCCACCATATGTGGGATGGAGACGCTGACGAATCGAGAAACGCCCAACCGCCGCTAGGCGCGGCGTAAGCACAACCCTCCCTGAAAAACAGGGCCTAGAAATTGTTTTGTTAAATATATCACAATATCCCAATGGCACAAGGCCCAGTCTCGGAATCACGCCTGACATTGGGTCAGGCGCTTGGTGGATACAGAATCACCGGGCAGCAACCATTTTCACTACGTAATTAATTATATACGGCTGAATCGGGCCTGGAAACAATCAAAGCAAACTCTGCTTGCCGTAATAATCCATATCGTTCTATAAATTAGAATGATCTAGTAATATCAGCTCGATGATTAGCAATTTACGACCGGAATGGTCGTCTTGGGCAGGCTGGAAATAATAAAGGGCGTCCCGTTTTTTTGGGACGCCCTTACGTTCGCCGGCTTCAGATTTTGTCCGATCAGGTCAGCAGGTGAACCGCTCCGGGCCCAACGATCCGGCGAAGGCCTCGAAGAATAGTTCTATCTCTCCGGGATTCACGCCTGTCATGGTGTGCACCCGGCCCCAGGCTGTAAGCGCTACCTGGCCGTCGGAGATCCGGTCATACGGCCTAGCGATACCCCAATCTTCAAACTGGTCCACGTCATCCAACGCATCTCGCAGTTCCGTGGTCTGCGCCGGATTGGTGAAGTTGTAACTGACCACCACGTTGCCGTGCTCCATGTTGTGCACTATCCGCTCGTCAGGCAGGCTCTCGGTGTAAAACCCACAACCCGCCGGCGTGGGCCAGTGCTGTCCGGACGATGGCGGCGCATCCTGGTAATCGACCCTCTTTCCTTCCGGGACGTGGTTGATGTTGTCCAGGACCGGGACCGGCTCTCCGATCGCGGCTTGCAGGACTCTGATCTCGGGTATACCCGGAGGCCTGTCGCTGGATGTTTCAAAGCTTGCCGGTGTGATCAGATCGCCAAACAATTCCGGTATGTCCGCCACGGGAATCCCTATCTCTAAGGTCAGCAGGCTTCCGTCGCGGTCAACCTTGAGGCCCTCAAGCAGCCCTGCGGTGTTGGGATCGATCAGGAATCCGGAGGCCAGGGTAACGATCCCGTTGATGAAATTTGCCAACGATTCAGCGGAATCCTCGTCTGTGAAGTCCATGGTCACAACCAGGTCCAATGACCCGCCGTTCAGATCGCCTCCCAGCCCCACGATATCCAGTGCGGAGATGAAGCCCAATGAGATAGGGAGGTCACCTAATCCGGGAATAGAGCCCTGTTCTGCTTCGTCAGCGAGCTCTTGGGGAACTTCGATCGCGAACCCGAATAAGCCGCCGGCTAAGTCGTTGAAAGTATCCATCATGGGGCCTGAAGCCGCATCGGCGTCACCAGCCCTTATATCAATTATGTCGTTGATCGCCCCGCCGGCGCCCAAAACAAATGTCGAACTGTCCAGAACACTTAATTCGAATTTTTCGTCAGCGTCCGCCGAGGAGTAAACGTTGGCGCCCTTGTACACACTTGCCAACAGATCGGCGCCGGAGATGGACTCCAGTTCTGAGATCAACTCCGCCTCGTTAAAACTGCCCTTGAGCAGAACGCCGAAATATGCCACATCATCTTCAGTATCTTTGATTTCGGCGAAGATATCGGCCCGGCTAACTTCGCCGAACAACCCGCCTGACCTAAATTGGTCAGTCGCAAAGAGTTCATCTATATCATGGTCATCTTGTGAATCCGAGGTCAGCATCTCCAGGAACCGACTCAGCTCCAGGTCCAAGGCCTCCAAAGCCTCTCCCGCGGCAACGGTCCCAACGACGTTGGCCCGCAGGGGGAACGCCCTGAAATCACCGGATGAAACGTCAGAACTGCCGTTGCTGTTTCCGCCACATGCCGCAGCCAGGCCCAGTAACAGTATTGCAACCGCCAGAACAGCGCTTTTCATCGATCGAATATTGCCCATCTATCTTTCTCCGGCCGCAAGTGGCAAGGATAACTCTCTATTGCCAGGCTAACGACACCAGCCAAATAACACAATCCTGATACGTACGTAGCGCCTATGGTTTTCGGTTGCCTACCAATTATATTGACCACGATCCACGCCTGGCCTATACTCGAATCATACCCATGAATACAACTGCGAAAAACCAAAACACAGAGGGCACGGACCTAGAGGACCAGCAACTGGAACCGTCGGAAGTCGCACGGTTGATCGTCGATGTGGCCTCGGAGAAACTTGCCTCCGACATCGTGATGCTGGACCTGCGGGGCCTGGCCTCTTTCACCGACTACTTCGTCGTGATGTCGGCTGACTCTTCCCGGCTGATCCAGGCATTGGAAGAAGACATCGCCACAACGCTGAAGGAGTCCAAGCTGTCCATCCACAGGCGGGAAGGCACCGCGGCGTCGGGCTGGGTGCTCATGGACTGCAGTGACGTGATCGTCCACATCTTCGGCCCCGAGGAACGGGAGTTCTTCGGGCTGGAAAGACTCTGGGCCCGCGCCCCTCAGGTGGTGCGGATCCTGTAGCGGCCGAATCAGAATAGTAAAAAAATAGGGGAACGGTGTTACCGTTCCCCTATTTTTTGAATTCGCCGACGTCGGATCGGGGCAGGTCAAAAACCCACGCCTACGCGTACCGTCGCATCTTCCGTAGGCGCGGGTTTTTAACCCGCCGTGTCGCTCTTATAACGAACGACGAATAGACCGGCAATCCCCTAATCTACTCCTTGATCCAGCCGTCGTTGGCGCGGGTGTAGTCCAGCAATTCCGCAGCGGTGAAGAACAAGGCCAGTTCCCGCTGGGCAGACTCTGGGCTGTCCGACCCGTGCACCAGGTTCCGGCCGATGTCCAGGGCCAGGTCTCCCCGGATGGTCCCGGGCGGAGATGTCGTGGGATTGGTCTGGCCCATGGTGCTTCTGACGGCTTCGACGGCGTTATCCGCCTCCCAGGCCATGGCCACCACCGGGCTGGATGTGATGAAGTCCACCAGTCCGGCAAAGAAGGGCCGGTCCACGTGTTCGCCGTAGTGCTGACGCGCCAGAGCGTCATCCACCTGCATCAATTTCATGCCCACCAATCTGAGGCCCCGCCGTTCCAAACGGCAGATGATCTCTCCGATCAGTCCGCGCTGTACCCCATCGGGCTTTACCAGCACCAAAGTGCGCTCCATATCTTCCTCCGCGGACTTCTGCCCGCATTAAATTAATTCTTTATTAGATGAGCTTTACGTGCGAGTGCTGGCCGAGTCCTCCAGCTTGAAATGGACGCCCCGGGACTCCATATCCCACATGAATGGGGCCGGGTCCATGGCCTCGGGCGGGAACACTCCGGGGCCGGGAAGCGCCCGGTCGACCAGGAGACCGGCGCCGACAACCAGGCACGAGGCGGTGGCCAGGGCGATATCTCCCGGTGGGAATGAATAGGTCATGGTCAATTCGGCTTCCCGCCCGTCCTTGACCCCTTTCACCCGGACCTGCCGAGGCAACCTGCCAGGCCCATCACTCTCAACTTCGGTCTGAACCGGGGGCTGGGTCTCGGCCAGGACCACTGCGGTCATCGCCGCCGGAGTCATTGACACTCCGTCGACTTCTAATGAATCGTCGGAAGCGAATCCGGCGTCGATCAGGGCTTTCAATGTCTCGGTTGTGGCCGGGTCGGAAAACCCCCGCCAAACCGAAGCATGGAGCAGCCCGCCAAAAGACGTTGGGATGGTCACTGTTTCCAGACCTACGTTGTAACAACGAATGTTACCCCAAGGCGCCGGGAATGCAACGTCTTGGTATTCCGACATGCCCGGTGTCTGCGTCCACCTGCCACGGTCAAAGAGCAAGGCGGGTTGCGAGAAGAGGGCCAGCCGGTGACGCCAGACCGCCTCGCTGCGGTAGGTGGCGTCGTTCACCATGAAGAACCGGACCTCCTCCACAACGTCCATCCGGCTGAACAGGTGCCGGGCCAACACGTTGGTCTGACCGGGACTGGCCCCCAGACCCGGCAACACGCCCACGCCACGGTGCTTGGCCAATGAACTCAGGTACTCGGAATCGAAGACACTCTGGAGTGTTTCCACGTCGTCGTTGATGTCGGCGTAGGGGATCCCGGCCTCGATGACAGTCCGCATCAGAGACAGGGTGTCCCGGCTGAATGGGCCCGTGGTGTTCAAGACCACCGACATTCCGCTCAATGAGCGGGCTACTTGGTCTTCTTGGCGGCAGTCCAGTTGCAGCGCGGTCGCCGCGCCGCCCAATGTCTCGGCCAAGCCCTCCGCCCGCCGGAGGTCGCGGTCGGCAACCACAACGTGCTGGAACCTGGCGTCTTCAATGACGAGACGGGCGGTGGCGGCGCCCATCGTGCCGCAGCCAAGGACCAAGGCGGTTCGGTCAGGCATCGCTAGCGCGCCGGCCCCCGGACGGGTTTGGGGATCGGCCTGCGTCCCTGGGGCAGGCGGTCCCGCTGCTTGCGCACCCCGATGCTGGGCATGCGCAGGTACTCGGGTTGCAGGGTTGTCAGGTCATCGGTCTCGCCAGCCGTCAGCTTTTCCCGACCCAGCACCGCCAACGCCCATACTCTTGCCGCGGGCACTGGCCGGACTATCTGGGCATCGGCCCCCAAAGCGCCGGCGATCTGTTCTTGCCAGGCAGTCACGCCCTCGCCGCAGAAGATGGCCGGGCCTTTGATCTCAGCCAGCAACTCGTCAGCGGTACAGACGCGGTCCTCCCTGGTCCTGACACCATCCGGGCCGAATAGGGCGGTGGCGCATTCTTCCCGGCCGGCTTCGATCAAAGCGCAGACCTGGACCCTGGTCCGTAGATACGGGTGGGCCTCAAGATCGAGGGTTCCCACGCCGATGATTGGCTTCTTGGCCACCAGAGCAAGACCCTTGGCCGCGCTGATCCCAACCCGGAGCGCGCTGAATCCGCCCGGCCCCAGCGCCACGGCAACCCCGTCTAATTCAGACGCAGTTAGTCCGCCGTGTTCCAATATATTCACTACAGCCGGCATGAGCTCGGTGGTGTGGTTGTAGGTGGAATGCCAGGCGTGAGATGCCACGACCCGGTCCTCATTGACGAGGGCCACGCCGGCGTATCGGGTGGATGTGTCTATGGCCAGAAGCATTGGTTTAGGTACTCAGTTGGTCGGCAGAGATAGACTTGGATTGGGCATGTAGAAAATCCCCTCAACCCCCTTTATTAAAGGGGGGCTTTTTGGGCCAGTAGGTCTAGCAGTTTCTTGAAGCAGGACTTTTCCAGATTCGTTCCTGGTTCTAGGGTGATTTCCCGGCTGTTGGGGTCTTGTCCGTACTTGAGGTCTATCCATAAGCAATCTTCGGGGAATAGCTCGGTTGCGCGGTCGGCCCATTCGATGACGCAGACGCCTTCGCCGAAGAGCTGCTCGTCCAGACCCAGGTCCCAGGCTTCGGCGGGGCTGCTCATACGGTAGAGGTCAACGTGGTGGAGGGTCAATCGGCCTTTGTGGCGGGTCATCAGCACGAAAGTCGGACTCCGCACGTAGCCTTCAACGCCCAGGCCCAGGGCGATCCCCTGCGTTAGGCAGGTTTTTCCCGCGCCCAATTCTCCAGTTAATAGGATGACGTCTCCCGCCGAGGCATGTTCGCCGATGGTCCGGCCCAGGTCCTGGGTGAATTCAGCGTCGGTCGACTGGATGCGAAGCGGTGTGGTCATGGCCTAAGCTCGGGCCGGGCCGAAATGGTCCCAACCCCGGTTTCCGGCAAGAATCTCTGTGCCCTGGGCGTCGACCACCGTAACCTTGCCGGGTTCGCCGTCTGTGATCTCGCCAACGACGGCGGCCCCGCCGGTAAGTCCGGACACGACATGGTTGACCTTGGACGGACCACCGGTGAATAACAACACGTAATCTTCACCGCCACCCAGCGCTAGGTCCACGCAGTCTTGCGGGAACCGGCTCTTCAATAAAGGGTGCACCGGCAGCCGGTCGGCGAATATCTTTGCCGACACGCCGCTGGCCCGGCATAACTTGGACAGGTCGTCAGCCATGCCGTCGCTCACGTCCATGGCGGTGGTGATCTCCGACTCGACCAAAGATTGCCCCGCGGCCACGGCGGGACGGGGCCGGCGGTGGCTCTTTATAAGGAAGCCGGCCGCATCGCCTTGCTTTGACAGTCCATCCAGCATCAATTTAAGACCGCCGCCCGAACTTCCCAGATGACCCGTAACCGCCACCAGGTCGCCGGGCCGCGCGCCGGTCCGGACCATGGGCTGGCGCTGCATGGCGCCGGTCAAAGCAACCGTGATGAACACTACAGGGGAGCGGACCATGTCGCCGCCGACGATCGCCATGCCGTACTCGTTGCTGATCTGAAGCATTCCTTTATATAGGCTCTCTAGGTCTGAAACTTCAGTGTCAGGCGGGAGTCCCAGAGTGACCAGGGCGTAGGTTGGCAGTCCGCCCATCGACGCAACATCGCTGATGTTGGAGGCCAGCGATTTCCAGCCCAGGTCTTCCCACGGGGTGGTCTCCCGGGTGAAATGCACGCCTTCCACCATGGTGTCGGTGGTGAATAGTTCGGTAATCCTTCCACCGGTGGAAGGAGGCCCAGCGCTCCAGGCGGCGGTGTCGTCACCGGTGTCCACGCTCAAGTTCAATGAGAACGCTTCGGCGTTACCGGGGCCCGTGCGTTGGCTGACCACCAGGCGTGTGAGCAGGTCGATGACTCCGAACTCGCCCAGGCCTTTAATCTGCATATTTAGGTCGCATTGAAATCAGTGAGAAATCCCGTATGATGTGGGCAGTTGATGAAGGGATTATAAACCCGATACTAGACATCACGGAACTCGTGCCTGACATTGGAAATTCACACTTGACATGGCCCAGGCGCGGAACTATACTGCGTAAGCCCTCTTTCGAGAAGGTGCACGGTACGTTAACAACTGAATAGTGGAAGGAAGCTAGGTAAAGTTCGAATTTTTTAGAGAGTTTGATCCTGGCTCAGGGTGAACGCTGGCGGCGCGCTTAATGCATGCAAGTCGAACGTGCCTTCGGGCAAGTGGCAGACGGCTGAGTAACGCGTGAGTAACACACCCTTCGGTG
>Ga0066376_10004842_pt1 | contig 11617 bp, 9 predicted proteins | sample Knorr_S15_td_Bot_FD_77009 | JGI IMG/M metagenome (GOLD analysis project Ga0066376, IMG submission 77009) | Marine microbial communities from Southern Atlantic Ocean transect - Knorr_S15_td_Bottom_ad_5009_LV_A | ecosystem: Environmental > Aquatic > Marine > Oceanic | place: Southern Atlantic... | reverse complement strand
GGTTGCGGGGATAAGCAATTGCCAGGATTGCCAGCCCGATGGCGTCATCGGCAATCGCCAGCAGCAACAGGAAGACGATGGCCGGATGCCCAGCACCAAAAATGAACCTCGCGATAAGGTAACTAAAAGCAATATCGGTGGCACAGGGGACCGCCCAGCCCCGGCCGAGCAAATCGAGTTCGCCAAACCAGACTGCCCCTCCCAGGTAGATTGCGACTGGCCCCAGGATGCCTCCGAGTGTCGCCATCAGCGGCGTGGCCGCCTTGCGGGGATCTGAGAGTGCGCCGCCAGGCAATAGTGACTCCCAGACCTCGGTCGTTGCAATCGCAAAGAAGAGCGCCATCAACAGGTCGTTGACCAGGAAGTGGACCGTGTCTCCATGGAATAACTGGGCGTAACTGTGTTCATCAATATTGGCCCAGACGAGAGCAATCAACGCACCTGCGACCAGGAAGATCGAGTTCTCGAACAAGAACCGGATCGGTCGACGTCGTTGTCGGGGAACAATATCGGACATGCAACCAGTACCACTCAATGGTCGGCCAATGGGATGCAAAGTGCTGATCCGGCCCCGACTGCGGGCCTGCTGCAGCCCACAAGGTTGATCGGCTGCGCACAGTACATGCGGCTACGTGGGATTAAAGACTACTTTGTCCCAGTGCTCATGAGAAGTGGAGGATCACCTGCTGTCGCTTGGGCGAGAGAGCCAATGATCGTATGGGAAGCGGCCAATGCTGGGTTCCGCAGTACTCCTCGAAAGAACTCAATCCGCTCCCTCACCTTATCCCGGTTAAGCCCCATATCCTCACGGTGGTTAAACGGTGCGGGTTGATATAACGACTGCTCCATGCTTTCGATGGCACGTTGAAGTTCATCTGTAAACTCGTTGTATGCTGCCTGATCCCAGTTCCCTTCCAGAATGGCCATCTGCTTCTTCAGGTAGCTGCGTTTGAATATCAGATCCCCAAGGTAGGTATAGTGCTTGGCCTTGGGACTCAGCTTTTTCATGTGCAGTTCAAGGCGAATCTGTCGATCCAGGGCCTCGATGGCCCTCGCACTCTGATCCTCGTCTTCCATGCCGGAATCGATCACCTGGTTCGCCAATCGCAGGGGCCAGCTCGGTGAGGAGCGACTGATCGATGACGTCATCACCACGATGAAAATGATCGGGGTACCCAGGTAGAGTAGCTGCTTTATCAAGGCCTTCCAGGGTGGCGTTGTTTCGGAGCTATGCTCCCACCAGGAGGCAGTTGCCGCCGCAGGAGGGTCGTCCGCTGAGCCACCCTCCTGCCTGCCTGCCGTGCCAGCCATCGCCAGGTTGTGGCGATTCTCCTTGTGACGGACCTTCCAGATAAAGCCGTCGTAATAGTAATGAAGCAACGTGGAGGTGAAGCTCAAACTTACAACCGTGCCAAAGAAGATCTCGACCAGCATCGAATTGGCCGGCATTAAACCGACAAGCGGTATCCAGATTTCCTCAGTAAGGAGGACACCGTACAACAGGCAGAGGGCAACGTAGATAGCAGCGACCAGCATCCCACCCCTGGCAAATGCGGTCACAAACCAGCCGGCCCGGGTCTTTTCCGGTTTCTGGGCAAGATTGCGGTTGTAGGTCCAGACAATCGCCAGGTACTGCGTGACATGCACCATGCCGAGCGTGGCAAAGCCAACCATGAAGGTCCAACCCGGCAGCAGCCGCTGCATGATCGGATTGTCGACATAACACAGCCAGAGCATACAGAACGTGATCAGGAAAAGTGCACACTTGGCTCGACTGATGAAATAACCCTTGCGCCGGCACCAGGCAAGGTAACCGATGTAGACAAAGGTCATCGACACGGCGATCCCCAGGCTGACCTGGCGGAGAAAACCGTGTACCGACAGGTCGATCCACATCACCAGGCCCACTCCGCCGTCGCTATAGATCTTGTAGAGCAGGTCAAATAGCCACTCGCTTGCCGCCACCAGGATAAAAGCAAACCATGTCCAGCAGAGCAGGTAGTCCATGGTGGAAGCGATCTTCCGGGGCGCCTTGTTGTGTCGATCGTAAATCCTCATGAAACCGTAGTGCTGCATGAGAAAGTGCCAGGGATCCCAGAGGTTGAGAATCACTTGCAAAAAGAGAATCGTCATGATTGGCAGATCATTGGCGATGACGACAAAGACAACCGCCATGGAGAGCGAAAACGGAACTACCGGCCCCAGTAACAGGCTCCAGCGGAAACGGCGAAGCAGATCGCGGTCACCGTAAATGCGGATAAAGGTGGGGAAGTGGTGGGCCAGGTTGAAGACCATGAAGATCATCCAGACCAGTCCAATACCACCCGCCTTGAAGGTGAGAGCCGCCCAGATCCAGGCAATCAGCGGAGCACCAATAATCCAGACGATGTCGTATGAGGGATTGACGATCCAGTTCTGTCGCAGCGGGGCACTGGACTTCGAAGTTTCCGCAATACTCGCCACCGTCATTCACTCCCTGCGTGATCTGCCCGCGCTGATTCATCTCCGCTCAAGCGCCAACTCTGTTGCCACCAGGTCTATCATCAGTTTTGGCATCACTTTGAGGATACCCGAACACCAGTGAAACGGCGAGATCCTGGCATCTCTTATAGAGCATCAGGCGGTGTCAATACGTTATGATTTGCCAGCCCGACGACCACATCAATTCCTCAAAGAGCTTCACTATGCCGCTTTTATCCAGCCCCCGAATGATCGACCTCTCGGTTCCGCTCTCACACCAGTCGACGAGTGAGCCCTTCCCGGCCAGCATTCGCTATATCGACCATGCCGAGGGAGCCAGCCAGATGCAGTCGCTGTTCGGCGTTGCGCTCGAGGACCTGGTGTTCTCCGAGGGAGGCGGCTGGGCGATCGAAGAAATCCAGGCGATCACACATACCGGCACGCATCTCGATGCTCCCTACCATTACGGGGCGATGTCGGGAGGAGAGCCGGCGCGCTGCATTGACCAGGTCCCGCTCGAGTGGTGCTTTGCCCCCGGCGTCTGCCTCAACATGTGTCACAAGGAGGAGGGCCAGACAATCACCGTGGCCGACCTGCAAGCCGAGCTCGAACGCATTGAATACCAGTTACGACCACTCGACATCGTGCTCTTGCAGACCGGCGCCGACAAGCGACTTGAGACGGAAGACTATTTCAAGCAGCCCGGGTTGGGTCACGAGAGTACACTCTGGCTGGTCGACCAGGGCGTGCGGGTGATTGGCATCGATGCCTACACACTCGATCGGTCCTTCGCTGCCATGAAAGCGGATTTCGAGAAGACCGGCGACGGTCGATATATCTGGCCAGCCCATTTCGCCGGCATTACGTCTGAGTATTGCCAGATTGAAAAGCTGGCTAACCTGGACCAGCTGCCGTCGCCAACCGGTTTCTACGTGAGCTGCCTGCCTGTGAAGATTGAACGGGCCAGTGCAGCCTGGTGCCGCGCCGTGGCACTGGTCTTCGACGAATCGGCCACGGACCACTAACTCTCTGTCTCTACCTTGAGCAGAGACATCAGCTGGCCTCCGAGCAGCGGTACTTGTTCTTCGGTCAAAGTGACCGGGTTGATGACCAGGATCCCATTTTCCAGTTCTCCATGGCCAACATATATCGGTGGCGTCCCGTCGCGCAGTGTCCTGCAGAGCTCAAAGGCCGTGCGGCCAAGTAGTTGTTGATCCACCTCGATCTGAAGCAAGGGAGGCTGCTGCCCATCGGGACTCTCCAGCAGCCGGCAGCTGGCGGCACAGCGGGCAAGTGAATTCTCTAACTGGCCCAGCCAGTCCCGCCACTGGGCAAGTTGCGAGGCCGGATCGAGCGTGACAAATTCATTCAGCGCCGCCAGCAGCGCACAGATCGACTCCTTGGAAACCTTCATCGAACGACCAATGCCATGCCGTGGCATGCCGGTCAACATCTCCGGGTCGATGTACTCGATCGGCGGTTCCCAGATCTCCGGATGGTCATCCATATCCAGCATCTGCAGGGCTGCCGAAGCAACCAGGTCGCGACGGCCAGCCAGGATCCCGGTCGGTTGCGGCCCACCGATTGCCTTGCCACCGCTAAAGACAACCAGGTCTGCTCCGCTGGTCGTGAGCCGCGTGAGGTTTTCTCGAGGTGGAAGCTCACCCGCGGCATCGACCAGCAGCGGCAGCTTGTGTCGCGCCGCCAGCGCCACTACCTCGGCCAGTGGCGGACGTGCTCCAGGCTGTTCCACGTAGAGAATACCGGCTGTCTGCTCGCCAATGGCTGCCTCGTATTCCCACGCTTCCACGCGACGAACCCCGGCACCGCCACCTGTTCCTGGAAGCCTACTTCGACCAGCTTCGCTCCGCTGGCACGCACGGCATGGTCATAACCGCTTCGATGTTCTCGCGCCACGATAAATTCATTCGGCATACCGCGGGTATCGGGAAGCTGCTCCATTCGGCCCGCATCGAGGCCGGCCAGGATTGCGGCGGACCCGAGCGTCAAGCCGGCTGCCGCACCCGAGGTCACGAGCCCCGCCTCGGCTCCAGTCAGTTTGGAAATCTGTTGGCTGGCCGCCGCCTGCAGCTGTTCCAGAGGCACCGCCTCCTGGCTTGCCAGCACATATGCTTCCAGCGCCACCGGGCGCAAGTGAGCTCCGCCAAGCCGCGTCACCGCGCCACTGGCATTGATGATTGGCTCAAGCCCAAGTTTCTTGTAAATGCTCATGCGATTCTCTCGGCACTCCATCCGGAGGATTAGTTACCCTGGTGGCACGCCCGCCTGCCCAGACGACGAAGGATGGAAACCGTGCTGCTCGCGATGCATCTTGGCATCGTAATATTGTGTGCTCTTGTACCATTCGAAACGGCCATCTCCGGCCAGCAAGCGAACTTGCTCTCTGAGCTCCTCCTGCCGTTCTTCACTCAAGGGAACAAAATCGTCAGCGATGGCAATATCCTGGTCGAGATTCTCATCCGATTCGATTCCGGCAACGAGTGTGCTGATTGGCTGAGAGAGAGCATACTGCCGACATTCCTGCGGAGTGAGTCCTGCATCGAGCACGATCTGGGCGTCCCCGCCCAGGCTCTTCATCCCGATCACTCCAATCTGCCGCTGGACCAGTTGTGGCAACACCTGGCGCTGAAAACTACGGTAATGATAGTCCAGCACATTGATCGGCAGCTGGCAGGTGTCCCAGTCGAAGCCTATATCGAGCATTCGCAGCAGGATATCGGGGTGCTTGTGCCCGGTGAAGCCTATGTATCGGACCTTGCCCGCCTTGCGAGCCGCCTCTGCCGCCTCCAGCGCGCCGCCCGCCGCAGAGATCCAATCGGGATCGTTGTCATAGTTTATCTCGTGAAACTGCCAGACATCGATGACGTCGGTCTTTAACCTCTCAAGGCTGTCATGCAAGTTGTCCTCGGCCGACTGGCGATCGCGACCACAGACCTTGGTCATCAAGACGACCTTGTCCCTTCTTCCCTCCAGCGCCAGGCCCATGCGACGTTCCGATTCCCCGCCATGGTACTCCCAGGCATTGTCCATGAAGGTGATGCCGGCATCGATGGCTCGCTGGATGAGCGACACTGTCTGCTGTTCGCTGATATGTTTGCGTGCACAATGACCACCGCCGAACCCAAGGATCGAAACCTGCAGGTCCGTCTTGCCAAGTTGCCGAGTTGGAATACTCATGGTGATTGTCACAACTGAGAAACAATGACGCCTGCGCGCCGTTCAATTAGCCTGGTCCGCGAAGGCTTTCTCGATCCCCGCGATGGTGCGATCAGCCCTGTGCTCGAAAATCGCCTCGCCCCAGCGGATGGTCTTTTGGATCGGAGCGAGGTTGATCCCGTTGATCTGGAAACACCGGGCACGGATTCTCTGCCGGGTTCGCACCGCCTCCTCGTCAACACTCATGATCATGGCGGTCATGGCAAAATCGTCATGGTAACCCTCCGGCTGCTGGAAGATGCCATGTGATTCGAGCCACTCGGTCAGCTCCGCATAGTCATAAAATTCCGGCACATAGCGCACCTGCGTGTCACTCCCCTGCTCCTTCCAGGCAGCCGTGAGTTGTTCCGCCACCGCTTTCATACCGGCCTGGTTTCCGCCACTGTCGCCGATCAGTACAACCCGCCGGAAACCGTGCACTTCGAACGATCTGCAGATATCGGTGAGCAGGCTGCGAAAAGTCTCCTCGGTGACACCGATCGTGCCGGGGTATCTCATGTGACTGGTGGGGGGATCGAAATCACCTTCCGGGACAAAAGGCACGATCGGCGCCACGAGTACGTTACCCATGCGGCGGGCAATTACCTCGGTGACTCCACGTAGCACGTAATTATGCTTGCCAGTCGCCAGGTAAGGACCGTTCTGCTCGATCCCACCGGTCGACACGATCACCGTGTCGGTGCCGGCGGCCAGGGCATCCCGGACCTCCATCCAGGTCATTTCCTCGATAAAGACCGTGTTGATCGCGGCGATCGGGCGTGGGGAATCCGGATCGGGATTCACGGGATCCGGTATGTCGGCTAGCAGGCCACAAGAAAGGACGGCAACAACCAGGCTGGCTCGCACCATGAGATACCCCTTGTCATTAAGATTTCGACTTTGATTCGGAACATGCGCGTCATGATTGTCCTTCGGCCGACCCACCGTTGCAAGCCGGTGGGTGCAGGCTCCCCGCTTCATGCCAGCTCGATCTGCTCTCCGCCGCACAGTACCAGCAGCAGCTCGGGGACCGGGCCCTCAAAGACCCGGCCACTGCTGTCCAGCAGTGACTCGGAGTCCCCTGGCCAGCGCACGGCGCAGATGTCAGCCGGTGCACCGACTTCAAGCCGCCCTGGAACGTCTGGATCGGCCAGGTAACTGGCAGCCTGGCTGGTAACTGCGCGCAGCACAGCCTCCTGTGGCATACCCGCCGCATGCAGCTTCCCCATCACTCGAAGTAAAGTGTGGGGAACAGGGTCCTCGAGATGCCCGCGCTGCAGATCACTGGAAATCGTGTCCGGCTGAAAACCACCTTCGATTGAAGTTCGAGCCACTTCATAATCAAAGGACGCGCAGCCGTGGCCCACGTCAAACAGGATCCCTCGCTGACGGGCAGCTGTAATCGCCGGGTGCAGGCTTCCTGCTTCTGTGAGGATGCAGTGGGGTGTGCGTCTGAAGGTGTAAGTGACCATGTCGCCGGGCCGAAGCTGCTGCAGTTGATCGTCAAATGACCATTCATGGTCCGGCCGCATACCATAAAGAAGTGGCAGGTCGCTTGCGTTGGCGACCTCGATAGCCTGCACCAGGATTGGTGCGGGATCCTGCTGGCCACAAGCGGCCCTGCTGCAATTCACTGCCAGGGCCGACACATAACGCCGATGCCGACCTATGGCATCAAGGCAGGCTGCCGGCTTGAGCCATTCGGGATCGCTGAGACACCCGATCGGAGTGGATTCACCGACCGACGAGAGATTAATCGCAAGCCGCACGCGCGTCTGGGACTTCTCAATCGTCTGCTCCACAAAACTATCGATATTGTCACTGCCAGCGTCACCCTGCGAGAGCACAGTGGTCACGCCGCGGGGAAGCATCTGCTGGTCCGGGTCGATGCCAAACACCGAACCGCTACAGGCTGGATGTGCATGAACATCAATCAACCCCGGAAGCAGGATCGTCTCAGCTGGCAACTCCACCCGCTCGACGGCTTCCATGGTCAGCTCTGATCCGATCGCCACAACCTGGCCGTCCTTGACCGCAACCTGCAGATCGTGTCGCTCACCCGAGTCAGGATCAAGTAGTCGGGGAGTATAGATGAGAAGGTCGGCAGGTCGTGTCATGGCCCGGCTGCCTGGCGAATACGACGTGATCGACAAACTGATCTCGAAGCCAGATCGAGCGACTAGATAATACCGGCGAGTTCCTGCAATTGATGCCAGTTTTCCAGGCGATCCTGCTTGGAGAATTCAAGCACGTCGGACGCGTTTCCGTCCTTGTCGAAGTGCTTGCCAAAGCGGCCTTCACTGCGGCAGAAATCGATAAAATCGATTGTCTCACCCGACTTCGGACTCTTGAACCAGTCGTCTTTCAAACCCGGATTTCCCACCAGCGAGAGGCGGCTCTTGATCGTGTCCCCCTTGTCGGGATCATAGATCAGCAGTGGGAAGGCCCGTGAATCGACGGCCAGGCGAGCCTGGTCGGCCGCCATGTTATCGGCCACCCCATGTTCGGGCTGGCAGGTGGTGTAACAGCTGACCACGGAGGGACCTTCAAACTCCATTGCCCGGATCACGCTCTTGTAGAAGTGATTGACATGGGCACAGGTGGTCTGGGCGACAAAAGTGTGCGGATGCATCATGGCAATCTGGGCGATCTCCTTGCGCCGTTCGGTCTTACCCTTGTGCTTCGTGCCATGCACACTCATCTTCGTGTTCTGACCGGTATAGCTACTGGTGGAAGCCTGCCCGCCGGTATTTGAGTAGACCTGGGTGTCGAGTACGAGCACGTTGATGTTCATACCGGAGGCCAGCATTCGGGATAGCGACTGGAAGCCAATGTCGAACATTGCACCGTCACCACCGATGCACCAGATTGGCTTATCCTCCCAGCCAATCTGGTCCCAGCGAGATCGCACACCCATGGCATCGGCCGGGGCATTCTCGAACAGCGAGTTGGTCCATGGAATCAGGTAGGGGTTGTATGGATAGGTTGAGGTGTAGACGGTGTTGCAGCCGGTGGCAGCCACGATTCCCCACTGGTCACCAAACTTGGCACCGGTTGCCGAGCACATCATTCGCAGCGCCGTACCCTCGCCACAGCCCGCGCAGGATCCCGCACCACCGACATAGATATGCGTTTCCTCCTTGAGCATCATGTCGATCAGCAAGTTGTCATTGATATACGATTCATCCGAGGGACCAAATTCCTTGAACATCCGGTGACTCTTGCGAATGTCGTCCATCACCTTTTCGGTCTTGGGAATCATCTTCAGCGCCTCGTCGTCACATACCGTGACACACTCGGCACACCCCTTGCACTTGCTCGGATCGATCAGGATCGCGAAACGACCCCCTTCCTTACCCTTCTTCTGCGGTCCGTCGTAGTACTTACGAGTCTTGGACCACTGGGACTCAAACATCGAGCGATCTTCCTCGTCCTCGATATCGGCCAGCTTGGCTTCCATGTCCGACTCAGCCAGCACTTTCCCCAGGATGGCGGTATCGGGGCACTGCGTGACGCAGTCCATGCAGCCGGTGCAGTTTTCGGTGATGAACTCCGGGATTTCCGGTGCCACATAGCTAAAGTCACGTAGCGTGGCTGTTCCAGCCGGCACCAGGGAGCGAGAGACGCTGAGGTCCGCCGGCAGGCCCTTTTCCGCGTTGCCGTCCTCGTACGCCCGGATGATACGATCGTTGAAGTCGTCAACGTCCAAAATGGGAAGATTGATCTTCTTGTAAGGTGTGTCCACAAGTGTCCCGTACGAGTTATTGTTGTACGGGTCCCGTTCACTCGGGTCGTTCATCGAGGGTTTATCAGCTGTAGCCATCTTGTTCTCACACGATTAAATCGCGACTCCATTTGGTTGTCTTCGACTCTTACTCGAGCCTAGTTAGCCTGAATCAACTCCTGGGGCACTTCCTGCATTTCACCGTAGCCACGCTTCACGCATTCCAGGTTGTCCTGGACGACCTGCTCGCCACGCTTACCAAAATACTTCCGCAAAGCTTTTTCAACTCCGACATAGACCTCGTCATCGCTCATGCCACTCTCCTCGGAGAAGGGTGTCAGTTTGAGGAAAGCACCGAGCAGCACGATTCCCTGCATCCGCATTTCCAGGTCGGCCACCGAGGCGACCTCGCGGGCAATCTTGACCATGTCGATGTAATAAAGTCGCAGCTTCTTGTCCTTGATTGCCTTTTGCTGTTCGGCGGGAATTCGTTTCCAGACATCCTCTGCATCTGGGAAAGGACTCTGCATAAAAATCGCACCGTGGTCAACAATTCCCAAAAGCGGGTTGCCGCTGAGGATCGCGTTGGTGTCGTTGAGCACGACCAGGTTGACGTATTCCAGTTCACTGTGAGAAAAGATATGAGATTCTGCAATCGTCAGATAGTAGGTGGTCGGCAGTCCCTTTTTCTCCGAACCATATTTCGGGTAAGCCTGCACATCGTTCCCAAATACCTGTCCCGCGATCGTGGCAATCACCTTGTTGGTTGTGACCGAGCCAAATCCGCCCACCGAGTGGCCTCGCATGGAGAATGCACCCTCGGGCCGCAGGTCGGGGTCGTCCTTGAGCGTCAGGGAAAGGGCATGCTTGATCCCCACGCAGAAAAAATCCTGACCGTCTTCGATCATGTTGTCAAAAATGGCATTGATGTCACCTGGCCGCACATCGCGACTTCCTAACCCAGCGGCACCGTGGTAGATGCGAGGAATCTCTTCGACCCGTGGCATCCCGTTCTGACCATTACGGGCATCGCAAAAAGCTGCCTTGATCTCACGAGTGAGATGGTTCCCCGTGGTCGAGAGTGGATCGTCCATCCGCTCGATCACCGTAAAGGCCTTGCAATTCGAGAGTGCTTCGACCAACTGGCGAGCTGGGAAGGGCCGGAAACAATAGAGGTTCAGGCAGCCGGCCTTGATACCTCGCTCCTCGCGCAGGTAATCGATCGTAACCTGGGCCGTTTCCATGTAGGAACCCATTCCCACCAGGATGTACTCGGCATCCTCACAGCGATAGCCGTCAATGAGCTCATAGCGACGACCGGTCTTCTTGAAAAACTCGTCGAAAGCCTCTTGCAGATGATCTTCTACCTGGTCGTAATACCAGCGCTGGGCTATCTTGCCTTTCATGTACGAGTCCTGGTTCTGCACCACACCGGACATTATCGGGTTCTCGGGATCCATCAGGTTGCCCAGCTTGTCTTCCGGCTTGCCAACAAATTCCTTCATCATCTCGGGCTCAATAAGCAGCACTGATTCCACCGTGTGTGTCGTGAGAAAACCATCCTGGACATTAAAAAATGGTGTGCTGGAAGCCTCGGCAGCCCGACGCGCAATCAGGCACAGGTCACCCGCTTCCTGGGCATTGCGGCCAAACAGAATACCCCAGCCACAGTCCGCCACGCTCATCACGTCATCGTGACCGGCGTGCACGTTGAGCGACTGGCTCGTCAGGGCTCGAGAACCAATGTTAAAGACGACCCCCAGACGCTTGCCCGAAATCGTGTAAAGCACTTCCTTCATCAACACCAGCCCCTGGCCGGACGTGAAGTTCGTGACGCGACCGCCAGATAGGGCAAAACCTTCACAGAAAGTCGCAGCGGAATGCTCGCTCTCTGGCTCCACAAAGACAAGTTGGTCACCCCAGAGATTCGGCTTGCCATTCATCATGGCAGCGTTGAAACCACCTCCCATGGTGGTTGAACTGGTGATCGGGAAAGCACCCGAGCCCTGGGAGATTTTCGTTTCTACCCAGACAACTGCCTCGGCACCATCACAGGTGGTCGGCATACCCGGGTACTCAAATTTCGTCTCTTCAATGACCGGGCTACCGGCTGTTCTGTCAATCGATTCCGTCGACATATCTACCTCTGGATTCCCTTCAATACCTAAGAAAACGACCCTGTCCGTGAAAAACAGGTGATGCTAAACGGGAAAGAAG
>Ga0066376_10004841_pt1 | contig 11617 bp, 14 predicted proteins | sample Knorr_S15_td_Bot_FD_77009 | JGI IMG/M metagenome (GOLD analysis project Ga0066376, IMG submission 77009) | Marine microbial communities from Southern Atlantic Ocean transect - Knorr_S15_td_Bottom_ad_5009_LV_A | ecosystem: Environmental > Aquatic > Marine > Oceanic | place: Southern Atlantic... | reverse complement strand
TTGCCAAAGTGTAGAATCACTAAACATAGCTAAGGAAGATATATATTGTAATATTAGTGCCGCTATCCCCATGAATGAAAAATATCCACGAGAGAGTACTTTTATGTACATTAAAAAAGATATCAGAAATAAAACAATACCTAAATAATTTACCCCTAGTTCTTCGAATGTCATTGATGAAAGAAGTATCAATAAACCTCCTGTAAAAGCCATTATGCCTGGTCCCATAGCAAATAGTTCAAGACCAATAAGGGCAAAACCTAGAACAAAGAACATATATGCAAAGGTTGGATTTGAGATTGCAATATACAACCTTTCGATTAACGCAGGCGTAAAAAAATCTATTTGATTTGATGCCTGGTTATTAAGTCCAAATTTAATAAAATTGAAATCATATGGAGTTCTGTTTATTTCAGATCTATAAGTTAAGTTACTTTCAATATCTTCGGAGCCTATTGTGTCTAGAAAAGTTCCTAGCGAACCGGCGATTAAATAGGTGGAGTAGATTCCTTCATCCTCTGAAATCAATATAAACGAATTCTCTAAATCACAAATGTTTGTCCCGCAATATCTTTCTTTAACCTCTTCATTTGATAAATCTGCATTTACAATTCTTGTACCAGGTGTAAAACCTATATAGTCGAAGTGGCTTAATATCTCAATATTCACATCTGTTTTGTAAGGCCCAATCCAAATAGCTCTTGGAAAGTTGTTTTTATCAGTATGCTCTTTCAATAATTGGTTAAATTTTTCGACGACTTCATCCGTATAGTCGTAGGCACTATATTGTATTACAAATAAATCTTCTTCATTATAAAGCTTTTCTTCAAAATGTCTTCCGAGTGAAGCTATGTGGGCACCAGAAAAGAGTCCTTGAATTTCAAAAACACTTATCTGCATAATATTTGTTGTAATAAAAAAAACTATCGAAACTACTTTTAACATTATCTTCCTGCTTAAAATAACAGAATAGTACTCTTTTAAAACTGTGAATAATAGTACTCTTTTAAAACTGTGAATATTTGTATAGCAACTAATGATGACTGGGTTCGAGGAACTTTAGAAAAAAACCTCATAGGTGACTATGTGTTATTTAGCATTTCTTCTGAAATAACAGAGCTAGATGAGAGGTTGACTGATTTGGATTATTTCTTTGTTGACATGCAATTTAGTAATGCGGGTGGGCCATCAACAATAAGAAGATTAAAAGCATTGTTTTCAGAAAAAAATATTACTGAGCCATATTTTGTTTTACTTGCAGATAGAGAGACTGATGTCTTTCAGGGCAAAAGAGTTGGGGTAAATGAAGTAATTATTAAGCCAATTACTAAGTTAAAAATTAAAAAAATACTGTCCAAATAGTTCAATTTGATATACAATTTATTTATAAAATTTGAATACTAACTTAGATTTCGTTCTGTATATATTAATAGCAATTTGTCTTGTCTTGTCTGCTATATTGTCTGGTTCTGAAACCGCCATAACTTCAATTCCAAGAGAGAAAATCCATCAGTTATCTGACTCGAAAAGAAACGCAAGAATTAAGAAAGCAAAAGATTCCATTGAGAACACTATCGGGGGAATTCTAGTGGCTAATAACTTTGTGAATATCCTTATGGCATCATTAGCAACAATTTTATTTGTGAGGAAGTATGGAGAAAGGAATGGAGGAATAATTGCGACATTATTCATAACTGTACTTGTATTGATTTTTGGTGAAGTTACACCTAAAACTCTGGCAACCAGAAAACCTTTAGAATTCTTTAGTAGAACCTCTCTTTTCATAACCTATTTAGCAAAGATATTTTCACCTATAACATCAGTTGTTAACAAGACCATAACTAAATTCTCACAAAATGGTCAGAAATATGAAGAAAATGAGCAAGATATTACTGAGGCAGATATACAAGCATTAACCGCTTTAGGTGAGATGGAAGGACAAATATTACCAGCAGAAAGAGAAATTATTGACAGCTTGCTCGAATTTTCAGATAGGCCAATAAAAGAGATTATGACACCGAGGGTAGATGTCTTATTCCTCACACTTCCATTGACGATTCCTGCAGTTAGGAAATTAGTAAAAGATCATAGGATGTCAAGGTTCCCTGTCTCAAAAACTGAATACCTTGATGACACAATAGGTATTATCTATGTGAAAGATTTGTTTGATTTGACCGTCGACACTGATTCAGAGAAAATAGAGGAAATAATAAGAGAAGCAATCTATCTACCTGAATATACAACTGTTCTATCTGCACTTAATATCTTACGGGAACAAAAAGCAAGCTTTGCTTGTGTAATTGATGAAAATGGTGGAATTGAAGGTGTTGTAACGATTAAGGATGTCCTTTCAGAGTTTGTGGGAGACTTACCAGATGAACACGACCAAAGATATCTCGGAATCCATAGAATTGGCCCTGGTCAATGGAATATAGAGGGTAAAACAGATATAGATGATTTTGAAGAATTCTTTGGCCTTGAATCAAATGATAAAGACGTAGCTACAGTAGGTGGTTTATTCTTAAGTCACTCTGAACAACTACCATCTAAAGGAGACCGTATTAATATCCATGGGTTAGAGTTAACAGTAATAGAAGTAACTAATAGACGGATTGAAAATCTGACTGTAAAGAAAGTTGCAAAGATATAAAAACTCCCTACTGAGGACTAATTCATGACGCAAATATGGAACTAACCGCAGAGAATAATTAGAACACTAGAGAAAAAATATAATAAAATATGACTTTTTTACTCTAGTGTTTGGACAAAAAATCTTCTATCTCTCGCACAATCTAGCTCAATAAAGAAAATTCTTTGCCATCTACCTAATAGTAATTCTGATTCAACTATCGGGATTGTAACATTTGGAGACCCAACTAGGGCAGCTCTAACATGTGACTTTCCATTTTTAAACTCATCTTCCTGCATATTCTCAGTTCTTTTTTCCCAATCATCATGCTCGTAATATTTTTCAGAAGGTACTAGTTCTCCTATAGAAGATTTGAAGTCATTAATGAACCCTGTTTCAGCTTCGTTAATTAAAAAGCAACTAGTCGTGTGTGGTGTGTAAAGATTGAGGGATCCATTCCTTACTTGGGATTCCTCCACATGCTGGAGTAAAAAATCTGTAAAGTCACAGAATTGATTGGTCTCTTCTGTCGTAAAGTGCACTGCGATAGTGTTGGTATTTGAAGACTTTGGTGAGTTTAGCTTAACTGCTTCGAAGTCAACCTCTCTTGAATTCGTTTTTGGTTTATTTGCCATACTTTATTTACCTTATCAGTAATTGTAAATAGATAAGGAATTTATTCTAAATTTTCCTCCTGTTCTTTCCACATTTTATATATGGTATTTTGATCAATTTCCACTTGCTCGAGATAAATTGGGTCGCCTTTCATGACCTGTTTAATTATTGTTGACTTTTCTGCTATTCCAACTGGTAAATATCCAGGATTTTTATTTTTGTTGGTAGCAACACCAAAGTAACAAATGCCACCAATCGAGTCCAACTGTTCTCCTGGCTTCATATCTTTTTTAGCATAGGCCGCTACATAAACATTCCACACATTTGCACTCAAAATGGTCTCTCTATTCATTGAGAGGTGAAAAATTGTTCGAGGAATTTCTAAACTTGTTAAATGGTATGGTCGGTAAAGAGTCCAATATGGTCCTCGTCCCATTTTGAGGTACTCCATCTCGTAGTTAACATAGTCATCTTCAGAATATATGATTGTGAAGACGCCTGGAGCAATGCCAAATGCAAAGTCAACAACTCCTTTACTTGACAAGATTCCCCCATCTTCTCTAGGAATAAAAATATTACTCAATTGATCATAAGTTGACTCTGGACCATGCATTCCATCTTTGTCAACTGTAAAGTCAATGGCATTCGCCAAGGCTGTCATCTCCACCATTGTTTTTGTTCCGTCAACAAAGCTTGTTAACATTTTTGGGTTCATCCTCTTTTGTCTTGCTTCAATTTTTAGATCTGAGGGAACAGCAAATTGATTAAAAATATTATTTTTCCCCTTACCTATAGAGATAACATCGAAAGAGAGGTCTATTGCAAAATTATACAATTCCATTGCTGCAGTGGGTTCATCTCCATGCCCAACAGTGAGAATACAATTATTCTTCTCAGCGATTCGTCTTAACTCTAGACCAATTGTTGCTTCTGTCTCTACGTTTAATAAAATTAAATCGATACCATTATTTAAGACAAAGTCGGCGACAATTGCTCCTGTTATTGGAGATCCTGTTGCTTCTATAACAATATCTACATCATCTAAATTAATGCTAGATATTTCAATTGAAATAATTGGTGAATTTTCCTTATTTTGTTCATATCTTTTCTGAGCCTCTTTTGCCTTTTCTATATTCCTATCAACAATGTAGCTAAGATGAATGGCTTCCTGTTTAGATAGCTGAGATACTATTCCTTGACCCATTTGTCCTGCTCCAATAAGAGCTACATTAAGACTTGAGTTTTTATATTTATTGTTAAATCTAGACCTTAGCGTCATTTTTCTCAATTATTCTTTTTATTGTTTCTAAATCTTCAATATAAGTTACTTTCATATTTAAATCACTGCTCTTAACTATTTTAGCTTTTGTATCAGTGTATTTAGAGATACATTCGACTGTATCAACCCCATTCCATTTCTCTATATTTGCTTTCTCATATGAATAAAATAATTCTCGAGCTAGAAAAGTTTGTGGGGTTTGCATTCGATAATAGCTTTCTTGATGAGAAACTAAAGATGTAGTACTTGAGACAATAATTAGTCTTGATTTTATAGCAGGAACCGAAGAAGTATGTTTCTTTGCGCAATCTATTAGTTCTTTCAATTTGTTCTGGTCAATAAAAGGTCTGGCAACATCGTGTATTGATATTAAATCCTCTCCATCAATACCTTGTCCTTTTAAATATTTCAGTGCCTTTTCTTCACTATGGTGTCTTGTTTTTCCTCCTTCAATAACCTTAATGAAAGAGAATTTCTCACTATTTTGTAGATATTCGTAAAGAAGTGTCATATCTTTTTGGTTTGCTACTAACGTAATCGTATCAAATAGGCTTGACTCAACAAACGTTTTCAATGGGTAGTTTATTAAAGGCTTTCCTTGATAACTGAAGAGAATTTTACTCTGGTCATCTTCAAACCTATTACTTAAACCGGCAGCCAGAAGTATTGCATGAACTCTCAATTTGATACCTCAACAGACTGAATAATTTCCAATAGTTATCCTTTACATTAATTATCATATAGCTCTTGATCTCTGCAAACATATTATCATTTATTTAGTAATGACAAACAATCAATTATGTTTAAGTGGAAAAAGCACTATCGAGTCTTTAAACGAAATTTCTGATGGCCTGCTAATAATATTTGATGACGATTGTATCAGAGAATCAGGTAGTGATGCGTTGAAAAAACAACTCTTAGTTAACCACAAAACTAACAGGGTAACACTATTCTCGAGATCAATTACTGATGCTGTAAAAAGAGTTGACTCTAATGGGTACGTTGTTGAAAACTTATCTAGAGATAACTACAGAGAACTTTGCACTCCTCTAATTTGTGATGTTAAATGTTTAACAGATTACTATAAAAAATTCGAATACTGGAACCTACATAAATTTATTAACCTACACAATGAAAAGTTAGAATTTCTTACTGTTTGAATAATTATTTACCAATTAAGACTTGCATCAATCCAACAAACAAAACAAGACCAAAACCTAATAATTGACTCACCGATAGAGACTCGTTTAATAATAAAGCTCCCAATAAGACACCGGTCATGGGTTCCGTATATGTAATTGTTCCAACAGCTAGGGGGTTAAGAATCTTTACTGAATACCAATATATAACTAAACCAAGACCTGTTAAGACTCCTCCCAAGAAAAGACTGATAAGAATGTTACTAGTAATCCAGCCAGCATTCTTAAAGGTGAATGGAGAGAGACATAAAGCTGCAATAAAGACTTGGGAGAAAGCAACATTCAGGCCTCCTAGTTCTTTTGATATTGGTGCTCCATAGGTAATAAGCAAAGCAACCATGATGGCGGATAACAATCCGTAAAATACTCCTAAGGAAGAAGATATTTGATCCACATCTAGCAAAAGATAGACCCCAAAAAAACCAACTACAACTATTGAGATTTGCCTTCTGGATACTGAGTTTCTCGAAAAGAGTTTCATTAGAATAATAAAAAGGGGATAGGTGAAAACTAATCCTATTCCAACAGCGATTGAGTTTAGTTTTATAGACTCAAACATCGCAACCCAATGTAATGCTAATAAAGGACCTAGGACTAAGCCATGTTTTATTAAACGTCTAAAATTATCTACCTTCTTATCAATAAATAGTAATAAAACTGTCGCACCTATAAAAGTTCTAACCCCCACCAAACCTAATGAACTTATGTCTGTGGTTTTTATTATCAATGGAATTGTTCCCCAAAGAATTGAAATAAAGAATACAGATGCGTAAGCCCTGTTGGTTTGTCTCACTTAAGTGTTAATGTTGTTTTGCTAAATCATTGAACTGAGTAAATTCTTTTTGGAAGTTCATACTTATTTTTCCAGTTTCACCAGACCTATTTTTTACTATATTTATTTCTGCGACTCCCGCAAGTTCACTTGCAGGGTCATAATAGTCATCTCTATATAGCATCATGACTATATCAGCATCCTGTTCAATAGCACCTGATTCTCTTAAGTCTCCTAATCTAGGTCTCTTATCCTCTCTACTTTCAGCAGCTCGGTTGAGCTGTGAAACAGCAATTATGGGTACGTCTAGTTCTTTAGCAAGACCTTTCAAATTTCTACTTATATTTGCAATCTCTTGCTGTCTGTTATCCCCCGAAGAGTCTTCCATTAATTGTAAATAATCAACAATGATAAGGTCTATTCCCTTCATAGACTTCAAACGTCTCGACTTGGCTCTTATATCGGTAACGGTAACTAGTGATGCATCATCAAAATATATTGGTAGGGAATGAACCTTTGATGCAGCGTCAACTACGCGCTGCCACTTTTCAGGACCTAGTTGTCCTCTTCTAGCATCACCAGAAGTTACTTTTGCTTCTGAGAATAGAATCCTCTGTACAAGCTCTTCCTTTGACATTTCAAGAGAAAATATAGCAACCACATTTTTTGTATTGTCATCTCTGTTATTTTTTGCAACATTGGTTGCAATATTTAATGCCAAAGAGCTCTTTCCCATACTTGGTCTTGCCGCGATTATAATAAGATTGCTTGATTGAAGCCCAGCAAGCTTAAAATCTAAGTCTCTAAATCCAGTTGAAAGACCTGATAAACCAGTTCCTAAATTTTCTATTTTTTCAATAAGATCAATTGAAGGACCTACTACTTTTGATACCGGAATTAAACCTTCGCCTATAGCGTCATCAGAAGCGGCAAATATGCTCTGTTCTGCTTCATCCATAACTTGATAGATTGGTTTATCCAAAGAGTAAGCAAGTTGATCTATGCGTGAGCTAGCATTAAGTAATTTTCTCCGATTTGATTGTTCTAAAACTATATTTATATACTTTTCGAAATGTCCAGAACTCGGCACATCCTCTATAAGTCTTTGAAAATATTGAGGACCAGGAATCTTAGAGTTCTTATCTCCAAGAAGTTTCTCTGAAACGGTAACAACATCTATGGGTTGCCCCGAGTCAAACAGTTCTCTCATTGCTAACAAGATTGACTCATTAGCAGGAGCATAAAAGTCATTCGGCTTAATCGCCTCCATTAATCTATCAGCTGCTTCCTTATTAAGGAGGGCGCTTCCTAAAAGAGCCTGCTCTGCTTCTAAATTGTTTGGTGGAGTTTTGTACTGACTAACAGGAGATTTCTCATTACTAGCTAGTTCAGGAGGAGCCATTAAGTACTCGCCTCGGGTATGACTTCAAGATCTATATCAATATTTATTTCTGAAGAAAGTTCGAGATTAATCTTATGGAGACCTATTTCTTTTACTGGTTTTGGAATATTAACTATATCTTCCTCTACTCTGGTTCCAGAAAACTTTTCTATAACCTCTACTATTTGACTTTTTGTAACTGAGGCGTAAAGAGTTCCTTCATCAGTAGAGCTCTGTGCTATAACAACATGTGCATCTTCTAGCGACTGTAGAAGGGTTTTTGCAGTATTCATACTCTCTTCTGCCTTCTTGAGGCGCCTTTCTCTAACGTTTTCTGCCTCACGTAGGTTATGTTGTGTTGCATCAATAGCAAGATTATTTGGCAGTAAATAGTTCCTTGCGTACCCTCTAGACACACTCACAATATCTCCTCTTTTTCCGAGACTTCGTACATCTTGACTAAGAACTAATTTCATCTTCTGTTATAGGTGGTCTTGTATGTGCTTGTTGATACGTATGGCAGTAAGGCGAGTTCTCTAGCGATTTTTATAAGTCTTGAGATCTTTAATTGTTCCTGCCTCGTTATTCCAGTAATCTGGGTTGACCTAATTTTTCCCCTATCTGAAATAAACTTTTTTAATAAGTCTACATCTTTATAAGAAGCGTCAGAGATTTGCTGCTTTGTGACCCTTCTTGGTTTAGGCTGTTCTTTCTTCCGGAAAGATGTTTTTTTCTTTTTAGACATTTTTACTCCTTAAAAGGGTGCTTCGTTATCTGAGAGATTTTCAGTTGAAGGAGAAGGAGCAGTGTCTCCTGATGAGCCTCCTGAGGTTCTCTCTACGTTTGCAGTAGCCCATCTTAAACTAGGTCCTATCTCGTCAACCAAGACTTTAATTTTGTTCCTTACCTCCCCATCGTTGTTCTCCCAAGTTTGGTAATCGAGTTTTCCTGTTACTATGACTCTCATTCCTTTGCCTAAGGTTGCGTTTGCATGTTCTGCCATATCTCTCCAAACAGTACATTCAAAATACATTGGATCTCCATCGCGTGTCCAAGTCCCATCGGGTTGTCTCACGCTTTTATTCTGAGCTATTCCAATATCAACAACAGCCGCACCATTTGGTGTATGTCTAAGCTCTAAGTCTCTTGTTATTGTTCCTACTAAAGTTACTGTATTATCTACCATTTCCTACTTCCTAGCTTTCCACTTTTAGTACTTTGTGTCTAATCACATCATCAGATATTTTTAGCACTCTATCTATTTCACTCGGGATAGTTGGTGAACCTTCAAAAGTTGTAATTGTATAGATAGCCTCCTTATGACCATCAATGGAGTAGGCCAATTTCCTTTTCTGCCACAGACCTTGTTCTAAAACTTTTCCATCATTAGATTCAATAATTTCTGAGATTTGTTTGTGAACTAAATCAGTCGCTGATTCATCTAATGATGGTCTCATTATCGAGACTATGTCGTATTTTCTATTCATATTTTCTCCTATGGTCACTGTACGTGGTTCCCTACGGAACAGGTACTAATAAATATAATATTAGATTCAAACTATGACAGTTTTATTTTTCTTAAATCTTTTCTCCAAGATTTTAGATTTTTTTCAATATCTTCTCCAGCTCTATAAGAATTTTCTTCGCTTGGAAAGCTCTTGTTCTCAATATCTTCCTTAAACCTTTTAAGTGAATCGACGGTAATTTTGTACTGCTCCATATATCTTTTTACAAATTTTGCATCTCTATACTCTTTAGACTTCATTCCTAACAAGTCATGGAGAACTAGTACTTGGCCATCAACATTAACCCCTGCCCCAATACCTATCGTGGGAATTTTTACAGAATGTGTAATAACATCCGCCACAACAGAAGGGATTCCCTCAAGCACTATAGAAAAACAACCTGCTCCCTCTATGGCAATAGCATCATTCAATAACTCTTCAGCAACTTCTAGCGACTTCCCTTGTACTTTATAACCACCCATAATATTTTTTGACTGAGGTGTTAAACCTAAATGTCCCATAACAGGAATCTCTGAATCAACTAGAGATTTAATTGTTTGTACTCGTTTATTTCCTCCTTCAATTTTTACAGCGTCGACTTTCCCTTCTTGAATAAAACGTCCAGCATTTCTTAATGTGTCCTCCAACGAAACGTGGTAACTCATGTAGGGCATGTCTCCTACAACTAAGCAGGCTGGCTTTGCTCTTGTTACAGCTTTGATATGATGTAACATCTCATCAACGGTAATAGACAGAGTATCTTCGTGTCCAAGAACTACTTGTGCTACAGAATCTCCGACTAAAATAATATCTAATCCAGCATCTGATACTGCTTTTGAAGAGGGGTAATCGTAAGCTGTCATCATAGAAATGACCCTTTTATTCTTTAACTCAACAATATTAGGTACTGTAATTTTCATAACCTCTCCGCCTTACTGGTCGAAGGATTTAATTATTCTTTTTAATTCTACTATTAATTTAGTGTTTGAAAAGATAAGATATATTGTCAAAGGTGGAAATATCAATTATGTAACAGTAGAAGCTTTGGAAGAAGACTGTAAATCATGCATAAAATGTGCTCTAGCAAAAACTAGGACAAATGTTGTAGTAGGTAGGGGCAATAAGAAGGGTAAATTATTTATTATTGGTGAAGGCCCTGGAAAGAATGAAGATGAGACCGGGCTTCCATTTGTTGGAAGAGCAGGAAGATTACTAGATCAGATACTTGAAAGTGTGGGGATTGATAGTAATAAAGATGCTTATATCTCAAACATGGTTAAGTGTCGACCTCCAGAGAATAGAAAGCCTTCCAAAGAGGAATTGAATGCTTGTTCTCCGTGGTTAAAAGAACAGTTGAGAATTATTAGTCCTAAAATAATCCTTCTAGTTGGGGCAACAGCAGTAGAGGGAGTTCTCGGTATAAAAGAAGGAATTACAAAAATTAGAGGATCGTGGATAGAAGAGAATCAGATGTTATATATGCCAATCTTTCACCCCTCATATTTACTAAGAAATTCGTCAAAAGAACCTGGGAAGCCTAAATGGTTGACTTGGCAAGATGTAAAAAAAGTGAAAGAAAAACTAGATTCTTTTTAATCAGAAAACTCTTCTCTAGTATTTAGAATCATAGAAATAAAGATAAAGAATCCGGCTATAATAATATTTTTATTAAACGATTCGTTAAGGATTAAAACTCCGCCTGTAACACCTACGATTGGAACTATGTAATCTATTGTTGAAACTAGAAGGGCACTAACTCGTTGTATAAGCCAAGTAAAAGATAAGAAGGCTCCTAAGTTGAAAACAACCATCATTCCTAATCTTATTTTCTGGCTTGAATCTAAAGAGCTAACCCCGACACCTGAAATCAAGTAAGCAGAGAGAGAAAGAAGTAGTGTTACTGGGTACTGATATGCTAACCAGGTACCTGTATTGTACTTTGGTGCAAATTTTCTATTTAATACTGTAGACAGGGCAATAGCCTGAACTCCAATAAAAGCAAGAGAACCTCCCCTATAAATATTTCCCTGATCAAGAAGACCTGTTTCTTTAGATATAAATAGATATGCTAATCCTATGAAGCCTGTGAAGATTGCAATATATCTTAATGTTGAGACTTCTTCTTCTTTTAGAAACAATTTAATCCAGATAATCGTAAATATAGGAGCTGAACTAATCATTAGAGTTACTAGGCCAGAAGATATGTGTTGTAGTGCAAAAATAAGGGACCAACCGAC
>Ga0066376_10004839_pt1 | contig 11619 bp, 6 predicted proteins | sample Knorr_S15_td_Bot_FD_77009 | JGI IMG/M metagenome (GOLD analysis project Ga0066376, IMG submission 77009) | Marine microbial communities from Southern Atlantic Ocean transect - Knorr_S15_td_Bottom_ad_5009_LV_A | ecosystem: Environmental > Aquatic > Marine > Oceanic | place: Southern Atlantic... | reverse complement strand
CGTCGTCGAGGGCACCCCGGTCCACTCGCTGTTCTAGCCCGCCTGCGGCGGGTTGAAGAACTCGGACCCTGGGGTCTGATCCGCCTGCGGCAGACCCACAACGGGGTTTGCTCCACCTGTCGCGTTTCACAGGCGGGGCCTGACCCCTTCTTCGAGTTGCAGCGAGTGCTGGTTGAAAAGGGGTCAGGCCCCGCCTGCGTGCCGTTCTGGGTGGAGCGGGACTTTACTGTGGGCGGCGTCAGACCCCCCCCGCATCCAGATAGGACAGTCCCATCTGTTAATATGGGGAAGATGCAGATTCTAAACCATCTATATCCGTTGTTCTCGACCGGGTAAGCCGCGTAACCGAAATGAGATGTATACGTGTGCGTTCCAGTTCGACCCCACCAACCCCGACAGCGGTGACTGCCATGCTAATTCGACAGATTGCCCTGGTTCTGGCTTGTGTGGGAATGCTGTTGCCGCAGGGACTGATCGCCGCGACACCTCCGCCCGTGAAGAAGTCGGTGAAGTCGGTGAAGTCGGTGATGTCGGACGTGGCGCTGGGATCTTCTGGCACACTGGTGGGACGAGTGGTTGACGGCCGTGGCCGTGGCCTGGTGGGGAGAACGGTGCGAGTGCATCGCGGCTCGAGCCTGATTGCCCGGGTGAAGACCGACCGCACGGGCCGCTTCGCCGTCAAGAATCTGCCCGGTGGTGCTTACGCGGTGTCCTGCGGTTCGACTGCCCAGTTGATCCGAGCCTGGGCCACCGGATCGGCTCCTCCGCGGACATCTGTCCAGGTGGTCCTGGTTGACCAGCCGTTGGTCATCCGTGGCCAGGACGGAGCAGCGGATGAGGATTCGGGAGGCTTTCTGGGCCTGAGCGAGCTGGGCCTGGTGGCACTCGGTGTGACGGCGGTCACGGTCGCGATCCTGATCGCCGAGAGCGACGACGACGCGGCACCTCCGGCCAGTCCCTAGTCCGCCGCAGGCGGATTGAAGAACTCGGAGTCCGGGGTCAGACGCCGCCCACTGGGGGGTTTGCTCCACCTGCCACGTTCCGCAGGCGGGGCCTGACCCCTTCTTCGAGTTGCAGCGAGTGCTGGTTGAAAAGGGGTCAGGCCCCGCCTGCGTGCCGTTCTGGGTGGAGCGGGACTTTCTGTGGGCGGCGTCAGACCCCGTCTTCAGGTCGCCCGCTTGCTCAAGGCCGAGCAGCGACCGCGTTCTTCATACCCGCGGTCCATCTCACGGCATTCTCCATCAGCTGCCAGAACGCCGGCTGCTTGAAGTCGTCCTCGTGTCCCAGAGACGTATAGAAGATCCGCGCCTTACCGAACTGGTTGGTCCAGGCAATCGGCTCGGCCTTCTGCCCGGGAATCGACCCGCTCAACAATTCGGTCGTCCCCTTGGCCAGCGGCCCGGTCATGTAGAGTGACCCGTTGCTGGTGAAGGTCCCGGCCAATCCGGCCAAGATCGGGTGCGAGAGTTTCCTGGCGGTGATCGTGGTCTTGGGCCCCGACGCGTGGTGGTTGTGGTAGTTGCCCCCCAGCACCCGGGCATCGAATTCTGCCCACTCGGCGTGCCCCTTGGGACCGGATCCCTTGGCATCGAACGCGTGGCTGGCGGTCCGCAGGCCGATCAGTGGTTTGCCGGCGGCCAGGTGGGCCTTCAGGGCATCAAGATCCTTCTTGGGCAATGCCCGTCGGCGGACCGAGACGATGACCAGGTCGGCCTGGCTGACAGCTGCTGCCATCCCCTTGATCTCGTGCACGCCATCGGCGGCTCCCAGCACGGTGGTCTGGAATCCCAACCGGTCCTCGAACAGGTGTCGGGCCATCACCGGCAGCGTCGAGCGTGTGTTGTAGATCCTCTCGGCCACCAGGAAGACCGCCCGGGGTCGGCGGTCGTTCTTGAAGGCAAACGGCTTGCCACCGAGCAGTTGGTCGCTGGTGATTGTCGGGCAGACGAACTTCTCGATGTGCTCCACAATCAGGCTGGTGCCCTGGAAGTGGCTGACAAACGGCCATCTCTTGGGGTTGTACATCGTGTCGGTCATGTCGCGGACCAGCACAACATTCTTGCCGTTCTTGGACATCTGTCTCAGGCCGAACGGCCGGCCCAGCACGCACATGTTGGTATGCACGCCGAGCAGGATCACGTTCTTGAGTCCCTTCTGCTCCATGATGCTCCAGACCTCTTCCCCGTTGTCGGAGATGTAGTCCTCGTCGGCGATCTCGAGCATATCGGTCTGGCTCTTCCACGGAGCCTTCGGGTTGCGGCCCATCTTCTCGAGCTTCTTGGCCCAGGCCCGGTGTTCGGCGAGGTCGTCATCTTCGCCTCCATCGGTCTGGTCCAGCGGGTAGACCCCCTTCTCCTCGGCCGGGATCTTGTAGCACCACTTGCCGATTTCATCCGGCAGCGACTTCGATTTCGGCACCGCCTGGGCCCGCTTGCGGGCCGGGTGGTCCTTGTAGGTGTTCATGCAGCTGCTGGGCGCGTGGATGATCGTGGCACCGTGCCGCCGGGCCAGCTTCAACAGGTTGTTCATCCTCGGAGCCATCTCGGTTCCGCGTCGCGTGGCGTTCAGGCAATGGTGCAGGTCCCACATGTCACAGACGATCACCGCCGTCTGCCGGGCCTGCCACTTCATCGGCCGATTGACCAGCCGGTATCCGTTGCCCCACGGCAGCTTGGCGGCAGTTCGCGAGCGGGCCGAGAGACTGAAGACCGAGTCGTCTGCGGCCTGGATCGTGGAAGAAGCCAGCATCGCCAACAGGGTGGCCACGGCAATTGCACAACGCATGGTGAGCCTCGAGTGAGAAGAACAGCGATCGGGGTGGAGTTCAATTGTGTCCCGTCGTGACCGGGCATGCAATCAGCTGGCTAGGGTGCCAGCTTCACACGGTGTGTTCCGGCCGGTACGTCGAACACCAGCAGGTGTTCGCCGGATGTGTTATCGATCCGGTGAGGCACCACGGAGCCATCGATATGGACCCTTGCCCGGCCCCAGTCGGCGTTCCACCAGGCTGCCAGCCTCAGCCGCCGGTCACCTCCAGTCTCGAGCCTCACTCGCCGGGTGGCCTGGTCGACCTGTCCGGAGACCGATGAGCCGAGCGTCTCGGGCAGTCTCAGTTGCGTCGCGACACCGTCGGCAGAGACGATCCAGGCGGGGACCTGGGTGATGGTGCACATGCGGAGGATCTCCGGAGGAACGTCGGCCAACGACAGTTCCAGGCGTGACTTCGTGGGCTGAACCACCGCGAGGTGTGTCGAGGTGAAGTACTTGTCGGCCTGTTTCTCGGGGTATTGCGAACCGGCCGTGAGAGCTTTTCGGGCCTGGTGCTGCCAGCAGAAGATGGGACGTTTCGGGTCCAGGCCGGCACGGGCCGTATCGATCGAGGCCGTGACGGTTGACCGCTTGTCACGGTGAGAGATCACGTTGAGGAACCAGGCTGGTCCCAGCCGCAGGGTGTAGGCTTCGATTTGAGTTTGGAGGTCATTCCACCAGGCCGGCTCCAGTCCGATGCGGGCGAACCGCGCGTCGCGGAACTCGTCGATGACTTCGAACAGAACGCCGTCATCAGCGCTCTCGGGGAGTCTCCCGTCCACTTCGCGCGTCCAGGCGCCGTCCCGGGGCGACAGGGCCAGTGCCAGGCAGTGGTTCTGGTAGGCCTGGGTGTTCTCCTCCGGTCCGTTGCTCCACCAGTACAGCGGCACGTGGATGGTGCCCGGCACCTGGTAGATCTTGTTCATCAGATCCATGTCGGCCGCGTCGCGCCAGGTCTTGCCGGCGATTTTCTGTGCGCCACTGGCTTCGTAGTAGGTGATGTCGTAATAGGCCGATCCGGTACGGGAATTCGTCCACAACAGCTTGTCCCGCTGGTGGAGTGCTTCGAAGAGCATTTTCCACCGGTCGATGGCTGACTGGGTTTGGCTGACGGTGCGGCGGTCCCAGTCAACCTGGCCTGCATCCAGCGCGGCGTCCCAGTAGAAGACCTCCGTGCCCAGGTAATCCGACTCGGCCACGATGCCCCGGGTCTCGAATTCGAAAACCTCCTTGAGCGGTCGCAGGTTGATCAGCCCATTGGGTGTCCGTGAAGCGATCCAGTCCGGGTGCTTGACCAGGATTGGCGACTCGTGCTGGCGGTAAATGTACATTCCGCCCATCGACGCGGGGTTCTTTTTTCTTCGTTGTGCGAACCGTTCCTTGAGCTGTTTGCCGGTCAGCGAGAGCAGGACCTTCTTCGAGTCCGTCGGGCTGATCTGTTCCAGTTGACTGTTGTCGGATGTCGCGTAGACGCCGTACCGAAACTGCCCGTTGCCTCCCGAGCCGATGTTGATCAGTGATGCCGACGGAACCCGGTCACCGGGACGCAGGAACCTCGCGGGAGTTCCCGGCGTGCGGATCCGCTCCAGCCGTAACCTCTGCTGCGTGTCCTCGCGGAGCCTGGTCAACTCGGGCAGGCCCAGGTACTCCTCGTGGATCGCCAGGCGATCCTCTCCAAAGATGTGGTACCGCATCTCCAGCCGATTGGTCCGCTTGTTCTCGGACTTGTCGGGGAGGATGAACCCTCCCGAGGCGATCTGCCATCCGTTGGCTGTCCAGTGAGTGGGGTTGCGGAGTCCGACGGGATAGACCCAGTGCCGACCGACCCGGTACAGGTACTGGGACAGCCCGATCCTCCACCTTGGCTGGAAAACATCCGATGCGGCACGTCCCTGGCGGTCATTGCCGTGGTCCCGGCGAATCAGGGGCTTGGTGATCTGAGAGGACTGGATCAGCGGACGCTGGTCACCGGCGACACCCTGGGGCACGACATAGTGGTAGAGGGAGTCCTTGCGGAACCTGGGAGCCAGGACAGTGTGTGAGACGCTGGTGAACAGGGTCGCCTGTTCGGTCGGGGCGGTGATGGAAATCGACCGGCACACGATCCGTTGTTCGTCTCCGACGAGGGCGAAGTAGTAGCTCTTGCGGATCTCCGAACCGGGGATCTTCGGGTTGCGGGCGAAATAGGCCGTCGCATTGCCCCAGCGGGGACGGTTGGGAGGCGGGGCGGTGGAGATCGCCGAGTGAACCTGGTCGTCCTTCTCGCTGACGGTGATCGTTTTCCCGTCGCGGGTCGTCAACCGGTAGGTCTCGTAGCTCTCCTGGACCAGCCGCCGGCCCGAGATGTTGTCCCAGATCCCGGCGATGTGCCCCGATTTCATGCTGATCACGCAGGTGGCCCAGTGGTTCTTCAGCCGACCGCCCTCGCGGGGGATCGGATCTCGCGGTTCCTCGGCCATGACCACGGATGAGCTCAGCACCAGTGCCAAGAGCCATGGCCGCGACGACAGGCAATCCGTCCGTCTGTTGCTCATGTGAGGATTTCCCTGACAACCTGTCCGTGAACATCGGTGAGGCGGAACTGTCGGCCCTGGAACTTGTAGGTCAGCCGTTCGTGGTCGATACCCAGGCAGTGCAGAACCGTCGCCTGCAGGTCATGAACGTGGAACGGGTCCCTGGCCACGTTGTAGCTGAAGTCGTCTGATTCGCCGTACGTCATCCCGCCGCGGATTCCGCCACCGGCCATCCAGATGCAGAAGTTCCGCGGGTGGTGGTCGCGACCGTGCTGCTTCTTGTTGTTCATGTCACCCTGGCAGAAACTGGTGCGTCCGAACTCGCCGCCCCAGATCACCAGTGTCTCTTCCAGCAGGCCCCGCTGCTTGAGGTCCTTGACCAGTGCAGCCGAGGGCTGATCGGTGTCCCGGCACTGGATGGCCAGCTGGGTGGGCAAGTTGCCGTGTTGATCCCAGCCGGCGTGCATCAGCTGGATAAACCGCACTCCCCGTTCCGAGAGCCGCCGCGCCAGCAGGCAGTTGTGAGCGAACGAGCCACGCCGTGTCACGTCGGGGCCATACATGTCGAGGATGTGCTTGGGTTCGCTGGCCAGGTTGGTCAACTCGGGCACCGAGGCCTGCATCCTGTAGGCCATCTCGTACTGGGCGATCCGGGTCTGAATTTCCGGATCACCCACCTCGCGGGCCCTCAGGCGATTCAATTTCGCCAGGTCGTCGAGCAATCCCCGTCGCAATGTCTGGTCGACGCCGGAGGGATTCGAGAGGTAGAGGACAGGATCCCCCGAGCCGCGGAACTTCACGCCCTGGTGGTGGCTCGGCAAAAACCCGTTGCCCCAGTACCACTCGTAGAAGATCTGTCCGCACGAGGCCTCCTTGTCCCGCGAGGTCATCACGCAGAAGGTGGGCAACTCGTCGGTTTCGCGACCCAGACCGTAGGACAACCATGCTCCGAAACTCGGTCGTCCGGGCTGCTCGGCACCGGTCAGCCACAGGGTAATCGCCGGGGCGTGGTTGATGGCCTCGGTGTGAGCGGACCGGATCAGGCAGAAGTCGTCGGCGATCGAGCCGATGTGAGGCAGCAGCGAACTGATATACGTGCCGCATTCACCATTTGCCCGGAACGGCCAGGCGGTGGGCAGCACCTTCTGGGACTTGCCCTGGGTCATCGTCGTCAGCCGCTGTCCGCCCTGGACCTCCTTGGGCAGGTCGGTGCCGCGGAATTTCTCCATCTGCGGCTTGTGGTCGTAGAGGTCGACCTGGGTGGGGGCACCGTTCTGGAACAGGTAGATCACCCGCTTGGCCTTGGGGGCGAAGTGGCTGACTAGCTGCTCGGCGGCCGATTCCCGGTCGAGCAGGGTGGCCAGGGCGGCCATGCCGATGCCGACGGCCGAGCGGCCGAAGAAGCGACGGCGGGTCTGCTGCTGCTGGTGATCGGCAAGAGGTTGCATGGCGGCGTTCTTGACGTGAAGCGGAACGAAGGAGTGTGATCACTCGCGTGAGATCGCCTCGTCGGAATTCAACAGCAGTGAGGCCACGGCCCCCCAGGCAGCGACGTCGGTCGGATCGAGCTCCGCGGCCGGGGCATGGCGGCCGACGGTCGCAAAGGCCTTGGCGTGTTCCGGGTGTGCCCGGTAGTGGCGGCGGGCTCGATCCAGTGACGTCCTCACCAGGGACCTCTCGGCGTCGGTCGGCGGCCGCGACAGCACTAGGGTGAAGGCCCGCGAGATCCGCGACGCGTCGTCTGGGGCTGATCGCAGCAACCTCTCACCCAGCACCCGGGCCGCTTCGGCGAATGTCTCGTCGTTAAGCAGTGTCAATGCCTGCAACGGCGTGTTGGTTGTCTGCGGGGTCACGTGGCACACGTCCCGAGTCCCCTCGTCGAACATGTTCGGCGGACCCAGCGACCGTCGCCAGAAGGTGTACAGGCTGCGTCGGTAGAGCTTCGCACCGGAATCGGCCGTGTACTTGATCTTGCCGAAGCTGAAGTCGGCCCAGAGTCCCGGAGGCTGGTACGGTTTGACCGACGCTCCGCCGATCCTCTCGACTAGCAATCCGGACACCGACAGGGCCACGTCGCGGATGACGTGGGCCGGGAGGCGATGTCGCGGACCTCGGCCCAGCAAACGGTTGTAGGGATCGGCTTCGAGCTGGGCCGGGGTCACGACCGAGGATTGGCGATAGGTGGCGCTGGTCAACAGCAGGCGGATCATCCCCTTGGTGTCCCAGCCCGTGCGAACGTACTCGGTGGCCAGCCAGTCGAGCAGCCTGGGGTGACTGGGCGGCTCCCCCTGCGATCCGAAATCCTCGCTCGTGTTGACCAGGCCGCTGCCGAAGAACGTCTGCCAGAGCCGATTGACCGCAACACGGGCTGTCAGGGGGTGACCCGGTTCGATCAGCCAACGGGCCATCGCCAGCCGGTTGGCCGGTGCACCCTTCGGGAGGGGCGGCAAGGCCGCCGGGGTGCCGTGAGCCAGCTTCTCGTCGGTGACCGGCTGGTCGTAACGGGCCAGTTTCAGCAGGAAAGTGTTCCGGGGTGTCTTCCGGTCGCGCATCACCATCGAATCGATCATGCCCGTTTCGTGCCTCTGGCGAGCCGCCCGGTTGATCGAGTGCAACCGGCGGGCACTCCGCGAGGCGTCGGTCTGTTCGCGATGGTAAGCGGCCAGCCGTTTCTGCTGGCCGGCACCCAGGGAAGAGTCCTTGTGGAGTAGTTCAAGGATGTCGGCCGGAGGGACCGTGGGGGTGTTGAGACTGGGGTCTACGACGCCGGTGGCCGAAATTCGGAAACGGCCGAGCAGGTGTTCCTTGAATCGCGACTGCTGCCTGAGCGTGAAGACCAGGGTCGATCCCTGTGCGATTTCCACCGGTTCCTTCAGCCGGAACACGGCCTGGCGGTTTTGCGCGGTGTTGTGGACCCCGTCCCAGATTCCCCAGCCGGTCTCCGCCGACGGATCGATCGCTCCGGCGACCTTCCAGGAGGATTCGCTGTGGTCGGCCACCACGTCGGCAAACACCAACCGCCGTGGCTTGTCCCCATCGTGTTCGACGGTCACCGCGAACTCGGTCAGTACGAAATTGGCGTTCCGGCCGGGCCCCTGGAACCCGAGGCTGGGATGGGTGAGCGCTTCGAGCCGGAACGCGGAGATCCGCTTCAGGCCCGTCACCGCCCGGACCTCGTAGTCGTCTTTCGCCGCGACCTTGCCGCTGGCCAGCAGCGAGTGGTCTGGCTGGATGTTGAGTCCGGCGCCCTGTCGGGATTTCGCCGAGCTGGGAACCAGGCCGTGCCAGCCAGCCAGTGTCTTGTTCTCCAGTTTTCCGCGGATTATGCCGATCCACTCCCTTCGCTCGACTGCCAGGTCTTCGAGTGGCCGCTCGAGAATCTGCAACTGCTGCTTGATCAGGAAATCAACCTGGTGCAGTTCGGTCTGCTGGGCCCGGGTGGTCACGCGGGCGACCGGGTTGGCGTTGCCCCCCTTATCAACCCGGCCCGACTCGTCGATGCTGTTGAAGTATGCCGAAAAGCGGTAGTACTCCTTCTGGGACAGTGGGTCGAACTTGTGGTCGTGGCATTTTGCGCAACCAAGTGTCAGAGCCATCCAGACTGTGGCGGTGGTGTCGGTGCGATCGAGTACGTACTCGACCCGGTTCTCCTCGGCGATTCGGCCACCTTCTCCATTCAGCGGGTGGTTGCGGTTGAACCCGGTGGCCACCAGTTGCCCGGGTGTCGCGTCGGGAACCAGGTCGCCGGCCAGCTGGTCGACGGTGAACCTGTCGAACGGGAGGTTGTCATTGAACGATCCGATCACCCATTCCCGCCAAGGCCACATCACCCGCGTGCCGTCTCCCTGGTAACCGTTGGTGTCGGCGTAGCGTGAGGCCACCAGCCAGTTCCAGGCCATGTGTTCACCAAACCGTGGTGAGTTGAGCAGGCGATCGACGGCCCGGTTCCAGGCTCCTGCCGCGGTGTCGGCCAGGAACACCTCCAGCTCGTATTCGGTGGGAGGCAGTCCCACCAGGTCGAACGTCAGCCGTCGCAGCAGGGTGCGACGATTCGCCGCCGCTGACATCTTCAGGCCGGCTACCCGCAAGCGGGCCTGGATGAAGGCGTCGACGGCGTTGCGTGGCGTGGGCCCTTCACCCTTGGGCCTGGGAGGCGGTCGACGAACCGGAGGCGTCAGTGACCAGTGTCCCCGGAACTCGGCTCCCTGGACGATCCAGCGCCGGATCAGTTCTCGCTGGGCAGCGGTCAGCTGGCGATTCGTGTCGCGCGGCGGCATCCGCGTGTCCGGATCGCTGCTGGAGATCCTCTGCCAGACCAGGCTCTTGTCCGGCTGACCTGCGACCAGCACCGCGGGATCGCGGGCGAGTGCTTCGCGGGCGATGTCGAGCCGCAGCTTGGCCTGACGCGCCTTTGCGTCCGGTCCGTGACACTGGAAACAGTTTTCCGAGAGAATCGGACGGATGTCACGCTGGAAATCGACCCGAGTCGGGTCGTCGGCCACCGCCGGAGCGGGCAGCAGGCAGATCAGTGAACAAAGCCAGCGATGATCCATGCGGCCGATTGTAGCATTCGCCGGGACGCAGCGGCTTGCCGGTAACTTCTCGCATGCTGATTGCAAAACCCCGCTGCGGGGTCTTCAATGACAACCGACAACATTCGTTGTTGGAGGCATCTCGATATGCACCAGCTGCTGAATTCGCGCCGGTTGCTATTCGTGATCGCGTTGGCGGTGGGCTGCGGGTTTCCCGCGATTCGTGTTGGTGCGGCGGTTGCCCGGCCGCGACCGAACATCCTGTTTCTGTTTGCCGACGACCAGCGTCCCGACACCGTCGGGGCCCATGGCAACCGGTATATCCAGACTCCGAACGTTGATCGGTTGGTGCGAAGGGGGTTCAGCTTCAACCGTGCCTACTGCATGGGGTCGATCCACGGGGCGGTCTGCCAGCCCAGCCGTGCGATGTTGATGAGCGGCCGTACCCTCTGGCGGGTCCCGATGAACCTCAAGGGAGTCCCGTTGATGCCCGACGTGCTGGCCCAGGCCGGCTATGTCACCTTCGGAACCGGCAAGTGGCACAACGGCGCCCAGTCATTCATCCGGGCGTTTCAGCACGGCAAGTCGGTCTTCATCGGCGGCATGTCGGACCACACCAGGGTGCCGCTGCGCGAGTTGACCTCCGAGGGGACCCTGACCCCGCCTCGGATGACCGGGGGGTTCTCGAGCGAGATCTTTGCTGATGCGGTGATCGAGTTCCTCGAGAGCCGCACGGGGAAGACCGACAAGCCGTTCTTTGCCTATGCCGCGTTCACATCACCACATGATCCCCGGCAGCCACCCGAGCGATTTGCTCGGATGTATGCACCGGGACGTGCCAAGCTGCCTCTCCCCAAGAACTTCATGCCCCAGCACCCCTTCCACAACGGCTGGATGGTGGGTCGGGACGAATCGCTGGCGGCGTGGCCGCGGACGCGGGAAGTGATCCGCAGCCAGTTGGGCGAGTACTACGGCATGATCAGCCACCTCGACGAGCAGGTCGGCCGTGTGCTGGCGGCGCTCAGCAAGAGTGGTCATGCCGAAAACACGATCATCATCTACACGGCCGATCATGGCCTGGCCGTGGGCAGCCACGGGTTGCTTGGAAAACAGAACCTCTACGAGCACAGCATGGGGACTCCGATGGTGATCGTCGGGCCCGGGATCCCCAGGGCGAAATCCAGCGACGCGCTGGTCTACCTCTACGACCTGTTTCCCACCATCTGCGGTTGGAGCGGTGTCGAAGTGCCCGAGCAGGTCGAGGGCCGCAGCCTGGCGGGGGTGATTACCGGGGACCAGCCGCTTGTCCGCGAGACCCTGTTCACCGCGTACGAGAACAAGATGAGGGCCGTGCGGGACGACCGTTACAAGCTGATCCGCTATCCGCAGATCAACCACACGCAGCTGTTCGACCTGGGGTCGGATCCGCACGAGCTGAAAAACCTCGCCGCCGTTCCGGCCCAGGCCGATCGGGTTGCCCGCATGATGAGTCTGCTGGAGACGTGGCAGGCTCGAACCGGCGACAAGACCCCGCACACGTCGAAGAACCCGAAGTCGAAGGAGATCGACCTGAGCGGTCGCAAGCGGAAACCCGATCGCCACCAGCCCGATTGGATCATCCGCAAGTACTTCGCCAAACCGGCAGCCCGCTAGTCGATGCGAGGTGTTTTCATGAGAAGCGGATTCGGATTCCTGCTGCTGCTGCCGCTGCTGGCTCCCTCCTCGGCGGCGGCCGTCGAACGTCCCAACATCATCTTCATCATGGT
>Ga0066376_10004837_pt1 | contig 11622 bp, 14 predicted proteins | sample Knorr_S15_td_Bot_FD_77009 | JGI IMG/M metagenome (GOLD analysis project Ga0066376, IMG submission 77009) | Marine microbial communities from Southern Atlantic Ocean transect - Knorr_S15_td_Bottom_ad_5009_LV_A | ecosystem: Environmental > Aquatic > Marine > Oceanic | place: Southern Atlantic... | reverse complement strand
CGGGGACAACCCCCATACCCCCGGCTCCACCGCCGTCCCTTCCCCCAAAGGGGCGGCGGATTTTTACCCGATCAATATGCCGCCATGGCCGGCGTCCATGGGTTGCCCGATGCACATTTTAATCCATGATTAAGCTGGATATAGCACAATGAAATCATGCGAATTAATGTCAATACCCGGTCTTTCATGTCTGTGGCCGTCTTATTGGCGGGGGCGGTGTTGCTGATCGCCTGCGGCGACAGTGGTAAGGATAAAGCCAAAACCAAGAAAGCGGTAGCCAAGTTCAGCACCTATTATTATTCCATGTGGACCCCGCCCAGCCCCGATTGGGAAATCCGCAAGGTTCGCCCCGACAAGGATTCTACCGTCACCGTCGAGGCCAAAATCATCTCCGACAAGTTGACGGAGGCAATCATGGTACGCAGCAAGGCCGAACAGATGGAAATCGCCCGGCTCGCCTGCCCTCTCTACACGGATAAAATCTGGGCAGAAATCGGCAAACAACAGCCGGTCGGCATCGTTCTATCCGGGTCCGCCGGGCATATCATCAACGCGCTTTGCAAACGGCCATAAGGTTTTTTTCCGGGTCATTCCGAAGGCCCCTGGACCTTATTTTTTAAGCACCCGATTCCCGACCATTCGATTTCCAGTTCGTCGCCGGGCACCAAAAACCGTTGTGGCTGACGGCTGCCGCCCGACCCACTGGGCGAACCGGTGGCGATGATATCGCCGGGTTTCAGGTGTACGATGGTGGAAACGTAATTGATGATTGTCGGGATATCGAAAATCATATCGTCCGGCGTCGCCGATTGAACTTCTTCGCCGTTGAGTCGCGTCGATAAGCGTATCTTAAACGGATCATCAATCTCATCGGCGGTGACGAAACACGGACCCGAGGCGCCCGACCCGGTGAAGTTCTTGCCCGCGGGGACACTATGCTTCTGCCATCCCCGAACCGACCCGTCGTCCATGATCGTATAACCGGCAATGACGTCAAATGCGTCTTCCTTGGCAACAGCCCGGCATTCACGTCCGATCACCAACACCAGCTCACCCTCATAATCGAAAGTCTGGGCGGCTTCACCCGGTGGTAGGATCAAGGGCTGCAGATGGCCAACCAGGGCACCTTCCCATTTATTGAAAAGAGAAATGTTTTCCGGCGGCGGCATGTCGCCGTGAACGGGATGGCGCTTCGGGTAATTGACGCCGACGCAGATGACTTTTTCAGCATCATGAAGCGGCGGCAGATAGTGGGCGTCCTCTAATCCGATATCAACATCCCTTCCCTCAGCCCAGTCGGCGATATCGGCAAAGCCATTTTTTTCGATGACCGCGCGGATGGATGGATAGGTGTCAGCCAAGGCCCCGGTCACGGCAATAATACCATCCTCGGTGTAGACGCCGAGCCTTGGCTTTTCGTCTTCAAGGTAACACGCCAATTTCATGGCTCCCCCTCCCGCATCCGTTTACTGTGTTCCTGCATTTGTGCCATCCGGCACCTAAAATGGAAAGGCACCTCCCTTGAGCGACATCATCCTCCATCATTATCCGCAATCGCCGGTCACGGAGAAAGTCCGCGTCGTGCTCGGCATTAAGAGACTTGATTGGCGCTCGGTGATCATTCCCCGGCTGCCGCCGAAACCCGACCTGATGCCATTGACTGGGGGGTACCGATTGACGCCGGTCATGCAAATTGGCGCCGATGTCTATTGCGACACCCAATGCATCATCCGCGAGCTCGAGCGCCGCCATCCTGAACCGACGTTGTTTCCGGGCGGCGCCGAGGGCATGGCTTGGGGGGTCGGCCGCTGGACCGACGGGCCGATGTTTGACAACATTCTTGAGGTCGTTTTTGCCGACGCCGCCGACGACATGCCCGACGAATTCAAGGCCGACCGGGGATTGCTGTATTTCGGCCCCGGGTTTGACCTTTCAGCGCTCCAAGAAATCATGACTGACTCCCTGGTGCAGTTGCGCGCCCAATTCAGCTGGATGGACGAACGGGTGGCGGGCCGCGATTTCATGTTAGGCGCCGAACCGGGCCTACCCGACGCATTGTGTTATTACCTGGTCTGGTTCCTTCGCGGACGCTATTCGAAAGGGCCGGAATTTTTAGATCAATTTCAGCACTTGATGAATTGGGAACAGCGCGTCGAGGCCATTGGCCACGGCCGTCCCACCGATATGAACTCTGCCGATGCGCTGGCCATCGCCAAGGACGCCACCCCGGCTGGTCAACGGAGTGATGTGGTTGACGACCTGGCCGGGCTTCACACCGGCGATAACGTCGCGGTCGAGCCCACCGGGGTCAGCGGCTGTACCGCCGTTGCCGGCACGGTCATCCATATCGACAATCAGGAAATAGCCCTCGCCCGCACGGATGAGGTCATCGGCAACGTCGTCGTCCACTTCCCCCACGCCGGATACCGGGTGACGAAAGTTTGATTTTTAAAATTGGCGAAAATAATTTTACTTATCCCCAGGTTCCACAGGAAAACACCCCAATGTGGATTGAATAACTCTATAGCTCCGAAATTTCGGGTGGTACTGTGTACATGGAATTTAGGGAATTGGTTGGCTTGCCAAACGAGGAACTAAGTTCTGGAGTTCAGGAAAAGAGTTGGCTTGCCAACGATGGAACTGGGTTCCACTCAAAGGTTCCCAGGGTCCGCAAGGATTTTAAGAAGTTTTGAGTAGGGAGCGGCCCGACGGAGCAATCCGACGGGCCGTTTTCTTTTTGCACCTCAAGAACCGCTGGCGCCGACGAATTCAGCGACTGCGTCGGCCAAATCTCCACCGAACAGGTCGAGGAAAAAATGACCGGCCTCCTAGACCCTGAAGCCCGCGCATGATCTCCATGTCCTAATGTGCCAAGGTACTGTCGGCCAGGGACTTGCCGGAGGCAAGGTGGAGGTTGGCATTCAGGGTCAACCCGCCATGCTTGATTATTACCTCTCCCGCATGCGCCGGCAGAACCAGGGCGCCAAACAATAGAGCGGCAACGAATACACGAACCATCGAAAGCCCCCCGCTATAATTTACATTTTTATAAAATGTTCAAAATTTCTAGCATCCAATGGACCGTTGCATCACCACCTTTTCCCCCTTTCCCCCTCAGCCGCCAGCGTGTAGAACGCCTCCATGCCGATCATCACCGACACCCAAGCCCTGAGTGAATTCTGCGACCGCCTACGCGGCGCCGAATTCATCACCGTCGATACCGAATTCATGCGGGAAAAGACCTATTGGCCAATCCTGTGTCTGGTCCAAGTGGCTGGGCCGGACGAAGCCAAGGCCATCGACGCCATGGCCGACGGCATCGATCTTGCCCCGTTGTTCGAGCTGATGGCTGACGACAGCATCCTCAAAGTCTTCCATGCCGCGCGACAGGATTTGGAAATTTTTCACCACCTGGCCAGGGCGTTACCGACACCGGTATTCGATACCCAGGTTGCGGCCACGGTCTGCGGCTTCGGCGACTCGGTCGGCTATGAGGCGTTAATCGCCCAGTTGGTCAACGCCAAAGTTGACAAAGGATCCCGCTTCACAGATTGGACTCTCAGACCGTTGAGCGACCGTCAACTCGATTACGCCATGGCCGACGTTACCCACCTGCGCCCGGCTTACGAAAAACTTGCCGCAAAGCTGCACGCCAACAACCGCGAGGGCTGGTTGGAAGAAGAAATGGCGGTGCTGGCGAACCCCAATACCTATACCGGCAACCCGACCGAGGCATTCCGCCGGATCAAGGCGCGGTCCACCGGTCCGCGCATGTTGGCGGTATTGCGCGAATTGGCGAAATGGCGGGAGTTGGAAGCCCAGCGCCGTGATATTCCCCGCAATAGGATCATCCGCGAAGAGTCGCTGGTCGAAATTGCCCATCACATGCCCACCACCCCCGAACAGCTGGGCCGCACCCGCGGTCTCGGCGGCAAAATGGCCAAGGGCAACTACGGCCAGAAGATTCTGGACGCCGTCGAAATGGGTAAGGCCGTGCCCGACAAGGACTGCCCACAGCCAATAATAAAGCCGAGATTGCCGCGCGGTATCGGCCCGGTTACCGACCTGTTGAAGGTCCTGCTGAAAATGAAATCCGAAGATTCAGGCGTCGCCTCCAAGCTACTGGCTTCCGCCGCCGATGTTGAGGTCATTGCCGCCTTTGGCGCCGATGCCGATGTCAAGGCGCTGAAGGGCTGGCGCCGAGAGGTTTTCGGCGATGACGCGCTGAAGCTGCGCGCCGGTGACATGTCGCTTTCGGTCAAGGGCAAGAGGCTGAAGTTTCTGCCCACGGACGGAACCTAGGATTCCCGCCATGATCCTGGTCGGCCAATTGGATTCGCCATTCGTCCGCCGCGTTGCCGTCAGCATGAATATCTACGGCCTCCCATTCGAACGTCAGGTTATTTCCGTTTACGCCGATGCTGATGCGGTCCGCGCCGTCAATCCGCTTGGCAAGGTGCCGGCCTTGATCCTGGATGATGGCGAGACCCTTTTCGACAGCCAAATGATCCTTGATTACCTGGACGAACTGGCCGGCCCTGATCGTGCCTTGACCGCACCCAACGGGCCTGAACGCCGTGATGTACTGCGTTGCTGCGCCGTTTCGCTGGGCCTTTCGGAAAAAGTAGTCGGGCTGAATTTTGAGACCAAGCAGCGCGATCCTGATACCATCGACGATGGCGTGATCGCAAGATTGGAAACACAGGTGAAATCCGCATTGAACTGGCTGGATGCGCGCCAGCCGAACCCCTGGCTTTGCGGCTCGAACATGACCCAAGCCGATATCACCGCGACGGCGGCGTTCACCCATTTATTCAACAGGCGCGGCGAATTGTTTCCTGAAAGTGATTACCCAACTCTGGCGGCGCTCCGGAAACGGGCAGAGGCGCTTCCTCCCTTTCAAGCATCCCCGTTCCCGGCGGATTGAGCTGAGCCAAGGTATGACTGATACCGATGCCCTGTTGAACGGTTTTCGCAAATTCCGCGAAAACCTTTACGGAAAAAACCCCAAACAGTACCGTGACCTGCTGAGTAAGGGACAAAGCCCCCATTTCGCCGTGGTCGCGTGTGCGGATTCACGGGTCGATCCAGCCATCGCCTTTCAGACGGAACCGGGCGACATTTTCGCCATCCGCAACATCGCCGCCCTGGTACCGCCTTACGAGGACGACGGGCGTCATCACGGCACTAGCGCGGCGCTTGAATACGCGGTCCGGATACTAAAGGTCGGGCACATCATTATCATCGGCCATGCCCATTGCGGCGGGATCACCAACATGATCCACAAGCAGGAGGGAACCGAGTCCACCGATACCTTCATCTCGATCTGGACCGATCTTTTGAAGCAGGCCCGCGAACGGGCGCTAAAGGCGGAACCGGGCCTCGAAGGAGAAGCGCTTCAAACCGCTTCAGAACGCCAGGCGGTGCTGGTGTCGCTGGACAACCTTAAAGCCTTCCCGTTCGTCATTGACGCGGTGGCCGCTGGAACCCTCAGCCTACACGGATGGTATCTCAATATTTTCGAAGCTATGCTTGAGGCCTTCAATCCCGAAACCGGAACCTTCGAACTGCTGGGATAAGACCATGCCTAAAATTTCAATCCTCAAGTAAGTACTGTAGGGATTGTTGGTGCAGGTTTTGAACGGTTCGCAAACGATAAACCCGACACCCGTTTTGACGCGCTGGATCACACCGCTGGGCTGTTAGGAAACAAAGACTCCGCCGAAAAGGAAGGAGAAGAGTGATGAATGAACAACCAGTACGTAATGTCGCGGTCATCGGCCTCGGCCAGATGGGCGGCGGCATTGCCCGCAATTTAGACCGGGCCGGGTTGCTGGGCGCGGTGTGGGATCCAAACCCGGAAACCATGGCCACTTATTCCGAACGCGGTAATGTTGCCGTCGCGCCGCCGGCGGACCTGCCCGCAGATTGCCGCCGTCTCCTTTTCGTGGTGCCGGGCGTTGCGGAAATTACCGACTGCCTGACCGGACCGGACGCCATGTTGGAGCGCATGGAAAGCGGCGGGATCATTCTCGATCTGACGACATCCGATCCCGACGCCAGCGGTGAACTGGCAACTGCAGCGGCTGCGCGCGACGTCGATTATCTTGATTGCGGCATGACTGGAGGCGCCGCCGGCGCCGATGCCGGCACAATGACATTGATGATTGGTGGGGAGGCGCGGGCAATCGAGGACTGCGCCGATATCCTTGCCGCATTGACCTCTCGTTTTTTCCATGTCGGACCGTCCGGCGCCGGCCACACCCTGAAACTGATCCACAACATGGTGCTGCACACGATGTTCCTGGCCAATGTGGAAGGTGTGCGGATGGCGGCGGGCATGGGCATCGACCCGGAAACGGTGATCGAGGTGTTTAATGCCGGCAATGCCCGCAGTTTCGTCAGCGAGGTCCGTTTCCCCAATCATATCCTATCCGGCACCTGGGATGGCCGATCACGGGTCGCTAATTTGGCCAAGGACTTGGGGCTGGCGACCAACCTATCGAACCGGAAAGGCGCACCGACGCCGTTCGGCGATTTGACGACGAGCATTCTGGCACGCGCCCTCGAGGCCGGCATGGAGAACACCGACTTCACAAAGCTATATGAGGCCTTCGAAGATATCTCCGGAAAAACCTGAGCCTAAAACGTCCCCGGATAGTTGCCGCCGTCGATCAGCAGGTTCTGGCCGGTGATGTAACCGGCCTGGGCCGAGCACAGAAAGGCACAGTATTCGCCGAATTCATACGGGTCGCCGAAACGGCCCGCCGGAATCGAGGCGGCGCGTTTCTTGGTCATTTCCGCAACATCGGCGCCGGTTTTTTTTGCCGCCGCCGCGATATTCCCGTTCATGCGGTCGGTATCAAAGGCACCGGGCAGAAGGTTGTTGATGGTGACGTTGGCGCCAACGGTCTTGCGCGCGACTCCGGCAATAAAACCGGTTAACCCGGCCCGCGCCCCGTTGGACAGACCCAGGACTTCGATTGGCGCCTTAACCGAACTCGACGTGATATTGACGACACGTCCGAATTTACGTTCGATCATGCCGTCCACCGTCGCCTTGATCAGGAAGATCGGCGTCAGCATGTTGGCGTCAACGGCGGCAATCCAGACGTCGCGGTCCCAGTCGCGAAAATCCCCCGGCGGCGGACCGCCGGCGTTGTTGACCAGGATATCCGGCGATGGGCAGGCGTCGAGAATCGCGGCGCGACCTTCTTCGGTGGTGATGTCGCAAGCCACCGTTGTCACCGCACCGCCACCCAAGGCCCGGATTTCCTCGGCCGCTGCCTCCAGGGTTTCGGATGTGCGCGCACAGATGGTGACATCAACGCCATTGTTCGCCAAGGAGCTGGCGCAGCCTTTCCCCAACCCCTTGCTGGCAGCGCAAACAATGGCTTTTTTTTCTGCCAAACCCAAATCCATAATTCTCTCTCCTACTGTACTAGTTATTTTCCAATTGCTTATTGTTCAGATATTGCTGAATGCCTTTCCAGGCCAGCCGGACCAAAATGTAAAACAGCGACGCGCCGAAGAGGATGGTTATTTCCTGGGCCTTGCCGGCCTCCATCGCCCCTAAATCTTCGGTGCTAAAAACCTGGACCAAGGCATAGACGGAGACCAGGGCGGCCACCAACACATCGCCCCAAGCGATCAATAATCTAATCATTCATCCTCACTTTGAAAGTCCGTTTGCAAGACTTGTCGGACCAGCGCCACGGTGATGTTTCTATGTCGTTTAAGGGCCTGGTCGTCGATAGCGGCGACCATGCGCCGGGCGGCGTCAAAGGAGCGTTCCATACGGGCCAGCATGAATGATATGACGCCATCATCAATCTTCAACTGGCGGTCGGCGAATTGTTTGACCAAGACGGCGGTGATCAATCCATCATCGGGCGGGCCAATCCCGGCTTGCGTCGCCATGTTCAGGCGGGAGGCCAAATCGGCCAGACCGATCCCCCACCGTGCCGGCGGCTGCTTTGCAGTTAACATCAGGTGGCGGCCGGTTTCACCCAGGTGGTTATAGAGATGAAGGACGGCCTCTTCCAGGTCTGGGGAGGCAGCGGATGGACCAACCAGCAAATCAACGTCTTCAAGGACAGCCGCCGGCTCCTCGCCCACATAGACCGGCGGCTGGCTATCCAGAAGATCACCAGCGGTGACCACTTTGGCCATGCTCCTGGCCAGAAACACCTGAGCCAAATGGGTTTTGCCGGAACCAGCGGCGCCGTAAATCACCAGCGCCGGCCCCGGCCAATCGGGCCAGGAGTCGAGCCAGCGCACCGCATCGGCATTAGGAGCCGCGACCAGGAAGTCGTCGCCGCCCAGCGCCGGGCGATGGTCAAAATCGAGGGTGAGTTGAGCCGCTTCACGCACGTTTTTATGTAACACCACTGTAAAGGGAACTCGCTCTGTACCGCTTGAGCCCAAAACGGAGCAATACCCCAATGATGGCCGCCATCGGAACCGCCAACAAGACGCCGGTAAAGCCGAGAAGTGCCCCGCCGGCCAGCAGCGCAAAGATAATCCATACCGGATGCAGGCCAATCCTACCGCCGACCAGTCGCGGCGTCAGGATGTAACTTTCGGCGGTCTGGCCGATGATAAAGATTAAGGCGACGACACCGATCTGCATCCATTCTGGGAATTGGGCAAGGGCAATGGATACACCGACAAACAACCCTATTGCCGCGCCAATATAGGGAATGAATGAAATGGCCCCGGCGCCGAGCCCGACCAGCAGTCCGGATTCCAGCCCTACTACGGTCAACGCGGCGCCGTACCAAGTCGCCAGCACAAAGCACACGCAAGCCTGGCCTCGAAGGAACCCGGCGATAGCCGCATCAATGGCACGCACCTGTTCATGAATAGTCGCCTGCGCGGCACGGGGAAGATAACCGTCTACCCATTTGACGATCAGGTCGTAATCGCGGAGCAGGTAAAAAGCTACCACCGGGGTAATAATGATCAGCGACAACAGGTTAAAGAACGCAAGCCCACCCTTCCAAATGTCGCCGACAACGCCAGAGAACCACGTGATCGCGGCACCGGCATAGGAACCGGCGGCGGACTTCAAACGCTCCAGGGCATCCGGTGCCAGGTCGGTTTGCAGCCGTTCCAGCAGCGGCGCCGCATAATCACGGGCCTTTTCGATGAATTCCGGAATCAACGACGCCAACCCGACGATTTGGGACTGCAACAAGGGAAATAGCAAAACCAGAATGCCGCCGGTAACGGCAAAGAACCCGGCGACGATCAGCGTCGTCGCCAAGGTCCGGGATGTTCCCCATTTTTCCAGCTTATCGGCCATTGGGTCGAGGAAATAGGCAATCGCCATGCCGGCGACGAAAGGCAACAGGATGCCTGACAGGGCATGCAGAACAATAATGAAGACGACCAGACCGGCCAGCCAGATAATGGTCTTTTTGTCGTTGCTCACGTCAATTCCCCGTCACGCTTTATCTTCCGGATGGTCCGCCCTCTGGTCCGAAACCTGGTCCCGGGGCACGCCCGAAATAATGGTGGCACGGTGGCTCCAGGTAATCACATAACTGGTTCCGGACCACAACGTCGTCGCCGCGACAATATATCCCATAACCTCAAGGCCAAGGCCATCATCGATACCATAGGCCTGGATCCAAAGCACGCCGATGGCCAACAGCAACTGAAATAACGTGTTGATCTTGGAAATCCTCAACGGCCGCATGGTCAGTTCCTGAGTTACCGTATGGAACAGGACGGCGCCACCGACGATGACTAAATCACGGAATACCACCAAAATCACCAACCACGTATGAAGGTAGCCTTCGTTACCTAGGGTCAAGTAAACGCCAACTAATAGGGCCTTATCGGCGATCGGGTCGAGATAGGTTCCAAACACGGTTTCGGCGTTGAAATGCTTGGCGATGAAGCCGTCAACGGCATCGGAGATAGCGGCGACAAAAAACACCCAGAAAGCGATTTTCATATCGTTGTCCAGGATCAGCCAGATAATCACCGGAACCGCTGCCAAGCGAGCCAGGGTGATTAGATTAGGGATATTCATTTTGACTTTGGGCCTGCCGAAGTAATGGGAACGGCGAGTGACAAACGCCATTGGTCGTTTTCCTGGGCCAGCTTAAGGTCCGCTTGTTCCAAAGCCAGTGCCAATTGGTTGGTCTCGCCGATGAAATGCAGGTTGAGATGAATCAGTTCCTTTGACAGTAAAACCAATTCCGTACGCTGGAGGACGGCGACACCGTCGAGCCGGGCACGGACCCTGATCCATTCTTTAAGGCCGGAGATCGACACCATCACGGGGATCATGTCGGCGCGATCAAACTGCAGTAGATTGTCACGCTTCCAGTTATCCTCGACCACATACGTCAATTCCTGCGAGGCCCGCGCCAACAGGGCGGAAACCGTCTCGCCCTTTTTCTGGGGAAAGCTGATGACTTCGGTTTGTTCCTGAAGCTGGCGCCCGAAGCGGGTGAAATAGACGTCCAGAACCCGCCGCGCCTGGGCCGCTTCGATACGCATGACCCCGAAAACGACAAGAGTGTCACTGGCACCGTAACGTTTGGCGAGGGCGGCAAGCCTTTGTTGATCTCCGTCCATGGCCTGATCGGCGCCAATGGTAGCGATATCAGCCAAATCACCTAATGGTAGCAGGGTCGGAACCAGGCTTCGCGTTTTCGATCGAGCGTTCCAGGCCTCTCGCCATGGGTTCGGCTCATCCCACAAAATAAGCGCACCCGCGTTCTGGAACACCGGTAGCACCAAGACCGGCTTCGAGACGGTTTCGGCGAAACTGAAGCCGGATTCGGTCAACAACCCGCGCACTTCCTTAGGCTTAAAATGAAAGGTCAACCGAGCCAGATAACGAACAGAAGAGGTTTTTTCATCGGCGACCGAAAAATCCTTAACATAAGGTGATATTTCCTCCGCCGATAGCTGTGGCAAACCCGAATGCTCGATCCTTAGGGTAAGACGTTCCATCAACCTTTGGAACGCCCTTGCCTTGCCCTCTGCCCGGGCCTGTTCACGGGCCACAGCGGCGGTTTCTGCGGTGACATCAACGGCAACGTCGCGAACTTCGAAAACATTTACGTCCAGGGCCTGTGATTGATTTTGCGCATATATCGAGGTTGAACTCACCACCATTGCGGTGAGGACAAGGGCCGCAAACAGATGATTTAAAAATCCCCGTTTATGCATCAATATCACCCATTACAAAACGTCGCGGATACACTATCTTCTCCCCCTAACCCCGTCGTTGAGGCAACTTACCATAGCGCACCCGAGGAGGAAGCTATTACCCAAAAAAGGCCTAATAACGGCATTGGCGCCACCTATAAGGACTCCGGTGTCGATATAGATGCAGGAAATGCCTTTGTTGAGGCCATCAAACCGTTGGCGGCGTCTACGAAGCGGCCCGGCGCGACAACGGAACTCGGCGGCTTCGGCGGACTTTTCGACCTTCAGGCCGTCGGCTACATCGATCCCCTGCTGGTCGCCGCCACGGACGGCGTCGGCACCAAGCTGATGATTGCCGAATCTGCGGACGATCACACCACCGTCGGCATCGATCTTGTCGCCATGTGCGTCAATGATCTGGTAGTTCAAGGCGCAGAGCCGTTGTTTTTT
>Ga0066376_10004834_pt1 | contig 11625 bp, 9 predicted proteins | sample Knorr_S15_td_Bot_FD_77009 | JGI IMG/M metagenome (GOLD analysis project Ga0066376, IMG submission 77009) | Marine microbial communities from Southern Atlantic Ocean transect - Knorr_S15_td_Bottom_ad_5009_LV_A | ecosystem: Environmental > Aquatic > Marine > Oceanic | place: Southern Atlantic... | reverse complement strand
TAGCGCAGGCCGGTGATTTCCTCCAGATGCTGGACATCCAGATCAACAAAACTCTTGATCAGGTACTTGGGTTTGTGGCGTAAAAGTCCGCCCACGAAGCTGTCGTAAAAACCTTCCAGGTCCGGGGTGTCCCAAGGGCCGATAGTGTGATGCAGGAAGTTGTCGGAAGCCGGTGAGCCGGTCAGATGGTAAATCTGTGAGAATGTCCCCCAGACAAAAATGCGTTCACCGCTTTCACCGCGCATTCTCATCAGACGTTTGAGAATTTTCCCCAACCGGGGAAGATACAGGTATTGGTCAAATTTTTCGTAGTGGATCAGGGTTTCGGGTTCCGTCGGGCGAAGGTAATAAAAAGCCATGGATTTTAAATTCCACGCCAGCAAAGCGGCAAAAACGGCAAGAATCACCCCCGCAAATATTGGCTCCAGAGTCAACACGGTATCCAGGCCCAAACCACAGCCCAATGAAAGCAGGCCAAATAATGGCAGATAGTGGTACCTGGAAAACGCCCGCTGAAAAATGATCATGCTAAACAGGATGAGGGAAAAAGCGAGCAACCAGATGTTTTGATTCTGCATGAAATAGGTTGCGAGCGGAATGAGACCCAGCCATACAGGGAGAGCCTGCTTGAACAACTGACCGATTTCAAACAAAACGCTAAAGTGCATATTTTTGGTACGGGTCAGCCTGAGGGTAGTGGCCATGCGGGTTTTCATTTGTTTGCGTGATTGAGCATCCCAAAACCCCATCTTCCATTCTGCCAGGTTGGAAAACGCCATCACTCCTGCTGAAGCCAGGGCAAATTGGGTCGAGGCCAGCCCACCGAATTCAACCCAGACCAAGGGTGCCAGGGCCCCGGCGAAAAGAGCGGTGGTGTATTTTGGAATGGTGGCAAGACCAAAACAGAACCCTGCCAGGATCACCCACTCGGGTCCGGCTTGCAATAAAGCCAGCCCGGAAAAGATAAAAGGAATATAAAATTGCTCGAAGTTAAAAGAGCCAGCTGTCAGGTCCGGAGAGGTGCCATAAAAAGAATAAAGCAGGCTTCCGATGAAACTGGCTATAGGGTTATGGGTGAAATTCCACAAGGCTCCATATATGGCCAAAGAACCAGCGAGATGGAAAGCGGTCTGCAAATGGCGGATGCGCTGAATGCCTCCTTCCCGGGAGCCATAGAGCTTATCCAGCAACAGCATTTTCCACATGGGGATGCCGATGATTTGCAGATCCTTTTTCCACTGAAACCTTTGTGACGCAAAACGGGCTCGGTAAGTGTAGATGGCAAAATCATCATCCAGAGGAAAATCCTGAAAAGGCCTGCGGAACAGGATGGCGGAAAGGGAAATGATGATTAAAAATGTTGGGGTCAGCAGGTCCATAGGCCCATGATAGTTTGGAGTTGTTCCTTAGAGGGCGGAACTTCCCTATCTATTATTAATCGGCTGATTTTCAAGGTTTCTTTAGCCCAGGGGATTAGTCGTATCCACGACAGGGCCAATTTGAAAGCTTCCTGAGTATAAGGAACGGGGCTTCGGGGATCAACCTTTCAATTTTCGCCTGGAACGACCCCTCGGCCAGCTTGCTTTTCCAGGTGAGATTGAGGAAAATAACCGTCAATGAATAAGGAGATTCAAATGCAAGATGATGTTGCCAAAGCTTTCAAGGATATTGAGGACAGGATTGGACTACTCCGGAGGTTTCTTTGACGTTGATCAAAAGATGAAAGATATTGAGCCTCTGGACGCGGAAATGGCTCAGTCCGGATTCTGGGATGATAATGAATCCGCCCAAAAAATTCTACAGAAAAGGTCCGGCCTGCAACGTTCCATAGAAATCTGGAAAAACCTGGAAAAAGAAGGTGCAGATTTGGGTGCACTGCTGGAGCTTTCTGCTGAGGAGGAAGACCCCTCCATGGATGAGGAGATCCAGTCCTCTTTAACCCAGTTGCAGGAACAAGTTGCCCAGGCAGAATTGAAAGCCATGCTGTCAGGGAAAAGCGATTTTAATAATGCTTTCGTGGCCATTAATTCCGGGGCGGGGGGTACGGAATCTCAGGACTGGGCGGAAATGCTTTTGCGCATGTACTTGCGCTGGGGCGATCGCAATAGTTATAAAACAGAAGTTCTGGATATGCAATACGGTGAGGAGGCGGGCATCAAAAGTGCCACGGTTTTGTTCACGGGAGACTACGCTTTTGGTTATTTGAAGGCGGAAATCGGAGTGCATCGCCTGGTGCGTATTTCTCCATACGATTCCAATAAAAGACGCCATACCTCGTTTGCATCTGTTTTTGCCTATCCAGAAGTTGATGAGGAGATTGATATAGAAGTTAAAGAAGAAGATCTGAAGATAGATGTCTATCGGGCTTCAGGACCGGGTGGGCAGGGAGTGAACACCACCGATTCCGCAGTCCGGCTGACGCATGTCCCGACAGGAATTGTGGTCCAATGCCAAAATGAACGGTCACAACATAAAAACAAGAATTCGGCCATGAAGGTTCTTAAATCCCGCCTGTATGAGCTGGAACAGGAAAAGCAGGGCGAGGAAAAAAAAGAAATGGAAAAACAAAAAAGAAAGATCGAATGGGGCAGTCAAATTCGCTCCTACGTTCTGCATCCTTACCAATTGGTCAAAGACCTGAGGACGAATGTGGAATCAGGTAATGTGGATGCGATACTCGATGGAGATTTGCAAGCTTTTATCCAGGCATTTTTGCGTTTCGATAAAACCGGTGCGGAGGCAGAAAAGAAATGAAATCGGGGATTCAGCCTTCTTTGATCAATGACCCGTTTGGGGACCCTGGTCTACTGGTGCAGTTTCTTCTGCACAAACAGGCGCTGTTGTTTGACCTCGGCGATTTGTCCGCCTTGTCGAACGGAACCCTTCTCAAAGTTTCCCATGTTTTTGTCAGCCATACACATATTGACCATTTCATCGGTTTTGACCGATTGTTGAGGACGCTTTTTGGTCGGGAAAAAACGCTGACAATTTTTGGTCCGGAAAATATTATTCAAAACGTGAAAGGCAAATTGGCCGGGTTCACCTGGAACCTGGTTGAACTGTATTCTGAATCACTCACCATAGAAGTGGTTGAAGTGCGCGAAAGCGGTTTGCTGAAAGGCACCTTCCGGGCGATCGACAGATTTAAGCTTTGTGATGAAAAAGAAGAGCCTTTTGTGGATGGATTGATCGTGGATAACCCGATTTTCTCTGTTCGAGCGGCGATACTGGAGCATCGAGTACCCTGTCTGGGGTTTGCGCTACAAGAAAAGCCTCACGCCAATATTGACAAAGACAAGTTGCAGTCCATGCAAGCCGAACCTGGATCATGGCTGAATGAATTGAAGCAAAGCATATTAAGCAGTGAGCCGGAATCCACACTCATAACGGTGCCGTTCAGGGCGCCTGGAGGCTCGCGAGATTCTCGAGATATTCCCATGGGCCAGCTCAAGAGCGATTTGGTGGAAGTTTTTCCAGGACAAAAATTCGGCTATGTGGTGGATACGGTTTTTAATGATCGAAACAGAAAGAAGATTGTAGAATTAGTAGAATCCGCTGATGTCTTTTTCTGTGAATCGCCTTTTCTGGCCGATGAAGAAGAACGAGGGCAAGCACGTTGTCATCTTACATCCCGCCAGGCGGGAACCCTGGCCCGAGAAGCTGGTGTAAAACAGCTGTGTGTATTTCACTTTTCATCCCGGCATAAAGACTGTCGGGAGCAGTTCTATAATGAGGCCTTGGAGGCTTTTCAAGGACAGCCTGTCTCCATAGAGAAGTGAATCTCTCCTTTGATTTGAACCACAAACCCCTGCACATTGTGGAGGCTCCCCTTGTTTTGGATTGATTTGGGATTACTGGGAATCACCGCCTACCGCATGGTGGGCGTGTTAAAAGCCGCTTTCACGCTAGCGGAAAAGCTGGCCCTGGCATTTCTGTTTGCGTTGGGGTTGAAGAGCCTGATTCTATTTGTCCTGATCCGGGTGGGAGTTCGTCCTTTCGCGAGCATCCAGATCGGGGCGGTTGTATTTGTGCTTATCCTGACTCTATTGCTGACTCGACCTGCAACGGAGTCCGCTCCTGGAGCATCTTCATCAGGCGCGGAATGGGTAACGGTATTGGCTTGCCTGCTGATTGGAGTGCTTTTTTTATTCAGCCTGGTGAATGCCTGGTTTTTTCCCATAACAGAATCGGACGCGGCCTGGTATCAGGTTAAAGGTTTATCTTTCCTGCATGAGGTCCGGTTCGATTCAGAATGGATCGTGCCTCAACTCAGGCAGTATCCACCCTTCGTGCCACTTTTATTTTCCTGGTTTATGGCTTTTGGCATTGAGCCTATGCGAATGATTTTTCCGTTTTTTTATCTGGCGCTGAATATCATTTTTTATTGCCGGGTGCTGGAATTCACCGGAAACTCGAAAATGGCCGCCATGTTGACACTTGTACTGGGAACGACCCCTTATATCTGGTGGCATGGTGTCCTGCCTTTTCTGGATTTATGTACCGCCGTGTTTTATTCGGCGGGGGCCCTGTACTGGTTTTTCTGGATGGAAAGTGTGGATCAGGAAAAGGCAAGGTGCCGGACACTGGCTTTTTTGAGTGGTTTGTTTTTTGGCCTGTCAGCCTGGGTCCGCTTGGAGTTTCTGCTTTACTGCCTGATTCCCATCGCGATGACCCTTTGTGCTGAAAGTACTTTGATGAAGGATGGGGAAAGGGACCGAAAATCATTCCTGCTCTTTTTTCTGTCATTACTGGTTTTCCCGACCATCTGGTTTTTGAATCTGGCCTCTTTCGATTTTTCTATCTCGGCAAATGTTAAGATGGTAGGGCTTGCTGGTGTGTTTGCCTGGATCATTGTTCTGGCATTTATGATTGGAAGCTGGAAATTGAAGGTCTCCGCTTTAATCAAGACGGGACTTTTGGCGGGAATAATATTTATTATTTTCATTTCTATGGATAATTCAGGGCCGGTTCCAGGATGGAAAAGGCTTGCCATCGCGTTTTACAGGTCTCTGACCGTACATGGTTTTTACCTGTTCACAGCGTTCCTCGCCGTTTTTATTTTTCTCAGCAGGCTAAAAAATATTCCCAGTCTCAATAAATTGTTTGGCCTGTTCCTGGTGTTTTATCCGCTGGTTCACTTTGCCATCTTTTCCTATTCCCCACCGAAGTGGGAAACTTTTTGGGAATATGTCAGTGCTACGTTTATCCATCCTGGCAACTTGGTTAACCTTTCCGATACCCGGGGGGTGATGTCGATGTATCCCCTTCTCCTGTTTTTCATTGCCGGCATTCCCTCTATCCGGAGAGGATTTGACGATGTCTAAAAAAAAGTGGGTACAGAGCGTGATCTGGGGAGTGGTGTTTCTTAACTTTGTTGTCATTGTCCGGGTTTTCATTATTCCACGCACAAATTTTATAACCAGCCATTTTCAGGAGCATCGGGACGCGTTGCGCGAATCTTCAGGGCCACTCGATATGCCCAACCAATACGCCCATACCTATCGGATAATGAAGCAGGTGCGGGAGAGGGCAAATGAGGGAGCACTTCTCCTTTTGCCTCCAGATGATTGGGAATTTGGTTCGCCCCGTTCGGCTGTGATTCAGACGTTATACCCGCGCAAGGTCTACTTTTCAGGAGACGAGGGATTCGATAAAAAACTTTCCCAGGCTTTCCACTTAAAGGAAGCCTATGTGGTGTTTAATGAGCAGTGGGGGAAAGGATTATGCAAAAAACGGCCGGTGAAGTATTTAGGAGAGCAGGGATTCGGGATTTGCCGAATCGGTAAGAATTGAATAGGCAATAGATCAGTGAGTCGTGGGGCGAATCTTGCCTGAAAAAAGGTGGCTTGCGTTTGTGCCGATATAGGATGAAAGAGTTTAGGGTTGTTGGCGAGAAACGTCAAGGCAAGCGCCGGGGAGAGATTGGCTGGCACGGCCATCGGCCGGCCGTTGTGAGCTTATCCGACCGGAAACTGCGTATTTGGCGTCCCCGCATCCGCCGCGATTCAACATTTATATCCAAGAAAAGTATATTTTCTCGGCAGCAACGATTTTCCCCGACATAAGAAAATTGTGAGCTCTGGAAAACCAGTATATTCGATGGCCTTTCCTAATGATGGAACGGGCTTGCGCAACGAAAAAGAATTGCGCGATTTTTGGGGAATGAAATCTGTAATATGTAGATTGTTAGATTACACATTATCTAACTTTGCATCTTGCCTTGCATCAAAAAGAAGATTTTTAAAAATAGTTACGCCCATTAAAGCCCAGGCCATTTCAATAATTCGATCTACCGCAGTTGCTAGGACTCCCTGTGTGAAACCTGAGCCAAGGGTTTCAGACAAAAATCCTACCGCCAATTCTCTTGAACCTATGTCACTTTGGAGTATAGGGATAAGGCGGATAAAAGCCGACACTGTGGTAAATAGGTAGCAATGCAATAGTTTGAAGTCCAGCCCTATTGTTTTGCAAGCTATGAACAATCTTAAGCCCATTACCAAAACTACTATTATATTGTTCACGAACAGCTTCTGGAATAGATGCTTGTTTTGTAAAATATCATTCAATGTCTGGGCGGCCCTGCATAGAGCATCCAAAAGGTAATTTTCTTTCCTGCTAAAGGCATGAGGTTTCCTGATAAAATATGAAAAGGCGATTAGGAGGACAAGAAACAGGCCTGTAAGAGGGAAAATTTCCGGCAGGGAAATCAATACATATATGGAAGCGCTTAAACCTACAAGCGCATTGATTAGAATCATCATGAGATGGTCTGCCCCCATAGCTCCTATAAACGAGGTGTAGGGTAAGCCGTGTTTCCTTTTCAGGTAATTAGATGTCAACATGGAACCTGATTTATAAACAAATCCGTTGAGGCAGGAAGAAATGAACGCCAAGCCTATCCATTCTTTTAAACGCAGTTTAATATTAAAGGATTGCGTGATGTGGTTCAGTTTGATGCCATTTAGGGTAATGGATAAGATTACAAGCAAAGAAAGGGCTAGAAATATGGCCGGTGAAACAGTTGAAATAAGATAAAAATCTTCTCTAAATTTGTAAAAAAAATAAAGCGAAACCAGAACGATGATTGTAGTGGTCAGCCCTTTTGCCCACTTGGCCAGATTGGAAGACATGGCTTTAGATGAATTCCTCGAGTTGGTCAACAATGAAGCGGCTTGGTGAATAGTTATCGGAGACAGGTTTCCTGCGGTATGACTTATAATTTAATACAAAATTTTCGATGATCGTTGAGTCAAAATTTGAAATGACAACATTTGCTCCTAACCCTTCCATTCTTTCTGTTTCGCTTCTGAATAAAAGGCAGGGAGTTCCCAGATAAAAACTTTCTTCCTGGTTGCTACCACCATCGGTGAAAATGAATTCCGCATTTCTTAGCAGGTTGTTAAATTCAAAAAATCCCTGGCGCGGCAAGAGTGAACAATTGGGCTCCCTCTCAAGGGTGTCGTATAGGCCGGAATTTTTCAAGGCAACCCGGGTAGGCGGATGAAGTATAAAGAGAAGTTTTATCTTCTTGGAAACTTTCAGAATTTCTTTGACTACTTGTTCCAGCTTTTCTTTTTTGGAAATGGTTTCGAATCGATGAAGGCTGACAATGGCAAAATTTTTCGGTTCTTCAAGATGTCCATTTCTGGAGCATAATTTTTCGGCCAAGCGGAGAGAATCCAACATGGTATTGTGACGGGTACAATAGGAGGTCCTATTGTATCGTGAGACATTGTCAATGGCTTTCTCATCCTGGCAAAAGAATATGTCGATCAAACCGGCTTTGGCTGAAAGGACTCGTGTTAACTCTTCGGGAAACGGTTTAAAATAATTAAACGACCGCAATCCTGCTTCGATCTGGGCAACTTTCAGCCCCTGAAACTTGGCCATCAACCCTCCCAAAAATAACGGGGGTGCGTCACCGTGAAGGAGTACCACACCCTTTTGATCATTGTGAAAAATTTTTTTTCTTTTAAATAAAGCATAAATGAGGACGCGAAAGGACCAAATAACCATGTCATTTACATTGGTGATGTCCTTATTCATGTCACCGATCACAATATTTGGATTCTTTATTCCAAACTGCGCCATTATTTCATACACGGTCTCCTTATGTTGAGCCAGAAAGATAAAGTTGTAATTAATGCCCCGGTTTTCAAGTTCCTTTATAACTGGAGCCATTTTAATTATTTGGGCGCGTGTGCCGACAATCACATGAATCATAATTAGATTTTTCTGCTAGGAGAAAATTTTTATATTATTGAAAGTTGTGGCAAACAATCGGAAAAAATCCATAAGCCCAGGGGTTTTATGAAACCCCCCTTGAATTTTTAATTGAGGGGTTCCAGGTAGATCTCCCGTTTCAGCCATTTCGATTGCCTGAGTGATCAAACAAAGAGATAGTTCGATATTTTTCTTTTTTATCGAAAACAATGTATCTCCGGATGTGATTTTCACTGAATCCTGAATAGCGATGTTACCCGTGTCGACTCCTGGGTCAAGGTGAATGATCGAAGTGCCAATGTTTTTAAAATCGTTTTTGCTTGCGGCCCAGAAATCTGAATGCACATTCCTATACTGCGGGACAATTCCCCCGTGGATATTCAAGGTGTAGCGTTTTGCCACAGACAGTACTTCCGGTTTGAGGATGGAAGTTCCCAGGACAATCAGAATATCCGGAGCCATTGATTTAAGAGTCGAAAGGCATTGTGAGCCAGATGCGTCTTCTACTTGGTGCGAGGTTACGCCACTCGGAAACCCGTCAATATGGTTAGGTCTTAGCAGGTGGTTGTCGATATATCGCTTAGCCAGTTTGGAATAGACATAGATAGCCAGGAAATCCAGAATTTTGACAGGAACTTTTCCCCATGAAGCAGATTTGAGTTCCTTGAGAATTTTGGTTTTTGTTTTAGCGGCGCTTTTTTCAATAATTATTGCATCGAGAAAACCCCTGTTGTGTAAATGGGTAGCAATAAATTTGGCGGGTGCGGAATCTGTGGTAAGAAAAACCGTTTTCATAAGGCCATTCAGATGTTTGAGCTTTTCACCAGAGTTTCTAAGGTGACCACTTGAAACCCTTTGGATCGGGCAAGGCCAACCATTGCTACTAACATACGTAGTTCCCGGATTCCAGCGTAGTAGGGGTGATCATAAACAACAGCAAGGGATCTGCGGTCTAGTTGGGAGGAAAAATCTTTAAGGATAGCCTGGTCATCCATTCCCCGAGCCCTCAGATTTTCAAGATAAGCGATTCCCCCTGGTTCTCCTAGAATGTTAGTGGGAACCTGTAACAGGTTGGATACGGCTTGTACATGGGTAATGCTCTTTAGACTTTCGCCATGCGCGTCTGCTACATAGAGGAATCCGAGCGATTCCAGAATACCATACAGTTCATCAGACCCTTGCCATCCTGGAGAGGAAAACCCTACGGGTTTTTTTCCCAGCCAGCGAACCAAAGAATCCAAGGCGGGATTGATCTCGCCAAGGAGTTTTTGTTTCTCCCAATCGCGGCTTTCATTTTGCCATCGTCCATGATTGGACCCTCCATGCAGACCCACCTCGTGCCCGGCTGCATCCAATGCCTGGATTATATCTGGGTGGGATGCTCCAACACGAGGATTGGCCAGAGCCATCACGAGGTAATCCCATAACCCCAATTTATTTAAATTAGAAAGTTTTTTAGTTGACGAGGCCGTAGATCCATTACCGGAAGAAAAAATTTTCTTGATAAAGCTTCTTCGAGAAGTTCCCCGTCCCATGTTGATAAAAAAAGTAAAAGGCACATCCAGCTCTTTAGCGAGATGGATAAGATTAGGTATCCCCGCTTGAATACATTTATGAGTATCAACGTCGAATCGAAAGGAAATATACTTCATTGCTTAACCGTATTTTGAGCCTTTACGTGCTCCGCATAGGCTCAGGTTTTATCTTTGGGTGCAATTTCACTCTTTTTGATTCTTACTTGAATATCTTCCAAAAGTTGTCGGTTCACGGCGATGAGTTCAGCGGAAATCCCCATCATAATAATTTGAAATCCGACAATAAGTAGAATGGCTGATAAGATCAGCGACTGGATATGCCCTTCGGTCCGTCCCTGTAAAAAGAAAAAGAGGTACCTGCAACCAATGGCGAAACCCAACATGAGTGCGGTGCCTCCGGCAATGCTGAAAAGTTTCAAGGGGCGGTACATGGAATAAACTTTTAGCATGGTGACCAGGGAACGGCGTAAATAAATCTGGATACTGGGAAACAACCTCGACTCCCGCAATTTTTTGTTAGTCCGTACCGGGATATGCTCAATAGCCAGGTTCTTTTTCCCTGCGCTGATTATGGTTTCAATGGTGTAGGTAAAGTCGGAGACGACATTCATTTGGAGCGCGGCCTCCCTGCTGTAAGCGCGAAACCCGCTGGTTGCATCGGGGATATGCGTTCCGGAAAGTTGTCCCACGACCCAACTACCGAATTTCTGTAAAAATATTTTAATCGGTGAAAAGTGGCGGATGGTTTCGACTTGCCGGTTACCAATCACGATATCAGCCCTTTTTTCAAGAATCGGTTGTATGAGTTTGGCAATATCCCCACCAAAGTACTGGTTGTCGGCATCGGTGTTGACGATAATATCTGCTCCCAGTTTGAGGGCATGGTTCATGCCATATATGAATGCCTTTGCCAGTCCCTTGTTGTTGGTGAATTTCAAAATGTGGTTGACGTTGTGCCTTTCGGCGACCTCCACCGTCTTGTCCGTACTGCCATCATCAATTACAAGCGTTTCAATGCAGTCAATGCCTTCAATTTTATCGGGCAGATCCTTGAGCGTGATGGGGAGGGTGGCCTCTTCATTCAGGCAGGGAATTTGGATGATGAGTTTCACGATGAATGATTAGCCCTGTTTTTCAGCAATTCGCCGGTAAACATGGACTTTCTCGGACGAGGTGGGTGATCGAAACCGGTGTATTTGAATATCGTAAGAATTGTTGATTCGCTTAACCGGAGCGTTTAGAACAATTTTCTCATAATTATGGGCGGAAAAAATAGTATTGAGCTTTTCCTTTAGCTTTAGAATAACTTCGCTTGGATGGGGATTTCTCTGGTTTCCCCTTAGAACAATCCAGTCAGGTGGACTTCGGAAATCCAAGTCCTTATCGCGGATCATCGTCAACTCGGTCAGCAAAACCAAAGCTTCCGATTCATTATCAATATAGCATGTTTCCCCTTTTTCCCCATGCGTTTCGAAAAATCGTACCAATTCATCCAGCGGTCCCTGGTAGCGATGCGTCAATTCCTGCCAGTACAGATAAAAAACGGACTTCAAGTTTGTTTCCCGCAAGAAGGTCTTGGTGGCATTTTTGCTGTAATCAGTTGCCACAAATTTCTCGGGATTATTTTTGACTATTTGTTTTAAAGGAAGAAGGGGGCCTACGTGAACGAAATTGGTGAAAATTAGGACCAACAGGAGAGCGGATTGCCGAGCAACAGATGTCTCAAATAAATGAAACACGATCATGGCTAGAAGAATAAATAACATGGGAATGCAGGCCGCGATATATTGCATGAGCGGAATTGAGTGCAGGGAAGCAGTGATGAGAACCGACATGGAACAAAATAACAAGAGGGAAACCTGAAACC
>Ga0066376_10004832_pt1 | contig 11629 bp, 9 predicted proteins | sample Knorr_S15_td_Bot_FD_77009 | JGI IMG/M metagenome (GOLD analysis project Ga0066376, IMG submission 77009) | Marine microbial communities from Southern Atlantic Ocean transect - Knorr_S15_td_Bottom_ad_5009_LV_A | ecosystem: Environmental > Aquatic > Marine > Oceanic | place: Southern Atlantic... | reverse complement strand
GGGTTGACTTCATACCGGTCACCGGCCACCCAGACTTCCCGCACCTTCACGTTTTCTGCGAACAGCGGGCCGTCTGTCACCGTCAGGTGTCCAAGCTTACCCGGTTCGATGGTACCCAGCTGACGGCTCATGCCCAGCAGGCTCGCCGGGGTGGTGGTCACCGCCGCCAGGGCCGCGTCGTAGTCCAGACCCCGTTCGATAGCCTGACGCACCCGGACGTGGAAGTCGGACGGCTTCTTCAAACCAGCGCTTGTTAAAGTGAACGGCACGCCGGCCGCCTGGAGCCGACCCGGATTCTCGGGCGCGGCTTCCCAGTGGCGCAGGTCCATGAGTGGTACGCCCAACGCCTCTTCTGTGGTCGATACCTGAAAATCGTCTGCCTGCGGGAAATTCACGGGCAGGAACACCGGCGCACCGGTTGCTTTGATCAAATCAAGCATCCGATATTCCTGGCCGCTGCCGTGTATCCATGTTTTTAGTCCGAATTCTTTAGCAATCTTATCCGCCCGGAGAAACGTCTGGTCGTCGGTAACCGACATCATCACCGGTTGCTGACCGCGTAGCGCTGGCCGCAGTGCTTCCAGCGCCTCGTTCTCTTCCGGCAAATTCTGGGCCGGATTCGCCATGACCGCTTCGTGCGCCTTCTCGTACCAGCCGGTATCCAGAAACGTTTGCCTGATGAGAGCAATCACACCCATCAGCGAACCGGGGTACGTCCGATTGCGATTCCGCGCATAACGGATATGCTGCGCCACCTGATCCTGAAGGATATTGTCGTGCGGCGCCCCGCCCCCCAGGCTGACCAGGACGCTGCTCCCGGTGAAGATACCCCGGTCCGGCGCCACCAGTGCCACAGTAAAACCGAGTCCGCGGAGTGCCTTCAGCGCTTTGTCGTCCACAGCATATTGGTCAACCGCTCCATCCTGCGGATGCACGGACGCATTCCAGTGGGCTACGCCGCGCTGTTCCTGTGCCGGCGGGGCATTACTCGGACTGCCAGGTGGCGTCCCGCGCTTCTCTGGTCCGGGCAATCCCACCTGGCTATATGTTTCAATGAGTCCCGCATATACTGTAAGACCGGTGTAGTCCCACACGTGCGCATCTGCCGGAATGCGGACGTTGTCGCCCACCGCCTCAATCACGCCATCGCGAATAATGATCGTCCCCCGGCTTATTGTCTGTCCCGGCGCCGTGACGATACGCGCGTTCGTGAGTGCGTGTACCTGCGGCGTATTGTTCCGCATGCCCTCTACCGGCGCGGTCTGCGACTGTGCAAACACAGATTCCTGAAACAGCGCGAACAGGCTGCAGACGATAAAAAAGGTGAAGATGGCCCTCCCCGCAGACAGATATCCATCTCTCATTGGTTGGCTCCTTGATGGAAGAAAACAGATCATGAATACAATTAGTGAAATAAGATTTCTTCTTGAGCTTCAGGCAGGTAAGTACAGACCTTGTTATGAATATACGAATACGGGATATGTATGTCAATGTTGGGATCATGACGCTATATCACCTCAAAATACCTCGCCAACTCCCAATCGGTGACGGCCTGACGGAATTGTTTTATCTCCCATTCCCGCGTAGTCACGTAATGGTCTACAAAAACGGAACCGAACATCTCACGCGCTACAACGCTTTCTTTCAGCAGGGCCGTCGCCTCTTCCAGGGTTCCGGGCAGAGCAGAAAACGTGTTTTCCGGCGCCGTATAGGCATTCTGGTTCCAGGGATCGGGTGGTTCCATCTTATGCTTTATTCCATACAGACCGGCAGCCAGCATCGCAGCCATAGCCAGATACGGGTTGACATCCGCGCCTGGGAGCCTGCATTCAATCCGGGAAGATTTGGCGCCGGCAGGAATTGCTCTCAGAGCGGCAGTCCGATTTTCTATCCCCCAGGAAACTGTTGTCGGCGCCCAGGCGCCCGGGACAAGTCGCTTATACGAATTGACCGTCGGCGCCATCAGAACCGTCAATTCTCGCATAAGAGTCAATTGCCCGGCCAGATAATGACGCATGAGATCCGACATATGGTGATCACCCTGCGCATCATAAAACAGGTTCCTTTTCCCGTCGCTATCCCACAGGCTCTGATGGACGTGGCCACTGCATCCGGGCAAGTCGGCGCGCCATTTGGCCATAAACGTGACGATCAGATCATGCCGTGATGAGATCTCTTTCATCCCGGTCTTAAACAAAGCGGATTTATCCGCAGCCCGAAGGGCGGTATCATAGGCGATGGCCGTTTCATACACGCCCGGTCCTGTCTCCGTATGGATGCCTTCAATGGGGACATCATAGGCATTCATCTGGTCTATAATACTATGGATCAGATCGGCTACACTTGATGCCCGGACCACGCTGTACCCGAACATACCCGGCGTTAACGGGGTCATATTACGGTAATTTTTTTCTCGAACGCTTTCGGGCGTTTCCCGGAAAATGAAAAATTCATACTCCGATGACATATACGGTCGAAAATCAAGGGCCTCTGCCTCACGAATGACCTTCTGAAGTAATTGACGAGGCGACACGTCCAGTGGCTGACCTGCCTGGTCATACATATCCACCAGAAAGATAGCCGTATCAGGCTCCCAGGGTACGATACGAGCGGTATCCAGATCGATCTTTGCAGGGGTATCCGGATAGCCGGTAACGGTGGCCTCAGGCCCCTCATATAGCTCATCATTTGAATCCCACCCGAAAATCACCTCACAGAAGCCCAATCCATTTTCAACGGCGGAATAGAATTTATCAAGCGATATATATTTACCGCGCAACACGCCGTCCATATCGAAGACGCCGAGTTTAATCTTTCTAATGTTATTCTGTTCGATATACAGGCGTACATCTTCCGCCATAAAGCCTCCAAGATAAAACAGGTGGGCAGGTGGGCACTATGTAGATAGTTCAGAGTTCCGAGCTGATAGTTCAGAGTACAGCGGCAACATTCGGAACTCGGAACTATCCTGTAAGCAGGCAATTCTACCCGATCTCCTGACCAACCCCCTCTTCCAGCGCCTTATGATACACGCGTGCCGCCACAGCCATGTCCTCAATAGCCAGACCCTGAGATTCAAACAGGGTTATATCTTCAGCCGATTGCCGGCCGGGGATATGACCGGCCACCACGTCACTCAATTCACGAATTTGATCCCAGTGGATTATACCACGTTCAATAGGCATCAGCAGGTCGCCGCATTCTATTCTGGCCGTATCCTTGGAATCCACGGTAATCAAGGTGGCCTGTCTGACGATTTTGTAATCAATTTCACTGCGGATCAGCGCGTTGGACCCCGCGGCATTGATGTGGACACCGGGGCTGAGCCATTCATTGAACAGGACGGGCTCTCTTGCATTGGTAATGGTCACGATCACGTCTGCGCCACGCACCGCTTCTTCCGCAGATTCAGCGGGTTCAACAGAGACGCCTAATTCATCAGCCATCTCATCACAAAAGGTCTGCCGCCGCTCTGCATTTCTGCCATAGGCTTTTACAGACGTTATGGATCGCACCCCGCACACGGCCGCAAGCTGACTTCTGGCTTGCCAGCCGGTGCCGATGATACCGACGGTCCGGGCTTCTTCACGAGCCATGTATCTGGTGGCCACGCCACTGGTCGCGCCCGTACGGATTTGACCGAGTTTATCCGCCTCGATCATGGCCAGAAATTCGCCGGTATCCGCTTGATATAGCAGAACCACGAACCGGGCGCCCTGTCGGGTGGTGGTATACGCTTTCAGGCCGGTTATATTCAGGTCCGGTACGCCTCCCGACATCACATGCAGGACGTTATTCGGCAGACGCACTCGAGATCGCGTGATGTTGACGGCTTTGCCCTGCCCATGTAATCGTAGCACTTCTTCCACAGCTTCAAGGGCAACAGACATCGGCAGCAGTTTACCTACATCCTCCTCTTTTATATAAAGCATGCTCATCTCCTGAGGTAAATCTTTCTCACCCGGGCAACCCCATCCGCCATCACTTTGAAGGAAGATTCCGCCGCCGGTTTGTCTCCAAAGTCCCCGAAAGCATCGAGCCGCCAGGCCGCTTTGGTTATATCTTTGACCGCATGATTCAAGGTATTCATCTGCTCCTCATCCAGAGTATCTCCCGGGTTTTCAGCGAGAGCCAGTGCCAGGTCCTTTGCCTCGAGGGCCGGCAGATAGATTTCGTTCAGCCGACTGCGTTTAATCAGCATCTCAACGTTTTCCAGCCGCTCCAACATGGCACTGAGGAGGGCTTCAGGTGAATCAGGAATGATCAACGTAGCGGTAGATGTATTCGTCGGCAGGGTACCTGAAGAATTGTCTGTCTGAGAATAAGCATAAAACGCAAAATCGAATCGATCTTCTTCTTTCTGGTCCTGCTTGAACCGAATACGAATATGGAAGTCACGTTCCAGTTGTAATCGTCTGTCGGAAACGATAAACGATACGCCGTCGTCGGCATCGATCAGCAGGGTTTCTACAGGGGGACGCGTCTCATCACCATTTTCATCCCGGAATTCCTGATAGACCAACCGGGCAGACGCATGCATGGTTGTCAGAGGTTTAGAATAATTATCGTAAAGATAGAATCTGAACACACCAGGGGCCGGCATGGTCCCTTCAATATGGTGCCAGGTATCACGCGCCATGAAGAAGATGCCGCCATAGTGGGAATCGTGACTGCCATGGGGCATCTTAATCCGGCCATCGACCAGGGCCATGCCGCAAATATAGCAGGTCTGCTCATCCACTTCGGCCGTAACGGCAGGGTGCATAGGGCATAAATAGCCCTGAATAACCGAATCCGCAGGGGCATCCTGGAGATAGTTATCCGGCAAGATGTCAGAAGACATGTCCTGATTTTCGGACTGGGCAAGTACTGGGAGGCAAATGACGGATGAAAGGAAGAAAGGAAGAAGGGAGGAAAGGGGGAAAGAAAAAAATAGGGGGTAATGGGTATTGTAAATTGTGAGAAGGGATGTATACATCAAATGGCTGCGTTTCATCCTTCATCCTTTCGTTTTCATCTTTCTATTGCTGTTCATACAACTCAAGCTTTTGAATTTTTATTTTGGTTTTAATCCACCATCCCGTTACGACAACGACCTGGCCTTCGGACTTTATCAGGTCAGCCTCAAATTCCTCTACATTGGTGAAAAAAGTATCGAATCCTCGCCGGGAGACCATCATAAGCTTGCCATCGCGTCTTTCGATTGTTCCGCGCCAGGACCGACGTAAAGGGTCGACCGCATCGCCCAGTATACGGACCGACTCCTGGCGACTGCCGGTCACAGTCTGCTTGCCGGCAGGATTTACAACCGTGCCTTTGACTGTATCACCCTCAAACTGGAGGGTATATTCATATGAGCCCATGACCATGAACAGCTCATTTTCACCTCTGACTTCCAGCTCATCGATGTCATCCAGCTTACCGCTCATCTTGGACATTTTGATGTCATACTTGCCGTCTTCCATTTTTTTGATCCTCAAGATAACGGTTCGTATGCCTTCGCCCACATGACCGACTTTAACTTTTATATTCCAGTTGCCCACCGGTCCCTGAGCCGCCTGTGCAGGTTGTACCGCAGCACAAAGAGCCAGCACCAGAGCAAACAGCAAAATGCGGCGCATAATATCTCCAAATAGAAAATAAACCACAGAGGCACACAGGGCTTCCGTTTGAAGTACAGCCTGTGGCCTCTGTGGTCAGCAGTTGATTCAGGTTATTCCTCGTCGCTTCCCACCGGCGGTTTGATATGATCGAACTCACCGGGTTTGAGTACCAGGTCCTTCGGATCAACTTTTTCTTTCAAAACGCGCCGGAAGTCAAACCACCCTTCCATCATCTCATCTCTGGAATCACTGCCCCAGCGGACTTCCACCTCGGGATCGGGATTCCATGGGTTGGTGGGGGAATTATCAAAATGGGCGGTGACGATCATTTTCGATCCGGCCGGAACGAAGACCGGATTTTTCAACTCATAGTTGGTCTGCCAGTTGAAATCATATTCGGGAACATACAACAGGATCTGCTCACGGCCATCCGGGAATACAACCTTATATTCCATATCATTACCGCGATAGTGCATGTGCGGCTTCATCGCCGTGATTTCCGAATCTTCGTCGAATGTATATTCACCGGCGCTCAGATAAGCTCTTTGACCAGGCGGGATACGCAGCTTCGGATCGGCGACCACAGAGGAATGCATACGGTATTCGAACGCGTCTCGCGCAAACCAGAGACCGATCTTGGACCGGTCCTTTTCTACCTTGCCGTACGGATGATAGTGCATGCCGAAGACGATGGTTGATCCGGCTTTGATCAACTTGGCGGCTTCCGGTCCGAACAAATCGTACAGTTTACCCGGTACCGCGCTGGAAAGACGACCGGTACGATCACGGTCGCCTTCAGGACCACGAACCGTGGCGGTGTTGTGATGCACCACGCGCGGGTTGCCGCGCACCTCAGAGGCGATCACCCAGTAATCGCGTTTGAAATCGGTTGGAATCTCGAAAGACAGATTGAGATCCTCACCTGTTGCCGGTACGGCATATTCTTCCTGCATATGAAGAATCACATCGGGTTCCCGGCCCAGGATATTGGTCAACTGCCAGCCTTCCACAAATTCAGGAGCTGGCGGAATATCTGCGGGATTACCCCGCGGGGCGCCGCCGTCTACCCAATCGATAATAAGCTGAATCTGTTCTTCCGACAGGCTGATATCATTTCGAAATTCGCTATAGTTCGGATCGGCATGCCAGGGCGGCATGGATTTCCGTCTAACCTCTTTCCTGACAGAACGCGCCCAGGGGCGTACTTCTTCATACGTCAACAGCGACATGGGCGCAATCTCACCTGGGCGATGGCAGGCCATACAGTTTTCTTTGAGAATGGGTTGTATATCTGCGTAGGTGACCTTTTTCCCGGCTGATTGCGCTTGGGCAACGGGGACCGTTATGGCGATGGCAAGGCCACAAAGAATAAGAGCACGAATCAGCTTCATCGCGTCCTCCTTCGGGTTGGGATAAAATACAACACGGGATTGAAAAATAGGACTGTGATAGATTCGACAACTGAATATGTTACAGTTGTTCTGGATAACATCTTCAAAATTCATTTCGGGAAAAACATCTCATCATATATACATCCATACGGGGAGGCTCTGTCAAGCATGAAATGGGGAGGACAGTCCGATCACTATAATAGAGTATCCTCCATCTTGACAGGCTGGCCCATTGTTATATCTTCCTTTATAGATACGAAGGATCAAAGGACCAGCTGCAAAAACACACGCCGGAGGCGTTCATGATTTATGATGTACATTCCCATACGTGGCGGTATCCGGATCATTTTACTGAGACATTCCGTCAACAGGCGGTCCGTATGCGCGGGCACGAACTGGACTGGACGACGGAATTCTCAAAATACCGGACGACGGCACAAACAGCGGATCACCAGATTAAGACGGTGATCTTCGGCGGCAAAGCGCGGCTGGCCGGCCTCTGGGTGCCGGATCGATATGTGGCTGAATATTGCAAGGAAGATCCCGAACATATGATTCCCTTTCTTTCGCTTGACCCGACACAGGCCGGTTGGCGGGATGAAATGGTGGAGGGGCATCAGGATCTGGGGATGAAGGGCATAAAAATTATGCCGATGTATGCCGGTTTTTATCCTCAGGATGCTGAAATAGATGACTTATGGTCTTATGCCGTGGTCCATAACCTGCCGGTATTACTGCACACCGGGACGACCTTTGTAGATCAGGCCCCGCTTGACTGCACGCTGCCCCGCCATCTCGACACGGTGGCCATCAAATATCCTGATTGTAAGATCATCATGGCGCATCTGGGGCACCCGTATGAAGGAGAGACCGTCGCGGTTATCCGTAAACACCCCAATGTGTACGCGGATATATCCGCGCTTCATTATCGGCCGTTTCAGCTTTATCACAGTCTCATGCTGGTCCAGGAATATGGCGTATGGAATAAACTCCTGTTCGGTACTGATTATCCCGTTACAACGGTTGATGACTCGATTCGTGACCTGAGAAGTTCGAACAACATGCTGGAAGGCACAGCGTTACCCCGGTTAAATATGGATGAGATGGAAAAGATGATCTATCGGGATGCCGGCGGGATATTAGGGATATAGGAAAGGACGAAACTGCGAATCCATTCAATCCGAAATCCGAAACCACGAAGTGCTCGATGCGTCCCGCAGGGGATCATCCATCTGAAATGGAAACATGGCCCACTACATTGGCATAGACCTTGGTACCACATCCATCACGGCGCTGCTACTCGATACGCATTCAGGCGACGTTATTGTTCGTGAGACCATCGTGAACGATACGGAAACCACATCCGCAGAAGATCGTCTCCGAGGCCGGTCTGAATGGGATTTAGATCGGATGATCAGCAAGGTATTCCAGGTGCTGCGAACGGTATCCGGCCGGATATCAGACGACTATCGCCTGGAAGGCATCGGTGTGACAGGACAACAGCATGGCATGGTCCTCCTGGATGACCGTACGCAGATATCCGGACCGTTTATCGGCTGGCAGGATCGGAGATGCCTGGAGATAAAAACGCCTGGTGCGACCTACCTGGACCATATGCACGCGCAGGGTGGAGACGATTTTTCTCGTAGTGAATATCTGCCTGCCCGCGGTTATATGGGCTCTACCCTGTTCTGGCTGTCGCAGACCGGACGACTACCATACCAGATGCATGCAAGTTTCGGACCGGATTATCTGGTCAGCCGGCTAAACGGCAAACGCCCCGTAACCGATTCAACGAATGCGTCCGGTTCCGGCCTTTTCGACGTGATGGACGGCGTATGGAATGAAGCGCTTATACAGACGCTCGGACTCCCGATAGCCATTTTGCCTGAGGTACAGATGCCCTGTACCTGGTCAGGAGGCTTGACCGCCGATGCGGCCCAGTTAACCGGGTTGTCAACGGGCACACCGGTTACCGTGGCTTGCGGCGATAATCAGGCCAGTTATGCGGGTAGTGTCTCCGGGTATGAAGACAGTGTCCTCGTCAACATCGGTACCGGCGGCCAGGTGTCTGTCTATAGTCAGATTCCCATACGGATGGAAGGGCTGCTGGTCCGACCCTATCTGAAAACGGGGTATCTACTGGTCGGCGCAGGGTTGACCGGGGGGCGTTCCTATGGCGTTTGGGAACAATTCATCCGCCTGGTCGGGTCTCAGGTCTTCGACATAAAAGAAGATATCGATATGTACAATCGATTGAATGAGCTGGCAGAGGCGTCTTCCTCAGGGGGTGGGGGTATTCACTGTGATCCGGTATTTACGGGATCACTCAAAGATCCCCAGCGCCGTGGGACCTGGTCGGGTATTGATGATACGAATCTAACCCCGGGGCATATGACTCGTTCACTCCTTGAAGGGATGGCGGAACAATTTAAACACATGTATGATACCATGTTGTCGAATGGCGTACAGGAACGTACTCGTTTTATCGGCGCCGGCAATGGGGTGCGAAAAAATCCCTTGCTGTGCCGGATATTGAGTCAAGCCTTCGGTTTACCGATTCAAATTGTGCGTCATACAGAGGAAGCTGCATTGGGGGCCGCACTATGCGCCTCTGTAGCGTCGGGTGAATTTTCCGATATCGAAGCCGCCGGGAGGGCATGTAATCAATATGATCAGGTGACGTAGATCACAGTCTACTGCTTAGACATTGTGACCTGCATCACAGACCTTTTTCTGAAAATTAAATTTTAAATATATATTTTACAACGAATTGTGATTTCATGTAAAAAAAAGGAACGAACTGGCATCAGGCATCGTCTTTATTGGCAGAACGAATGAGAGGCTGTCGGAGATGAGATCGATGGCGTGGTCCGAAAATCAAAAGGGAACCGAATTCGCCACCCTGTCGTCTTATGTTCTGAACAGCTATAAACCCAACGCGATGCACCCGGGATCATCGCACCAAATGTAAGACGTTATCGTAAATATACGGAGGAATAACACATGTTACGGTCCCAATCTACCGTCACAACCATCGTCAGTGCATTCGTCATCACCTTTGCCGGTATGGGATGCAGCAGCACACAGAATCCGCTCGGTTCTAATTCTCCATTAGATATCACTAGTGCGGCCGAGGCTATTGCTTCGTTGCCGGGCAACAATATCGATGCAGAGTTACTGGCGCTTGCAGACGATATAGAAGAAGTGTCCGTTGTTACCGATAATGCCGCACCGCTTCCGAGCGATCGTCCCCGGCCGAATCTGAACCGGCTGCAATCCGAGCTGAATCTGACAGATGACCAGATCATTCAGATCGATGCTATTATAACCGCCACGCGTGATCTCTTAACGCCGATCCATGAGCAAGTTCGCGACGGCTCCCTGACACGGGAAGAAGCACGTACTCAGATAGAGGCCATCCGGGAAGATAAAAAAACGCAGATCGAGGCCGTCCTGACCACAGAGCAAGCAGAACAGTTCGCCGAACTGCGTCAGCAGCATGGCCGTCAGTTCAACCGTCAACGACTCGCTGATTTTCTTAACCTGACCGACGATCAGGTCGCTCAGATCAAGGCCTTCATGCAGACCCGTAAAGATGAATTGCAGAGCATCCGTGAGCAGGTAGAAGCCGGCACGTTGACCCGTGAAGAAGCACGAACTCAGTTACAGGCGCTACGCGAGTCCGAACGCGACGAGATTACGGCCCTGTTGAACGCAGATCAGCTTGAGAAGTTTAACACTCTTCAGCAGCATAGCCGGTTCGGTTTCGGCCCCCGTGGCTTCGGGCGCGGTCCCCGCGGCCTTTTCCAGCGGCCGGGCAGAGCGTAAGGACATCGTAACATAGAGTGGTATAGAAAAAACAACCCCCCGTTGCCGGATGGCAGCGGGGGGTTTAATATATGGTTCCAGCATCCTGGCGGACGCCAGGGCATAAGGTGGCGGCGCTACAACACCAGGCTGGGGTAATTCAACTGTTTATAGCCTGGAGAATATTCATTGATTTTTGCAATGCCCTGGCCCGATGACTGATCTGGTTTTTGATCTCTTTACCTAACTCCGCGAATGTCTGTTTGTATCCATCAGGGATGAATAAAGGGTCATAACCAAATCCGTCCTTCCCCATCTCTTGTCGGCCAATATGTCCTTCACAAAAACCTTCTGATATCCATTCCCTACCGTCAGGTGTTGAAATAGCTATGACACATCGAAACCGAGCCGTACGTTCAGCATCAGGGATGGTTGACAATAGATGCAGAAGCTTACGCCTGTTGGCTTCATCGCTCGCATTCGGCCCGGCGAAACGGGCCGAATAGATCCCTGGAGCGCCATTGAGGGCATCTACTTCGAGCCCGGAATCATCTGCCAGGGTAACCTCCTGTGTAAAGGAGGCGATGATCCTGGCTTTTATCAACGCATTTTCTTGAAAGGTATGACCGGTCTCATCGGGAAAAGGACACCCGGGATAGACATCGCAGGGCTCAACATGCCATCCGTCTAACAACCGACGTAATTCTGATATTTTACCTTTATTCCGAGTAGCCAGGACGATGGTCATGGGGAGGGCGTGAAGCTACGAAACTACGAATCAAGGGAATATTGACAAATTAAATCGATATGTCGTTTCGTGATTCG
>Ga0066376_10004830_pt1 | contig 11635 bp, 10 predicted proteins | sample Knorr_S15_td_Bot_FD_77009 | JGI IMG/M metagenome (GOLD analysis project Ga0066376, IMG submission 77009) | Marine microbial communities from Southern Atlantic Ocean transect - Knorr_S15_td_Bottom_ad_5009_LV_A | ecosystem: Environmental > Aquatic > Marine > Oceanic | place: Southern Atlantic... | reverse complement strand
ATTGTGAAGCAGTTTCGAGCTCCGGCCGGACCCCATCAACAGCTTCCAGGTACTCGGGTGACACAAGCAACATCTTTGCCTGAGAGTCGTTGATGATGAAGGCCCATTCCTGGGGAACTAGACGATAGTTCAGCGGCACGGGGACCACGCCGGACCTGGCGCCGGCGTAGAACCTCAATACGTATTCGATGCTGTTCTTGGAGAGGAAGGCGACCCGGTCTCCCTTCTTGATCCCGGCGCTGGCGGAGGCGTTGGCCAAGCGGTTGATCTGCTTACTGGCCTCGCCGTAGGTGACCACACGCCCGTCCATGACGGCGAACTCTGACTCGGGGCGTTCACGGACGTGATAATCGAAGAAATCGTGAAGACGCATGTCTCTCCGTCACTATGTTTGAGTTGCGGAATTCTAACATAGTAAGCAGAGACCTTAAGCAAAAACGGGCGGTTAGTCCGAAAGGGAGAGGGGGAGAAGAAGATGGTGGGCCTGGATGGACTTGAACCAACGACCTCGGTCTTATCAGGACCGCGCTCTAGCCACCTGAGCTACAGGCCCACATAGTGGGGAGTGGCCAACAACCACGTTTGGATTATAGCGACTGGTCGTGGAGGCGGCAAGGTGGGGGGTGGCATGAGCCCTAAGTCGCCCCATGAAAATACCGGGAACTGGCGTCAGCCTATCTCTGGGCCGTTGCCATCGGCGCCACCATCTAGATCTGATTCAAGTGGCGTGTGGAGGGTCCTCGATGGTCTGCGGCGTCGTGGCTGGCGGCCGTGATTTCCGCCGTTGGCCGCTGCCTTCACCGGTCTCCGACGTGCGGGTGGGCGCCCGTCCTGCCCCTGCCCGTTCCGCGACAGCAGGTCCTCGGGTGTCCAGCCCTCGGGGAATTGGAGGGTGCGCACCGGATAGTTGATCACGATGCCCTCTTCTTTGAATCTCTTGTGAAGCAATTTCATCATGTCCGACTGGACGACAAAGCTGCCCCAGCGGTCCGTGGCCTGAACGAATAGCCAGAAATTGACGTTGGAATCGCCAAAATTATCGAAGGCGAAATACTCGCCGTACTCTTTGATGGCCATGGGGTGGGTTCCTATGATCGTGTCCATCACCTCGTGGCAAATCTCCTCCACGCGGTAGAGGTCGCTGTCATAACTGGTCCCGCACTCGAAATACACGTTGACCGCGTTGTTCGGCTGCTGATAGTTGGTGATGATGGTCTCGGCGAACTTGGCGTTAGGCACCACCACCAAGTTGTTGCGCCAGTCTCGTATCCGGGTGCTGCGCCAGCCCACCTCCACAACGTATCCCTTGAGGCCATTCTCCAACTGGATGTAGTCTCCGGTGGTGATCACTCCCTCGGTCATCACGTAAGTGCCGGCGAACAGATTGGCAAGGGTGGGTTGCAGAGCCAGGGCCACCGCCAGACCGCCGATGCCCAAGCCGGCGATGAGGGGGGTGATGTTGATGTCTAGCACATCCATCACCAGCAGAACGCCGATGCCATAGATAATCACGATGCCAACGCGCCTAATAAGGGGGAATAGGCGCAGGTCCACCACTTTTTGGCTGCTGCTTGCCAGACTGGCCAGGTACCAATCGGTGGCGCTGGAGAGCAGCCCGACGACCATCATGATCGCAAGCACCACACCCAAAGCCCGGCCCACGGCATCCGCAGTGCTCTGTTGAGAAGAGGTCAGGTCCAGGGGAACGGACAAAGCCAGGTATAGACCCAGTACCAGGATGGCCAATGTGGTGGGCCAACGGATAGACTTCACCAGCCGGGAGTCCAGGTCGGTTGGTGTCCAGCTGGTGAACCGGATGATGATGGGAAATACCAGCTTGTGGACGATGAACGCCACCACGACGGCAATCAGAACGATCGCGCCTGAGGTGGCGGGGTCCAACCACTCTGGGTCGCCCAGTCCAAAGCGGGCCAATATCGGTTCCAACAAGTTGGACTCCATGGGAAAAGTTTGGGAAAAGTTAATGAGAGGGCGGGCTTAAACCCAAGACGCAAGCCTTAATTTCCAGCGCCCGAATTATACCATTCAGGCTCAGCTGGCAGGTCCGGAGTTGCCGCCGTTCTTGAGACGTTTTAGCAGCAGGGGGAGCAGCTCGCCGGAGGGGCCGTTGAGGGTGATGTCGCACCAGCGGGTGAGCGTGGTCTCCTCAGGGTTGATCTCGATCAACTTGGCCCCCAGCTCCTTGGCGACCAGGGGCAAGCGCGCCGCCGGGTTCACGGTCCCGGAAGTCCCCACCAGCAGCATGCAATCGCAGTTCTCAGCCTGCTCGCGGCTGGCCAGTAGCACGTCTTCGGGAATCGGTTCGCCAAACATGACCGTGTCCATCTTGATCACCCCACCGCAGTGTGTGCAGATGGGCGGCAGGCTATCGAAGTGGTAGCCGTCCCTGGGCTGGCGCACTCCGCAGCCAAGGCACCGGAGCCAGGTCCGGTTGCCGTGGATCTCCACCAGCGACCGGCTGCCCGCCTCCCGGTGGAGGTTGTCCACGTTCTGCGTCACCACGCACTGCAGCGCCCCCATCTCTTCCATCTCGACCAGGGCATGGTGCCCCGGATTGGGCTCCGCTTGGTCGACGGCCAACTTCATCTCGTAGGTTGGGTCGCCGGGTTTGTCTTCGTTGCGGAACCGGGCCTCCCACCATTCTCCGGGGTCTTTGATGAACTCCCGGTAGGAAAGGTTGGTGGGCTCGCCGTGCTTGGTCCAGAGTCCGCCGGGACCCCGGTAGGGAGGGATGCCGCTCTCGACAGACAGCCCGGCGCCGGCCAGCGCGACCACGTGTTTGGAACGCAGGATCAGCGCGGCGGCCTCGTCCAGGGATCGGGATAGTTCGTCGGCGAGCTCTAACATGGTTGACCTGGGTATTTTAACCGTGACGAGTCAAACTGAGAAGGGTTAGTTGCCCAAGTAAACCCGGCTGCGCCGGCCGGTTAGATCGACGAGGGGAAGGCTTCGCGGCCGATCAGCGGGACGAAGCGGCAGGGACCAAGCATGCGCAAGGAGATGCCCTCACCCGTGCGCAGGACGCAGACGAGTTCCTGCTGGTCGCGGTTGCCCACAGGCACGATCATGCGGCCGCCGACCGCTAGCTGGGTGACCAACCTCGGCGCCAGGGAAGGGGCCGCGGCGGAGACCACGATGGCGTCATAAGGCCCGCGCCAGGGACAGCCAAGTTCGTCGGTGGCGTCTTCGACGATCACATTCTTGTATTCGAGGTCTTCGAGGGTATCCCGCGCCCGGTCCGCCAGGCCGCGGACCAGCTCCACGGTGACCACTCTGCCTTCCGGGACCAACTCGGCCAGCACGGCGGCCTGGTAGCCGGACCCGGCGCCAACCTCCAGCACCCGGTCGGCCGGTTGCAGACGGATCGCTTCGGTGATCAGGGCCACGATGTAGGGCTGGGAGATGGTCTGGCCCTCACCGATGGCCAGGGGCACGTCAAGGTACGCCCTGTGACGTTCGCATGGGGGCACGAACAACTCCCTGGGCACTCGCTCCATGGCCTTCAGGACGGAACTTGACCTGATGCTGCGTCTCAAACTGATGAACAGTTCCCGCCGGTCGGAGAGCAGCTTCTTGTCCGATTCTTGTTCTCTCATCGATGCAATTTTAACATTACATAACGCGGGCAACAACGGAGTTTTCAGGCACGTTTACAATAATTTTCCTACCCTGCCGTCAGGAGTTATTGACTGCGAGAAACCCGTATGCTAACTTGCATCAAGTGAGCAGTGAAACGTTCAGTTTCTTAGAGATTTTGATAGGTTTTTCTGGCCAAATCCTGCCGGTAAAGCGTCTATGAGTCGATTAACGTGGTAGAGATTCAGACTAAAAACAGCCGAATAACTGAAAAGTCCCAGTGGCTCTCACTTCGGGACGCCTGCCACCTGCTTGATGTCAGCAACACGACATTAAGGCAGTGGGCCGACAACGGCTACCTCAGGGTGTACCGCACCCCTGGCGGCCACCGCAGGTTCCTCCGCGAGGACGTCGAATCCTTCGCCAACGCCCCCGAGCAGGCGCAAGAACAGGGCCGGGAAGACGCCATTGAAGGTTCGGCCCTCCGCAAGATTCGACGCAGCCTGAGCCGGAACGACGTTCTACAGCAGTCCTGGTACCAGAGTGTCGAGGAAGAGGGCAAGGTCCGGATGCGTCTCTTTGGACGCCGCCTGTTGTCCCTGCTGTTGCAGGAACCGGGCCCCCGCCGCCGCAGGCAGGAATTGCTAGAAGAGGCCCACCTGCTGGGCCGTGAGTACGGCACCGAGATGTCGGAACGGGGCGTGACCCTGAAAGACACCATCGAGGCCTTCGTTTTCTTCAGGACCATGGTCCTGGACTCCACCAACCCCGGCGCCTGGAGCCGCATAATCGAAGCGGCCGACCGGGTACTGGTGGGCATGGCGGCCGCTTATGAAGACTCAGACAAAAAACGCCGGTCAAATTCAAATGACCGAACCAAGCGAATATAGAACTGGCGCTGGCCTTTAATACTCCGTAAATAACTTATGTAGCCCTGGAGGGACCGCAGACAGATATGGATATAACCGACCGCAAGCTTCTGAACTTGATCCAGGCCCCCTTTCCCATGGTCGACCAGCCCTTCCAAAAACTCGGCGAAGAGGTTGGCATCACTGAACAGGAAGTTCTGGACCGTTTGACCGAACTGAAACGGACGAATGTCCTGCGTCAGATCAGCGCCATCTTCGACACCCGCCGCCTGGGTTTCAAGACCACATTGGTCGCCATGGCCTACGAGCCGGAACAGTTGCACGCCGCCGCCATGGAGATCAACAAACACCCCGGCGTGAGCCACAATTACGCCCGGGAAGGCTCCTACTACAACCTGTGGTTCACCCTGGCCGTGCCCCCGGAACACGACCTGGAGGCCACCGCCGACTACATGGCACGCAAGACCAATGCCCTGGAACAGCGGATCATGCCCACCAAACGGTTCTTCAAGATCGGCGTCAACTTCGACATGGTCAACAAGAAAGGGTCATCGTTCAATTTCTCTCCTGACAACGTCAAAGCCGATAAGGCCGGCGGAGAGACCGCCGCCAACAAAGAAGAAGCCGACTCCTGGAACAAGGCGGTCCCGGTGACCGAGGCTGAGAAGGACGCCATCCGCGGGATGCAGGAAGACCTCGAACTCATTCCCCGCCCTTACGATCAGATCGCCGAGCAGTTGAGCATGACGACCGATGAGCTGTTCGCCCTGGCCAGGGACTTCCAAGACCGGCGCATCATGCGGCGCTACAGCGCAGTGCTGCACCACCGCCGATCCGGGTTCAAGGCCAACGCAATGATCGTCTGGAAGGTTCCTGAAGAGCGTTCCGAGGAAGTGGGCCTGATGATGGCCTCCCATGACGCCGTGACCCACTGTTACGAGCGCCCGACCTTCCCTGACTGGCCCTACACGCACTTCACGATGGTCCACGCGACCACCCCCAAGGGCTGCGAAGAGATCAACAACGAGATCAGCGAGGCCACGGGGATCACCGAACGCCTGGTCCTCTACAGCACCAGGGAATACAAGAAGACGCGGGTCCGCTATTTCGTGCCCGACTACGACGAATACCTAGCTACAGAAAAGCCCGACGCCGTGATCACGGCCTGATTCCCAATCATGGCGCGACGCGCGTCATGTCCAAACATAGAGAGCTTATGACAACCTTTTATCCTGTTTTTTTGAACCTAACTGGCCGCCAGTGCGTCATCATCGGCGGCGGGCAAATCGCCGAGGGCAAGACCTCGAAACTCCTCGATTCGGACGCGAAGATCGTGGTGATCAGCCCCGATGCCACCCAGACCATCCACTCCTTCGCCGAGCGCGGCGACGTGGAACTGGTTCTCCGCAAGTACCAGTCCGGCGACCTAGAAGGCGCTTTCTTAGCGATCGCGGCCACCAACGACCGGGTCGTCAATCAAGACATCTTCGAAGAGGCCGAGAGGCTGGGCGTCCTGCTGAACGCCGTTGACGACATGCCCCGCTGCTCTTTCATCGCACCGTCCATCGTGGAACGCGGCCCCGTGACCCTAGCAATCTCCACCGGCGGCGCCAGTCCAGCTTTGGCGCGCAAACTGCGGGAGACCCTGTCCGGCTCACCGGACCTGGACTGGGCCGATGCCACCGGCGTGCTCTCCAAGGCCCGCCAAGTTATCAAAGACAAACAGGTCGCACTTGACCCCCAGCGTTGGCAGTGCTGCATGACCCCGGAGCTACTCAGCATGGTCAAGGCCGGCCGGGAAGACGAAGCCCTGGAGCTACTGCTAAATGGCCTGCTAGGCAAAGATTCCAATGGCAAATGCTCCAACATCGCCGAGTGTGTTTCCGGTGGCTGCCAAGTACGTGACCAAGGCAGCCAGCGGTCCCAGGACCACATGGCCCAAACCGCGGGGGATTAACCACTTGCCTCCCGGCGACGAAGACGAAAGTTCAAACAGTTCTGGCATTCCCGCGATAAAAGTTGGAAGCCGGGGTAGCGCCCTGGCGCTGATCCAAGACCATGTGGTCATCAGCCGGTTGAAGGCCAACAGCCCCGCCCTGAATTTCGAGGTTGACACCGTCCGGACCAGGGGCGACGTCGACCAGACCTCCCGTCTCGCCGGCATGGGCCTGGGCATCTTCGTCAAGGAACTGGAACAGGAACTACTGAACGGAAAGCTGGACATCGCCGTCCATAGCCTCAAGGACATGCCCACCCAGTTGGCCGACGGCCTGGTGCTGGGAGCGGTATTGTCCCGGGAAGATGCTAGGGACGTGCTGGTAAACCGGTACGGCTGCCCCCTAGACGGCCTTCCCAAGGGCGCAAAGATCGGCACCAGCAGCCCCCGCCGCGCCGCCCAGTTGAAGAAGTACGCCCCCCAAGTGGAGGTCGTCTCCATCCGCGGCAACGTGGAAACCCGGCTGCGGAAGGCCCAGGGTGAAGAGGCCGACGGGGCTATCCTGGCTGCCGCCGGCCTGATCCGGTTGGGACTGCAAGACCAGATCACCGAGTACCTGTCCGCCACCCAGTTCGTGCCCCCGCCAGGGCAGGGCATCTTGGCGGTGGAAGTGCGGGCCGACGACCACCGGATGCTCGAATTGCTATCGGCCATCGACGACGCGGACACCCGCTACGAGGCCACGGCCGAACGGGCTTTCTTGGCGGAGTTTGGCGGAGGTTGCAGCGTGCCGGTAGGCGCGTATGCCCAGTGCATCGGCGACGAGATTCTTATGACCATCTACATGAGCACCGAGGACGGCGAGAATAGCTTCACCACCAAGGTGCGAGGACCGAAACAGGACGCCCTTGGAATAGCCAGCGCGGCCTTCCAGACCCTGGAGAGAGAAGGCGGCGCCGATCTGGTGGCCGCGGCCAGGGCCAACCAAGCGTGATAATCCGCCCTGACGGTAGTTTATAAAGGGCGTTGTTAAGAGATGAAATATTGACCGGTAAAGTCTATCTGGTGGGCGCCGGACCCGGCGACCCCGGGCTGATCACAGTCAAGGGGATGTGGGCGTTGGAGCAGGCCCAAGTGGTGGTCTACGACCGCCTGGTGGACCCTGTGCTCCTGCAGGCCGTCCCCGAAGATGCCGAACGTATCTTCGTGGGCAAGGCCAGAGGCCGCCAGCAACTGACCCAACCCGAGATCAACCAACTGCTGGTGGACAAGGCCTCCCAAGGGCTCACCGTGGTGCGGCTTAAGGGCGGAGACCCATTTGTCTTCGGCCGGGGCGGCGAAGAAGCCCTCGAATTAAAGGCCAACGGACTGCCCTTCGAGGTGGTACCCGGCGTAACATCGGCCATCGCAGGCCCGGCCTACGCGGGCATACCCTTAACGCACCGTGGCATTGCAACCACCTTCACTGTCGTCAGCGGCAGCGAGGACCCGAACAAGCCCGAGTCCACCGTCCCCTGGGAGGTCCTGGCCAAGAACGGCGGCACTCTGGTGGTGCTCATGGGCTGGAAATCGCTGGAAACCATCCTGGCCACCCTGCGGAAAGAGGGGCTTCCGCCAACCACTCCGGCGGCCCTGGTGCAGTGGGGAACCTGGAGCGACCAGCAGACCGTCACTGGAAACATCACCAATATCTTGGAGTTGGGGAAAGACGCGGGACTGACTCCCCCCGTGATCACCGTGATCGGCGAGGTGGTCAAACTGAGGGAAGAGCTGGCCTGGTTCGACAACCGCACCCTCTTTGGCAAGCGCGTGCTGGTCACCCGCTCCCGTTCCCAGGCTTCCCGGCTGTGCACCCTGCTGGAACAGGCCGGGGCCAAGCCGGTGGAACTGCCCACCATCCAGATCGGCCCGTTGGAAGACTTCTCCGAGCTGGACGCCACATTAGAACGATTGACTGAATACAACTGGGTGATCTTCGCCAGCGCCAACGCGGTTGAGTCGGTGTTTGAGCGGCTGGCGTTAAAGGGCAAAGACGCCCGCGCTCTGGCCGGGACGACCGTCGGCGCCATCGGTCCAGCCACTGCCCAAGCCTTGGCCCGCCGTGGAATCACCGCCGACTTCGTGCCCAGCCGCCCGGTCTCCGAAGCAGTCCTCAAAGAGCTTTCGGGCCACGACTGGAAGGGCGTTTCAGTGTTGCTGCCATCCGCCGACATCGGCCGCGACGAACTGGAAAAGGGCCTCGCCGAGATGGGCGCCCAGGTCAACCGCTTGGCCGCCTACCGGAACGTGCCGGTTGAAGGCGTAAGCGGCCTGGCCAAACAGGCTTTTATCGACGGCGTTGATGTCGTAACCTTTACCAGTTCCTCAACCGTGCGGAACCTGGTGGACATGCTGGACGGAGACCTTACGGCCATCCAGGCCAGCTTCATCGCCTGCATCGGCCCGGTCACCGCCGCCACCGCCCGCGAGCTGGGGCTGCGGGTAGACCTGGAAGCCTCGGAACACACGGTCGAGGGCTTAGTCGACGCGCTGACCGGCCACTTCGCCGGCGGCGAGCTTTCCCGCCAGTAGTTTTCAAAAGAAGGTCTAGGAGAAAAGGATCATGACCAGCTTCCCCGACTCACGGTTGCGCCGCCTGCGTGTTAGCGATCCCATGCGCAACATGGCCCGGGAGACCCGGCTGTCCGTCAAGGAGTTCGTCTATCCGTTGTTCGTGGCCCACGGCAGCGGCGTTAAAGAGGCCATCGAGCCGATGCCCGGCCAGTTCCAGATGTCCATAGACGTCCTATCTGAAGAGGTCGGCGAGGCCGCTGAGTTGGGCATCCCGTCCGTTCTGCTGTTCGGACTGCCCGCCGAGAAAGACCCCCTGGGCACCGAGGGCTACGACCCCGAGGGAATCGTCCAAGAAGCTGTGCGCATGATCAAGAAGAACCACCCCAACATGATGGTGGTGACCGACGTTTGCATGTGCGAGTACACCGACCACGGCCACTGCGGCGTAATCGCCAACGATAGGATCGACAACGACCAGACCCTGGAACTGCTGGGGAAGACCGCCGTGTCCCACGTGCAAGCGGGCGCCGACCTTCCCGCGCCGTCGGCAATGATGGACGGCCAGGTCTGGGCCATCCGCCAGGCATTGAACGACCACGGCTACGTAGACACGCCGGTCATGGGTTACGCCGCCAAGTACTCGTCCGGTTTCTACGGCCCCTTCCGAGTGGCCGCGAATTCCACGCCCAAGTTTGGCGACCGGAAGAGCTACCAGATGGACCCGGCCAACGCCCGCATGGCCATGCGCGAGATCGAGGCCGACATCGCAGAGGGCGCCGACATCGTGATGGTGAAGCCGGCCCTGTCTTATCTGGACGTCATCCGGCAGGCCAAGGACCGGTTCGACCTGCCCCTGGCCGCCTACAACGTCAGCGGCGAGTACTCAATGATCAAGGCCGCCGCGGCCAACGGCTGGGTCGACGAGAGAACCGTCACCATGGAAGTGCTAACCTCCATCAAGCGGGCCGGCGCCGACACCATCCTCACCTACCACGCCAAGGAAGTGGCGCGGTGGTTGAAAGAGTCGGAGTAGCGCTCGCACAGCAATCCTTTAAACAAAAGTGGCGAAGTGGCTTAAAGAAGCCGCGTAAATCTATTACCCCATTTTTAATCAGGACGTGGCATGCAACTTAGCAAGTCGGAAGCACTATTCGCCGAGGCGCAGAAATACATCCCCGGCGGCGTTAACAGCCCGGTCCGGTCATTCAAGTCCGTTGGCGGCACCCCGCCATTCATCGCCCGAGGCAAGGGGGCGCGGATCTGGGACGTGGATGGCAACGAATACATCGACTACCTAGGCTCCTGGGGGCCGTTGGTGTTGGGGCATTCCCATCCCGCGGTCGTCGAAGTCTTGAAAAAGACTGCCGAGAGTGGCACGAGCTTTGGCGCGCCCGTGGAACAGGAAGTCGAACTGGCCAAGATCATCTGCGGCGCCCTGCCGTCGGTGGAGTCGGTCCGGCTGGTCAGCTCCGGCACCGAGGCCTGCATGAGCGCCATCCGGCTGGCCCGGGCCTTCACCAGCCGCGACAAGATCATCAAGTTCGCTGGCTGCTACCACGGCCACGCCGACGGCCTGCTGGTCAAGGCCGGCTCCGGCGCACTGACGTACGGCATCCCCACCAGCGCGGGCGTTCCCGAGTCCTACGCCAGCGAGACCTTGGTGGCGGAATACAACGACATCGGATCGGTTGAAAAGTTCTTCGAGGCCAATCCCAAAGCCATCGCCGCGATTATCATCGAGCCGGTGGCCGGAAACATGGGCGTTGTCCCTCCCGCTGATGGATTCTTAGAGGCTCTGCGAAAGATCACCAAGGACAACGGCGCACTGCTGATCTTCGACGAAGTCATCACCGGGTTCCGGGTCGGGCCCAACGGCGCTCAGGGCCTCTACGGCATCACCCCGGACATCACCACCTTGGGCAAGATCATCGGCGGCGGACTGCCAGTGGGCGCCTACGGCGGCCGGAGAGATATCATGGAGATGGTGGCTCCCCTGGGGGCCATGTACCAGGCAGGCACGCTGTCCGGCAACCCTCTGGCGGTTAACGCCGGCATCACCACACTCAAAGAATTGCAGAAGCCCGGCACTTTCGAGGGGCTGGAAACACTGGCCCAAAGGTTGACCGACGGGCTGACCAAGGCCTTTCAGGCGGTGGAGATACCCTCGACCATCAACCGGGTCGGCTCCATGTTCACCGGGTTCTTCAACGCCGGACCGGTGACCGGACTGGCCCACGCCGAGGGTTCGGACGCCGAGATGTACGGCCGCTATTTCCATGCCATGCAGGAACAGGGCGTCTACATCGCCCCCTCTCAGTTCGAGGCCGGTTTCGTCTCCACCGCCCACACCGAGGCCGACATCGACGCCTCCATAGAAAAGGCGTCAAAGGCGCTCAGTACCCTCCGGTAATTTGGACGCTTGACTACGAAAAAAGGCTCCCCGATTTCGGGGAGCCTTTTTGTTTTGCCTTGGTTTGGCTTTAGCCTACGAACCGTAACGCGCGGCGGCGTGAGGGTCACTGTAGGTCTCGCCCTTGGTAGCCCAGAAGGCTGTCGCGATGGTGTCGCAGGTCGCTACCAATTCTTCACACTTGGCCATATCGATGTTCTGTTTGCATTGTCCGGCCAGCTTGAGGGCGGCGTTGAACGTGGCGTGCACGTCAAAGCCGTCGGGGGTGTT
>Ga0066376_10004829_pt1 | contig 11638 bp, 11 predicted proteins | sample Knorr_S15_td_Bot_FD_77009 | JGI IMG/M metagenome (GOLD analysis project Ga0066376, IMG submission 77009) | Marine microbial communities from Southern Atlantic Ocean transect - Knorr_S15_td_Bottom_ad_5009_LV_A | ecosystem: Environmental > Aquatic > Marine > Oceanic | place: Southern Atlantic... | reverse complement strand
TTTTCATTATTAAAAAAAAAACAAAAAATGATACCTATTTTAGCTACTCGTGGTTGCCCTTACTCTTGTAGATATTATTGTACATATCCTTTACAACAAGGCATAAAAGTAAGACAAAGAAATCCATTATTAATTTTAGATGAAATGAAACATTGGAAATCAAAGTTAGGAGTAAATTTTTTTATTTTCAGGGATCCTGTATTTTCTATTAATAGAAAACATACTTTAGAATTTTGTGATGTATTAGTTAATTCTGAAGAAAAATTTCAATTTATAATTGAAACTCATTTAAATAATTTAGATATAGAATTAGTAAAAAAGTTAAAAGCAGCAGGCATGGTTATGGTGAAAGTAGGTGTTGAATCTGCAATATCAAGTATTAAAAAAGATGCTAAAAGATTTTCAATTGATGAGGATGAAACGTATAACAAGATTAAAGCAATTGAATCTTTAGGAATTCACGTAACGACTATGTTTATTTTAGGTTATCCAAAAGACACAATTGAAACCTGTAAAGCCACAATCAATTATGCTAAACAAATAAATAGTATTATTACACAGTTCACAGTCTTTACACCATATCCAGGCACACCATCGTTTAAAGAATATGAAAAAAAAATAATAATCAAAAAATACGAGGATTTTACTATGTATGATTTAGTTTTTAAGCATGATAATTTATCAAAAAAAGATATTGAAAAATTAAAAAACGAGGCTTACCAAAAATGTTATTTGAATAAAAATTGGATAAAAAAATATTTTAATGCTAGAAACAATTTACCTCATTAGTTAGCTAAATTATTATTTTAATTCCAAAGGTTTTCTTTTTTTAAATTCTCTGTAAATTATTAGAAAAAATAACAAAGCCATCGAACATATGCTTGCATGTGAATCTTGAACGCATAAAAAAAGGAATAATAGTATAAATTTAGTAAAAAAGTTTATATTTTTATTCAAAGAAAAATTTATTTTTTTTACAAAAAAATAATAAACAGGGACAATTAAAAAATAATCATGGATCATTAATCTTGGATGAAACAAAAAGATAATTAACAATCCTAAACTCATTATTATTAAGTTTTGGTCTGTATTTTTTGTATTTCTATACTTTGGATTGTAAATATAAAATATCGAGATAAAACAAAGAGTTGTAATAAAAAAATAAAAAGTATTTGAAGCTACAGAGCTTGGGTAAAATTCAAAATTAAAAAATTTACTTATTGTATGAACAACTGATGCAAAGGATTGAGTTATATCACTTCCAATCCATGGATTATCAGGGCCTCTTGATGTTTGAATTTTTAATAAATTTACCCATGACTGATAAAGTTCAGGATTATTTAAATATGAATATAAATTTGTTAAAACTAATAGAAATAAAAAAATACAAATTGATTTTACATATTTTAATCCATAAACAAAAATAGGTAAGAAATAAAATATGAGAAAATAAAATTTAAAAAGACTAACAAAAAAAATTAAGAAATTAAAAACTAATATTTTTCTTTTATGTAAAAAGATTAAACCTAGAGCAACAATTCCATATAAAATAACAGAAATATTTCCTACTATTGTTCCTGCAATTCCTAATGAGAAATTGAAACAAAAAAAATATATAAACGAATAAAGATACTTTATGTTTGATAGTGGGAAAAGTTTATATGAATAAAAAAATAATAAAATTAAAGATATAACTTGAAAGAATATAAAATAATTTAAAAAAGTAGAGAAATTTAACTTTCCTAAATTTTTAAAAATCATTATTAAATATGGTGGTAATGACGTAGTAGGTTGATCAAAATATGGTGGAAATATTTCATAAGTGTCTTGTCCATTTAATATTTCAATAAGTGAATTGTGTATTATTTTCAAATCATAAAAAACTTCATTTTGGCCAAAAATAATTTTTTCAAAAAAATATGAGGTATTTATAAAAACAATCCAGGCAAAAGAGATTAATAATAGAAAATTGAAAAATTTAAATATTCTATTTTTCTTATTTTCTAAAATTAGATTAACCATTTAATTAGATTAACCATTTTTAAAAAGTCTTTTTAATACAAATGGCTTTATATATTGATTAAAGATGTATGATTTTCTTAAATTATCTTTAAGTCTTTGTTCAAAAACAGTAGAACTTGTATCAGTAAAAAAACTTTTTATTGTTCTAAAAATTCTTTTTGGTCTAGTCAAATAGGAAATTGTATAAGAAAGGAATAAACCGGTTATTCTATAAAAATATAATTCATATCTTCCCATATATTCATTGTAAGAAATATCAGGTGGAGATAATTTTCCTGTGGATAGGGTAGCTAGTGAATTAAAATAATCATCATTTAATTTAATTTTTTTATTTTTTAACAAATCATGAAATAATTCTGTCCCAGGATAAGCTTGAAAAGGAAATGTTGGAGATTCTTCAACTCCCATTAACATAAATTTTAATTGTTGATACATTGTCCTATAAAGTTCCATTCTTTTTTCATGGGGGAATCCTATGATTAAATTTGTTCTTACTGAAACACCTCGTTTAACTGCATAACTAATTGACTTTTCCATAAGCGGAAGTTTAATTTTTTTTTTAATTAGTTTTAATGTATTTTCTGAACCACTCTCAGGTGCATATACTAGATATTTTAAATTTGCATTTGATAGTGATTTAATTACATCATAATCGAGAGCTTCACTTCTTGTTCCAGAAGGCAAACTCCAATCTAAATTTATATTATTTTTTTTTAATGCCTTACAAAAATTGATAATCCAATCTTTTTTTACAATTGCAGTTAAATCATAAAGTTGTAAACCGGTAATTTTATATTTTTTTATATAAAACTTTATTTCAGCAATAACATCTTTGATTGTTCTAATATAATATCTTCTACCGTACATAAGAGGGTTAGAACAAAATGTACATTCATACGGACATCCTCTTGATGCTAAAAATGGCATACTTCGACCAGATCCCGCTCCAAAACTTATAGCATTATCCAAGTAGGGTTCAATTGGAAAAGTTTTCCAATCGGGCCATGGAATTTTTTCTACTTCTTTTATTCTTTCTCTATATTCATTTTTAACAAATTTATTTTTTTTTAAATAGGCTAATCCTTTTAAACTACTTATATCTTTATTTTTAACCAATTTTTCAGAAATTTTAGACCATGTTTCCTCTCCTTCTCCAAGGCAAATGTAATCAATTTCTTTGCAATCACGCAAACTAAATTCAGGAATGGCAGTAACATGTTCTCCACCTGCAATTATTAAAGATTTAGGGAATTTTTTTTTTAAAACTTTTAAACAATCTTTTATATATGTCCATTCATGCGAAAACATTGCGCTTATTCCAAATACTTTAGTCTTATGATCAATTAAATTTATAATTTCATTTATTTCTATTCCGTTTCCTTGAAGTTTTCCTTTAGGAATTTTAAAAATTTTATTTAAATTTTCACTAGTTGAATCAATACCTTTAACAGTGATTCCTTTTGATTTACAACTACTTGCTATGTATGCTAAACCGATTGGTGGTGTTGGTTCATTATTAATGCTTCCATAAGGAGCAATAAGAGCAAATCTGATTAAAGTAATTATCATCTTATAAAATAATGTATATAATAAATTTCATTTTACAAAAAAATATATTAATTTTTAAACAATTTTAATTTTTTATTTTTTTATTTTTTCATGAGTTTATCAATAATTATTCCTGTTTTTAATGAGGTAAAACTTTTACCTCAGATTTTAAAAAAAGTAATAAAAGCAACACGTTTAATTAATAAAGAAATTATTATTGTTGATGATTGTTCAAACGACGGAACTGAACAATGGCTCAAAGAAATACAAAAGAAAAAATTTAATTATATAAGCTCAAAAAAAAATAAATTATTTTTTAAAAAAGATAAAACTTTAAGGAATTTAAGAATTTTTTTAAAAAATAAAAATGAAGGGAAAGGCTCTGCTGTTATAATTGGTTTAAGGCATTCTAAAAAAAAAATTATTGTTATTCAAGATGCCGATTTAGAATATAACCCAAAAGATTTAAATCTTATGATCAACAAAATACAAAAAGAAAATGTTGATGTAGTTTTTGGTAATAGATTTTCAAAAAAAGAAAATAAGTATCACTATTTTTTTTATGCTTTAGGCAACTATTTTTTATCAAAATGGATCAGTCTATTGTTTAAAAAAAAAATATTAGATGTTGCAGTTTGTTATAAGATGTTTAAGAGAGATGTTATTAAAGGTTTAAATTTAAATTCAAAAGATTTCATGTTTGATTTTGAACTCTCAGCTAAAATTTTAAAGAAAAATAAACTTAAAATCATTAACGTACCAATTTTTTACAATGGTAGAAAATTTTCAGAAGGAAAGAAAATTACTTGGAAAGATGGATTGAAAGCAATTTTCTTAATTTTTAAAATTAAACTTTTTTATTAATTATTTTTCTAAATAAAACGGGTCTTTATTTTTTATTTGAAGATAAAAACATATAAATATCGTTATCGAAATAATAAAAGCTGGATTTCTAGTGTCATAAATACTTATCATCATTATTATAATTGCAGAAATAACTAAATGCCATTTACTACTTAATAATTTAATCCTAGAGTTATTAAAAATATAAAATAGTGAAGGGATAATTAAAAAAAAGTCATATGAAGAGATTCTTGGAAAACAACACAAAAAGATTATAACAAAAAAAGAGATTAATAATTTTATTTGTTTTTCATCTAATTTTTTTTTTGTTTTATAGAGAAAAAAAGCAGAAGCATAAAGTATAAGTGAAATAAACAGATGCAGTATTAGCGAGATATAGCTAGATGGATTCATGTAACCCAGGTTTTTTTTAGAGAATATTAAGCTTTGAAATAAATCTATAATACCATGAAATCCAAGACCAGTTCCATGAATAGCTAAAAAATTTTCTCCTTTATATGATTTTGTTGAATTTATAAAACTTAAAAAAAGTTCATTATCAAAAATAAATTGTAAATAATATATTAATAAAACTAAAAAAAAGAAAATTATTAGACGTTTAATTTCTTTTAATCCATATAAAAAAGTTGGTAGTGATAGGAATATTAAGAAAGGAAATTTTACAATAGAAATAATAGTTATTGAAAAATAATATGGTATAAGTTGTTTTTTTGATAATTTGAATAAACCGTAGGATAAAACGAAATATAGAATTATTGAAATATTTCCTGCCATAATAGCACCCCAAACTAATCCACCAAATGAAAAAATAATTATTAAAACATATAGAAATAACGTTGTTTCTTTATCAAAAAAAGTTTTTCTACTATAATTAATAATTGCGATGAGTGATAAAAATATAATAAGAATCCAAATAAATTTTGCATAAGTGATTTCAAAATAACCCAAAAATAACAAAGATTTTAAAACAATTGGTGGGTATGAAAAATAAAGATCAAAATTAAATTGCGATAAACATTCTTTAATAATTTTTCCTCCATAAGGATTTAGCCCACTTAAGAATTTATTTGCAGAACACCAATAAACATGAAAATCCCAAAAATCTATTCTATCTCCTAATAGATTTTTTCTAATAAAATGAGAAACATTATTAAATACTGCTAGTAATAAAAAAAAATAAAGAAATTTTAATTCATTTTTTATAATTAATTTTTTTAAAAAAATTAAGTAATTATTTGTTAATAATTTCATCTAATTTTTTTGATTTTATTAGATTATTCAATTCTTTAAAACCACCGATATGTTTAGAATTTATAAAAATTTGCGGAACTGTCATACAACCACCTGTTTGTTTTATCATTTTTTTTTTAAAATTATCGTTTTTAGATATATCTATTTCTTCAAATTTTAATTTTTTATTTTTAAGCAAGTCTTTTGCTGAGTTACAAAATGTACAATTATTGGAAGTATAAACTATTATTTTACAAGATTTATTCATTTATATTTACGACACCATTCAAAATAATATCTTTGATATTACCATTCATAAATTTAATTCTATTTAAATATTTTTTCCAATATTTTGATCCTTTCATTCCAGTAAAAAGGCCAAAAGTATGCCTTGTAATACTTTGTATACTTGTTTGATTTGTTTTAATTTCACTTTCAATATATGGAATTAATTTTTCTAAAATTTTTTTTCTAGTAATTTCAGTTTTATTATTAAATATTTCTTCTTCTATTTCTTTTAAGAAAAAAGGACTCTTGTAAATTTTTCTTCCAATCATTACTCCATCAACAATTTTAAGATGATTTTTAATAGAATGAATATTATCTACCCCCCCATTAATTATAATTTCTAAATGTGGGAATTCTTTTTTAATTTTATATACAAATTCATAATTTAAAGGAGGTATGGTACGATTCTTTTTAGGACTTAATTTTGACAGTATAGCATTTCTAGCATGTATAAAAAATTGTTTACACCCACTTTTTTCAACACATGATATAAATTTTTTTAAAAATAAGTAATTTTGTTTTTCACCTAAACCAATTCTACATTTAATTGATACAGGTATTTTAGAATTTTTTTTTATTTCTTTGATACATTTTCCTACTAAAATTGGTTTATTCATCAAGCTTGCACCAAACATACCATTTTCTACTTTTTTACTTGGACATCCTACATTTATATTTATCCCGTCATAATTAAATAAATTTTTTGCAATTATAGCACATTGAGAAATTTCTTTTGGATCACTACCACCGATTTGAAGAACTATAGGGTGTTCGTGAGAATTATATTCTAATAATTTTTTTCGATTCCCATGAATGATTGCATTTGTTGGAATCATTTCTGTAAAAAGAATAATATTTTTTGATATTAGTCTTAAAAAATACCTATCATGTTTATCGGTATATTGCATCATAGGAGCTACATATACTTTTTTTTTAAACATTTTTTTTTTATTAAGATATTTTTTTTTTTATTATATATATAATATTAAAATATTTTGATGTTAAAAAAATTTAAAAAAACACATCTATCTCCTATTTTGTGGTTATTTTTACCTATATTATTTTTTTTTATTATTTTTTTTATTAAATATTTTTATCTTAATTTTTTTATAAATTTTTTTCAAAGTGAAAAAGGAATTATCGAAAATGGTACATTTTTCATATTATTAATTTCCATAATTATATGTTTTTTTATTTTGAAAGGTAAAAATTTACATTTTTTTAATAAAAAAATTTTCTTTTATATATTTTTTCTTATACTTGGTTTGATATATTTTGCAGGTGAGGAAATAAGCTGGGGTCAACATTGGTTTAATTGGGAAACAAATAGTTTTTTTAAGTATTTTAACGATCAATTAGAAACCAATTTTCACAATATTAATAGTTGGTTTGATCAAAAACCAAAGGCACTACTACTTTTTTTTATTTTTTTCGCAGGCATTCTTTTACCTTTGTATTATTTAAAAAAAAATAAAAATATTTTAAGAACTCAATATATTTTATTTCCTGATATATCATGTTTACCAACATCACTAATTTGTTTATTTTTTTATATACTTGATAATTTATATAAAACATTGTGTTCTGGAACCCCAGGTATAGACATTTCTTGTGAATTTATACCCGACTTATTTGTTTTAAGAACAAGTGAAATAATTGAATTTTATATTGCTTTATTTTTATTAATTTACATTTTTTCTATTTATACAAGATTAAAAAAAAACTAATAATCATTTATTAATAATTGATATTTATTTGTTAAGATCCTATTTTAATAAATACGGGGCGTAGCGCAGTCTGGTAGCGCGCTTGCTTTGGGAGCAAGATGTCGGAGGTTCAAATCCTCTCGCCCCGACCATATATATATATATGTATGAAAGTTAAAATATTTAAACCTTCAAAAACACCAAATCAGTCAGGTTTTCGAAATTCTAAGGATTGGGTTGTTGAATATCCTAAGGAAAATAATTTAGGTTTTGAACCTCTTATGGGATGGAGAAAATCTAATAATACGAGAAAACAGATTCAACTTAAGTTTGATAGTATGGACCAGGCAATAGAATATGTTAAAAAAAGTAAATTAGACTATATTATAATTCCAGCTAAGGAAAGAAAATTTAAAATTAAAAGTTATTCTAACAATTTTAAATATAATAGACTGAAATAATTCTTTTTTTATTTAGAGCGCCCTTAGCTCAGTTGGATAGAGCATCGGTTTTCTAAACCGGGGGTCGGAGGTTCGAATCCTCTAGGGCGCGCCATCATAACTTAAATGCATTAGATAAATCATTGATCAAGTCATCAATGTTTTCTAGCCCCACATGAATTCTTAGAAGAATTCCCTTTTCATTCCATTTTGCAATCTTTCTTTCCCTTTTTGGAAATACTGGCAAGATCAAACTTTCATAACCGCCCCAGCTAAAACCTAATTTAAATAATTTAAGACTATCTATCATTTTAAAAACTTTAATTTTGGACTGTTCTTTTAAAATAAAAGAAAATAAACCTGTTGATCCAGTAAAATATTTATTCCAAAGTTCATAATTTGGATTTTTAGGCAACGCAGGATGTAACACTTTAGAAACCTTATCATTATTTTGTAGCCATCTTGCAATCTTTAATGCACTAGATCTGTGATGTTCTAATCGAGATGATAATGTCCTTAATCCACGCAAGGCAAGATAACATTCTTCGGGTCCAGGGCTATCTCCTAATGTAACAGCTGTATTTTTTATTTGATTGAATAAATTTATATTTTTTACTGTTATTAAACCAAGCATTACATCTGCGTGACCACTTATATACTTTGTTGCTGCAAGAATGGACACATCAACTCCTTCATTAATTGGCATAGAATACAAAGGTGTTGCCCAGCTGTTATCAAGCATGGTTACAATTTTATTTTTTTTTGCTAACTTTGTAATTTCTTCAATTTCTTCAATTTCAAAAGTTAAGGAACTGGGAGATTCCATGAAAATTATTTTTGTTTTTGATTGTATGTTTTTTTTTAAAGAGGAAATATTTAAAGGGTCATAAAAATCTACTTTTACGCCAAACTTATTAAGAATTTTGATTGCAAATTTTTTTGTTGGGTTGTAGACGCAGTCCGAGATTAGGCAGTGGTCGCCTTTGGAAAGAAAAGATAATAGAGAAATTGATATTGAAGATAGTCCTGATGAAGTTGCAATTGTTCTATATCCATTTTCTATTTCAGCTATTGCATCTTCCAAAGCAAATGTAGTAGGGGTCCCGTATCTTCCATAATAAACTTGATTAAATTTATTAGACATTGCTTTTTCTAATTCTTTTGTATTTTTAAATAAAACGGTTGAAGTCCTATAGATAGGAGGATTAACTATTCCATAATTTTCAAATGGTTTTCTTCCAACTAAAGAAAGTTTTGTTTCTTTTTTAGTTTCTTTCACAAGGGCTATCCTCTCTAGTTCCCCAATCAGACCAGGAACCATCATATATTCTAATATTTTGATTTTTACCAAGTAACTCTAAAGCAAATTTCAAAATACAAGCTGTGACTCCTGAACCACATGAGCAAACAGTATCTTTACTTAAATCAATACCTTGATTATTAATTAGTTTTTCTATTTCTTCTTTTTCAATAAATTTCTTTGTATTTGGATCAATTAAATCATTAAAATATAAATTTTTGCTATTGGGTATATGACCTGATTTCATACCTGGACGCGGTTCTTCTGCTAAACCAGAAAACCGGTCAGGAGATCGAGCGTCAATTATTTGATATTTGTTTTTTGATAAATTATTAAAGATTTCTTTATAGCTTACAATTAAGAAATTATTTAATTTAGCTTGGTAATTAGTTGGTTCTAAATTGTTAATTTGATCTGAAATCTTTCCACCAGAATCAATCCAAGCAGGGAAACCTCCATTTAGGATACTAACTTTTTTGTGCCCAAAAGCTTTAAACACAAACCAAATTCTGGCTGCAGAAAATATACCATGAGCGTCATAAATTATTAACTGATCATCATTTTTTATTCCATAAGATGAAATTTTTTTAGAAAAATTATTTTCTGTAGGCATCATATGTGGCAAGTCTGAGTTTTGATCTGATATTTCTTCTAATTCTATAAAAATAGAATTAGGAATATGTTTTTTTTTAAAAATTTCAGTTGCATTTAATCCCGAACCTGGCATATGCCACGAACCATCAATTATTTTTACTTCTGGATTATTTAAATTTTCTTTTAACCAATTGGTTTCAACTAATTCTTTCATTTTATCCATTTTGGAACTGGTAATTTTTTACTTTTCAGAAATTTTTTATTATACACTTTACTAAAATATCTTGTGCCATAATCACATAAAATAGTGACTATTGTTGAGCCTGGACCTAATTTTTTTGCTAGTTTCATTGCTCCAATTATATTAATTCCAGTTGACCCACCCATAATTAGTCCTTCTTCTTCTAATAAATCAAAAACAATTCTTAATGCATCAGCATCCCTTGCATCAAAACTAATATCGATAGGTGCTTTTTTTAAGTTCTCCGTTATTCTACTTTGACCTATTCCTTCAGTTATAGAAGAACCTTTAGATTTAAGTGTACCAGTTGAATAATAATTATGAAGTGCAGAACCCATTGGGTCAACTAAACCAATACATATTTTTTTATTTCTTTTTTTTAAAAAAGCACCCACGCCAGCTATAGTCCCACCAGTTCCAACTGAACAAATAAAACCATCAATTTTCCCTTTAATATCTTTCCAAATCTCAGGGCCAGTAGTTGAATAATGAGCCTGAAAATTTGCTAAATTATCAAATTGATTTGCCCAAAAAACAGTTTTATTGGTTTTTTTTCTAATTTCATTTGCAAGCGTTTCAGAATACCTTACATAATTTTTTGGATTTGAATAGGGAACTGCTGGAACCAAAGTTAATTTTGCGCCATATGTTTTTAATTCATTTTTTTTTTCTTGGCTTTGTGTTTTTGGCATAACAATTTCAGATTTAAACCCAAATGAATTTCCAACTAATGTCAGCCCAATTCCTGTATTTCCGGCAGTACCTTCAACAATTATTCCATTTTTTTTTAATTTTTTTGATTTTATTGCATCCTTAATAATATATAAAGCTGCTCGATCTTTTACAGATTGTCCAGGATTCAAAAACTCTGCTTTACCATAAATATTGCATTTCGTAATTTTTGAAGCTTTATTAAGTTTAACTAACGGAGTATTTCCAATAAGCTTTGTAAAACTATTTTCAATTATCATTTTTTTATATTGGCTCCCGGGGAGGGACTCGAACCCCCGACAGGGTGGTTAACAGCCACCTGCTCTACCAACTGAGCTACCCGGGATAGGGTTATAAATTTAGCAATCATATATAAATCAATATTATTAAAGAAATCAATATTATTTTTGTAATTTTAATCTTTTTTTTTAAAAATTTATACTAATAGTTATTTAGTTATTATTATTGAATTAATGTTAAAAAAAAAATAACGAGAAGGTTTTTTTTGAAAGATATTTCATTTGTTTTTATAGTCTCTTTTGTTTTTTATAATTTAAACAAAACTTTTATAAATAAAAAAAGAAAAGAAATATATATTGATAATGAATTAATTAAAAAAAATTATTATTTTGCAAAAAAAACATATAGAGCGGAAATAGTTCAAATAATTTTTAAATCATATTTCAATGGAGAT
>Ga0066376_10004828_pt1 | contig 11638 bp, 4 predicted proteins | sample Knorr_S15_td_Bot_FD_77009 | JGI IMG/M metagenome (GOLD analysis project Ga0066376, IMG submission 77009) | Marine microbial communities from Southern Atlantic Ocean transect - Knorr_S15_td_Bottom_ad_5009_LV_A | ecosystem: Environmental > Aquatic > Marine > Oceanic | place: Southern Atlantic... | reverse complement strand
TTCAATACTGTAAAAATACATGCCTGAAGGGACTTCTTTTCCGAAGTTATTCCGGGCGTTCCAGGTTACAGAATGAAATCCTGCTTCCAAAGAATTGTTTTGTAATATTCTTACTTCTTCACCCATCAGATTGAAGATCCTCACATTAATATGAGAAGCCGCATCCAGGTTAAACATAATGGACGTAGATGGGTTAAATGGGTTTGGATAATTGCCCATGAGTGAAAATTCATTAGCAATGATAGGTTTATCACCAATGATTGATAACCATGGATTATCAGGATTGTTATCACCAAATGCGCCCATTAATTCATAATCAGTGCTTTGCTCTGAAGGAATATAGGCAACATAGTCAGCGCCAAATCCAGCCTCATTATCCATAGCACCATTGTCAGAAACAGATGCCAATGAATCAACACCAGGATAGAATGCACCGAATTTGAAAGTAAATACATTGGAGTGACCTGCAGGTAAGATAACTGTGCCGGTGTAAACACCATCGCCATCTTCATCTGTCAATTTTGGAACACCTTCACCAACAGGTGTCGCACAATCTGGTCCCATACAATCTCCCCATGTGTACCATCCATTCAGGAAAGAACCATTCATAATAATTGTATCGGGTGCAACAGGAAACGCTTCACCTGTATTAGAATTTAGAGTTCCTTCATGCCATTCAATTGCAACATTCATATTCACTTCATTTTGAAGTTCACCTGTCGGCAAAATATTGGGTAGAAGAGGATCTAATACTTGGTCTTCACCTGTCCAATCAATCATATGGTTGCTACCGGACTCCCAACCATTGTTATTCCAGTTCTCATCTGGGTTGGCTTTAAATTTCCATTCAACAGCATCACCCACATAAGCAGAAAATGTTACATCAATGGAGTAAAGTTCAGGATCCAAAAGATCTTCTTCAAATACATCTCCACCAGACCATCCATTCATTGCACCTCTTAGCTCAAGAGTATGTACAGTAGGATCAAACCCATAGTTCAATAGATCGCTCATATCAGCTTGAAAAGTAACGGTAGCTGTATCAGGTGCACCGGCACATGCGTCACAAGCTGCAAAACAGATTGCAACGGTAGTTGTATCGAAATCAGGGACAGTGAAAAAACGATTTCCACCGGCAGCACAGTCATCAGGAACAGATTCTGCACCCGACCACTCATTGCCATTTACAAATTTAAATTGTAATTCTTCACCCATGCCAAGTGCTGTTGTCATAGTGTATACACCAGTTACGCTGTCAATTTCCAGCATTGTTGTGCTAGGGTCCCATCCTTGGAAGTTTCCCGCTACATGAACACCTGCATCTGACACATCCTCATATTCCATATCCACTCGGAAAGTGACATAAACTTCATCACAAGAGATACAGCTTTCCCAACAGACGGTCCCAACATCCAGAGAATCTGAATCTGGTATAATTAATTCCCGATTATCGCTACCATCAGCTTGGCAAGGTAATCCAGACGTACCATCCGCGAATTCGTTGGGTCCCCAGTTGTTGCCATTAATGAATTTGTATTGAATTGTACCGGCAGCCATTTGAAGTTCTATTGAATAGATGCTATCGCCATCGTTGTCATAAAGTTCAATACCAGCGGGATCCCAGTTTGGGTAATCTGGATTTTCAAAAGTATCATCATAGTCGTAGTCACCAAAATTTCCAGCTACATGTACACCAGAATCTGATATACTTGCTTGAGTTGATAAATCCACACTTAATGTTACAGTGACAGCATATAGGCCACTAAATAATAGCATAGGAATTACAACCGAAAGTTTCTTTATCGATAGATTCATTATTGCTCCTTTTTTTGTTGTTAGTGAAATAGTAACTCTGATAAGAGTGACTAAATATATAACAAAAATTGTTTCAGTTCAATTAAGAAAATAATTTAGAATATTAGGCTAATTGTGAGTTTCTGAGGAGATCCCAAAATCCCAAAATCAGAATAGGTATAATCGAGTTGATATTTTGATGCACCGAATTTGAGATTGATCCCTGCACCAAGGGTCAGTCCTTCTTCTGAATCTCTTTGAAAGAGATTTTTCCAGCCACCCCTTATAAAAATGAAATCCCGGTAAGCGATCTCTGTACCCAGGTTCAAACTCTCGGTATTATCATTCGGGTGAAGTGCGTCAACAGCGACCGTCGTTTTTAAGACTGGAGAAAATGATTTCGTCCATGCCAGGCCAAACCTGAAGATTAGAGGAAGGTCAAATTTACCCGTTAAAAAGTTGGCATTAATGTTGGTTGGGTCCGATTCCAGGCTGGGGTCAATTTCAGTTTGGATCAAAAGATCCCGGCCCAGCATTTGCATCTTAGATCCATAATTGGAAATACTCATGCCCATGACCAATCCCGGAATCTGGGTTTGGTACAATGTCCCCAAATCAAGTGCCGCACCTTTGGCTGCAGAATTATAAATATTTTCCTGAATGTATTTGACCGAGATGCCAAGTGAAAATCGGTCCGTTAAATTCCGGGCTAAGGATAATTGTCCTACATAAGAAGATGAATTGAATTTTTCATTCGTTCCTTCCGGTTCATGGGTTGTAGTGACTTCCATTTCTCCCATATGCAAATAATTCATGGCAATACCGATTGTTCCTACAGATGGGACAGGGATAACGATGCCAATAAAGTCAAGATCCATGTCTAGGATCCAGTCATAATGATCCAGCAAAATCTGGGTTCGTTTTACTTTTGCGATTCCGGCGGGATTCCAATATAGGGCAGAAGCATCATCAGCAATTGCCGTAAAGGCACCGCCCAAAGCGAGGGCCCGTGACCCAACGCCTAATTTTAAGAATTGCGCTGCGGTTGTTCCTGTCTTGGATACAGATTGTCCATTCAAAAAGGACACTACAGACAACAGAAAAATGAATTTAACCCCCTTCATTTGATCACCGCGAATTTGCCAAGAACAGGATCAAAAGATTCATTTGAGCCGGGAACGGGTTCAATATGATAAATATAAATACCGTAAGCGATGCCTAGATTATCCTTGGTAAGCATGTTCCACTCAAAAGTACCATCATCGAAATCTGTCGTATGATCCATGGTATTGACCAGTTCACCGGAAAGGGTAAAGATCCGAATCCGTGAATTTGGGGGAAGATGATTAAAGTGAAGTGATCTAGGACCGCGTCCATCCGCATATGGATTTTGCCCTTCCCAACTTGCGCCAACAATGTATGGATTTGGAACCACTTTTACTTTTTTAAGATCCTGTCTCATTTTACTTAAATCATGGCTGGGACCCGTTGACACAAATTCAAAAACATCTTCATGAGAAAATGGTTTACTGCAATACAGTTTTAAGGTATCCCCAAGTGTAGGCGTATGTTGATTCCTGATATTGTCACTACCTGGTGTGATGTTCCATGACACAAAAGATGTATCCCCATTTTCCTCTAAAATAATAATTCTGTCGGCATAGGAAAAATATCCCGGTTGACTGAACCGAATCTCTATTGCTGTATCTAAGCCAAAAAATGAACTGCTGAATCCGAAGTCACTCCAGGTCCCATTTACTGTATCCATCACTTCATAATAAACAAAATCATTGGGATCATAATAATGATCTTCATTGAACAATGAATCTGCGATCAAAGTTGGATCCATACCATAATATTCCCAAGATTGATCAATAACTGCGTACAATATTGAAACAGTGTCATCAGCCAGATCGATAACTTTATAATTAATATTTTTTACAGGTAAATCATAGGATTGACCATTAGTTCGATCAAGAACCAATGAAGTACTGGAAAAGGAAAGAGTATCACTAAAAACAATCGCCAGGTCTCTTGGATATGCGACCCCTTCAGCGATAATACCACTAAATTTAAATGGACTATAATCGACATTATAATTCAAATCAAAAAGGGGAGAGAATCCGGATGCATTTGAATTTTTAGAGACTGTCCAATCATTATCGATCTCAATCATTAATCCATCAAACTGGATCAGGTCCCCATCCAGATCCTCCAGCCAATCGATGACCGTATCGGGGGCTGAAGATTCCGTCACATTCACAACCAAAACATGGGAAGTAGAGGGGGCGATCTCATCCATATCATTTTGATCTAAATTCGGTTCTCCAGAATCTGCCAATCCATTGCCTTCGGTTCCTTCGTAAAGATCGTAAGCATTGTTTCTTTCGGTACCCGTAGGATTAGAATGATAATCGTAATTATCACCATTTGGATCTGGATTGGTTATTTCATCATATCCCTGCTCATCTTCATCACAAAGTCCATCTGAACCGCAATCCAGCCAATTATCATTATTGGGGTCAATGGCTGAATTTTCAGCCGCTTGACAACCGCCATTACCATCTTCGAATAGGTCTATACAGCCATCAATGCCAACATCATGGGAATCCGGGTCCCAATCGCCGTCATCGTCATAGGCATTTGTTCGAGAGTCTTTAAAATAAATTTGATAAATATTCCCATCAGAAATAACGGATGGATCCAAAGATGAAACAGATAGCGTTCCCGTCCCGTGAAATCCTGAAATTGAATAAATATTTTTTGATTCAGGTGGAGCTACATAGCCCACAGAGGGAGCATCCGGTGTTATGGCTATAACGTTCTTGGCTGTTGTTACGTTGCCTCCCCGATCCATGGTTACAAATTTGGACGTTTCCGCAGGAAGGATCTCTTTTTCGACGGACCCATGATCATAGGCTGCAACGGCGTAGAAATATTGGTGACCATTGATGACATTGGTGTCGGTCCAGGTATGCACCAACCCCGAATTATCTCCCATATAATATTGAATTCCATCCACGTGACCCGGGAAAAATCCTTCATGTTCATTATCCAAGTCATATTGTTTAATGGGGACGTTGAATTTGGGTGAACCGAACGCATCGGACACAACACCAGCATCTGTCCATTCCGTATCCGTGGCTTTATAGATTTTATATCCTTCAAAATCTTCCCCGGTGATTCGATCTTGTGAAAATTCCGCCTTGTCGTTCCAATACAGAGTTACGTATCCGTCTCCCGCATAAGCCCAAATTCGGGGGAGGTCCGGCGCCTTAGCGAAATTATAATTCTGGTTATAAATGGTTTGGACAGTTTGTTTATTCCGAACCAGATCCGGCAAATTATCGCCAAAAAGAAGTGCTGTGGAAAAGCGTTCTGTCTGTCCTTTTTTTAGGGGGAAATAACCAGAACTGAACAGGAAATCCGCATCAGTATTCTGGATGGAATTATTGAAATATCCCGGCAGCATTTCTTCCCATAATCGATTATCATCATTCATTTGGGGACCCACGCCAAAATTGAAATAATAAAAACTGGATAATCCAATTTGGTCCGATTCATCAATATCTGTTTTATCAATATTGGGTTCACCGGGGAGTTCCGTCCCGGCACCAGAAGTGGGTAATCCGTCATTTTCGCCATAATCACCACTCCCAGCTAATCCATCTAAACCAACGTCATCGGTGGAGGGGTCCCAATCCCCGTCATTATCGATCCCATCATCCCGGCTTTCATCGATCAATGAATTATCCGAACCTTCCCCTGTCCGATAATTAACGTATTTCAATCCTGTCCCCAATTCCGGTTCAAGATACAAATAAAAATCTTCAAAAAAACCGGGTGTGATTTCTATAGAGGCACCGTTATTCTCATCGATCAACCCATTCAAGTTATCATCAATTAAATTCCTTGGGATTTCTTCAAGGATTTCGCCCGGTTTAAATGAAATAGGTTGACCCTTTTTTTCAATCACAAGTGAATCACTGGGGAAGGGAATCAGAGACCGTTCATAAGAATCATAATTAATAATGACAACGGTGTCGCCAACGGAAAATGAGATTGGATCGAAAACTGTTGTTGTTAAAATTTCTCCAGAACCATCACTGCCATCGCCATCATTATCAATACCATCATAGGGATTTCCCGGACTTTCAAGAAAAGCGTAACCGGCTAGTCCCACAGGCGACCATCCATTAGCCCCGATTCCTCCCAGGCCCGTTTCTAGATCGGTGCCATTATCGTAGGAATAAGCAATATCATCTAATTTTTCAAAATCAGCCCAATCATCTTGGCTATCACCATCGCCACCGGTAATGGTGCCAACAATATACCCAAAAACCATTTTTTCAATATCATGGTCACTGATATTTTTGATATCATAAAGCCAAAAAAGGACATCTTCAGCTAGAATATGATTCCATTGTAATCCGCGAATTGTACAGGTGAGCCCCAATCCTTTCCGTTCATAATTGGAAGAATCGGGGTAATAATCAAATTCCGCATCATTATAATCATCCATAATGAAAAAGGATTCTTGTTCCGCATTTTTCTGGTCTTTGCCAAAATAGCCGTTCCAGGAACCTGCCCACCCGGGATCCAGGGGATCATCCAACTTATCAGGCCACTGATTTGGCCAGGTATGGAAAAAAGCAGGATTATCTTCATCGGGACCCATGTGGCTCATGGCGACGAGAGGTGTATCGGGATTTGTAAAGCCGGGCAGAGGCTCCCATCCCCAATGTGTGTCTTGATTTTCCTCACTGCCCCGGGGACTATCGATGGTAATGACACTTTTTTTCAAAGTATTGGTACCATCATAAAATTCAGCGCCAACCATATGACCAACATCGCCGATATATTCGTGACCGGAATTGATAGGCCATTCGCCGCCAATATCTTCCGGTTCACTCATCCAGCGACCGACCAGACCATAATTATAAAAAGTGGTTCGGACCTTATTTCCCGAGTGCTCATTTTTTGCTCGCGCCAATTCACTTCCTTGCGCCAGTAATAATTGACTCGTAAAAAGAAACAATAATAGAAGTGTGTGAATGTTTCTCATGTTAAAAAGATAAATTGATACCCATATTGATTTTCCGCGGTTCTGAATACCATTCCGGTTTTAATAAATGTTCATTCAAATGACCGATCCGTGATGGATGGGTATCGTCCACATCTTTAGCTGTAAGCGTGTAGGTTGCTCTGCCTGTATCACTCCAAACAGATAATTCGTTCCGGATATCGAGCAAATTGTAAACATTGGCATACAAAGTAGTTCTGTATCCTAAAAGGCGAATTTGATAGGATGATCTCAGGTCAATATTTATCACATTGGGTCGTCTGTCACTATTATCTGAAAAACCTGCAAAAGCGCCCGCACCGGAGACTGAGCCGGTTTTGAATTCAGGCGTATATGGTTTCCCACTCCAATATTTTCCAATGATACTGGTCATCCAATTTTTCCCGCCAAATGATGCCCGCATATTCAAGGTATGGGTTTGATCCCAATCCAGAGGAATCATACTCAGCCGGGGTGCCTGATTATTTTGTGCATCAAAAAAGGAGTCCGTGGGGTTGGAGTATGTTCCTTCCGCAACCATCCAGGAATAATCAACTCCGGCTCCGAATCCGTTATGAAATCTATGGTCCAAAACGATGGTAAACCCTCGGGTGTTGGCATAATCTTTATTTTCAAATTTCCGGTAATTCCCTACCGGATATTTTTTGATCGGTGCAGAAACGCCCACCCAATCCCGGGTATCACGGTAAAAAATAGTTAGACCAATGGATGTTAAAGGTGCCACTTCCTGTTTCATCCCAATTTCGTACATGACGGTTCTTTCAGGATTGAGTGCCGCATTCCCCAGAATTCCACCATTGTTATTATTAGAGATTTCAAATTCCGGATTATCATAGAGATAAGAAAAATGGGGAATTTGGAAAAAGTGGCCATAGGAAACATGAATGACGCCCCGATCTGAGATGGGATAAGCAATACCAATTCTTGGACTAATTTGGAAAGATCTTTTTGTTTCATTATATCCATAAGCCCATTGGTACTCAGATCGAATACCACTCAATTTTTCCATAAATGCTTCATGATAAGTGCCTTGGGTAGAGTCGAAAGATACTCCGGATGAAAATAGGTTCTCCAATTTTACTGCACCTTCTAATGTGACAGAATCCAGAAGTGTAACATTCGGGTCTATGGATTCATATTCATGTTCCCAGAAGACGAGGGTGTCATGAGCGGTGCTGGCTAAATAATATTTTCTATTTTCGGGTAATCGATCATCCTTAGGTATTTTCCATTTCGGATCAAAATAATCCAATCTGAGTCCTAGATTTAAAATGAGTTCATTCAGTTCAATTTTATCTTGGAAATATAAAGCACCTTCAATGGGATAAACATGCATGTAATTATGATTCGTCGTATAGGTTGGGTTGATCACCGGTGTGAATGGATAAAGTCGGGATCCGCCTAAGGGATTAAACCCTAAAGTATCCCCGCTGGCGGAAAATGACCATTCACCTACATTTTTATAGTTAATGTATTTGCTATCAGCCCACATATCATATTGTTTGAATAAAAATCCCGTTTTTATGAAATTGACTGAATTGACCTGGCTTGACAGATCAATTTTGATTTGATTAAATGACGTATTTCTGGAGAATCGACCATTTTGTGTCCCGCCCAGGCCAAAAGACCAGGCCGGAGTTTGAAATGCGTCCGGTGCTAAATAACCTTCTGTGTCAGCGTGGTCAATTACAGAGTAGGAATTATCATTATTTTGTGAATAAGAATATCGATTTGATTGACCAAAAGTTTCATAACCGGTACGAACATTGATCAATTCTTGTAAATTTAATTCCGAGAATTCTGAAGCAGTCATCATTTGAATTTGGTTCGGAACATTGGCAAGGTCTTTGTACAAATGCTGCCAATAGGATGTTGAAAAATTCAATACTTTTATTTCATAAAATGTTTTTGGGGATAAACTATGTGTTAGTGAAAGAATATGTGATTGATCATATTCAAAATTCCACTGCAGTCCATTTGGATTATATTTATAATAACTGTCATAGCCCCGATACTGTTTTTGGGTTAAAAACGTACTTAAAGCAAGTTTCAATGTTGAAGTTGGTTTCCAACTTATTTTGAATTGTCCTGATGCTTTTTGATAGGGAGCAAGGGGAACAATTGATTCATCGCCAAAGTCTCCATTGGGCAGGAATAATCGTTTCCCATAAAAACGCCCTGCAGATTTGAAATACCTGACATTCGAGTAAAAGGTAAGATTGGCTGGCATAAAAGGAACAGGACCACTTAGATGTCCAGAATAGTTGATCTGTTGAGTGGATTGATTAAATAGATTTAAATGATCTGTGTATCCATTGTCTTCAAGCAAAAAAGTATGTTCACCCCAATCTTTTCGGCCATTGCCTTCGCCGGGGCTGGGTTGGGTATATTTACCATCCGTATTCACATCATAGAAATCCCCCAAAAATCCATCGAATCCCACATCATCATTAATAGCTTCCGTGCCATCATCCCCATCCCAAACATTATTCCCGTTCAAGTCCCAATAAACTTCGCCATCATCCCAGGTTCCATTGCCATTTTCGTCATACAAAATTTCTCCATAATCCCAGGTTCCATTTCCATTATCATCGGAGAAAGATTGCCAGGAATCAAAGGGGGAAGAAATAGAATATAGATCTGAATGGTAGGTATGATAGCCACCCATATAAAAATCCATACTTCCAGCGTAATCTTGTCCACCGTCTTTTGTAACCACATTCACAATACCGGACATAGCTTGGCCGTATTCAGCATTAAAAGTTCCACTGATGACCTGCACTTCTTGGATCCCTGAAATTTCCACTTCCAATCCGGAACTTCCATCATAGGCATCCGTGGTAGAAACACCATCCACCCAAAAAGAGACCTCGCCGCTTCGTCCGCCACGAATATGAAATCCACCTCCCTGATCCCGAACTACGCCGGCTTGGAGTTCGATCAGGTCACCCAGATCTGTCACGGGGAGATTTTCAATATCTTCAGCACTGATCACAGCAGACATGGATGTTTGATCCAATCGAACAGTTGGTTTTTGCGCTGTCACAACCACTTCCTGGCCTGCAATTATTTCGGAGCTTAAAGAAAAATTAGCTTTGGCTGTCAGGTCAACAATGACCTGGAGTTCATTTAATCGAACGGTCCCGTACCCGATCATAGATGCCCTTAATGTGTAGGTGCCGGGGGGAACATTCAGAATAAAATATGAACCATCCAGTTCGGTGGCAGCACCCAAGGGTGTGCCATCTACCATCACATTGCACCCAATAAGTGGGGACCCTGTTTCTTTGTCTTTTACAGTTCCAGAGATTTTTCCAGTGATTCCAGCGATCAATAATGTTTGCACAAAAATGAAGGTGCAAAAAAGTGGTTTTAATATGTAAGTTTTATAGTAACTCATGTATGAGTGACGAAATTTAACGGCGAAATGTACCGCCTAACATCCTTTTACAAAAATGGGAATAAAACAATTTTGTCCATGATAAAAAATAAGGTTGAAATAGAAAATAAGTATCATTTCAAGATATATTGGTAACTCAATAGTGAGTTAAACTTAAATTAATCAAATAATTTTTCAAGATTATGTCAAAACTAATTGAATTACTCCAACATTTTGGTTTATCGTCAAATGGCGCAAAAGCGTATCTGGCTTTATTAAAATATAACCCTGCAACAGGGTATGAGATAAGTTCTCAATCCGGGATTCCCCGGTCTGCAGTTTACACAGTATTAAACCGGTTGGAAGCTATAGGGATTGTGAATTCTGTTGGCGATTCCCCGAAAAAATTTATCCCCCTGGTACCCTCTTCATTATTAGAACATTTTGATCATTCTCACCAGGATCGGCTGGATGAGTTAAAGGAGACAATCGGAAAAATTGATATTGATGACGAAGCATTTGATTTTTGGCATGTTCATGGCTACCGAAATTTGACATTAAAAATGCGGGGAATCATTAATAATGCAAATGAAAAAGTTTTTATCAGTGCTTGGAAGCGTGAGATTGATACAATCCAGAATGAATTATTGAATGCTAGTGAGCGTGGAATAGAAGTGACTATTTTTTCATTCTGCAGTTTAAGTAAAAAAATAGGTGAAACCATTTCCTATGAATTAGATGAAGATGAATTAAGAAAGATTTGGACACCGAAAGTGATCTTGGTTGCAGACCACACTTCAACTATTATGGGCAGCGCTAGGGAGACAGATGACAGTCGGTCTATTTATACCCAAAATGACGCTATTATAGAAATTGCCACTAACCATATTATTTTAGATATTACGCTAGCGGGGCAGCGACTTGGTTTTGATCCGAATCCCATTGTAAAACGAATCATGAAACGCCCTGACCTCGATCTTGATCGATTGATCAAATCCTAACGAACCCCACCTGATTCGACCTTGACTTAAAGGGATGTTTCTTGTCAATTTCAATAGTCACTCACAAGTGAGTTACTAATAAATAATAAATTCTTCAGAAAAAAATACCAACCATGGTAAAACTTGATCGGAAAAGTGGCATTTTACTCCACATTACATCTCTCACCGGGAAGTATGGTATGGGAGATATTGGTCCAGATGCTTATAAATTCATAGATGATTTGACTGATATGGGGCAGAGTCTTTGGCAAATTCTACCCATAAACCCACCGGATAATTATAATTGTCCCTACAGTGCCACATCCGCATTCGCCAATCATCCATTATTGATTAGTCTCGATCTATTGGTCCGAGATGGATTACTGGAGGAAAAGGATTTGT